>Ga0207648_10003746_pt1 | contig 15895 bp, 14 predicted proteins | sample KBSMisM32_FD_184310 | JGI IMG/M metagenome (GOLD analysis project Ga0207648, IMG submission 184310) | Miscanthus rhizosphere microbial communities from Kellogg Biological Station, Michigan, USA - KBS Miscanthus M3-2 (SPAdes) (version 2) | ecosystem: Host-associated > Plants > Roots >...
ACGAGCACCATCATCCAGACGTCGTTGTGACCGCCACCCGCAAAGTCGATCGCGAGGAGCGGGTTCCAGCCGACGAAAGCCACCGCGAAGGCGGGTAACGGTGCGGCCACGGCGGCCACCGCCACGAGCGCGAGCATCCCGGCCGCCGCAGCGAGGCGGAACTCGAACGCCGCGACCTCGCCTCGTCCGCTCGTCCGGGCGAGGCCGGCCGAGGCGCCGGTGAAGATCGGGCCGTAGACCGACTGCGTCGTCCGCCACGCCGGTGCCATCTGCCGCGTGGCCGGGTCGTGTGGAAAGTGCGCCGGCGGCACCGCGTACGGGTTCGCATCGTGCTGCGCGGCCAGCCGCCCGTAATCCCAGTAGGCATAGGCGTCCCGCGAGAGGAGGAGCGGCCCGGCGAGCGGGACGAGTTGGATCGCGACGGCCAATGTGAGGACGATCGCCAGCGCGCCGCCGCGTCGGCGCAGGACAACCAGCGCGCCCAGGTAGGCCGCGAAGGCGCCGGCCGCGGCAATGAGGAAGGCGACCGAGGGCAGATCGCTCCGCTCTGGCGCGCCGGCGCGGAGCGGCGAACCTGGCCAGGACGCAGCCACCACTGCGAGCCCGAGCAAGCCGGCGACGGCGCATCCGAAGATCGCGGCCTTCACGCCGCGAATGATCGCTGCTAGCCGACCGCCCCGGACTCGACCTTGGCCGGACACCTCCAGAACTCAACCGTGCCGTCTTGGCCGCGCGGGCTGCAGGACTGGCGGGAGAGGTCTGGCCGGCCGTCGATCACGCCCTTCTGGCATGCGCGCCAGGAGCCGCTCGTTCCGGCGGGGCGCGGGGAGGTGGTGCAGTACCCGACCAAACCGGCACGGTGGAGGACATCGTGGTCTTTCACAACCACGAGGACGGCTGCCGCGAACATTGCCATCAGCCAGATTCGAAGCATTTCTCTCACCTCGTTACTGGCCGCAGAGTCGTCGGTTTTGCAGGCGATTATCGGCCTGAAGCGATCAGCTTTGCATCACTCGTCTTAGCGAAGTCCGCCGCGCTCGTGATGCGCGCGGAAGAACTCGGCCGAGCCGGCCGTGGCCATCGCCGCGGAGGCTGAGATCTCGAGGGCGAGCGTCGCCGCGGCCACGATCTGCGCGAAGCGGTAGACCTTGCCGGGGCCCGCGCAGCCGAGCAGCTCGAGCCAGCGCCGGGCGAACGGCAGCGTCGTGCCGCCGCCGATCGTGGCCACCTCGAGCCCAGGCAGCCGGATCGAGACCTGCAGCCCGCCCTCGACGCGGCGGGCCGCGCCGTGGGACATCGAGCTCGTGCCGACCATGCCCAGGTCCTGGCCGGTCGCCGCGAACAGCGCTGCGATCGCCGTCGCGGGCGTGAACGCGACCGACTGCATCCCCGACGCGATCGCACCGTGCGTCCCGGCCCAGGCGAGCTCGGCGAGGTCGTCGAGCTTGGTGCGCAGCACGCGACGCACCGCGTCCTCGGTCAACGTCGCCTCGGCGAGCACCGTCTTGCCGTGGCCACTCTGGAAGTACTCGAAGGACGGCTTCTTGTCGCCGCCCATGTTCGCCTCGAGGATCGAGCGCTCGGGCTTCACGGGCGCGCGCTCCATCACGTAGCCCATGTTCAGGGCGTACGAGTTGCGGGTCATCATGTTCGCGCCGACGGCGTCGCCGGTCGTCCAGCGCCAGAGCACGTGGCACATCGGGCCGACCACGTGGGTCTTCACCTCGCGCAGGCGGGCGTGCTTCGAGAGCGACGGGTCGTCCTGCTCGGCGAGCCACGCGCGCATGGCCTCGAGCTCGCCCTCGACCCAGCCTGCGAGCGCGATCGCGTCCGCGGCCGAGCTGCAGACGAAGCACGACGCGCGAGTGATCCGGTCGGCGAGCACGTAGGTGCGGAAGCCGCCGGACTCGGCGACCGCCCGCGCGCCGCGGTGCAGCGACGCCGAGAGCCCGCCCTCGGTGTGGGCGAGCGGCACGAAGACCGAGTCCTTCTGCCGGCCGGTCTCGACGAGCACTCCGTCCGGCTCGCGCAGCTCGTATTCGCCGAGCTCGAGCTCGAGCGGGCCGGCAACGGCGACGGGGATCGCGACCGCGCCGGTCACCATCTCCTGCGCCCCGACGAACGGCGCGAGGTCGACGCCGGTCACCTCGCCGTCGAGCCCGAGGGCCTCTTGCCGCGCCCGAATCGAGTCGGGATCGTTCTTCCTGGGCCATTTCCGCACGTCCACCGCTTGGAGCTTAAGCTGCTGTGACATGGAAACCGAGCAGGTGATCGACCAGGAGCGGGAGGAGCGCGAGGCGTTCGCCGGGGTGCTCCGCTTCTACGAGCTCGCCAAGCGGCAGGAGTGGCAGGTGCGCGACCTCCCCTGGGGCGAGCTAGCGCCGATCCCCGAGGGCAAGGGCTCGCCGCAGCGCCAGGCCCGGCGCAAGGACATGTGGCGCTCGGTGCTCACCCAGCAGCTGCAGGCCGACATGCTCGCCTGCGAGATGGCATCCCAGCTGCTGAACATCGCGCCCGACCCGGAGGCGAAGCTCTACTACTCGACGATGGTGCAGGACGAGTCGCGCCACACCGAGGCTTGGCTGAAGCTGATCGAGGAGGTCGGCGGCACGGCCGAGCGCGACCCGCACCTCGACGAGCTCGCGCACATGACGCTGGAGGCCGACACGCTCGAGGAGAAGGTCTTCCAGATGCAGGTCTTCTACGAGCGCCTGATCATCTCGCGCTTCCGGCTAATCGCCCGCGCCTCGCGCGGGACCGTGCTCGAGGACCTCTGCAACCGGTTGACGACCGACGACGGGATCCATCACGGCGCGGGCATGGCCTACGAGAAGGTGCTGCTCTCCAAGGCCGACAAGAAGACGAAGCGCGCGCTGGTCGATGCTGCCAACCGGCTGCTGCCGATCTTCGTCGAGCACGCGCTCTGGCGGCCGAAGGAGCGCGCCTTCATCGGCGAGACGATGCGCTCGCGCGACATCGCCAAGCTGAAGGAGGACATCGAGATCGGCGTCCGCCTGGCGCAGTCGCTCGGGCTCGACGTCTCCGACGTCCAGCTGCCGATCCCGTAGCCGCGTGACCGCGACGCCGATGGCAGGCGGGCCGCTCGCCGAGCGGATCCGCGCCCAGGTCGCGCAGGACGTGAAGGGGCTCGGTGGGATCGGGCTCGCCACGGTGCAAGTCGGCGAGGACCCGGCCTCGACCGTCTACATCAGGCGCAAGCACGAGGCGGCCGGCGAAGCGGTGATCGCCTCCACCGACTTGAAGCTGCCCGAGGACATCTCGCAGGAGGCGCTCGTCGCGGCGCTCGAGCTGCTCAACGCGGACGACCAGGTCGACGGGATCCTCGTCCAGCTCCCGCTGCCGAAGCATCTCGACGATGCGGCTGCCGTCCTGGCGATCGACCCGGTCAAGGACGTCGACGGCGTGCACCCATTCAACGCGGGCCAGCTCTACCTCGGGCGGCCGACGCTCGTGCCCGCGACGCCGCTGGGGATCATGGCGCTGCTCGCCGAGTACAGCGTCGAGCTGGACGGCGCGCGTGCGGTCGTGGTTGGCCGCAGCGACATCGTCGGCAAGCCGATCGCGCACCTGCTGCTGCAGGCGAACGCGACCGTCACGATCTGCCACTCGCACACCGCCGACCTCGAGCGGCACACGCTCGACGCGGACGTGCTGGTCGTCGCGGCAGGCGTGCCCGGGTTCGTCTCGCCGGACATGGTCAAGTCGGGCGCGGCGGTGGTGGACGTCGGGATCAACCGCACCGAGGCGGGCCTGGTCGGCGACGTCGACCCGGGCGCCGCCGCGGTCGCCCACTTCCTGACGCCGGTTCCGGGCGGTGTCGGCCCGATGACGATCGCGATGGTGCTGGCGAACACCGTTCGCGCTGCCCGCTACCGCCGGGGGGTTCTTGCGTTTCCGAAAAGCGAGCGCTAAGGTTCGCGCCGCTTCACAGTAGGTCGGCGGCTCGGTGCCCGGGCCGTCGTTGTTTGTTGTACGAAGGGAGAAGGTTTCTTGCCCAAGGGCACCGTCAAGTGGTTCTCGAACGAGAAGGGCTACGGCTTCATCGAGCGCGAAGGCGGCGAAGACGTGTTCGTCCATTTCTCGGCGATCGCAGGGGACGGCTACAAGTCGCTGACCGAAGGTCAGACGGTCGAGTTCGACGTCGTGCAGGGCGACAAAGGCCTGCAGGCGGCGAACGTCCAGCCTGGCTAGACCCTTTCTGGAACCGAACAGTTGGCGGGGCTCCGAAAGGGGCCCCGTTTCTTAACGAGAACCGCTCCCGCGGCTGGGAGCGCTCCCAGCTCGTTTGACAGGATTGGAGCTCGATGGCGATCTCACGAGACGAGGTGGTGCACGTCGCCCGGCTGGCGCGGCTGGCGCTGACCGAGGAGGAGCTCGACCGCTTCGCCGGGCAGCTCGACGCGATTCTCGAGGCGGTCGGCAAGGTGGCCGAGCTCGACCTCGCGGACGTCGAGCCGACGCTGCACCCGCTCGCGCTCTCGAACGTCTTGGCCGAGGACGAACCGCGCCCATCCCTGTCGGTGGAGGAGGCGCTGGCCAACGCCCCCGACAGCGAGGACGGCGCCTTCCGCGTCCCGGCCGGGTGACGGAGGCCGGCTCGAGCACGATGTTCCACTTACGACACAGAGACGTCACAGGCACGGGCGTCGCGGACGGCTACGGTGTCTGCAGGGGTCCCGGGGATCCCTTGGGGGCAGTTGGGAGCGCGTCCGCGTGATCGACACGCTGCGGCTGACGGCCGAGGAGGCGACCGGGCTCGTCGAGCGCGGCGAGGTCAGCGGCGCGGAGCTGCACCGCGCCTACCTGGACGCGATCGCCGAGCGCGACCCGGAGTTGCACGCCTACCTCTGCACGGTGGACGAGCCCGACGGTGAGGGCGTTCCGATCGCGCTCAAGGACGTGATCTCGACGCGCGGGGTCGAGACCACCGCCGCCTCGAAGATCTTGGCCGGCTACAAGCCGGTCTACGACGCGACGGTCGCCGCCCGCTGCAAGGCCGCGGGCCTGCCGCTGCTCGGCAAGACGAACCTGGACGAGTTCGCGATGGGCTCGTCGACCGAGAACTCGGCTTACGGCCCGACGCACAACCCGTGGGACCCGAACCGTGTCCCCGGCGGCTCCTCGGGCGGCTCGACTGCTGCGGTCGCGGCGGGGCTCGCGCCGTGGGCGTTGGGCTCCGACACCGGAGGCTCGATCAAGCAGCCTGCGTCGCTCTGCGGGGTGGTCGGCCTGCGGCCGACCTACGGCACCGTTTCGCGCTACGGGATCGTCGCCTTCGCCTCCAGCCTCGACCAGGTCGGGCCGATCGCGAAGACCGTCCGCGACTGCGCGCTCCTGCACCGGGTCATCGCCGGCCGCGACCCGCTCGACTCGACCACCGTCGAGCTGCCGGAGCCGATCGAGCTGCCGCAGGCCGAGGATCTCAAGGGCCTGCGCGTCGGCGTGCCCAAGGAGCTGAACGAGGCCGACGGCATCGAGCCCGGCGTCAGTGAGGCCGTCAATCGCACGATCGAGCTCGCCCGCGAGCTCGGCGCCGAGGTGGGGGAGTGCAGCCTGCCGCGCTCGGTCGAGTTCGGCCTGCCGTGCTACTACCTGATCGCGCCCTCGGAGGCCTCGTCGAACCTGGCGCGATACGACGGCGTCCGCTACGGGCTCCGCGTCGGGAACGGCGACATCCGCGCGATGTACGAGCGCACCCGCGACGCCGGCTTCGGCGACGAGCCGAAGCGCCGGATCATGCTCGGCACGTACGCGCTCTCGGCCGGCTACTACGACGCCTACTACGGCCAGGCGCAGAAGGTGCGGACGGTGATCCGCGACGAGCACGACGCCGCCTTCGAGCAGTTCGACGTGCTGGTCAGCCCGACCTCGCCGACCGTCGCGTTCGAGCTCGGCGCGCGCACCGCGAACCCGCTCGCGATGTACGCGGCCGACCTGCTCACGATCCCGTCGAACATGGCCGGCCTGCCCGGGCTCTCGATCCCATGCGGGCTCTCGGAGGGCCTGCCCGTGGGCTTCCAGCTGATCGGCCGGCAGTTCTCCGAGAACCTGCTCTTCAGCACCGGCCACGCGCTCGAGCGGGCGCTCGGCTTCGACTTCGTCCCGGAGCGGCTGCGCTGAGCTGGGAACCTGTCATCGGGCTCGAGATTCACGTCCACCTGAAGACTCGGACGAAGATGTTCTGCCGCTGCGAGGTCGCGTACTTCGACCCGCCGAACACGCACACGTGCCCCGTCTGTCTGGCCCTGCCCGGTGCCTTGCCGGTGCCGAATCGCCAGGCGGTCGAGTGGACGATCCTGCTCGGCCACGCTCTGGGCTGCCAGATCCCGGACCGGGCGATCTTCCACCGCAAGAACTACTTCTACCCGGACAACCCGAAGGGCTACCAGATCTCCCAGTACGACCAGCCGCTCTGCGTGAACGGCAGCTTCGAGGTGCCGAGCGCCGACGGCGACCGCGTGATCGGAATCGAACGGGCGCACCTCGAGGAGGACGCCGCGAAGACGATCCACGTCGGCGGCGCGGAGGGCCGGATCCACGGCGCCGAGCACTCGCTCGTCGACTTCAACCGCTCGGGCACGCCGCTGGTCGAGATCGTGACCAGGCCCGACATCCGCTCGCCCGAGGAGGCGAAGGCGTTCCTCCAGCTGCTCCGGCAGACGATCGTCGAGCTCGGGATCTCGGACGCCGAGATGGAGAAGGGCTCGCTGCGCTTCGACGTCAACGTCTCCGTGCGGCCGGAGGGCTCGGACGAGCTGCGCACGCGGACCGAGCTGAAGAACATGAACTCGTTCAACTTCGCGGCCAAGGGGATCGAGCGCGAGGTGCGCCGGCAGGCCGAGATCTACGAGTCCGGCGGCCAGGTCGACCAGGAGACCCTGCACTTCGACCCCGGCAACGAGTCGGCGCCGCCGCTGCGCTCCAAGGAGGAGGCGCAGGACTACCGCTACTTCCCGGAGCCCGACCTCGTGCCGCTGGAGCCGGCCACTGAGCTGGTCGAGCGCCTGCGCGGGGAGCTGCCGGAGCTGCCGTCGGCACGCGTCCGGCGGCTGGAGCTCGAAGTCGGCTTCGCGCTCGCCGAGGGCCTGGTCACGAGCGGACGTGACGAGCTGTACTGGCGGATCCCCGGCGACCGGTCCGCGGTCGCGAACGTCGTGATGAACGAGCTCGCGGCGCTCGGGCTCGACCCGTCGGCGGTGAACGCCGAGGAGCTCGGCAAGGTGATCGCCGCTCGCGGCGAGATCCCGCGCAGCGCGTTCGACGAGGCGCTGGCCGCGAGCGCCTCGCCGGGATTCTCGGCCGAGCGCTACCTGGCCGAGGCGGCGATCGCCGACGTCGGTGAGCTCGATCCCGTGATCGACCGGATCCTGAGCGCGAACGAGTCGCAGGTGGCCGCCTACCGCGGCGGCAAGGAGGGGCTGCTCGGCTTCTTCGTCGGCCAGGTGATGAAGGAGACCGGCGGCAAGGCGAACCCGCAGGTGGTCAACGAGCGCCTGCGCGAGAAGCTGCAGGCCTGACCCGATACGGCCGAGGGCGTCCGCGAAGCCACCAGACGACCGGCACGATCAACGCCGAGATCGGGTAGAGGAGCGCTCGCGCCACCATCGCCTTCCCGTGGAACTGCGGCAGGTCGGGCCGGGCGACCGCGAACAGCAACAGCCCGACGAGGGCCGCCTTCACCGCCAGGTCGAGCAACAGCGCCCACCGCCGTACCACGGTCCGATTCTGACGGGCGGTTAGGCCCCCGCTGGGAATTCCTGCGCTAACGGCCTAAAGTCTCTAGGACCTTCGTCCGAGAGGAGGTCGTATGGGCGTCTGCCGGCTCAGGCTCATCGCGCTTCCGCTTGTCCTCGTTTCGCTCTTCGCCGCACCCGCTGCGACCGCCGGCCGTGACGCCGGCCTGGCCGCACTGCAGGTCGCGTTGCAGTCGCGCGGCCTCTACGCCGGGGCGATCGACGGCGTCAAGGGGCCCGGCACGATCACGGCGATCAAGCGCTTCCAGCGCCGCGTCGGGCTGACTCCCAATGGGATTCCCGGAAGGGCGACCCGCAAGGCGCTCGGTCGCTACGGCACCCACGTTCTCGGCTCGAGGCCGCTGACCCGCGGCGCGACCGGCTGGGACGTCGCCGCGCTCCAGTTCCTGCTCGCCTGGCACGGCTTTCCCTCGGCCACGATCGACGGTGGGCTCGGCGTGCGCACCGAGCTCGCGCTCCGTCGCTTCCAGCGCTGGGCCGGCCTCGAGCCGGACGGCGTGGCCGGTGCCAGCACGTATGCCGCGTTGCGCCTCGCGCCCGCGAGTTGCCCGATCTCACTCGCCTGGCCAGTGGCCGGGCAGATCGGCGATCCGTTCGGCCCGCGTGGGAACCGCTTCCACGCCGGCGTCGACATCATCGCGCCGAGTGGAGCGCTGGTCGGGGCTGCCGCTCCGGGCCGTGTGACCTGGGCGGGCCGGCTCGCCGGCGGCTGGGGAAAGCTGGTCGTGGTCGCGCACGCAGACGGGGTTCGGACGCTGTACGCGCACCTTTCCTCGATCGCCGTCCGGGTCGGTCAGCTCGTCGTCACAGGCGACCGGGTTGGAACGGTCGGAGCGACCGGCGACGCCACCGGGCCGCATCTGCACTTCGAGGTCCGGCTCCGCGGCGCGGCGGTCGACCCGCGCCCGGCTTTGCCGTAAGACCCACCTAGTAGGCTCGTTCCCGGATGGCCGGGAAAGTCGCTGGGGTCGTGATCTGTGCGCTGGCCGCGACGCTGCTGGCCGCCGCCTCGCCCGACGCCGCACGCGCTCCGGCCGATCATGCCTCGATCGCCCTCAACGTCCTCCCGCCCGGCGAGTCGGGCACCGGCGGGAAGCATGCGACCGACCAGCTGCGGCTCTACGACGCGCTCACCCCGTTGCGCGGCGCCGTCAACCAGGCCACCGTGCGCCGCCTCTTCAAGCCGGAGACGCTCGGAGCGGTCGGCAAGACCAAGCGCGAGGCGACCCCGCGCGCCGGGCTGAAGATCCTGCGCGACTCGTGGGGCGTGGCCCACGTCTACGGCAAGACCGCCTCCGACGTGATGTGGGGCGCGGGGTGGGTCGCGGCCGAGGACCGCGGGCTGATCCTGCAGCTGATCCGCGGGCCGGGCCGGATCGCCGCGCTCGACGGGCCCGCCTACGACCAGTCGCGCGAGTTCGTCCCTAGCACGCAGACCGAGACCGAGCTGGCCCGCGAGTACACGCTCCTCCGCGGCCCGAGAGGCAAGGAACTGCTGAAGGAGGTCGACGCCTACACCGCCGGCCTGAACGCGTACCTGAAGGCCTCGAAGGCGGGCTACCCGCCGTGGAAGCGCAACGACACGATCGCCGCGGCCGCGGTGCTCGCCGGCCAGTACGGCGTCGGCGGCGGCGACGAGACACGCAGGGCGGAGCTGCTCGCCGAGCTCGAGGTCTCCCTCGGTGCGACCGAGGGCCGCCGTGTCTGGAACGACCTGCGCGAACAGCAGGACCCGGAGACGCCGGTCACCGCGCCGGCCACGTTCAACTATGGCCACAACGCGAGCGAGGCGGGCAACGTGATCCCCGACGTCGGCAGCGTCGGGCTCGGGGTGGAGCGCGCCGGCGCGGCCGCGGAGGCGCGGCAGCAGAGCATGAGCAACGCGCTCGTCCTCTCCGGCAAGCGCTCGACAAACGGCCATCCGATCTACGTCGCCGGACCGCAGGTCGGCTACTTCTACCCGGCCTTCTTCCTCGAGATCGACCTGCACGGCGGCGGCTTCGACGCGCGCGGCGTCGCCTTCCCCGGCGTGCCGTGGATCGTGATCGGCCGCGGGCCCGACTACGCCTGGAGCGCGACCACCTCGCACTCGGACATCGTCGACCAGTACGTCGAGACGCTCTGCGGCGGGGACGACACGCACTACCTCTACAAGGGCACGTGCACGGCGATGGGCTCGTTCGACGCCGGTGTGGTCAAGGGGCCGCCGGACCGCGTGCTCAGCTTCCGCACGACCGTGCACGGCCCGGTGCTCGGCTACGCGACCGTGCAGGGCCAGAAGGTGGCGATCTCGACGAAGCGGTCCACGCGCGGGCGGGAGATCCTGAGCGCGCTCGCCTTTGCCGACCTCGACAAGGGCCGCGTCCACTCGGCCAAGGACTTCGTGCGCGTGATGAACCAGGTCGAGTTCGGCTTCAACTGGACGTACGCGGACGACCGCGACATCGCGTACTTCTCCTCCGCCCGGTTGCCGGTCCGGCCCACGAGCGTCGACCTCGGGCTGCCGACCAACGGGAACGGCGACTTCGAGTGGCGCGGCTTCGAGCCGCAGAAGGCACACCCGCAGGCGATCGACCCGCGCAGCGGCGTGCTCCTCAACTGGAACAACAAGCCCGCGCGTGGGTTCGCCTCGGCCGACGACCACTGGTCGTACGGCTCGCTGCAGCGCGTGCAGATGTTGTCGCACGAGCTGGGGGCGAAGAAGCAGTCGCCTGCGAGCGTCGTGGCCGCGATGAACACCGCCGCGACGACCGACTTCCGCGGCCTGAGGATCGTCCCCGACCTGACGGCGGCACTGCAGGGGACGACGGCGCCGAGCCCGCGCGACGCGCAGCTGCTCGACCTGCTGCAGCGCTGGGGCAACCGCGACGCACCTCGGCTCGACGGCAACAAGGACGGCAAGATCGACGACCCTGGCGCGGCGATCATGGACGCGGCCTGGCCGAGGATCGCCCGGGCGGTGATGTCGCCGGTGCTGGGCCCGCTCGTGCCGAAGCTCGAGAAGCTGCAGCCGCTCGACGACCCGGCGAACGCGCAGGGCTCGTCCTACGACAGCGGCTGGTACGGCTACGTCGACAAGGACCTGCGGGCGCTGCTCGGCAAGCCTGTCTCGGGCCGGTTCGCGCGCCAGTACTGCGGGGCCGGCGTGCTCGCCGTCTGCCAGGCGTCGATCTGGGGCGCGCTCGACGCGGCCGGGAACACCCTTGCTGCCGCGCAGGGATCCGATCCGGCGCAGTGGCACTCGGACGCGACCGCCGAGCGGATCCACTTCAGCGGCGGCCTGCTGCCGGCGACGATGCGCTGGACGAACCGGCCGACCTTCCAGCAGGTGATCTCCTTCGCCTCGCACCGTCGGCGCTAGCGCTACGCTCGGGGTCGTGGCCGAGAAGCGCTACCTGATGACGCCTGGGCCGACGCCCGCGCCGCCCGAGGTGCTGGCGGCGATCGCGCAACCCGTCATCCACCACCGCGGGCCCGACTACCGCGAGCTCTACGCGCGCGTGCTCGCGCGCCTGCGGGAGGTCTTCCGCACCGAGCAGGAGGTGCTGCTCTTCGGCGGCTCGGGCAGCGGTGCGATGGAGTCGGCGGTGGCCAACCTCTGCTCGCCCGGCGACCCGGTGCTCGTGGTCTCGGGCGGTTACTTCGGCGAGCGCTGGGCGGCGCTGGCCAAGGCCTACGGCGCCGAGCTCGACCACCTGCGCTACTCCTGGGGCGAGATCCCGACTGCCGACGACGTCGCCGCGCGGCTGCAGGAGCGCGAGGCGGCGGTGGTCTTCTTCACGCACTCCGAGACCTCGACCGGCGTTGTGCTCGACCCGCAGCCGTTCGCGGCCGCGGCACGCGAGGCCGGCGCGCTGAGCGTCGTCGACGCCGTCTCGAGCCTCGGCGCGGTGCCGCTCGAGACCGACGCCTGGGGGCTGGACGTCGTCGCCTCCGGCGCGCAGAAGGCCCTGATGACCCCGCCCGGGCTCGCGATGACGACCGGTTCGCCCGCCGCGTGGGAACGCGCCGCGAGCTCGACCTCGCCGCGCTTCTACTGGGACTGGGAGAAGACGCGCAAGGGCCAGCAGACCCTCGACGCGCCGGTCACGCCGCCCGTCTCGCTGGTCGCCGGCCTGGACGTCGCGCTCGGGATGCTGCTGGAGGAGGGGCTCGAAGCCGCGTTCGACCGGCACCGGCGCCTCGGCCGCGCCTGCCGCGAGGGGCTCAAGGCAATGGGCTTGCAGCTTTCGTCGCCGGACGACGACAGCTCGGCGGTCGTCACCGCGGCGTACGCGCCGGACGGGATCGACTCGGACGAGCTCGTGCTGTTGCTGCGCGACCGCCACGGGGTCACACTCGCCCCGGGCCAGGGCGAGCTGAAGGGCAAGATCTTCCGCATCGGGCACATCGGCTACTACGACGTCTTCGACATCATCACCGCCCTCGCCGCGGTCGAGCTGGGGCTGGTCGAGCTCGGCGCCGAGGTCGAGCGTGGCGTCGCCGTCACCCGCGCGCTCGAGGCCTTCGAGCACACACCGGTGTGAGAGTCCTCGTCCGGGAGCCGATCGCCCAGGCGGGGATCGACCTCTTGCGCGAGCGCTTCGACGTGGACGTCGACGGCAACGGCGACCTCGGCGAGACGATCGGCGACTACGACGCGATCGTGATCCGCTCGGCGACGAAGCTGACCGCCGACCTGATCGAGCGAGCCGACCGCCTGAAGGTGATCGGGCGCGCCGGCGTGGGCGTGGACAACGTCGACGTCGAGGCCGCCACCCGCCGCGGGATCGTGGTCGCCAACGCGCCCGAGTCCACCGTCACCTCGGCCGCGGAGCACACCGTCGGACTGCTGGTCGCGCTCGCCCGCAACATCCCGCAGGCGCACGCGGCGCTGAAGCAGGGCCGCTGGGAGCGCTCGGCGTGGGGCGGGGTCGAGCTCGAGGGCAAGACGCTCGGCGTGCTCGGCTTCGGCCGCATCGGGCAACAGGTGGCCCGGCGGGCGCTCGGGCTCGGGATGCGCGTCGTCGCCTACGACCCCTTCGTCGCGAAGGAGCGGTTCCGCGAGCTCGGGGTCGAGCGCGTCGAGAGCGCTGACGAGGTGCTCGCCGCGGCGGAGTTCCTGACCCTGCACCTGCCGCTCACGCCTGAGACCCGCGGCTTTCTCGGGCACGACGCGATTGCGAAGCTGCCCGACGGGGCGCGCGTGATCAATGCCGCGCGGGGCGAGCTCGTCGACGAGGAGGCCCTGGTCGAGGCGCTGCGCTCGGGCAAGCTCGCCGCCGCCGCGATCGACGTCTTCGGCAGCGAGCCGTACGAGGGCCCGCTGCTCGAGCTCGACAACGTCGTCGTCACGCCGCACCTGGCCGCGTCCACCGAGGAGGCCCAGGACCGCGCCGGCGTGATCGTGGCCGAGCAGGTGGCGGCCGCGCTCGAGGGCGGCCTCGTCACGAACGCGGTCAACATCCCCTCGATCGGGGCGGAGGACCTCGAGGTGCTCGGGCCGTTCGTCCCGCTCGCCGCCAAGCTCGGCCGGCTGGCGATGGAGCTGGCCGAGGGCCGTGCGGAGCGGATCACGCTCTCCTACTACGGCACGCTCTCGGGCTACGACACGCGCCTGCTGACGGTGGCCGCCCTCAACGGCGCCTTCCAGGGACGCAGCGACCAGACGGTCAACTACGTCAACGCCCCGGTGGTCGCCGCGGAGCGGGGGATCGAGGTCGCCGAGACGCGCCGGCGCGGCAGCCGCGACTTCACGAACCTGATTCGCGTCGAGGTCGACGGCATCCGCGCGGCCGGCACGATCATCGGCAACGAGAACCGGCACTGGCTCGTGAACGCGCTCGGCTTCGAGCTGGAGATGGAGCTCGCGCCGCTGATGGTGTTCTTCCGCTACGACGACGTGCCGGGCGTGATCGGGCTCGTCGGCACGCTCTTCGGCGAGGTGGGCGTGAACATCGCCAACATGGCCGTCTCCCGCTCGCGACGCGGCGGCAAGGCGCTGATGGCGCTCTCGCTCGACGCCGAGCCGCCGGCCGAGCTGGTCGAGGCCGTGCGCGAGCAGGGCTTCGACGACGCGCGCCTGATCAGGCTGGGCGCGGGCGACGAGAGCTGAGCACGCGCCGGTACCCTGCCGCCGTGGCGACGAGTGCCTGGCCCGAAGCCGTCCAGCGGGTCACCTCCTTTTTGCGCGAGGCGCGCGCGGAGGTGCGCGTCGAGGAGTTCCCCGAGGGGACGCCGACCGCGAAGGACGCTGCGCAGGCGGTCGGCTGCGAGCTCGGCCAGATCGTCAAGTCGCTGGTCTTCGACTGCGACGGCCGCAAGGTGCTTGTGCTCGTGCCGGGCGACCGGCGCGCCGACTCCGAGAAGATCGCCCGCGCCGCCGGCAGCAACTTCGCGCGGATCGCGGGCAGCGACGAGGTGCGTGAGGCGACGGGCTTCGACCCCGGCGCCGTCGCACCGTTCCCACTCGAGCGCATCGACGCGATCTTCGTCGAGCGCACGCTGCTGTCCCAGCCCGTGCTCTGGGTGGGCGCAGGCTCCGAGCGGCACATGGCCGCGCTGTCCCCGACCGAGCTGCTCCGCCTCTCGCGCGCGCGTCCGATGGACGTCGTCGAGCAGGCCCCGTACCATTCGACCTAGGAGGTCGCCTGAATGCGCGAGACCGAGAAGATCTGGATGAACGGAGAGCTCGTCGACTGGGCCGACGCCCGGATTCACGTCGGCGCCCACGGGCTGCACTACGGCTCCGGCGTGTTCGAAGGCATCCGCGCCTACGAGACCGACAAGGGCTCGGCGGTCTTCCGGCTGACCGATCACCTCGAGCGCCTGCAGAACTCGGCCAAGCTGCTGCACATGGAGCTGCCCTACTCGGTCGAGGAGCTGCGCGCCTCGTGCCACGAGCTGATCGCGGTCAACGGGCTGCCCGAGTGCTACCTGCGCCCGATCGCGTTCTTCGGCTATGGCGAGCTCGGCGTCTCCGCGCTCGGGAACCCGGTCGACGTCGTGATCATGAGCTGGCCGTGGGGCGCCTACCTCGGCGAGGAGGGCCTCTCGAAGGGCATCAGCGCGAAGATCTCCAGCTGGGAGCGCATCGGCCCGAACGTGATCCCGCACGTCGCCAAGGCGACCGGCGTCTACCTCAACTCGATGCTGGCCGTGACCGAGGCGAACCGTGCCGGCTACGACGAGGCGATCCTGCTCACCGGCGACGGCTTCATCGCCGACGGCTCGGGCGAGAACGTCTTCATGGTCAAGGGCGGGGAGCTCTACACGCCGGACCTGTCGACCTCGATCCTGCCCGGGATCACACGCGACACCGTGATCCAGATCGCGCAAGACCTCGGCTACCGCGTGCACGAGAAACCGCTGATCCGCTCCGATCTCTACCTCGCCGACGAGGCCTTCATGACCGGCACCGCCGCCGAGGTGACGCCGCTCCGCTCCGTGGACGACGTCGAGATCGGCGTCGGGCCGATCACGCTCGAGATCCAGGAGGCCTACCTGGACACCGCGCGCGGCCGCAGCGAGCGCTGGGCCCAGTGGCTCGAGTACGCCACGCCCGCGCCGGCCGAGGCTTGAGCACCGGGCTCAGGGAAATACCGCTCGCGCGTCCGCTGCTGGACGAGCGGGAGGAGGAGCTCGTGCTCGAGGTATTGCGCTCGGGCCGGCTCTCGCTGGGGCCGACGATCGACCGCTTCGAGGAGCTGATGGCCGAGCGGATCGGCGCGCCCTACGTGGCCGCCGTCTCGAGCGGCACGGCCGGTCTGCACTTGCTCGCCCGGATCGCCGGGCTCGGGCCTGGCGACGAGGCGATCACCTCACCGATCTCCTTCGCCTCGAGCGCGAACTGCTTCATCTTCGAGGGCGCGACGCCGGTGTTCGCCGACGTCGACCCGCGGACGCTCAACCTCGACCCGGCCGCGGTCGAGGCCGCGATCACCGAGCGGACGAAGGCGGTCGTCGCGGTCGACATGTTCGGCTACCCGTGCGAGCTCGACGAGCTGCGCGCGCTCTGTTCGGAGCGGGGACTGACACTGATCGAAGACGCGGCCGAGGCGCTCGGCGCCGAGTACAAGGGCGCGCCGATCGGCTCGCACGGTCCGTCGGGCGTGTTCGGGTTCTACCCGAACAAGCAGCTG
>Ga0207648_10003747_pt1 | contig 15893 bp, 11 predicted proteins | sample KBSMisM32_FD_184310 | JGI IMG/M metagenome (GOLD analysis project Ga0207648, IMG submission 184310) | Miscanthus rhizosphere microbial communities from Kellogg Biological Station, Michigan, USA - KBS Miscanthus M3-2 (SPAdes) (version 2) | ecosystem: Host-associated > Plants > Roots >...
AGGTGCGGCGCGAGCCAAAGCGCAACCTGCGGGTGTGGATGAACGACGGGTCTGAGGACCAGGAAGCAGGCTCGGGCAGCTGGCCGCTGCAGAACATTCAACTGGCGAACTCGCTGAAGTTGAAGGGCTACGACTTTCATTTCAGCTTCGGTGGCGGTTCGCATCATGCGGCGCTCGCCGTCTCCGAACTGCCGGAATGCCTGACGTGGCTCTGGCGGGACTACGACCCGAGCAAGACCGAGCAGACCTACGAGCAGAGCGCCGAGGAGCGATCGAAGCCGGTGTTCCGCGTCCGGGTCTACAACCGCTGAAGGATCACGGCCGATTCAGCGGCCGCCACGCCGTGCGAATGGAGGCGGGGCCGCCGGACACCTTGATGGCAGGCCGGCGCGTGAGGGTCTTCCCGTCGAATCCGAACACGTCGATCTGTTTCTCGACCATGCACTGAATCACGACCGTGCGCTCGTCGTTGCTCCAGGCCACGCCCTGGCACCACGGACCGACGCGCGCCTCGGCGACCGGCGTCAGACGGGAGCCCGACAGACGCAGGATCTTGAGGATGTTTTCGTCGTGGTGGAAGGGAGACGATCTCGGGAAGCTGCTCCCGTTGATCAAGCTCACCGCGACGTAGTCGCCTCTGGGGGAAAGCGCCAGCCCTTCCGGGATGACGCCCACCGCAACCGAATCAACGACCCGAGGATTCGGAGACGCGATGTCGACGACCGTGAGCGTGTCCATTCCTCCAGTCGGCCCGTTGCCGATGTTGGCGACGATCGCGAGATCGCCCTTCGGCGTGATCTCGATGCCGACCGGACGCAGATTCGCGACGACGGAGCGGCCGGTGTCGCGCACCTCGGTGCCGTTGACCGAGAGAATGGCGAGCCTGTGCGTGTCGGTGCACGTCAGGTAGGCCGCGGCGCCATCGGGGGTAAATGCCGGCATGCTGGGTGCGCAGCTCCGGTCCTGCAACGAGATCCGGCCGGCGGGATCGACGCTGGTTCCCGCGATCGTGTAGATCGACACGGTGCTGTCACCGCGGTTGGCGACCAGCGCCAGCGTGCCGCGTGCATTGATGGCGATGCCGTTCGGGAACAGGCCCGCCTCGAGGGTTTTGATGACGGCGGGCGGGGACGACTTGAGGGCGATGACGGAAACCCGGTTGTCCTGTGTCGTCTGCGCGGGGTCGGCTGGATTGACTTTGAGCGAGCTCGCTACGAGGGCGAGGGATTCATCCGGCGTCACCGCAACCATCTGCGGCGGCCCGGACCAACTGGACGGCGCGTTCAGTTCCGCGACGACTCTCGGAGGCCGCGCACTCAGATCGATCAGCGTCACGGTGTCTGGCGAGGCATTGGGGACCATGACGTGGACACCATCCACCATGATCTCGGTCGTGTCGTTCGCGGACACGGCGATCTGCGCGTGCACCCGCAGCACGGCAAGCACGACGAACACCACGCGCAACACCGTCCTCATGCCGCCTCCCATCGCACGTTACCGATCGCGCGTCCCGGTCAGGAGCTGGAGCAACGCCGACGACATCTCGGCCGGCGCCTCGCGGGGCATGAAATGGCCGACTCCCGGGACGACACGGCGTGCCACCAGATCCGGGAAGACAGCGCGTTCCGCGGCCGAGGCATCGGCCGTCGGGCGCACGATGCCGTCGTCCGCGCCGTAGAGGACGATGGACGGCACCGCGATCGGCGGGCGTCCGGCCAGCCGGGCCTCGGTATCTTTGAAGCGCGCCTCGCCGGGAGCGTTGCCGACGCGATGCCGGTAGGAGTGGATCACGACGTCGACGAAATCGGCGTTGTCGAACGACGGGGCCGTGCGCTCGAAGGTGTCGTCGGAGAAACGCCACGTTGGCGAGATCTGCCGCCAGAGTTGCCGGCAGATGTCACGCCGGTTCGCCTCCAGCCCTGCGCGCCCCTGCTCGGTGTTGAAGTACCACTGGTACCAGAGACGCTGCGCGGCCTCTGCCGACACCGGTCTCGAAGGCGCCACGGTGTTCTGGATCGTGTAGCCGGCCACGAGCACGGCGGCGCGCACGCGACCCGGGTGGAGCGCCGCCGCGATCGCCGCGGCTCGCCCGCCCCAGTCGTAGCCGGCCACCGCAAAGCGCGGCAGCCTCAACCCGTCCGCGAAGTCGATGACGTCCTGACCCAGGGCCGCTTGTTCTGCCATGCGTGGGGCGCCGGGGTCGCGAAACCGGGTGGGACCGTGGCCACGCAGGTAGGGCACGAGGGTCCGGTAACCCGCCCGTACGAGCGGAGGCACCACGTCGTCGTAGGCACGGACGTCGTCGGGAAATCCGTGCAGGAGAATGATCGGAAACCCGCCGGGGTCGCCCTGCTCCTCGTAGGCGATCGACAGCGCGTCGGTCGCGATCGTCCGCGTCGCCGCTCTGGTGTCCTGCGCGAACGCCCGCGCCGTCGCCCACGGGGCTGTCATACCCGCAATCGCAATGTGCTGCAGGAAGGTGCGACGCTCCACGCTCCGCACGCTAGCCACCAGCTTTCAGGCGCGGAACCGGCTTGCCCCAGACCTCGAACTTGGACACGGCGACAAAGCCACCGACGCCGTGGCCGGAACCGGGCATCAGCTGTGTCCAGCCGATCTCGTCCACTTTGGACAGGTCGGGCTTCTCCACCCAGCTCCCGCGCGTGACCGTCTCGGGCACCTGCAGCTTCAGCCAGCGAAGCGACGACAACACGACTTCGTTCTCGATGTGCGACACGTCGGGGGTACCGGTTCCAGGGTCGCCGACCAGGAATGTGCCGTCGGCCAGCTTCACGACGAGCCTGGCGACGTGGAAGCCCGAGACATAGGTGCCCCAGATCACGCGACCGCGGTTCGAGAGATCGACGAAGTTGCGCTTGTGCCGCAGGGTCACCGTCACTGCCCCGCACGAGCCGGCCCAGATCTCGGGTCGCTCGACACCGTAGATGCGAAGGCAGGTCGGCCCTTCCCAGTCCTCCGCCCAGGAACCCCATCGCAAGGACTTTCGGTATTCCGGGATGTACTTCGCGTTGGGATCGTAGACGTGCAGCTCCAGGTCTGGTGTCGTGACGACGTCCTGCGTCGCGCTCGTCAGCGGCAGCGTGCCGGCGGCGTAGGTCTTGGGATTCTTCCAGTGTTCACTGAAGAACATGGGGCCTGGATCCGGCGGACGCGGGACTCCGCTCGGGCGCGCAGGCTGCGGCTGCTGAGCCAGCAGGGACGTCGCGACGCCGCCGGCGAACGCAACGGCAACACAGAGACGACTCAACGGGGTCATGAGGTGTAAGAGTCCTTCGGCCTCCCGTTGGCGCCGAGCAAATTTCGGTCAAGACGCGTGTCCGGCAAGCCACGTCTCCTGGGTAGGGTTACCGTGTGCCACTCGGCGGCTGAGACGCCAACCAAGGGGGCACAATGTACAGAATCCGCGGCACGTTCTTCGCTCTTCTCGCGACCCTCGCGCTTCCGTCGCTCGCCGGCGCCCAGTCGATCGCTGGCACCGTACGCGACAGCTCGGGCGGGGTACTTCCTGGCGTGACCGTCGAAGCCTCGAGCGCCGCGCTCATCGAAAAGGCGCGTTCGGTGGTCACCGATACCAACGGGCAGTTTCAAATCATCGATCTGCGCCCCGGCTCCTACGATGTGACCTTCACGCTCCCCGGGTTCAGCACCGTGGCCCGCAAAGGCCTCGAGCTGAGCGGCGGCGGCGTCACCACGGTGAACACCGAGATGCGCGTCGGCGGGGTGCAGGAGACGATTACCGTCACCGGCGAGTCGCCGGTCGTCGACGTGCAGACGAGCACCAGCCGTGAGCAGGTCCTCAGCAACGACTTCATCCGCGCGCTGCCCGCCGCTCGCGGCTACGGCAACTATCTCGCGGGCGTCCCCGGCATTTCTGGCACCGGCCTGAGCTCGGGTGCCGCCACCTCGAACAACTTCTTCACCTCGCGCGGCGGTCGCAGCAGCGAGGGCAACATCCAGCTCGATGGCATGAACGTCGGCTCGTCGGTCGGCGGCGGCGGCGTCTCGGGCTACCAGTACGACATGTCGAACGCATCCGAGGTGCAGGTGACGATCGCCGGCGGGCTGGCGGAAGTCGATCGCGGCGGCCCAGCCTTCAACATGATCCCGAAGACCGGCGGCAACACGTTCAGCGGCTTCTACTTCGCGAGCCTCGCCGGTGAATGGGGACAAGGCAGCAACCTGGACGACGAGCTGCGGAGCTACGGCTTCGCCGATCTGCCGGCACTCATCAAGAGCTGGGACACCAACTTCGCGTTCAGCGGACCGATTCTTCGAAACCGCATCTGGTTCTACTCCAACGCGCGGACGATCGGCACCTACCAGGACGTGGCCGGCCGCTACGGCAACCTGAACGCGTCGAACGCGAACCTCTGGAGCTACGCCAAGGACGACAGCGTGAAAGTCCGCAACGCCAACTCGAAGCGGATCGGCGCCACGCGGCTCACGTGGCAGGCGTCGCAGCGCGACAAGTTCGGGTTCTACATCGACTACACGAAGAACTGCTCCGGCTCGTCGTACGCCAAGGACAGCGGACAGTGCCGCTCGCCCGGCGACGGCTGGACCGCCTCCGGGCCCGGCATCGGCCCCGGCGTCCCGACCACTTCACCCGAGTCGGGCACCATCTGGGATGCGCGCGCCAAGATCATGCAGGCGTCCTACTCGGCGCCCTGGTCGAGCCGCGTGCTGGTAGAAGCCGGCTTCTCCTCGTTCTGGACCGAGTGGGGCGACATCCGGCCGGTCGGCTCGTTCGTCGATCGCATTCCGGTGACCGAACAGACGTCGTCGGACCTCACCGGTACGCCCACCTCGAACTTCATCTACCACGGCTGGCCTACTACCGCGGGCACCGATCAGCAGAATGCGCAGTATCGCGGTTCGTTGTCCTATGTCACCGGCTCCCACAGCCTCAAGACCGGCTACCAGGGCGCCTACATGGTGGCCAAAACGCCCACGTTCGTCGGCGACCAGCTCGCCTACCGTTTCAACAACGGCGTCCCGAACCAGATCACGCAGCGGCTCGGGCCGACGCTGACGAGCAACCGCACGGTGCCCGACGCGTTTTTCGTCCAGGACACCTGGACGCGTAAGCGGCTCACGGTCCAGGGTGGCCTGCGCTACGAGCACGTGCGCAGCTTCTTCCCCGAAGGGCAGGGCGTCGTCGCAGCGCACCGCTTCGGCCCGGCATTCTCCTTCCCGAAGACCGACGGCGTGCGCGGCCTCAACGACATCACGCCGCGGATGGGGGGGTCGTACGACCTGTTCGGCAACGGCAAGACCGCTGTCAAGGTGAGCCTGAGCAAGTATCTCCAGGCCGCCTACAACGGCGACGTCTATACGATCAGCAACCCCGCCGTGACGCTGCAGGCGACGACGACGCGCGCGTGGACCGACACGACGTTTCCCGCGGGCGACCCGCGGCGCAGCAACTTCGTCGCCGACTGCGACTTCATGAACCCTGCCGCCAACGGCGAATGCGGCGCCTGGGCCAATCTGAACTGGGGCCAGCTCGGGCAGTCGACCGCCGTCAATCCGGACGTGCTGGAGGGTTGGGGCAAGCGCAATTCCGACTGGCAGTTCAGCGCCGGCGTGCAGCACGAGCTGCTGCCGCGCGTGTCGGTCGACGTGAGCTACAGCCGGCGGTGGTGGAACAACTTCTTCGTCACCCACAACCGCGCACTCGGGCCCGCCGACTACGACGAGGTGACGCTGACGGCGCCGCTCGATTCGCGTCTGCCGGACGGCGGCGGCTATCCCGTCACGTTCCTCGCGCGCAACAACAACAATCCGACGCTGGGCGTCTCGGACCTGTACTACACGTCCACGAACGATTTCGGCGGCGAGACGCACTACTGGCACGGCGTCGATCTCACGATCAACGCGCGCATGGCCAACGGGCTGCAGTTTCAAGGCGGCACCAGCTCGGGTCGCGGCGTGAACGACACCTGCGACGTGCTGATCGGGCGCTTCGGGCGGCCGATGGCGCCGAGCACCGCCACGCTGCCGGCCACGGGCGTCGTCGACGGACAGCCGGACTGCCGCTCCACGGAGCCGTGGCTCACGACGTTCCGGGGGCTCGCGTCGTACACGATCCCCAAGGCCGACGTCCTGGTCAGCGCCATCCTCCGCTCGCAGGCGAACGTGCAGCCGGGCGGCGACGTGGCCACCAACGGCGCGTCGCGTCAGGCGAACTTCCTGATGAACGCGGCGCAGTTCACGGCCAACACGGGACGGGCTCTCCGGCCCGGCGTCACCACCGAGACGGTCAACATGCTGCTGCCGGGACAGCTCTATGGCGAGCGGGTGAACAACCTCGACATGCGCGTGGCGAAGATCGTGCGCATCAAAGGCACGCGCAGCAACATCGGCGTGGACTTCTACAACCTCACGAACGCCAACACACCGACCACCGTGGATCAGAGCTACTCGGCGGACCCGACGGCACTGGGCGCCCGCTGGCTGCGCCCGACCGCGGTGCTGAACCCGCGGTTCGTACGCTTCAACGTGCAGGTGGATTTCTAGTCTCCAGGGCGGGGCGCCGCCAGCCGGCGGCGCCCTGCTCTATCGGCGCGCACGGTTCGGCAACTCGAACACGAACACCGCCGCGCCCCGGTCCGGTGGGTTCCTGATTTCCGGTACGAGCGCCGGGAAAGTGTTGGCCTGAGCGCCGCCGTTGCCGACGACGACCGCCAGGTACTGCCGGCCGTTGACCGCGTAGGTGATGGGGGCGTTGCTCGGCACGTCGCCCAGGCGCGTCCGCCACAGCTCCTTGCCGGTCATGTCGTCGTAGGCGATGAGCGCACGGTCGAGCGCGCCCGCGAAGACCACGCCCCCGGCGGTAGCCAGCGCGCCGGTGGACTGGGGCGCCCGCTGCCGCTCCATCCAGACCGTCTTGCGCGTGTCGAGGCTGATGGCCTGCACGCGTCCGTACTTGCCGTCGCTGTCAGGACGCGGACGCAGGCTCCAGCGCACGCCGGTGGAGAGGCTGCCTCGCCCACCCGGCGCGACCGGGGTCAGGTCCATGCACGCCTCGACGAGCGTGACGTACAGGATGCGAGTGCGCGGGTTGTACGACGACGGCAGCCACGACTTGGCGCCGCCGGCGTGCGGACAGGTGAACTTCGTCGTGCCGTCGCCAGGCACGAGCGACGCGTCGATGGCCTTGGCGCCCGTCGTAGGGTCGACGGCTTTCACCACGTTCTGCACGCCGAGATCGAACGAGAACACGTACTTGCCGGTGTCCGCTTCCATCGCGTCGAAGATGGCCTGTTTGCCGCCGGTGACGACGACCGGCTTGGTCCTGCCGTTCACCGCCAGCGGCAGCACCTGCCGCTCGAAGGCCCAGTCGTAATCCCACTGATCGTTGGGCTGGTGCTGGAAGAACCACACGAGCCTCCCGGTCGTGACGTTGAACGCCAGCGTCGAGTCCGTGTAGAGCCCGTCGTTGGTGATGCCCTCGGCGTCCGACGGGATGCGGAGCGGACCGGTGTCGTAGGTTTGCGCCGGTCCGAAGAACGCCAGGTCGAGCGTCTGGTCGTAGCTCGCGGGCACCCACACCGATGCCCCGTTGCGCAGGTTCACGGGCAGCCCGTTCCAGCTGGAACCACCGGGCTCGCCAGGCCTGGCGATGGTGCTGAAACGCCAGGCCTCGGCACCGGTCTGCGCGTTCAGGGCCACGATGAAGTTGCCGCCGGGCGCGCGGCCGGTCGTGCCGATCATCACCTTTCCGTTGGCGGCGAGCGGTCCCCCCGTGATGCCGTAGCCGGCCTTGGCGTCGGCTATCGCCTGATCCCACGCGACATCGCCGGTCTTCACGTTCAGCGCCACCAGGTGGGCGTCCGACGTCGGCACGTAGAGCCGGTCTCCGTAGAGCGCGAGGCCGCGCTTCACCGTCGGCGCGCGGTCACGCGGCAGCCGCCGCGAGTACTGCCAGAGGAGGTCGCCGGTCGCCGCATCGATCGCCTGCACCTTGTCGCCGAAGCCGTGCACGAACATCACGCCGTCGTGCACGAGCGGCGGCGCTTCATTGGGGCCGTTCGGCAGCGCCCAGCTCCAGGCGAGACGCAGATCGGCCACGTTCTGCCGGTCGATCTGCGTGAGCGGGCTGAAGCCCATGTTGTCGGCGGAGCGGCGCCACGTCAGCCAGTCTCCGTCGGCGGGGTTCGTGAGCATGCGGTCGGTGACCGTAGTGATCCGATCCAGCGGATTCGCCCGTGGAGGGGGCGGTGGAATCGGCACGCCGGTCGTCAGGCCTCCGCTCGGTCCGCCCGCGAATCCCGGGATGGCCGCGGCACGAAGGGCGGCAGCGTCGAGCGACAACTCGCGGTTGCTGGCCGTCACGCCGTTCTCCTGTGCCAGGTACGCCAGGATCTGCGCCCGCACCGCGTCGCCGAGACTGTTTGGGGCCGTCGGCGGCATGCGCAGCAGGTCCTCGTGGAGGACGTCGAGCGGCTTGCCTCCGAAGCGCAGCCGGAACTCCACGCCCTTGAGCGGCGGCGCGAACTCGCCGTCGTCGAGATTGGCGCCGTGGCACGACGCGCAGGTCCGCTCGTAGGCCGCTCTGCCTTGCGCGGCCTGCGCCGCGCTGAAGTTGGGGGTCGCCAGCGACTGGGCACTGAGCGCGCCGGACAGATACAGCGCACTCGACAGCCCGACTCCGGCCATCGTCAAGAGAAACAATCGCTGTCGTTTCATGGCGCGACATGTTAGCCGCTTTGGGCTCTAATAGCGCTCAATGACGACGACGCGATGGTCGGCAATCGTGTGTGCGTGTGCCACCGCACTGGCCGCGGTCACACCATGGGCGACCGGCTGGCTGGCCGCGCAGCAGGCCCGGCCGTTCAAGGCGGTCACCGACGCGCTGCTGCAGAACCCGCCTCCGGCTGACTGGTTGATGTGGCGGCGGACGCTGAACAGCTGGGGCTACAGCCCGCTTCAGGAGATCACCCCGAACAACGTCCGCTCGCTGCGGATGGTCTGGACGCGGGCACTCGGGCCCGGCCTCCAGGAGGGGACGCCGCTCGTCCACGACGGCGTGATGTACTTCCCCAACCCGCTCGACTTCATCGAAGCCTTGGACGCGAAGACCGGCGATCTGAAATGGCAGTACCGCCGGAAGCTGCCGGAGGATCTCACCAAGTTCTTCCCGGTGCCCGCCATCAACCGGAACCTGGCGATCTACGGGAACTTCATCATCGACACGAGCGCCGACGACTACGTGTTCGCGCTGAACGCCGAGACCGGCGCGCTCGCGTGGGAGACGAAGATTCTGGACTACCAGAAGGGCGCTCAGCAGACGTCGGGCCCCATCGTCGCCAACGGCAAGGTGATTTCCGGACGGGGATGCGAGCCCGAAGGCGGCCCTGAGGCGTGCGTGATCACCGCGCACGACGCCCGCACCGGCAAGGAACTGTGGCGCACGCGGACGATTCCGAAGCCGGGAGAGCCTGGGAGCGAAACGTGGGGCGACGTGCCGTATGAAGAGCGGCTGCACGTGGGCACGTGGATGGTGCCCAGCTACGATCCCGAGCTGAACCTGATTTACATCGGCACGTCCGTGACGTCGCCCGCACCGAAGTACCTCATCGGCGGCGTGAGCAACAAGCACCTCTATCACAACTGCACGCTGGCGATTGACGCGGACACCGGCAAGATCGTCTGGTACTACCAGCACGTCGTCGATCATTGGGATCTCGACCACCCGTTCGAGCGATTACTCGTTGATACCGCCGTCGCCCCGAACGCAAGCGAAGTGCGATGGATCAACCCGCGCATCAAGCCGGGCGAGCGGCGAAAGGTCATCACCGGCGTGCCGGGCAAGACGGGGTTGGTGTACACGCTCGACCGTCAGACGGGCGAGTTCCTGTGGGCCAGACCCACGGTGCTCCAGACGATCGTCAGCCGGATCAACCCTGCCACCGGCGAAGTCGAAGTCAATCCCGACACGCTCTTCACACGTGCTGGCCAGACCGTGTTCGTCTGCCCCACGACCAACGGCGGCAAGAACTGGGAGGCGAGCGCCTACAGCCCGCTGACCAACGTGATGTATGTGCCGCTGCGCAACACCTGCGCCCAAGGCACCGCGGTGCCCGAGTCGCGCGCCAAGAACACCTCGCTCTACGGTGTCGCCTACAAGCAGGCCCAGGCGGCGCCGAACAGCAACGGCAACGTCGGCACCATCTACGCCATCTCCGCCGAGACCGGCGCGACGGCGTGGAAGTTCGAGCAGCGGGCCGGCACGATGTCCGTCGTCACGACGGGCGGCGGCCTGCTGTTCGGCGGCGACGTGAACGGCCGCTTCCGCGCGTTCGATCAGCGCTCGGGCAAGGTGCTCTGGGAGATCAACCTCGGCTCACCGGTCACGGGCTACCCCATCTCCTATGCGGTGGATGGCAAGCAGTACGTCGCGGTGTCCACCGGTGTGTCGCTCACGCAAAGCGGGCTCAGCAGCCTGACACCAGAACTGCGCCCGAGCACCGGCAACAACCTGTTCGTCTTCGCACTTCCGTGAGGAGTCACATGAAGCACACGCTCGTAGCCGTCCTGCTGACGGCGGCCGCCGCTTCGGCCCAGTCCGGCCGGACACTGCCGCCCGACATCGACGCACGCTCCTATTCGCGGTTGCCGCTCATTCCGAAGGATTCGCTCAGCGCTGAAGGGCGCCGCGTGTTCGAGGCGATCAACGGCAAGGACGCGAGCGTTCCCCGGCTCGGGCCGCCCGCCAACTCGATGCACGCGCTGGCCGCGTCCGAACCCTATGACCGCTTGAACCAGCTGCTGCGCACGAACACGGTGGGCGCGCAGTTCTTCGAGATCAGCACGCTCGTGCCGGCCAGGGAATTCAACCAGCAGTACGAGTGGACCGGCCACGAACTCGGCGCCCGGCGAGCCGGCGTCTCCGACGCGGTGATCGACGCCATCAAACACGACCGGCCGGTGGAGGGGCTCCCGGAGAAGGAAGCCACGGTCATCGAATTCGGCCGGACGATGCTGCGCGGCAACCATCAGGTGCCGTCGGCGCTCTTCGCCAAAATGGTCCGGCTGTTCGGGCGCGAGGGCACGATGGAGATCACGATGATCATGGGCGACTACACCATGACGGCGATGTTGCTGAACGCGGTGGACCAGCATCTGCCACCGGACCGGGAGCCACTGCTCCCGCAACGGTAAGCGCTCAATTCGCCGTTTTTACCTCGACGACGATGCCGTTGTCGTCGGCGAACCGCACGACGTCCGGCTCGTCGGGCGAGGGGATCACGCGTGCCTTGAGCTCGCGGAGCCGCGCGTCGAAGCCGCGGCGGTCGAACGGCGCGACCGTAATCGCATAGTGAGCGATGGCCGGCGCCGCGCCAGGCGCCGCCTGTTCGAGACCGAGACGCGTATTGCGTGCGAGCTGAAACCAGACGCGTCCGTTGGCGTCGCGCGGCCGTTCGGCCGCGGTGCCGTACATCATCCGGTAGTACGGCAACGACTTGTCGAGGCTGCTGACCCGCAGCAGCAGGTGATCGACGCCACGCGGCGCGAGCAACCCGTCGCGTTCAGTCTCGAGGGGTGAAGGAACAGCGGCCGTCACCAGCCCCGCGGGCGGTTGAAACAGCTGCAACTGCAGACCATCGGGGTCGGGCCACGTGCCCGTGGGCCCGGCGGCGGCGACCCCGAAGCCGGCCGCTTGCAGCGCCGTCGCCATGCCCGCCCGGTCGTAGACGGTGGCCAGGACGCAGTAGTGACCGATCGCCGGCTGCCGCTGACCCGCGGCACCGATGGCGATGTAGCCGACCTGCCGATCCGCGGGCAGATCGCCGAGCAGGACGAAGTAGCGCAGCGTGTCGCGGAGCGGCTGCTGATGCAGAGGCGATCTGAAGATCCGCGAGTAGAACCGCGCCGAGGCGGCCGGGTCGGGCACGACGATGTCGAGATGCTCCAGCCCCAGATTGTCGAGCGGCAGCGCTGCGGTGGCAGCGCCCTGCGCCAGCACTCCAATCCCGAGCGCGGCGGCCAGTGCCGCCGCCAGAACCATGTATCTCATCGCTGCCTCCATGAAACCGAAGTCACTCGACTGTCTGAGGCGACGTAAAGTCCACCGAACCCAGGCCCGTTACGAACGGGGCGTTGAACGCCATGACGGCCAGGTGCTGCGGATGGCGTTGATAGGCGCGGAGCGCGTCGAGCGACGCGAACCGCATGATCAGCACCATGTCCCAACTGCGCGCGTCATGGAGTTCGTCTCGACCGATCTCGAGATGCTCGATGCCCTCGATCGTGCCGCGGAGCGCCAGCAGGCGCTCGCAGAAGGCGGCGACGTGATCGTCGCTCGTGCCGTCGCGATACTTCAGGAACACGTAGTGCCGCAGCACGGCTCAGTCCCCGCGCACCCGCGCGCCCGGTGCGACGATCGGCGGCGCGCCGTTCAGCGTGTCCATGGCAAAACCGGCGGCGGCCCTGTAGCGGCTCATGAACGCCTCCCGCTCCGCGGCGGGAATCACCGTATCGATGTCGTCGAACACTCCGCCGCAGCGCTCGTCCAGCAGGTTGAGCAGGCCAAACGGTCCCGCCCCGCGGTTGCGTAGCACGACCGCGGAGATCTCGGCGCACAGCCGCGCGTCGTAGGCCCGCAGCGCCGCTCCTGTCACGCCGTGCTCGAGCATGGCCGCGCCCAGCACGCGCGCGTCGATGACGGCCTGACTGGCCCCGTTCGAGCCGGTCGGATACATCACGTGCGCCGCGTCCCCGAGCAGCGCGACGTTGCCATCCACCCAGGTGGGCACGGGGTCGCGATCGATCATCGGATACTCGAAGACGGCGTCGGCGCCGCGGAGCATCGCCGGCACGTCCAGCCAGCCGTAGTTCCAGTCCTCGAAGTGGTGGATGAACGACTCGATCGCCACTTGCCGGTTCCAGTCGCCGGTCGTCAGCCCGCCCGAGTTGTCGACGGTAATCTCCGCAATCCAGTTGATGGCTGCCAGTCCGGTGGCGGGGTCGGGATGCGAGATCGGATAGAAGACGACGCGGTGGCGATGGGTGCCGAGGCCGATGAACGACGCGCCGGTCCGGATCGGGAGGCCAGGTGTGACGCCGCGCCACATGATCGCGCCGCCCCACTGAATCGGCGGCTGCCCCGGATGCATCTGCGCGCGCACGGCCGAATGCAGGCCATCGGCTCCGATCAACAGCGACCCTTCAAGCTCGAGCCGCGTGCCGTCGCGAGCCTCGATCAGTGCCTGGACGCCACCGCCTCCTGGGTCGTTCCGGTAGCCGGTCACGGCCATCCCGGTGCGGACCGCACCGGCGCCGAGCCGATCGACGACGGCGTGGTACAGCAGCATCTGCAGGCCGCCGCGGTGCACCGAATACTGCGGCCAGTTGTAGCCGGCGCGCAGCCCGCGCGGTTCGGCGTACACCTCCTTGCCGTTCAACCCGACCAGCACGAATTCCCGGGTCTGCAGCCCGATGGCGTCGAGCTGCTCGGGCCCGATCCCAAGCTCGAAGAGCTCACGCACCGCGTTCGGCTGCAGGTTGATCCCGACCCCGAGCGGCTTCAGATCCCGCACGGATTCGAGCACGAGACACGGCACGCCGATCTGATGCAGCGTCAGCGCGACGGACAAACCTCCAATGCCGCCCCCGGCAATGAGGACAGGTCGACGATCCATGAGCCGCCTAGGATATCAGCCCCGAATGCCGGCGCGATTGCCCTCGCCGCCGCGGCGCGGCTACTCTGGGGCGGGTGGAACTGCGGCATTTGCGCTACTTCGTGGCGGTGGCGGAGGAACTGAACTTCACGCGCGCGGCCGCCCGGCTGCACACGTCGCAGCCCTCCCTCAGCCAGCAGATTCGACAGCTGGAAGGGCACGTCGGCGTGCCGCTGCTCGAACGGAGCCGCCATCACGTCTCGCTCACGAATGCCGGGCGCATCTTCCTGCGAGAGACCAAGGACATCCTCGGCCGCATCGAACATGCCGGCCGGCTGGCGAAGCGGGCGGCTGACGGCCGCGCCGGCGAGCTGTCGGTCGGCACGTTCCCGGCCGCCGACGTGCGCATCCTGCCCGGCCTGCGCGCGCTGACGGCGGCACGCCTGCCCCACCTGCGCCTGATCCTCCACAGCAAGTACGCCGTCGATCCGGTGGTCGGACTCCGCACGGGCGCGCTGGACGCCGCCTTCGTTCGCGGGCCGTTCGATGCGGAAGGACTCGAGGTGCTGGACCTGCTGCGCGAGCAGATCGTGGTCGTCCTGCCGGCCCACCATGCGCTCGCGCGCCGGCAGCGCATCCCGGTGCACCTGCTGCACGACCTGCCGTGCATCACGATGGAGCGATCGCTCGCCCCGGCGCTCCACGACGCGATCGCCTCGCTGTACCGGCACGCGCACATCCGCATGCACGCCGTGTCGAGCGCCGACAACGTCCTCGGGCACCTGAAACTGGTCCAGGACGGCTTGGGGTACGCGCTGCTGCCAGACTCCGTCGGGGCACTGCTGCCGCCGGGCGTCGTGCTCAAGCCGCTCGGATCCGATCCTGCGCCGACGGTGTCGATCGCGATCGCGTGGAAGGCCGGGGCGGTGCCGCCCCTCGTCCGCGCGTTCGTCGACGTGGTCCGCGAATGCTGCGGCGCGCCGAAAGACGTGCGACGTCTGACCAGACGGTCCAGAAAGTCTTAGCGACTCCCGTCGGCGGCAGCTAGACTCCGTCGCGATGTCGTCCGCCCCCGGTCCCCCAGGCGGTCCGCTGGCGGGGTTGACCGTGCTCGACCTGACCGTCGCGCTCGCCGGCCCGTTCGCGACGTTCCTGCTGGCCGGTCTTGGCGCCCGCGTGATCAAGATCGAAAACCCGGAGGCGCCCGACCCGTGCCGTCAGAACCCGCCGTATGTGGGGCGGAATGGCGTGTCGCTCGGCCGGACCCGGCCAGACGACGTCTCGGTGTCGGCCCTCAATCGCCTTCGGGGCAAGTACGGCGTGACCCTGAACCTGAAGCATCCCGACGCCCGCGGCGTGTTCTCAGACCTCCTCCGCCAGGCCGACATCGTCGTCGAGAACTTTGCCGCCGGCACGCTCGATCGCCTCGGCGTCGGCTACGGCTTCGCCAAGGCCGTCAATCCACGTGTGATCTACTGCTCGGTCTCCGGCTTTGGCGCCACGACGGCGACGAGCGGCACCGGCAAGGCCATGGACACGATCATCCAGGCGCTGAGCGGCCTGATGATGACGTCCGGCACCCCCGCCGATCCGCCGATCCGGGTCGGCGTGCCGGTGGCCGACCTGCTCGCGCCCGTTTTCGGTATTGTCGGCGTCCTGGCCGCACTGCACCAGCGCGGCACGACAGGTGCCGGCCAGCATGTCGACGTCTCGATGCTCGGCGTGCTGACGTCGCTCGTGGCGGCCGAGCCGTTCGATCTGCTCGAGGCGTGCGGTCTTCCGACGCGCACGGGACAGGTGGTGCCGCGCCTCACGCCGTTCGGCGTCTACCAGTCTGCCGACGGCCACGTGGCCATTTGCGCACCGACGGATCATTTTGCGAGGGGGGTGTTCGCCGCCATCGGGCATCCGGAGTTTGCGGATGACGCGCGCTTCGTCACGCGTGACGCCCGCGTGTCTCATGTCGACGAGATGAACGCCGCGATCGAAGCGTTCACGCGCGGTGTGCCGACAGCGGCGCTCGTGCCCCTGCTGGAAGCACACGGGGTGCCGGCAGCGGCGGTCCGTACGCCAGCGGCGGCGGTGCGGGACCCGCGCGTGCGGGACCGCGGAGAAACGGTGGCCCTTGAACACCCCGAGTTCGGTCGGGTCGCCGACGTGATCGGCATGGGCGTACCCATCACGTTTTCCGACGCCTCGGTCGGCTCCGAGCGGCCGGCTCCCGCGGTCGGGCAGGACAACGCGCTC
>Ga0207648_10003750_pt1 | contig 15885 bp, 12 predicted proteins | sample KBSMisM32_FD_184310 | JGI IMG/M metagenome (GOLD analysis project Ga0207648, IMG submission 184310) | Miscanthus rhizosphere microbial communities from Kellogg Biological Station, Michigan, USA - KBS Miscanthus M3-2 (SPAdes) (version 2) | ecosystem: Host-associated > Plants > Roots >...
CATGATCCAGCCCATGTCGGTGACGAAATGGATCACGTCGCCCGGCCGCGCATCGGCCTGGTAGGCGACCTCGCGCGTGATCGAGACGAGGAAGCCGCCCTGCACGTGGAGGACGCCTTTGGGCGGGCCGGTCGTGCCCGAGGTGTAGGTCAGCAGGTACGGGTGCTCCGAGTCGACCTCGAGCGGCTCGAGCTCTCCGGGCGACTCAGCGACGGCCTCGTCCCAGAAGACGTCGCGACCCGGCTGCATCGCCACCTCGTCGCCGAGCCGCCGCCAGACGATCACGTGCTCGACCGACGGCGACTCCTCGAGCGCCTCGTCGACGAGCGCCTTCATCGGCACCTCGCGGCCCCGGCGCAGCGATCCATCGGCGGTGATCACGACCTTCGCCTCCGCGTGTTGCAGCCGCGAAGCGATCGCCGGGGCCGCGAAGCCGGAGAAGACCGGCACCTGGATCGCGCCCAGGTGCGCGCACGCGTGCGAGGCGATCGCCACCTCGGGCGACATCGGCAGGAAGATCGCCACGCGATCACCGGGCTCGACCCCGAGCCGGGCCAGCGCCTCGGCCAGGCGCGTCACCTCCTCCGAAAGCTCCCGGTACGACACGGAGCGTCGCTGCCCGTCCTCGCTCTGCCACACAGCGGCCGCCTCGTCGGCGCGATCTCCCCGCGCCCAGCGGTGCACGCAGTTCCAGGCGATGTTGAGCCTGCCGCCGACGAACCAGGTCGCCCATTCCGGGCCGCGCGAGAGATCGACGACCTCGTCCCAGGGCCGTGAGAACTCGAGCCCCATGTCCTCGACCGCCGCCGGCCAGAACCGCTCGGGCTCCTCGGCCGAGAAGCGCACGAGCGAGGCGTAATCCTCGAACCCGAGCTTGCGTGCGAGGCGCAACGCGTTCGACCGCTCGCGCACCTCGTCGCTCGGAGACCAGATCACCTCCACGCGGGCAAGCGTAACTTGACCCCTTCGGCTAGTGCCCGCTAAGCTAGTGACAACTAACTTTCGAGCCGGGAGGCGGCGTGCGAGCGAGGATCTTCGCCGAGGAGAACAAGAAGTGGTGGACGCTGGGGGCGGTCTCGTTCGGCCTCTTCATGATCATGCTCGACAACACGATCGTGAACGTGGCGCTGCCGTCGATCCAGCGCGACCTCCACATCGGCATCTCCGAGCTCGAGTGGGTCGTGAACGGCTACGCGCTCACCTTCGCTGTCCTGATGCTCACCGGCGGCAAGCTCGCCGACCTGCTCGGGCGGAGGCGCATCTTCATCGTCGGCCTCGTGATCTTCACCTCGGCCTCGCTCGCCTGCGGGCTCGCGCCGAGCGCCGGCTTCCTGATCGGCGCGCGGGTCGTCCAGGGCGCCGGCTCGGCGCTGATGAACCCGGCGACGCTCTCGATCATCACCGCCACCTTCCCGCCGCGGCAGCGCGGAATGGCGATCGGGATCTGGGCCGGTGTCTCGGCGCTGGCGCTCGCGATCGGCCCGCTGATCGGCGGCGTGATCACCCAGCAGATCAACTGGAGCTGGATCTTCTTCATCAACGTCCCCGTCGGGATCCTCGCGATCGTGGTGGCGCGTCTCGTGATCCACGAGTCACGCGACACCTCGGCCGAGCAGCGGCTCGACCTGCCGGGACTGCTCAGTTCGGCGATCGGCCTGTTCGCGCTGACCTACGCGCTGATCGAGGCGAACAAGTACGGCTGGACGTCCCCCCTCATCCTGGGGCTCTTCGCGCTCGCGGCCGCCTCGCTCACGGTCTTCGTCCTCCTCGAGCTGCACCAGCGCGTGCCGATGCTCGACCTCTCGCTCTTCCGCAACCCGACCTTCGCCGGAGCGAACACGGTGATGCTGCTCGTCGCGCTGGCGATGTTCGGCGTCTTTTTCTACGTCTCGCTGTTCGTGCAGAACGTGCTCGGCTACTCGCCGACCCAGGCCGGCGCGACGTTCCTGCCGATGACTCTCTGCGTGGTCGTGCTCGCGCCGATCGCGGGGCGGGTCAGCGACCGCTACGGCGCCCGCTGGCTGATCGCCGCCGGGATGACGCTCGTGGCCGGCTCGCTCGTGATCTTCGCGCAGCTCGACCAGCAGTCGACGTTCTGGAACATCTTGCCGGGGCTGATCATCGGTGGCGCCGGGATGGCGATGTCGATGGCGCCGACGACCGCCACGGCCATGCACGCCGTCGCGGTCGACAAGGCGGGTGTCGGCTCGGCCGTCCTGAACAGCGCACGGCAGGTCGGCGGGTCGCTCGGGATCGCGGTGATGGGCGCGATCGTCGCGTCGTACGTGCACGTGCCGCCGACCGACCCACGGGCGCTCGGGCAGTTCGTCGACGGGTTCCAGCACGCATTGCTTGTTGCGGCGTGCATCGCGTTCTCCGCGGCGATCGTGGCCGCCGTGCTGCTGCGCAAGCCAGAGCATGCAGACGAGTCGAGCCCGGCAGTGGAGCTCGCCGCGTGAGCTCCCGTCTGTCCGGGCCGGAGCGCCGCCAGGCGGTCGTCGAGACGGCCTGCCGGGTCTTTGCCAAGAGCAGCTACCGCGGCTCGACCACGGCGCAGATCGCCCGCGAGACCGGCGTCACCGAGCCGGTGCTCTACCGACACTTCGCGTCCAAGCGCGCGCTCTACCTGGCCTGCCTGGCCGCGGTCTGGGAGCGGGTGCGGGCGCTCTGGGAGAAGGCCCTGGAGCGCGAGCAGGAACCGTCGAACTGGCTACGGGCGATCGGCAAGGCCTACCTCGAGGAGCGGGGCGCCGCTCGGATCGTGATGGTCGACCTCTGGGTCCAGGCACTGACCGAGGCCGCCGACGACCCTGAGATCCGCCGCGCGCTCCGCGCCCAGGTGCACGAAGTCCACTTCTTCGTCGCGGAGGTGATCCGTGGGGCCCAGGCCGCCGGCGGAATCGTGGAGGAGCGCGACGCCGACGCGGAAGCCTGGATCTTCATCTCGCTCGGCCTGCTGTCGACGATCGACCGGCGCCTCGGCAACCTCGTCGGCGACGAGTTCGACGACATCGTCGCCTCCCGCCGGGCCTGGATGACAGGAACGTAGGCAAAAGAAAGCCCCCGGCTGCGGCTCCGGGGGCTTTTGGTTTTTGCGCTTTTTTGAGAGGCGACGGCCCGTAGGCCTTGGCTCTGCGGCCCAGCCACAACCTCCGGGCCTTCCGTCGCCGTCTCTGGCGCGCCCCTTGCATCCCCTAAGCCTGGCGTCCGGCTGGGTGCAAGGTGGACGGAATATAGACGTGTCCCGAGCGGTCGTCAAGTAGCTCGGTCAAGTGATTTTGAGTTTCCCCAGTTCACCCCGTTTGCGGCTCTCTTATGACCTTTTTGGGGGATATTCCGAAACAGACACTTGCGGATCAGTCAAGTATCAAGTTCACTTCGCCTGCAGGCCAATGTCCTCTCGCATGTCCGCAACCCGCCAGCTTCGCCCCGCCGCCCAGCCCGGTAGCGCCCGTTTGGGCGAGCGCGTCCGCCAGCTGCGCGTGGCCGCGGGACTGACGCAGACGGATCTCGCCGGCGACCGTTTCTCCAAGGAGTACGTCAGCCAGATCGAGCGCGGGAAGACCAGGCCCACGCGCGAGACGATCGAGTGGCTCGCCAGCAAGCTGGGCGTCGATGCCGGTTTCCTCGAGCGCGGTGTCTCCGCCGACGAGCGCAGTCGGGTCGAGACGATGCTGGCCCGCGCCGAGGCGCTCACGAACGGCGAGCGCTACCCCGAGGCGATCGAGGAGTACAACAACATGCAGACCGCGCTGCTTGCCACGGGCGCAGTCGACCTCGAGGTTCGCGCACTGTCCGGATTCGCCTGGGCGCTCGTCCAGAGCGGCGACGTTCGCGCCGGGCTCTCGCAGCTCGAGCGCGCGCGTGAGCTGACCGAGCGCGCCGACTTCTCGGACATCGACCGCGCAGACCTGCTCTACCGCATGGGCGTCTGCCGCTACAAGCTCTCGAGCAACGCCACCGCGCTCGGGCTCTTCAACGAGGCGCTCGCGCTCGCCGAAGGCTCCAACCTGCCGTGCGATGCACTGCGCGCCGAGATCTTCCATTCCCGCGCGCTCTGCTACCGCAAGCAGCGCGACTTCGAGGCTGCCCGCGAGGACGTCGAGCGGGCGCTCGAGCTCGCGGAGGCACTCGACGACCGCCGCACGATGGCGGACGTGTTCCTGAACGCCTCGCTCGTCGCCGAGCGGATGGGCCAGTGGGTGCTCGCGCGCAGCTACGCCGAGCGAGCCCGCGGCCACTACCTCGAGCTGAACGACGGCCGCAATTTCGCCGGCGTGCTGAACAACCTCGGCGGCCTGAACCTGCTCCTCGGCCGGCCCGAGCAGGCGATCGAGCACCTGAAGGCCTCCTTCAGCGCAGCGCTCGAGGTCGACAGCATCGAGACCGCCGCACAGGCGGAAGGCTCCCTGGCGACGGTGCACCTGCACCTCGGCCAGTGGGACCAGGCGGAGGAGCTCGCGCGCCACGCGCTGAGCCTCCTGACCGACCGTGAGGATTACCTGCACGAGATCGCGCCGACCCAGCTCGTGCTGGGGCGCGCGCTCCTGGAGCAGGACAAGCTCGAGGATGCTGAGCAGTGGCTCCGCGCCTCCGACTCGAGCGCCGAGCGACTGGAGTCGATCGGCCATCGGGCGGCTGCGTGGATCGCGCTCGGCGATCTCGAGACCCGAAGGAACAATCAGCCAGAGGCTGCCCGGCTCTACCGCCTGGCCGCCGAGGCGCTACAGGATGTCCGCTTCTAAGCAGACGAAGGAGGTGAAGATGAACAAGGCACGCATGATCTCGTTCGTGGTCACACTCTCCGTTCTGGTTGCGTCGTCCTCGGGCTTCGCTCGCGGACTGTGCATGTGGCTCGGCAAGGGAAGCAGCTGGTACGAGGGTTAGACCGCCCAGGCGCGTTCGGAGCGGGGTCTGCGATGGCTCCGGACGCAGCCGGCCCAGGTCGACCCGCGCTCCTGCTCAGCGGTTCTCGACCTCTCCTGCGGCCGGCCTCTTCGGGGGCTCCTCGCGGCTAGACTCGGCCTGTGGGCCGGGTGATCGCCGTCCTCCTCGCGGCAGCGGCTCTCAGCGCCGGTTGCGGCGCCTCTCGCACCGCTAATGGCCTGACGCTCGACTCGATCCTCGAACGTCCAGGGCCCGACATCGGCGTTACCGCCGGTGCCTCCGAGTTCGTGCCGGGTCAGGTTCGCTTCCCGTTCCTCGTGATCGCGAACAACGCCAAGCCAGTGGAGCGCGCGACGGCGTCGGTCTGGGTCGCGAAGAGCCGAACGGCCGAACCCTTCGAGCGCGTGAGCGCGAGGCTCGAGCCCATCGGGGTGCCCGGCCGCTCCGGGCCGGCATTCGGGGGCGTGACGCGAATCTACGTCGCGCACCTGAAGATCCCGCGGCCCGGGCGTTACTGGCTCGTTGCGCAGCCGGTCGGCGCGAAGATCCAGGCGCTCGGCGCGCTCGATGTCTCGGCGCGCTCCCGCAGCGTCGCCGTTGGCGCCCGCGCGCCACGCTCGGAGACGCCGACGCTGGCGACCGAGCCGGCCGCACGGATCACGACGAGCCGCCCGCCCGACCTGCCGCTCCTGCGTTACTCGGTGGCCGGCTCGCTGGCGGCGCATAAGCCGTTCGTCGTCACGTTCGCCACGCCGAAGTTCTGCACCAGTCGCACCTGCGGGCCGGTGGTCGACGTGGTCGAGGCCGCGCGCCGGCGGTTCGCCGCACGCGGGATCCGCTTCATCCACGTCGAGGTCTTCCAGGACAACGACCCGACACAGGGCTACAACCGCTGGATGCAGCAGTGGGGTCTCGCGAGCGAGCCGTGGGTCTTCCTGGTCGGCCGTGACGGCCGAGTGCAGGCGAAGTTCGAAGGCTCGGTCTCGGAGGCCGAGCTCGCCGCCGCGATTCGCGAGCACCTGGAATGAGAGGAATCGAGCCGATAGTCACGAACGGAACGCGTCAGTAACACAAGCTCCTCCTCTCCCCTAGGTGACGGCGGCTTCGGCCGTCGTCGCCTTTCCGGCCGGGAATACCGGAGCACCCGCGGTCGTACATGGACGAAAGCGCGGACGACACCTACAGTTCCGCGAACGCCGATTTCAGGAGTACGCCGCCGTGAACCTGAACACCGGAACCGTCAAGCTCACCGACCTCGCGTCCTGCGGTGGCTGCGCAGCCAAGTACTCGGCGGCGCGCCTCGAGCAGCTGCTTGCGGGCTTCGTCCCGGCGGAGGCCGAGGACCTGCTCGTCGGGCTCGCTCCGGCCGACGACGCCGCCGTCTACCGGCTCGACGACGAGCGGGCGCTGATCTTCACGCTCGACTTCTTCCCGCCGGTCGTGGACGACCCCGGCGACTACGGCGCGATCGCGGCCACCAACGCCCTGAACGACGTCTTTGCCATGGGCGGTACGCCGCTGCTCGCTCTCTCGATCGCGGCGTTCCCGGAAGAGCTGCCGATGGAGATGCTCGCCGAGATCTTCGCCGCGGCCGACCAGCAGGTGCGGGCGTCGGGCGGCCTGCTCGCGGGCGGCCACACGATCCGCGACGCCGAGCCGAAGTACGGCCTCGCGGTGGTCGGGACCGTGCACCCGAAGGGCATCTGGCCGAAGAACGGCGCCAGGCCCGGCGATGTGCTCTTCCTGACGAAACCGCTAGGGACAGGCCTGATCATGAGCGGCTACAAGCGCGGCAACGCGGGCTCGCAGCAGCTCGAGCGGGCGATTCGCTGGATGCGAACCCTGAACAAAGATGCCGCCGAGGTGCTGCGCGGGTTCGAGCCGACCGCGGTCACGGACGTCACCGGCTTCGGCCTCTTCGGTCACACGCACGAGGTCGCCGACCGCAGCGGCGTGCTCATCCGGCTCGAGTCGGAGCGCTTCCCCGCGATCGACGGCGCGTTGGACGCCGCGCGCCAGGGCGTGCGCACGAGCGGCGACCCGCGCAACCGCGACTTTGCGGCGAGGCACCTCGAGATCGGCGAGGGCGTGCCGGAGGCGATGGTCGCCCTGGGCTACGACCCGCAGACCGCGGGCGGCCTGCTCGTCTCGATCCCCGCCGAGCGAGGCCCCGCGCTCGAGGCCGAGTTCGAGTCGCGCAAGCTCTTCATCCGGCGAGTCGGCCGGGTCGAAGAGGGCTCGGGCGTCGTCGTCGCGTAGGTCCGAGATGCGAGGGATGATTCACGGGCGGTTCCAGCCGTTTCACAACGGTCATCTGGAGTACCTGAAAGGCGCCGCGGAGCGCTCGGACGAGGTGTTCGTCGGGATCACCAACCCCGACCCGGCGCGCATCAAGCCGGAGGCCTCCGACCCGCTGCGGCACCTGCCCGAGTCGAACCCGTTCAGCTACGTGGAGCGGCTGCTGATGGTGAAGGCAGCCTCTGCCGACGCCGACATCGCGCCCGAGCGGCTGCACGTGATCCCGTTTCCCGTCAACGAGCCGGAGCTCTGGGACGCCTACGTCCCGCCGGACGTCGTGCAGTTCATCCGGCTCTTCTCCGACTGGGGCGGGACGAAGCTCGAGCGGCTCCGGGCCGCCGGCTACGAGGTGGTCGTGCTCGACGAGGGCGCCGAGAAGCAGCTTTCAGGGGCCGAAGTCCGGGCCGCGCTGCGCGAGGGCGGCGACTGGGAGCGGCTGGTGCCGCCGGGCGTCGCCCGCTTGCTCAAGCGGCTCGAGCGCGTTCCCGTGTAAGCGTCGTGTAAGGCCCCAGAACTTTTCGTCGTCCCGGGCGTTTGAACCAGTAGCAATCGCCGCAACCTCAGGGGGTTCACATGCGTACCGTCGTACTCGCCGCAGTCGCCGGGCTCGCGCTCGCCATTACCGGCGCGTCGCAGCCGGCGTCGACGGTGACCAAGACCGTCTCGATCACGGCCACGGCTTTCTCGCCGGCATCCCGGACGATCGCGACCACGGATTCGATCAAGTGGACGAACAACGACACCAAGAGCCATCAGGTGGTCGCCAACAACGGCAGCTTCGTCTCGCCCACGATCGCGCCCGGCAAGAGCTACTCGCACACCTTCAACACGGCCGGCACCTTCCGCTACCACGACGCCCTGTTCCCGAGCCGCACCGGGAAGATCGTCGTGACCGGCCCGCCGCCCGCGATCACGATCGGCACCGCCGCGCCGATCCTCGACTACGGCCAGTCCACCCACATCTCGGGCGTCGTCTCGAGCAAGAAGGCCGGGGAGACGGTGACCGTCTTCGCCCAGCCGTACGGCCAGGCCTCGCCGGTGCTGCTCGCGACGCTGCTGACGACCACGAACGGCGTCTGGGACGTCCTCGTCAAGCCGACGCTGCTCACGACCTACCAGGCTCACTGGAAGGCCACCGTCAGCCAGCAGATCGGCGTCCAGCTCCGTCCGGCCGTCACGTTCTCGACGGCGAAGCACTGGGGGTCGGTGAAGATCAAGGCCGACCGCTCGCTCGCTGGGAAGAAGGCGTACCTGCAGAAGTTCAGCCGCTTCCACGAGTGGGTGAAGGTCCGGCCCGTGATCCTCGGCAAGAGCTCGTCGAAGCGCTTCCTGCTCCAGCTTCCGGGCGGTCACCGTTACGCGGTGCGGATCTTCATGTCGCTGAACCAGATCGGCGCCGGCTACCTCGACGGCTTCAGCGGCACGGTCGTCGCCAAGGTCCCTCGGTAGCACTCCTTCGGACACGCGGCGCGGGATAGCCTCCGCGCCGCGTGTATCCGATCGTCGTCTTCCTGCTCGACGGGCTCGCCGACCGGGCGCACGAGGCCCTTGGCGGGCGCACCGGGAACGAGGCCGCGGCGACGCCGAACCTCGACGCGCTCGCCGCGGGCGGCTCGACGGGCCTCCTGTACGCGGTCGGCCCCGGGCGGGCGCCCTCGAGCGAGGTGGCGCACTGGTCGATGCTCGGCTACCGGCCCGACGAGTTTCCCGGCCGCGCGGTCTTCGAGGCGCTCGGCCGCGGGCAGGACGTGAGCGACGAGCACGTCTTTGCCTACGCGGCGCTGCGGCCGGCCGAGCGGCGCGAGGACGGCTGGTGGCTGACCGGCCGGCCCGATCCCGAACGCGAGTCCGCGCTGGCCGAGGAGCTCGTGGCGCGCTGCGACGGGATCGAGGCCGACGGCCTGGCGTTCTCGCTGGCACACGTCTGGCGCGGCGAGGCGGTGCTGCGGATCTCCGGCGGCGCCGACGAGCGCGTCACCGACACGGACGCGTTCTTCCGGGCGTGGCACCCGCTGCTGCGGCCCCTTCCGCTCGTCCCCGAGGCGCAGCGCACCGCAGGCGCCTGCGAGGCGTGGACGCGTGAGGTGATCCACCGCCTGGAGGGCGAACGGCTCAACGTGATCACGCTGAAGTGGTTCGGCCGGCCCCGCGCCGTGCCGAGCTTCCTCGAGCGGCACGGGGTGACGGGTGCCTTCGCGGCCGACTCGGCCTTTCTGCGCGGGCTCGGGACGGCGCTCGGCCTCGAGCCGATCGACGCGCCGGAGACCGACGACCCGGTCGGCGACCTGCGCGGCCGCGTGGCGCTTGCGCGCGAGCGCCTGGACGCCGGCGACACCTTCGTCTTCTGCCACCAGAAGACCACGGACGCGGCGGGGCACACGAAGGATCCGGCCGTCAAGCGCGACACGATCGCCGCTCTCGACGAAGCGCTCGTCGAGCTGCCTACCGACAGGGCGATCGTCTGCATCACCGGCGACCACGCCACGCCCGCCTCGCCGGACGTGATCCATTCGGGCGACCCGGTGCCGCTGCTCGTCGCGGGGCCGGGCGTGCGAGCCGACGGCGTGCAGCACTTCGGCGAGCTCGACTTCGCGGCCGGGATCCTCGGCCAGCTGCGGGGGCCGGACCTGCTGCCGGTGCTCCTGAACGCCGCCGACCGACCGCTCTTCCTGGGCTCGCGGCCGACGCCCTTCGAGGGCGCGGACGGCTACCCGGCCCTGTTGGAGCCCCTTCTCTAGCATTCACGCCGTGGAGGCCACGACCGCCCGCCTCAGGCGAATCGAGCTCTCGCCGGCGCGGTTCTTCCAGCTGACGCTCGTCTCGGTCGGCGCGCTCTGGCTGATCGTCGTCACGGGCGCCGCCGTGCGCGTGACCGACTCCGGGCTCGGCTGCCGTCACTGGCCGGGCTGCGAGCAGGGCCACCCGCTGCCGGCCAAGGACTACCACGCCTTCATCGAGTTCGGAAACCGCGCGCTCGGCGGTGTCGTGATCGTGCTCGTTCTGCTGACCGCGGTCTCGTCGTTCTTCGTGCCCGGCCTGCCCCGGCGCGGACGGCGGCTGGCGGTCGCGATCTTCGTGGGCACGCTGGCCCAGGCGCCGCTCGGCTACCTCGCCGTGCACAGCGACCTGCACTGGCCGGTCGTGGCTGCGCACCTGTTGCTCTCGATGGCCCTGCTGGCCGGCGCAGTCGTGCTCGCGCTCGAGGCGCTCTCGCTGCGCTCGGGCCGGGCGGAGCCGGTCGCGCCACTCGAGCTGCGCCACGGCGCGCTCGCGGTGACGGCGGCCGCCGGCGTGCTGCTCGTGACGGGGGCGCTGGCTACCGCGGGCGGCCCGCACTCGGGCGGCGGCGCGGAGCGCGTCGACCGGCTCTGGCGGCTGCAGCCGTTGATCTTCGTCCACGCCGCGGCGGTCGCGGTCTTTGCGGTCGGCCTGGTTTTCGTGCTCGGCTACCTCGCCTCGCAGCGCCAACGCTGGCCTCGGCTGTTCACGTTCGCTCTGGTCGTCTTCGGCGTGCTGCTGACGCAGATGGTGTTGGGCGAGGTGCAGTACCGAACGCACCTGCCCTGGCAGCTCGTGCTCGTCCACGTCGGGCTTGCAGCCGCGGTATGGGCCTTGCTCGTGGCCTTCGTGACGGTTCTGTGGCGTCCGCCGGCGGCTCTCGCGGCAGGCCGCACGTAGACTGACCGGGTGGCGGACGAGCTTCGCATCGACCACCGGCCCGAGCTCGAGCACCCGGTTCTCGTCGCCGCCTTTCGCGGCTGGAATGACGGCGCGCAGGCGGCCTCGCTCGCGGCCGGCTACCTGGCCAAGACCTGGGGCGCCGAGCGCTTCGCCGAGATCGAGCCGGAGAACTTCTTCGACTTCCAGGCGACCCGTCCGCACGTGTCGCTCGAGGAGGGCCTGACCCGTCGGATCGACTGGCCCGAGACCGTCTTCTACCACGCGCGCCCGGAGGGCCTCGACCGTGACGTGGTGCTGTTGCTGGGGATCGAGCCCAACCTGCGCTGGCGGACATTCACAGAGCTCGTGGTTGGCCTCGCGCGCGACCTTGGAACCGAGCTGCTGATCACCCTCGGCGCGCTGCTCGCCGACGTTCCGCACACCCGCTCGGCGCCCGTCACCGGCAGCGCCACGGACGAGGAGCTCGTCGAGCGGCTCGGGCTCTCGGCCTCGCGCTACGAGGGGCCGACCGGGATCGTCGGCGTGATCCACGACGCCTGCGGGAGGAGCGGGATCCCGTCGGCGAGCCTCTGGGCCGCGGTGCCGCACTACGTCTCGCTGACGCCCAGCCCGCGCGGCGCGCTCGCACTGTGCGAGCGGCTCGGCGCGGTGCTCGGGATCGAGATCGAGGCCGACGAGCTGGAGGAGGCGGCACGGAACTACGAGGAGCAGGTCAGCGAGGCCGTCGCCTCGGACGAGGAGACGGCCGCCTACGTGGACGAGCTCGAGCGCCGCTCGGATCAGCTCGACGACGCCACGGAGCTGCCCTCCGGCGACGCGCTCGCGGCCGAGCTGACGCGCTTCCTCAGAGAGCGCGACGAAGAAGACGGCGAGGACCCCGCCGCCCGCGAGCAATAACCGCTAGCCGAACGTAAAGGCGTAGGCGGCGATCCCGGGCGTGAAGCGCAGCTCGAGCGCGCCCTCCGCCAGCCCCTTGTAGTGCAGGAGCGTGTAGAGCCGGCTGAGCCCGTCCACGCGGATCGTCTTCACCGGCCGGCCGCCGACGATCACCTGGAGCCGGCCGTGGCCGCTGAGGACGAGGTAGACGTTCTGCGCGAGGAAGTGGAGCCGCAGGCGCGCGTTGTGAACCGCGACGATCCGTTGCCGCTCGACCGTCCAGACCCCCGAGTAGGCGAGGTCGTTCAGCGGGATCTCGCGCGGGAAGCGGTAACGCACCGGCACGTTCGCCGAGAGAGGCGGGCCGACGTAGCGGTCGAGCCGCTCCCAGCCGAGGTACGACTCGGGCGTCGTCAGGTGCTGCGGGGTGCGGTCCTTGACCGACGCGAGCTGCGCGCCCGCCGGCTCCCCGAGCAGCGTCCGGATCGTCTCCTCGGTCTCGTCGTACTGCCCCTCGCCCTTCTTGATCTCGCGCACGTGGCCGCGCTTGTCGATCAGGTACTCGGCCGGCCAGGAGTCGTTCTGGTAGGCCGACCAGGTGTGGTAGCCGTCGTCGATCGCGACCGGGTAGCGGACGCCGAGCTTGCGCGACGCCTCGCGGACGTTCGAGGGCACGTGCTCGAACGCGAACTCCGGCGTGTGCACGCCGACGATCGTGAGGCCGGCCTTCCGGTAGCGCTTGTCCCAGGCCTCGAGGTGCGGAAGCGTGCGCAGGCAGTTGATGCAGGAGTACGTCCAGAAGTCGACGAGCACCACCCTTCCGCGCAGCTGCTGCAGCGTCAGCGGCTTCGAGTTGATCCACTCGGAGATGCCCGTGAAGTCGGGCGCGGGACCGTAGTCGGTGAGCTTGTCCGCGGCCGTCTGCGCCTTGAAGCGCGAGGGCCCGCGGCGCTGGAGCTTCGCGAGCTCGTCGCGGGCGACGGAGCTGCGCTCGGGGCCTTGCAGTGCGTGCGTGTAGTCCGGGAACCAGGTCTGCAGCTTCGTGTCGGCGTTGAAGACGAGCGCGAGCGCGGCCAGGGCCAGCACGATGCCGAGGCCGGTCCGCAGCGCCTGGGCGTTCATCCGGATCCGGCGCGTCGCCCGCTGGCCGAGCGCTGCGATCGCAAGCATGGGCAGTGCCGCACCGAGCGCGTAGGCGATCGTGATCGCGACCGTCTGCCAGCCCAGGTGCACGCGGGCGGCATTTGCCGAGATCGCGCCGATGATCGGCCCGCCGCACGGCACGAAGACCAGCCCGAGGCTCGCGCCGAGCAGGAAGCCCCCGCCGAGGTCGCTGTCAGGGCTGCGGCGGCTGAGGCGCGCGAGGGGACGTTCGATCCAGACCCCGACCTGCGGGAAGATCAGGCTCGCCGCGACGAGGAACAGCAGCCCGATGGAGAGGTTGCGCAGGAAGTCCTGCGGCAGGTGCAGCTGGCGAAGCAGCCAGGTGGCGATCAGCGTGAAGACGGCGAAGCTCGTGACGAGCCCGGCGATGATCGCGTAGGGCCGCCGCCGGCCGCCGCTCGCGCCGCCCGCGAACAGGATCGGCAGCACGGGGAACACGCACGGCGAGACCGCGGTCACGATCCCCGCCGCGAAGGCGATCGGGAGCAGGATCAGGAAGCGCCCGTCCATGCGCTATCGGTGCAGTCTCGGGTTGACGCCCGGCGTTACGCCTCGGCAGCCGGGGCGGTTTTCCGCTCCGGCTTGTCGGCCGCCGGCTTCGGCCCGTTCTGCGACTGCTTCTGCTGGGACTGGCCCTGCGCCTGGCCCTTCTTCTTGCGCTTGCGGCGCCTGCGGCGCGAGCGGCTGCCCGCGGCCTTCGGCGCCGGCAGATTGTCGGCCAGCGCGTTGGCGACCTCCTGGATCGTGCCGAGCCGCTCGCGGGCCGCGTCGATCAGCTGGTTCGCACGCGGCGTGTAGCCCTCGGCCGAGGCGAGCAGCGCCGCCCCGACCTCGCGTGACTGATCCAACGCCGTGTTGACGAGCTTCGCCGCGTTCTCCTCGTGCCGGTGTCCCCGTGAGTTTGCGAGCGCCCCGAGCAGCCGCTTGGCCTCCGGGAACTCCGCGCTCGCTCGCCGGTCCTGCACCTTGCGCGTCGAGCGCGCGAGCCGCCAGGTCCAGCGGGAGAGGATCTGCTCCGGCGCGTCGACCTTCTCGTCACCGAGCGCCCGCAGCAGCGTGCGAACGCCCTGGACGCGGTCCTTCTCCCAGGTCGGCGCCTGGGTGACGAGCGTGACCAGGTCGTCGAAGCTCGCCCGGTCGACCTTCATCGAGACGCGGTCGGCGAGCGCGGTCAGCCGCAGCCGGCGGTTCGGGTTCTCGGCGGCGCAGGCGTTCAGGAACTGCTCCAGCGCGCCACGGTTGGCCTTGCCCTCGGTGAACTTCTTGACGAACTCGACGCGCTCGTCGAAGCGGACGGCGCGGCCGGCGATCGTGGCCCAGTAGAGCTGTTCGTCGTCGTCGAGGAAGCGCGGGTCGATCCGCTGCCACTCGCGGTCGATCACGGCGAGGCGCCGCTTGACGTCGGGCGTGACCGGCACGAGCCACGGTGCCGGCGAGAGCTTCCGGCGGGCGCGGCGCTGCACGCGGCGGCGCGGGGCCGGGGTGACGCGCGCGCCTTCGCGGTAGAAGTCCGCGTCGAGCAGGCTGTGCAGCGAGACGACGCGCTCGTTGTGCGTCGCGCCTTTGGGGACGAAGTCGACGACGACACCGGCCTCCTTGCGCGGGTGCATGCGCATGATCCGGCCGATCCGCTGCTGGTAGACGCGGCGCGAAGCCGTCGGCGCGAGGTGCATGCAGACGGTCGCGCGCGGCGAGTTCCAGCCCTCGGCGAGCAGCATCGCGTTGATCAGGACGTTGATCTCGCCGCGCTCGTAGGCGGCGAGCGTCTCGGCGAGCTGCACCGGCGGTGTCTTGCCGCTGACCGCCTCGGCCTTGAGGCCGACCGCGCGGAACTCCTTGGCCAGGTTGTACGCGTGCTCGACGCCGGCGGCGTAGACGATGCCCGCCGTGTTGTCGAACCGCTCGCGGTAGTGGCTTGCCGCGGCCTGGTTCAGCGCCTGGTGGTCGAGCACCGCCGCCAGGGCGCGCTCCTCAAAGTCGCCGCCGACGATCGGCACCGACGAGATCGCGGCGGCCGGGGGCACGCGCAGGCAGCGCAGCGGCGCGATCAGCCCGCGGCGCGCGGCGTCGCCGAGCGGCAGCTCGTCGATCGAGGCGGGGAAGACGTCCGAGACCTGCTTGGCGATCAGCTGCTCGGTCGCCGTCATGCCGATGTAGATCGGGTCGGAGAAGCTGCGGATCGCCTGGCTCGTCTTCTCGCCGAGCGCGGTGTGCGCCTCGTCGGCGATCACGAGCTGGTACGTCTCGGGGTTCAGGTCGCCGTGATGGCGCGCGAACCAGGCGTAGGTCTGGACGGTGACAGGATTCTTGTGCTTCGGCTTCTTCCCCTTGAGGATCGCGTCCTCGAAGCGGTCGCCGTAGCCCTCCGCGGTGAGCTCGCGGTTGAACTGGGAGACGAGTAGCCGCCGGTGCGTGAGGATGAGGACGCCGAGCGTGCGCGCCGCCTCGACGAACCCGGCGGCGGCGATCGTCTTGCCGGAAGCGGTCGGGTGACGGAAGCGGAAGCGCCGACTGGACCCCGGGTCCTTGCCGTGGTGCTCCTCGGGCAGCTCGAGCTCGTCGGCGGGCTCCTCGAGATGGACGCCGAGATCCTCCTCGTCCTCCTCCGGCTCGACCTCCGCGACCGCTGCCTCGCCGTTGCCGTTGCCGTTCAGCTCCGGCTCGACCTGTGTCGCCGCGATCAGCTCGGTCAGCATTCCGGCCAGCGCGTCGATCTGGTGGCGGCGCAGCTCCGTGCCCGAGGCGAGCCGAGGCGGGCTCTGGCTGAGCACGCGCTCCAGCCCGAGCATCAAGGCGTAGCGGATCTTCCACTCGTACGACGGCTCTCGCGCGCCGGCCTCCATCTCGGCGAGCGCGTCGTCGAGCGCCCGCCGTCTGGCCGTCTCGGGCGCCAGCGAGACCGCCGGATCTTCATCCGGGTGGAGGAAGGGCTCCCCGGCCCATGCTTCGGCCTGGAGGGCGGAAGCGGCTAGGCCTTCC
>Ga0207648_10003752_pt1 | contig 15876 bp, 15 predicted proteins | sample KBSMisM32_FD_184310 | JGI IMG/M metagenome (GOLD analysis project Ga0207648, IMG submission 184310) | Miscanthus rhizosphere microbial communities from Kellogg Biological Station, Michigan, USA - KBS Miscanthus M3-2 (SPAdes) (version 2) | ecosystem: Host-associated > Plants > Roots >...
CGCAAAGGACATCTCGACATCGACCTGCGTGAACTCGGGCTGCCGGTCGGCGCGAAGGTCTTCGTCGCGGAAGCACTTGCAAATCTGCACGTAGCGGTCGATGCCGGCAACCATCAGAATCTGCTTGAACAGCTGCGGTGACTGCGGCAACGCGAAGAACTCGCCCGGATGCACACGGCTGGGCACCAGATAATCGCGTGCCCCTTCCGGCGTCGACTTGGTCAGAATCGGGGTTTCGACCTCCAGAAACCCGTTCGCGTCGAAATAGCGGCGGACGGTCGCGGCGACCTTGTGGCGCAGAATCATGTTGCCCGCCAGACGCGGCCTGCGCAAGTCGAGGTAGCGGTACTTCAAACGGACGTCTTCGGATACCGGCGTCTCGTCGGCGATTGGAAACGGCGGCGTCTTCGCCTCGTTCAATAGCGTGAGCTGCCTCACAAACACTTCGACTTCGCCCGTATCGAGCTTCGGGTTGATCGTTTCGGGAGAGCGCCGGCGGACCGTTCCGCGCACGCCGATGACGTATTCCGATCGCAGCCGTTTGGCTTTCGCCATCTGGGCCGCATCGTCGTTGTCGAAGACGACCTGCGTCACCCCTTCGCGATCGCGCATATCGACAAACAGCAGCCCACCGAGGTCGCGCACCCGGTGGACCCAGCCAAGCAGCACGACATTGGCGCCGACATCCGACAGGCGGAGCGCGCCGCATGTGTGAGTGCGAGTCAGATCACCGAGTTGTTCAGCCACGTCGCTTCAATCCCTCGAGTATCGCGGCACCGGCCGCCGACTGGTCGTAAGTTGCCTGGGTTTGCGCCGAAAGGTTCTTGACCGTCACCGTTCCGGCTTTGATTTCATCCTCGCCGAGCAGGGCCACGAATGGAATCCCGCGTGAATCAGCGTACTTGATCTGCTTGCCGATCTTCTCGGCATCGGGAAAAACGAGGACGCGCAGGCCAGCCTGCCGCAACGTCGCGGCCACGCCCATCGCAGCGCCCGCGCCGGAGGCGTCAAAGGTCGCAATCATGACGTCGGCGGGGGTCGTGGCAAGCGTCGGCGGGAACATGTTCCGCTCGTTCATCACGACGAGGATGCGCTCGAGACCGAGCGAAAAGCCGCAGGCCGGGATGTCCTGGCCGAGAAACATTCCCACCAGGTTGTCGTACCGGCCTCCGCCACCCAGACTCCCGGCCAGGTCGGCGACGTTAATCTCCATGATGGCGCCGGTGTAATACGACAGCCCGCGTGCGAGGCTCGGATCGAACCTCACCTTGCCAGCCGCATTCGTCTGCGCGGTGAGCCCGACGATGGCCTGGAGGTTCGCGACGGCACGCTGTCCCGTTTCATCGCCGCCGACGAACGCCGCTACACGGGTGAGCCCGTCCGCTTCGTTCGCGTCGCGGAGAAACACCTGCAGCAGCGCATTGCGCGCCTGCTCCTCGATCCCGCGGTTGGCGAGCTCTCCGTCAACGCCCTGCGGCCCGACCTTGTCCAATTTGTCCAGGGCGATCAGCGCGTCATTCTGCTGATGCGCGGCGACGCCGGCGCGCGTCAGGATCGCCGTCAACAGTTCGCGATGGTTGATGCGGATGACAAAGTCGTTGAACCCGAGCTCCATCAACGCATCCGACATCGCGGCGCACAGCTCCGCTTCGACGGCCGCCGACGTCGACCCCAATGAATCGACATCACACTGATAGAACTCGCGGAAACGACCGCGCGCCGGGCGGTCTGCGCGCCAGACCGGTTGGATCTGATAGCGCTTGAACATGCGCGGGAGCTTGCTCTGGTATTGGGCCACGACACGCGCCAGCGGAACGGTGAGGTCGTAGCGCAACGCGAGGTCGGCCTGACCCGTGCCCTCGTGCTCACCGCGTTTCAGGATCTTGAAGATGAGCTGATTGCCTTCTTCGCCGTATTTGCCGAGCAGCGTTTCGATGTTTTCGACGGCCGGCGTTTCCAGAGGCTCGAACCCGTAGCGCTCGTACACGCGCTTGATGATGCCGATGACGTACTCACGCCGCCGAACGTCGTCGGGGAGAAAATCGCGCATGCCGCGCGCCGGTTCTGTACGCTGCGCCATGTCAATTCGACGTCACAGGCGCGGTAGCGTCAGCCCCTGCTGCTTCTGATATTTCCCCTTCTTGTCCGCGTACGAGACTTCGCAGGACTCATCAGACTGGAAGAACAGCACCTGCGCGATGCCTTCGTTCGCGTAGACGCGCGCCGGCAGCGGCGTCGTGTTCGAGATTTCGAGCGTCACGAAACCTTCCCACTCCGGCTCGAACGGCGTGACGTTGACGATCAAGCCGCACCGCGCATAGGTGGACTTCCCGACACAGATGGTCAGCACATCGCGTGGGATGCGGAAGTACTCAACAGTCTTCGCGAGCGCGAACGAATTCGGGGGAATGATGCAGATGTTCGTCTTGAAGTCCACGAACGAGTTCGCATCGAAGTGTTTTGGATCGACGACCGTGCTGTTGATGTTGGTGAAGACCTTGAACTCGTCGGCCACGCGGATGTCGTAGCCGTACGACGACAGCCCGTACGACACGACGCCGTGACGCACCTGTCGGTCCTCGAATGGCTCGATCATCCCGTGCTCGAGCGCCATCTTGCGGATCCACTTGTCGGCTTTGATGGAGGGCATCGGTCCGCAGCCTCCGGCTACCGGCTTCCAGCTACCGTCTGCCGAACAGCATCAGCAACAACGTGAGGACGATGCTGGCCAGAATGGACGTCGCGAGCGGAAAGTAAAAGGAGAAGTTTCCGCGACGATACGAGAAATCGCCCGGGAGACGTCCAATCGGCACGCCCAGCGTGATCAGCAGACCAACGGCGGCGATCAGCAAGCCGATCAGGATGAGGACACGTCCCATCGAAGCGCAATCTCAGACTAACTCCATTCCGCGAAAGAAGTATCCCAGCTCGAATGCGGCCGTATCCGGCGCATCGGACCCATGCGTCGCGTTGCGGCCGATGGACTGACCGAAATCGCGCCGCAATGTTCCAGGCGCCGCCTTCGCCGGATCGGTTGGCCCCATCGTGTCGCGCCACTGCTGGATGGCGTTCGGTGCCTCGAGCGCCAGCAGGACGCACGGACCGGACGACATGAAATCGGTGAGCTCGCCGAAGAACGGACGCTCCCGATGCACGGCGTAGAAGCCTTCCGCTTCGCGCTTGGTCAGGTGCTGCAGCCGCATCGCTTTGACGGTGAACCCCGCCGCTTCAATGCGCGCGAGGATCTGTCCCGCAAGCTTCCGTTCCACGGCGTCGGGTTTGATGATTGCGAACGTCTTCTCCACTACCCAAGCACCTCGCGCATCTTCGCGCCCATATCCGCGGGACTCTTGACGACGTGCACGCCTGCCTTCGTGAGTGCGTCCATTTTTTCCGCCGCCGTCCCCTGACCTCCCGCGATGATCGCGCCGGCGTGACCCATGCGACGTCCCGGGGGCGCCGTCTGTCCGGCGATGAAGCCGACAACGGGCTTTCTAAACTCCTCCTTGATGAACGCAGCCGCATCCTGTTCCGCCGTGCCGCCAATCTCGCCAATCATGATGACGGCATCGGTGTCACGGTCCGCTGCGAACAGCTTGAGCGCATCGATGAAGGTCGTACCGATCAGCGGGTCGCCGCCGATGCCAATGCACGTCGTCTGGCCCATCCCGACCCGCGTCAGCTGGTGAATCGCTTCATACGTCAGCGTGCCGCTTTTCGAGACGATGCCGATACGCCCTTCTTTACAGATGTGACCCGGGATGATGCCGGCCTTCGCCTGCCCGGCCGTGATCACACCAGGGCAATTGGGTCCGACCAGCCGAGTGTTCTTGCCTTCCATGAAGGTGAACGCGCGCAGCATGTCGACAACGGGAATGCCTTCCGTGATGCAGACCGCCAGCGGAATCCCGGCGTCGGTGGCTTCCATCACCGCGTCAGCCGCAAACGGCGGCGGCACGAAGATGACTGACGCGTTCGCGCCTGTTTCCTTCACGGCATCGTGCACGCTGTTGAACACCGGCCATCCTTCGTGCGTGGTGCCGCCCTTCCCGGGCGTCACGCCACCGACGACGTTGGTGCCGTATGCCGCCGCCTGCTTGGCGTGGAACGTGCCTTCGCGACCGGTGAGTCCCTGGACGATGAGCCGCGTATTTCTATCGAGGAGAACCGCCATCAGGCGCGTACCGCCTTGTCACGCCCCGCACCGAGCGACGCGCCCGCCAACGCCACCACCCGCTCCGCGCCTTCGTTCATCGAATCGGCCGTCGTGAAATTCAAGCCGCTTTCCCGCAGCAACCGCTTCCCCTCTTCAACGTTGGTGCCTTCCATGCGAATCACAATCGGCACGGGAACGCCAAGCTCCTTCACCGCGGCAATGACACCGGCGGCCAGGATGTCGCATCGGAGGATGCCGCCAAAGATATTGATGAACACCGCCTTGACGTTCTTGTCGGCCATCAGGATGCGGAACGCGTTCTTGATCTGTTCCGCGTTGGCACCGCCGCCGACATCCAGAAAATTCGCCGGCTCGCCGCCCGCCAGCTTGATGATGTCCATCGTCGCCATGGCGAGGCCGGCGCCGTTGACCATGCAGCCGATGTTGCCGTCGAGACGGATGTAATTGAGCGAGAACTTCGACGCGTCGACCTCCAACGGATCCTCTTCCGTCAGGTCGCGCAGCTCGCGCAGGTCGGGGTGCCGGTACAGCGCGTTGTCATCGAAGGTGACCTTCGCGTCGAGCGCCAGCAGGTCGCCGGACTTGGTCAGGATCAGCGGATTGATTTCGATCATCGAGGCATCGGTCTCGAGGAATGCTCTGTAGATCGATTCGAGCACCTTCACCATCTTCCCTGCGGGTCCCGCCTCGAGTCCGATAGCGAAGGCGAGCTTCCGCGCCTGGAACGGAATGACGCCCGTTGCCGGATCGATGTGTTCGCGAAGGATCTGTTCCGGATGCGTGGCGGCCACTTCCTCGATGTCCATCCCGCCGGCGGCGCTTGCGATCACGACTGGCTGCCCTGCCGCACGATCGATCAGGATGCTGAGATACAGCTCGCGTTCGATCTGCACGCCCTCTTCGATGAGCACGCGGCCAACCTTGCGGCCTTCAGGACCAGTCTGGTGGGTCACGAGCGTCATGCCGATCATCTGCTTCGCGAGGCGCTCGGCTTCGTCGGGAGACTTCGCAAGCTTCACCCCGCCGCCCTTGCCGCGGCCACCTGCGTGAATCTGCGCTTTCACGACGACAACGCTGCCGCCGAGCCGCTCGGCGACGGCGGCTGCTTCGGCGGCATTGAAGATCACTTCACCGCGCGGAACGGGAACACCGAACCGGGCGAGAACGGATTTGGCTTGATACTCGTGAATCTTCAAAAGGGTGCGGGACTCCTGCGCGTGGGAAACCCACCCATGCTACTGGGAGGCACGCAAAAGCGTCAACGCTGTGCGGCGAATTGCGGTAGGATTCACGCACATTTTCTGTCTCTGCAGTGGAGGGTATGTGATGCAGCGATACCCGGTCGTATCCGCGCTCATTGGCGTCTTGCTGGTAACGGTGATGGTTTCGGCGCAGCAGGCCCCCGCGGGCGGCGGCCGCGCTGGTGGTGCGGCACCCCAGGGTGGCGGCGGTCGCGGCGGCGGCCCGCAGGTACCGACCCCGAAAAACCTCCAATTCTTTCCGAAGGACATGACGGGGCAACAGATCCTGCCCATCATGCAGAACTTCAACGCGGCGCTGGGCGTGAATTGCACCTACTGCCACAACTCCGAGCCGCCGGTCGACAACCCGAAGAACGACTTCGCCTCCGATGAGAAGGAGACGAAGAAGAAGGCGCGCGTGATGCTCGCGCTGGCGCGCGACGTCAACATGAAGCTGCAATCCGAGATGGGAAAGCCGGCGAATCAGCTGACCAACGTGCAGTGCGTCACGTGTCATCGCGGCGTCGCCATTCCCAAGCAGCTGACCGCCATCATGATGGAAACGGCGGGCAAGGATGGCGTCGCCAAGGCGCTGCAGCAGTACCAGGAGCTCCGCAAGCAGTACTACGGCGCGCAGGCCTACGACTTCACCGATGCGTCGCTGTTCGCTGCGGCCAACCAGTCGCTGGCGGCCAACAAGCCGGATGACGCCATCGCGTTCGCGCAGCTCAATCTTGCCTTCCACGCCAACTCGGCTCGCAGCTATCAGGTGATGTCGCAGGCGTATCAGCGCAAGAACGACAAAGACAAAGCCATCCAGGCTCTGGAGAAGGCGGCCGAGATCGACCCGATGAATCAGGGCTTCAAGAATCAGCTGCAGCAGTTGAAGGCAGGAGCCTGATCGCCGTCTGTCACGCCCAACCCCCGAGCACCGTTCCCGGGGGTTGGGAGTGGGTGGGAGTGACGGCCCGCGACACTGCCGGGGCCAGGAGTGTCGCAGGTTAGCGGTAGATGAACTCGTGCCCGGTGGAATTGCCGATCTCGTACCACGCCGCGATCGGAGGCGCTTCGTTCGCCGCCGCCTCGCCGAACGCAACAGGCGTCTGTGCAGACATGTGGCGCGGACGCGAGACCGTCCGCGTGAACCCCATGTAATACAGCTTGTCACGGTTGGCGCTGCGAACGACCACCACGTCGAGCGCCGTCGGACTCACCACATCGAACGAGTACGTCCCTGCCTCCAAGACGACGCCTGGCAGCGCCACCGGCCGGCTAAACTTCACCGTGTTCTCGTGGCTGAATCCCCACGCCTGCGCGGCCGCCGCCACGCACGTTAGTGCCACGGCCGCCAGTCCCATCCGGATTGCCATCCTTCTCGTCATCGTCATGTCCTCCTTGCCCATAACAACGCGCGGAGGTCGGCGTTCGTACAGACGTATGATTACGCGCAACCCAATAACAGACCCGGATTTCGCATGACCGAATCGCTCGTGGGTACCACCGTCGCTCACTACGAGGTACTCGGCAAGCTCGGTGGCGGCGGCATGGGCGTCGTCTACACCGCACGCGACACGAAACTGGGACGTCGCGTTGCGCTCAAGTTCCTTCCGCCCGAATGGAGCCACGACGACAGCGCCAAGCAGCGCTTCATCCGCGAGGCGCAAGCTGCCTCGGCGACCGACCACCGGAACATCTGCACCATCCACGACATCGACACGGCGCCCGATGGCCGCCTCTTTATCGTGATGGCGCAGTACGACGGACCGACGCTCAAGCAGAAGCTCGAACGGGGTCCGCTATCGACAGAAGAGGCGATCGAAATTGCCGCGCAGCTGGCCGAGGGACTCGCGCGAGCGCACGCGCAGGGCGTCGTCCACCGCGACGTCAAACCGGGAAACATCATCCTCACTGAGGATGGCCTGCGGATCCTCGACTTCGGCCTCGCTCGCTTCGCAGGCTCGTTGAACCTGACGTTCGAAGGGTCGACGCTCGGGACTGTCGCCTACATGTCGCCAGAGCAATCTCGTGGCGATGATCCCGATGGACGCAGCGACATCTGGTCGATTGGTGTGGTCCTCTACGAAATGCTGACCGGCGACCTTCCGTTCCGGGGTGGCTATCCAGAGGCGATCACACACGCGATTCGCACGGAACCGACGCCCGCGCTGCAGAGGCGAAGCGGCGAAAATCTCGATGCGGTCGAACGCGTGATTCGCCGCGCGCTCGAGAAGGAGCCCGCGCTGCGCTATCAGAACGCGCGTGACCTCGCCCGGGACCTGAGACTGATCCAGGGACGAACGCTCCCGATCGATCTGCGCACCGGCACGCTCGACGTCGGTAACCTCGGCGCGCTGACTCCACCGAAACCGGCCTGGTGGCGGTCGCGAACGGCGCTAAGTGTCGCCGCAGCGCTTGTTGTACTTGGCGTTGTAACGCCCGTCTGGTTGTTCTGGCCATTCGAGCGCATGCACATTGCCGTGGCTCCCATCGTGAATCAGACGGGGTACCCGGAGCTCGACGGCTATCGCCTCGCGCTGACACAGGAGCTCGTCGGCGAGCTGGCCGACTCCGCTGCGGTATCCGTCTTTCCCTACGATCGCGAGCTGCACATCCTTCGACGATTCCGATCTGCGGGCCAGGATGTATCGAGCCGCGAAGCCGTCCAGGCACTCACCACAAACAGCGGCGCACAGATCGTTGTCGCGCCGACGTTGTTGTACGAGAACGGTGCCTGGAAGGCACGCGTCGAGTTCCGCGACCCAGCAACGGCAACCAACGTCGCCGTGCACGAGACAGACCCGATCGTGTCTTCGCTCATGAAAGACACGGTGCATGCACTCATGCCACAGGTGGCTGCCGCGGTCGAGAGTCAGTTCGTCAGAATCGGGCCACTGCGCGTCAGGATCGCTCATCAGCTGAGGCGACTCGCCGGACGCGGAACGCCTGCGCCCGAACTGTTGACGCGATCGCTCGATGCTGCTGCCCATCTCGAGCAAGGTCTCGACTCGTACGACCGTCTGGAATACGACGCGGCGCTGGCCGCATTCACCGACGCCGCACAGGCCGACCCTCGAAATGCCGTTGCGGCAGCCTGGCGAAGCCGCGTCGCCACCGTCATGCGGCACGACGCGGAAGCCGCGGAAACCGCCGATCAGGCGACGCGGCTGCTCGCGGATCGTCCTGCCACCACGGCGCGATCGTGGGTACGAGCGGTCGCGGCCGAAGGGCGTGGCGACTTTGCGGGGGCCGAGGCGCAATATCGGGCGCTCGTCGATTCAAACCCTGCCGCCGCATCATGGTTGATGGAGCTGGGCTTCTTTTACGATCGACGCCTGAAGACGCCGGAGGCGATCGAGGCCTTTACCGCGGCGCTCGCCGCCGATTCTCGAACCGCGAGAGCGCACCTCGAGCTGTGTCGGATGTACAGTCCGGCGCGCCAGAACGAACCGGCAAATGCGAAGACACACGGAAACCAGGCGCTGTCTGCCTACCGGGCCACGGGTGATCGCAGCGGCGAGGCACAAGCACTGCTCTGCCTCGCAGATACGCTCCGCGTGGGAAATGCCGACGACCGTCAGGCCGCGCGCCAGAACGCCGAAGCGGCTCGCACGATCTTCGAGGAGACAGGGTCGAGTTACCAACTGCCCCGCGCCGACTATTACGTTGCACTCGTCGAGGGCGCAACCGGCAACATGCCGGCGGCTGTCGCGGCGTTTGAACGCTCCCTGGTGAAAGCGAAGGCCGGCTTCAATACGGTGCTGCAGCCACTGCTTCTGATGAATCTCGGCGTCGCCCACAATGCACTCGGGCATCGAGCCATGGCCGCCACCTACTACCGCCAGAGCGCCGCCGCGTATGAAGCGCTCGGCGACGAACAGCGTGCCGCACAGCAGCAGGCGAACGGAGCGGCAGTGGCAATTGAGTACGGACCCGAGCCCGCCCAGGGACTCCGCGATGTGCAGAACGCGCTTGCTGTCTTCCGTAAGCTTGGCGACAAGAATTTCGAGGTGTTCTGTCTCCAGCTGATCGCCGCGCAGCAGCGCTTTGCCGGCCGTCATGATGAGGCGCAGCGGACGTTGAATCAGGCGCTCGCGATTTCACGCGAACGGAACCTGACGCATCGCATCGCGCCTTTAACGCTCGACATTGCGAAATCGCTGATCGAAACCGGCGACGATACCGGAGCGAAAAAAGACCTCCTCGAAGCGCTCGGCGACGGGAGCGGACCGGCAACGAGTGAAATCCGGCTGTATCTGGCGCGCGCCGCGGTCGGTCTGCACGACTTTGCGGGCGCACGGGAGCAGCTCGATGTAGCCGCCCGCGACATCGAAAGTCACGGCGACGAGAATCTCGCGCCGTTGCTGCACGAAACTCGCGGCGAGCTCGCCTACGCATCGGGCAACCTCGTGGAGGCACGGAGGCATTTCGGCACCGCATCCGCTTTGTGGGTCGACGACACTCCGGACGCGGCAAGCGTCCAAGCGCGCGCGTACCTTGGTCTGCTCGACGGCTTGGCGGGAAAGCTTGATACCGGTCTCGCCACGCTTCGTCAGAGCCTTGACCAGGCGCGCCGGATGCGGCGCGCTGTGATCGAGCGCCGCATCGAAGACTTCCAGGCGCGGGTCGCGCCACGGGCACGCAGGTAAGACCGGACATCCCCTAGCGTTCGGACCAATCACGGCAAACGTTTTTCATTTCGAGACCGCGGCAGCACGGTCTGCGACGAGGTCTGCGAGGAGGACAGATGGGCTACGGCGAATTCGGCGGCGGCGGCAGCGTAGATTGGGAAGTAAATCAGGAGAACACGACTCATCCGGTACCACCGACCTCCGCGGGTAAGGCGAGCGGCCGCGATCCGATACCGGTCGCCGACATGGGTGGCAAAAAAGGTGCGCCCGCAGGTCACTTCAGAGTTGAAGTGATGTACGCCTCGGCCGCAGACGCCGCTGCAGCGCTCACAAGTATCGCGGTCCAAGGCGCCTCCCTTGTTTTCTTTGTCAAATCGAACACAGCGGTTCCCGGAGCCGGAGCGAAGATTCCGCCACAAGTCCGCGTCAGTTGGTGAAGGAGGAGCGATGGGATACGGAGAATTCGGCGGCGGCGGCAGCGTCAACTGGACGGTTGCTCAGGGGGGAAATAACAACGCGAAAATAGATCCGGCGAATCCGAAAAGGGCTGGCGGCAACGATAGTGCGGGCAATGGCAAGTTCTCGGTCTACGTCAACGGTGTGAAAGTGGCCGAGGCGGACGTCGCCACCAGCAGAGTCCTGGTGGTCTGGCCTGGCGGCCCACAACCGAGTAGCGCTGACCAGAATGTGACGATGCCGACGGATGGAAACATCGGACACATCGCCAAGCCGGGTGGTGGCAGCCAGGCCGTGTAGGAATATCTGTCAATCCGAAGTTTGTAGTCGGCGCAGCGCGCGCGCCAGCGGATTCTTTCTTGACGGTAGCCTGAGGTCTTCGATAAGCGCGGCTGCTGACTGGTATCGATCCTCCGCGCGTTTGGCGAGAAGACGGTCCACGACGCGGGCCATTGCGACCGGGCGGCGGGGCGATAAAGCCAGCAGCGGGGCCGGCTCCTTGTCGAAAATGTTCGTGACGGTCTCAAACGGGGAGGCGCCTGCAAACGGGAGCCTCCCCGTCGCCATCTCGTAGATAACCACCCCAAGCGAAAAGAGATCGCTTCGGGGGTCGAGCGGCCCCTGGGCAATCCGTTCCGGCGCCATGTAGTTCGCCGTGCCGAGCGGACGGCCCGGTATCGTCGATCCATACATGGTGACCTCGCCGGTCTCCGGCATCATGAACCGGCGGGCCAATCCGAAATCCAGCACCTTCACGACCCCGTCGGTGCCAACCATGATATTTCCGGGTTTGATATCGCGGTGGACGATGCCCTTCTCATGAGCCGCCTGGAGCGCCAGTGCGACCTGCCGCGCGATGTCGACGATCTCCTGATCGGAGAGCGCGGTCCTGGCCATGTGCAGCTTCAAGTTCTGGCCGTTCACGCGCTCCATCGCGATGAACCGGCCGCCGTCGTGTTCGTCGATCTCGTAGATGGTGCAGATATTAGGGTGATTGAGCAGTGCAATCGTGTCGGCCTCGCGCTGCAGCCGGCGGGACGCTTCCGCATCTCCGACGAGCTCCTGCGAGAGGAACTTCAGGGCGACACGGCGCGGCAGCTTGGTATCGTCCGCCTCGTAGACCACACCCATGCCGCCGACACCGAGCTTGCCGACGATGCGGTAATGCGAGACGGTTGTGCCAATCATGCCGTCAGAAATGATCCTGAGGCGCAGTACGGAATCGCCCAAGAGAATACCCCGGCTGTAAGAACGAGACCGCGGCGTCGTTCTTACAGGTATCAGGCCGACTATGCACCCCCATTCAGGAGGCGCCAAAGGGCCTTGCGCGGAGATTCGCTATGCTTCTCAATGCGCCGGAACCAACGATGGATCACTCCGACCCGGAGCCGCATCCGCCCAATACCGCCGCGACGCTGTTAAGCGACGAACCCACCATCGAGTTGGTGATTTCCGCCCGCGCGGGCGATAGGCTGGCGCTCGAGGCGTTGCTCGAACGATGTCTGCCTCCGGTCAAACGATGGGCCCACGGCAGGCTGCCGGCGCACGCGCGTGGGGCCCTGGACACCGGCGACCTGGTCCAGGAAGCCGCGATGCACGTCCTTGCACGGCTGGACAAATTCGAGCCGCGGCATGTCGGAGCGATGCAGGCATATCTGCGGATGTCGGTCGTCAACCGGATTCGCGACGAAATCCGTCGTGTCGGCCGGCGCCCCGAAACCGTGGAAATGACGACGGAGCCGATTTCCGACGCGACGTCGCCGATCGAGGCTGCGATTCGCGTCCAGGCCTACGAGCGGTACCGTTCCGCGGTCGCGCAGCTTCGGCCGCGCGATCGCGAGATGGTGGTCGCTCGCGTTGAAATGCAGTGGGGCGTTGAACAGATCGCGCAGCGGTTCAGCATGCCGTCGCTCGATGCGGCACGCGTCGCCGTCAGCCGTGCGCTGAAGCGCCTCGCTGCGATATTAAAGGTTCAACAATAGGTCCGAGGGGGTCATGGGGTTCGAAACCCCATGACCCTTGGAACCCAGTTACATCCCAATCACGTCGACGAGTTCCTTGACGGCGGCGGCCGATTTCTTCAGTGCCGCGTCTTCCTCGGGCGTCAGCGTGATTTGAATGATCTGCTCGAGGCCTCGAGCGCCCAGCTTCACAGGCACTCCGACGAAGAGCCCCTGAATTCCATATTCCCCTTCGAGGTACACCGAGCACGGGAGAATCTTCTTCTTGTCCCGGAGAATCGCTTCGACCATCTCCGTGGCCGCCTGTCCCGGCGCGTACCATGCGCTGGTGCCGACCAGCTTCGTGATTTCGAGGCCGCCACCCGCGGTGCGCTTCGCAATCGCGTCGATCTTGTCCTTTGGCAGCAGATCAGTAATGGGAATGCCGGCAACGGTGGAATAGCGAGGCAGAGGAACCATCGTGTCGCCGTGACCGCCGAGCACGAACGAGCTGACATTTTCGACCGAGACGCCAAGCTCCATCGCGATGAACGTGCTCATGCGGGCCGAGTCCAGCACCCCGGCCATGCCGATGATCCGTTGCTTCGGGAACTTTGTCAGCTTGAAGAGCGCCTGGGCCATCGCATCGAGCGGATTGGCGACCGGGATGATGATCGCGTCCGGGGTGTGCTCGACGAGCTTGGGCGCAATGCTCTTCATGATGTTGAAGTTGTCGCGCACCAGATCGTCGCGGCTCATATTGGGCCCGCGCGGCTTGCCCGACGTGATCACAACAATGTCGGAGCCGGCCGCCGGTGCCCAGTCGGACCCACCGATCACCCGCACATCCGATCCGATAATCGGGCACGTCTCGTAGATGTCGAGGCCGACGCCGGCGGCTTTCGATTCGGCGATGTCGATGATGACGACATCGGCCAGCTCCTTCTCCGCGATCTGGCGGGCAACGGTCGCGCCCACGTTGCCGGCGCCTCCAACGACTGTCACTTTGCGCTTCATGCTGCTCCTTCGCGGTTGGTTAGTGGTGGGCAGTTGGTGGTTGGTGTGTTCGCGGCGTCGAGGAAAAGGCTGAATGCTGCCTCCTCAGGAAACGCGAACCCAACCACGAACCACTAACCACGAACCACCAACCAATTAGGTCGGCTTCCCGCACACGACGTGCGGGTTACTCACAGTTTCTGTTGAAAACTCTGTTGAAAAGGTCCCGCCGTGCGCGCGGATCACGTGACGATTCCGAGCAATTTAGCGGTTTGCACCATCGTGGTGCGCCGCCGACACAGCAGCCGCAGATTATACTTGCCCTCATCAACGCGTCGTGACGCCTCATTTCGGATTCCAACATTGAAAATCGTAGTTGCCGATGACCTTCCTCCTTCCGCCCTCGATGTGCTGCGAGCGGAAGGATGGAACGTCGATGCTCGTACGGGCCGGGCGCCCGAACAACTCGCCACCGACGTCGCCGACGCCGAGGCGATCGTGGTCCGCAGCGCCACGAAAGTGACCGCGCCGCTCATACATGCCGCCCCACGGCTGCGCGTCATCGCGCGGGCCGGCACCGGGGTCGATAACGTGGACGTTCCTGCCGCCAGCACCCGCGGCATCGTCGTCATGAACGCGCCTGGCGCCAACAGCATCAGCGTGGCGGAGCTCGCCCTCGCGCTCATGCTCGCGCTGGCGCGCCACGTGCCCGCCGCCGACGCGGCCATGAAGCAGGGAAAGTGGGAGAAAAAGAAGTTCCTCGGGGAGGAGGTCCGCGAAAAGACCCTCGGCCTGGCCGGCCTCGGGCGCATCGGACAGGAGGTCGCCAGACGGGCCGCCTCGTTCGACATGCGAATCATCGCGCACGACCCGTTCATATCGGAGGACGTCGCCGGGGATTTGGGCGTGGAGTTGGTCTCGCTGGACGACCTGTTCGCCCGATCCGATTTTCTTTCGCTCCACATGCCCTCGACGCCAACGACCAAGAACATCGTCAACGCCGAGCGGCTGAGGAAGGCGAAGAAGGGCATCCGGATCATCAACACCGCACGCGGCGATCTGATCGACGAAAGCGCGCTGGCTGATGCCATCGAATCCGGTCACGTCGGAGGCGCGGCGCTCGATGTGTTCCAGAAGGAGCCGACCGTCGACCATCGACTGCAGACACTGCCCCAGGTCGTCGCCACACCGCACATCGCCGCATCGACGCGCGAGGGGCAGGAACTGGTGGGAATGGAAACGATGGCCGCGCTGCGCGACTTCCTGCGAGACGGCATCATCCGAAACGCCGTCAATTTCCCTTCCGTCTCGCCCGAAGAATTCAACCGTCTCAAGCCATTCCTCGACCTTGGCGAGCGTTTGGGGCATTTCATCGCGCAGATGAACGAAGGCCGGGTGAAGGCGCTCGGCGTGCGGTACTACGGCGAACTGGCTGCTGGCCGCACGGATATGATTGCCAACGCCGTACTGGTCGGGCTGTTCAAGCCAATGCTCGAAGCAGGCGTGACCCCGGTCAACGCCCGAAATGTCGCTCACGAGCGCGGCATCGAAATCATCGAATCGCGCAGCACTCGCAGTCGGAACTACACCAGCTTGCTGTCGGTGAAACTCCACACGCCGGATGGCGAGCGCTGGGTCGAAGGTGCCGTGTTCGAGCGCACGAGCCCTCGGCTCGTGCTGCTTGACAGCATCTCCGTCGAAGCGCCGCTCGAAGGCACGCTGATCGTGATCCGTAACACGGATCAACCGGGAGTCATCGGCGCGATTGGGACCATTCTCGGCCGGCACAATGTCAACATCGCGAACTTCGCGCTCGGCAGGCAGGGCGATAGCGCCGTCGGCGTGGTCATCGTCGATACACCATCAGTTGCTGATAGGGTGCTTGACGAAATTCGCGAAGTCAAAGGGGTTCGCGAAGTCCGACTCGTTCGCGTGTAGCTGAAGATCTCGGTGGGGTCCGGCGAGGCGGACCTACCGCAATCCGAGTCGCAGCACCGATCCATCGTCGATCTTGACGAGTTCGACGGCATCAGCGGCGATTGTCTGCACGCGGTATCCCACGACCTCGTCCCCTTCTTTCGCGAGAACGACGCCAGCGTCGGTGTGCAGGATCGCCGTTCGCTGCGACTGCGCATCCATCGTGTCGGCGGCCACGCCGTCGAGCGTGATGCGTGGTGGGGGTGGCGGAAGGACGACGGGCGGTGGGGCGGGGGCAACGCCCACTGTCGCGCGCGGCGGTTCGCGGGGCGCGTTAAAGCGAAATGGATTGCGCGACGGCTCCGTGTAGCGCGGCTCGTCGGCCCGATGCACCTGCAGACGCGCGGCTTCTTTTTCGATGTCGATTTGCGACGTGCTGACCTGCGGCACACGTGCGACGGGCGCAACGGCACGCGCCGGCGCCGAGGTCGGCGGCATCGAGAACAACCACGTGGCGAGAA
>Ga0207648_10003755_pt1 | contig 15866 bp, 14 predicted proteins | sample KBSMisM32_FD_184310 | JGI IMG/M metagenome (GOLD analysis project Ga0207648, IMG submission 184310) | Miscanthus rhizosphere microbial communities from Kellogg Biological Station, Michigan, USA - KBS Miscanthus M3-2 (SPAdes) (version 2) | ecosystem: Host-associated > Plants > Roots >...
GATCGAACAGCGCCATCGACTGTGGCGGCCGGTACCCGTTGAGCACCGGCACGATGCGGAAGACGGACAGGCCCGTGCGATTGACGCCCAGGTCGGCGCGCGTCAGGTTGGCCAGGCTCGCGACCAGCAGCCCAGCCAACGCCAGGAGTGCCGTAGCCAGCGTCACCTGTCCGCCGGCGAGTAGCGCCCGCGTCCGCGCGGTCGTGCGCGTGTCGGTGGAGCGGGCGGCTCCGGCGTTCCGGACGTTGGCGCCCCGCAGGATGTGGAGGGCCGGCGCCAGTCCGAAAACGATGGCCGTTGCCAGGCTGAGGGCCGCCGTAAAGAGCAGCACGGCGCGATTCAGCGAGAACTCGATGAGCTCGGCGTCGGAGACCGGGAGGAGGCGCGTGACGCCCGCCATCGTCAGCCGGGCAACAACCAGCGCGCCAACGCCGCCGAGCAGGGCCAGCAGCCCCGCTTCGGCGAATGCCAGCCGCAGCACCCGGAGCGTCGAGGCGCCGAGCGCGACGCGGACGCCCACTTCGCCGGCGCGCTCGGTGGCGCGCACGAGGAGCAGGTTCGCCACGTTGGCGCACGCGATGAGGAGCACGAATCCGGTGACGAGAAAGAGCAGCGAGAGGATGGTCCGCGTTTCCGTCTCGTTGTTGGTATGGCCGCGAACCCCCGGCGACAGCACGAGCGTGCGTTTCCGATACGCCTCGCGCGCATCGGCTGTGAGCCGCGTCCCCTGCGCAGGCATGTCGACGTCGCGCACCAGCGCCTCGAACGGTGGACGCATGGCCGCATCTGCTTGCGCGAGCGTGAGGCCCGGCCGCAGGCGTCCGAAGGCGTAGATGTACCAGTCGTGCCGGCTGGTCGTGTCGCGCCAGCGCGTGAGGCGGGGCGCGACGCGCAACGGGACGAAGAATCTTTCCAGATCCTCCTTGGCCGTGCCCTTGAAACCTGCGGGCGCGACGCCGACGATCGTCATCGGCACGTTGTTGACCGTCAGCGTGTCGTTCAGCACGGCCGGATTGGCGCCGAATCGCGTCATCCAGTACGCGTGGCTCAGCACGACCACGTCGCCCGCGGCGCCCTCGCGATCGTCATCCGCCGTCAGCAGCCGGCCGAGCGTCGGCCGCAGCCGCAGCGCGGAGAAGTAGCCGCCCGAGACGAGGAGCCCTCTCGCACTCGTGGTTTCACCGCGATAGGCGATGTTGCCGCTGATGTCGCGAAACCCGCCGAGCGCCGTGAAGGCCGTTTGGATGCGCTCGAGATCGCGGAAGAGCGGATACGTGAACACCTCCGGCGCGGCGCCGGCCGCACCGGTGGACGTGTTGCCAGGACGGGGCCCCGGAGACGTGAGATTGACCAACTCCTCCGGCGCGGGCACCGGCAGGCGGCTCAGGAGCAGTCGATCGAAGACCGAGAAGATGGCCGTGTTGACGCCGATGCCGAGCGCCAGCGAGACCACCGCGACGGCCGTGACGAGCGGCCGCCGGCCAAGAAACCGGACGGCGTGGCGGATATCCTGCAGCAGCGTATCGAGCATGGTTCCTCTCGTTGGCGCGTCGTCCTAATCGCGCAGCGCGTCGACCGGATCGATGTGGCTCGCGCGGCGCGCCGGCACGTAGCTGGCCGCGAGCGCCGCGAACGCGACCACGAGGACCACGGCCACGTAGACGATCGGATCGCGCGCGTTCCCCAGGAACGTGGCGGCGGTCGCGAAGGCGAGGGCGACGGCCGCTGCGAGGCCGACCACACCGCCGTAGAGCACCGGCCGTGTGCCGTCGCTGAGTACCATGCGGATGACGGCGGCCGGCGCCGCACCCAGCGCGAGGCGAAGCCCGATCTCTCGCGTGCGTTGCGTGACGTTGTGCGCGACGAGCCCGTAGACGCCGACGGCCGCCACCGCGAGCGCAATGAGGGCGATCGCGGTGAACACGATCGACAGCACGTACTCGCTCGCGACATCCTGGTAGAGGATCTGCTTCATCGAGAAGGCGTCGAAGATCGGTTCGTCGGGTTCGATCGTCGCCACTCGAGCGCGGATCGCCGGCACGAGCTGCAGCGGGTCGGCCGCGGTCGTGCGGACGACGAACCGCAGGCGCCGTTCGGGATGCCACGACCATGGCACGTAGACCTGCGGGCCAACCCGCCCGTCGGCGTCGGCCGGCCGCACGTCGCGGACGACGCCGACGACGCGGAGCGGCGTGGCCGGCCAGCCCTCAGCCCGGACGGTGAGCGTCCGCCCGACGGGGCTCTGTCCGGGCCAGAACCGGCGTGCGGCCTCGCGGCTGACCACCACAGCCGGCGGACCGCCGCCGGCGTCGGCGGGGGTGAACGCACGCCCTTCGTCAACGGGGACGCGGAGCGTCGAGAAGAATTCGAGACCCGCGGCGACAATCGCGGTGGCCGGCATTTCGGCCGGCGTGCCCGCGGGCCGGTTGTCGATTGTGACGGGCACGATCTGTTCTCGGTCGCCCATGGGCACGCGGCTCGTGAGCGAGACCGAGTCCACCTGCGGCAGCGCTTCGAGCTGCGCGACGACCTGCCGCTCGAAAGTCCGCAAGCGCTCGGCGTCCAGCCCGCGCGACTCGGGCAGCTCGAGCGTGAACGCAAGCGTGCGTGACGGATCGAATCCGAGCGGCGCGGTTCCGATCGTGAGCACCCTGCGCCCCATGATCGCAATCTGCACCATGAGGACGACCGTCAGCCCGACCTGGAGCGCGGTCAACGCCGTCCGCAGCCGGCGGCTCCCCGGGTGGATGGTGCGCGTCCCGTCCTTGAGCTCGGTGGCGTCGGGCTTCGAGACGTTGACGGCCGGCAGGAGACCGAACGCGAACGGCAGCACGAAGGAGACGAGCACGCCGGTGGCGAGCACCCACAGGTTCATCGACGTGCCGCCGAAGAGGCGCGACTCCGGACCAGCGAACCGCTTGATCGCGTCGAGCCCCGAAGCGCCGAGCAGGATGCCCAACGCGCCGGCCGCCGCCGCCAGCACCGCCGCTTCGAGCATCAGCCGGCGTACGTGTTCGAGCCGGCCGGCGCCGAGCGCGCTGCGGATCGACAGCTCGCGATGCCGGGCGGCGCCGAGCGCGAGCATGACGTTCGACACGTTGGCGCAGGCCGTCGCGACGATGAGCGCGGCGATGAAGGCCATGATGCCGACGATCGCGGCGATGTTCCCGCCGAGCTGCTCGAGCAGCGGCCGGACGACCGCGCCGGTCTGTGCGTTGGTTGCGGGGTAGCGGCGCCTCAAATCGGCGGCGATCGACGACAGCTCCGCCGAGGCCTGGTCGATCGTCGCACCGGGCTGCAGCCGTCCGAACACGAAGAGGCGGCGGTCGTCACGCGCCGCCCGCGCGGCGTCGAGCGGCGTCGCCACGAAGAAGTCCACGTCGGTGAAGATGCCGCGGCTGAGAGCGGGCGGGAGCACGCCGGCCACCGTGTGCGGCGCGCCATCGAGGATCAGCGAGCTGCCGACGACCCCTGCCCGGGCGTCGAAGTGCCGGCGCCAGAAGCCGTCGCTCACGAGCACGACGCGCGGCGCGCCCGCCAGTCCCTCCTCGGCGCGGAACAGCCGTCCGGACGCCGGCTGGAAGCCGAACGCCGTGGGCAGGTTGGCGGTGGTGCGCACGACGCGCACCCGCTCGGGCACGCCGTTCTCGCGCAGCGTGGCCGAGTCGTAGCGGAAGGCGATGAACTCGTCGATGGTTCGCGAGCGCGCCGACCAGTCGACGAGGTCGGGCACCGACGTGCCGGAGAGCGCGACGCCGCCGGACATCCCCGATTGCGCCTGACTGGGACGCGGATCGGTGGACGACACCATCGCCAGCCGCGACGGATCCGCAACCGGGATGGCGTGGAAGAGGAATTCGATCAGGCTGGCGATGATGGTGGTGGCGGCAATCGAGACCGCGAGGGTCACGACGACGACGGCAGCCGAGCCCGACTGCCGTCGCAGGGTGCGGAGCGCCTGCCGCAGGCCGCTCATGACCTCACACCACGGCGAGGGATTCCTCGACGACGCGGCCGTCGAAGAGATGAATGTGACGGGCGGCATGGGACGCGTAGCGCGCGTCGTGGGTGACCATGCAGATCGTCGCGCCGCTCATGTGCAGCTCTTTGAGCAGGTCCATCACGGCCTCTCCGTTCTTCGAGTCGAGATTGCCGGTCGGCTCGTCGGCGAGCAGGATCGACGGCTCGCCGCACACGGCGCGCGCCACGGCGACCCGCTGCTGCTGGCCGCCGGAAAGCTGGCTTGGCAGGTGCTTGGCGCGGTGCGCCATGCCCACGCGTTCGAGCGCCGCGGTCACGCGCTGCTTGCGCTCGGCGGCGCGCATGCCGCGATAGGTGAGCGGCAGCTCGACGTTCTCGAACACGTTGAGGTCGCCAATCAGGTTGAAGCTCTGAAAAATGAAACCGACCTCGCGGTTGCGCACCCGCGCCCGCTGCGCCAGCGACAGCTTGGCCACCGCCTGGTCGTTCAGCGTGTAGGTGCCCTCGGTCGGCGTGTCGAGCAGGCCGAGAATCGAGAGCAGCGTGGACTTGCCGCAGCCCGAGGGCCCGGCAATCGACACGTACTCGCCGCGGTGGATCTCGATGTTGATGTTGTCGAGCGCGTGCGTCTCGACCTCGTCGGTCAGGAACACCTTCTTCACGGTTTCCAGCTTGATCAGCGGCTGACTCATCTCGTGTCCTTTGCTAGCGAAGTCTGACGCGGTCGTATGAATCCCACGCGGACATGTCCGACAACACCACGCGGTCGCCTTCTTTCAGCCCTGAGAGCACGACGATCGAGTTGACGGAACTGAGTCCGAACTTGACCTGCACCCGCTGGGCGTCGCCGTTGGCATTGGTCACCCGGAACAGGCCGGCGGTGCTGTTGTCCTGGCCGAGCGACGGCCGCCCTACGTAGAGCACGTTCTCGAGCCGCTGCAGCTGCACCGTCCCGTCCACGCTCATGTCGGGCACGGCGCCGCGCGGCAGTTCGCCCGTCAGTGAGACGTCAATCGTCACGGTTCCGTTCGCTGCCGCCGGATCCCGGCGGCTCACACGCCCGCTGACGACGCCGCTGCGGGTGTCCACTTCGGCCGGCTGGCCGACCTCGATGTCGCGAGCCTCGGTTTCGGCGACCTTGAGTTCCGCTTTGAGCCGGCCCGGGTCGGCCACGCGGGCGAGGTTCTGCCCCGGACCGACGCGCTGGCCCACTTCGACCGGCACCTGTTGCAGCACGCCGGAAAAGCCCGGGGTCACCTGCAGCGCCCGCAGCCGGCTGGCGTAGAGATCGGCGACGGCCTGCGCTTGATCGACGGTGGCCTGCTGCACCCGCAGCCGCGCTTCGATCGACTCGCGCGCGGCGGTCAGACGCCTCGTCTCGATGGCCACGCGGTTCTTCAGCGTCTGCGCCTTGAGCAGCGACTGCCTGAGAATCAGGTCGGAGACGAGCTGCTCCTTGGCCAGCGCCTCGTTGGCCTGGGCTTCCATGTGCGCCTGCTCGAAGTCGGACTCGATGGACGCGGCGAGCGCTTCCTGGGTCAGCAGATCGTTCTGCAGCTGGGCGCGCAGGTTGTCGAGGCCGGCGCGTGCCGACTGCAGCGCGAGGCGGCCGTTGATCGCCTCCTGCTCGACTTGGGGGTTGCTCAGCACCAGGATGACCGAGTCGGCGTGCACGCTGGCGCCCGGTCGCAGGAGGATGCGCTCCACGCGCCCTTCGGTCGTCGCCGGCAGCCACCGGGTGTCTTCGGGCACGAGCGTGCCGACGCCGCGCACCTGGCGGACGATCGAGCCGCGTTTCACCGTGTCCTCGAGGACGGTGGCGCGCTCGACCGACGGCGCGGCCGGCTCCATGCGCGCCAGCTGCACGGACACGGCGACCACGATCACCAGGACGACGGCGCCCAGAGCGGCCTGGCGGAGCCGTTTGCGGCGAAGGATGGCGGGGTCGCGGGCGATATCGGGCATGGGTCCGGTCCAGTTGTGCTCAAAGGCTATGCCACATCGGCGCTGGTGCTCGCGATGCTTTTGGGCGACTGCGGGCGCGTGGGCTGACGGTCAGTGTCCGCTCCTGGGACGGTGCTGTTCGGGCTCGGGCGGGCGCTGAATGCAATCGCCAAGGCCGTGGCGTCGTCGTCCAGGCGCCGGCCAGCCCACTGGTGGACGTCGCCGAACACGCGGTCCAGGAGGGCGCCCGCGTCGAGCGTCCGATGGGCCACGACGGTGTCCACCAGATGGTCGTCGCCGTACTCGCGTGCCGACAGTGACCCTGCTTCCACGAGCCCGTCGGTGAAGAGCAGCAGCCGGTCGCCAGGCCCGATCGCCGTGCGCCCGCCGTCGTAGGCCGCGCTGTCGAAGACCCCCACGACCGCGCCGCCGGCGTCGAGGCGCGACACCGTGCCGTTCGGGCGGACGAGGATGGGCGGATTGTGCCCGGCATTGCAGAAGTGCATCGCGCCCTCGCGCAGGTCGAGCACCGCGAGAAACAGCGTGACGAAGCGGCCGTGGGCGCCCTGGCGGCAGAGCGCGCGGTTGATGCGGGCCACAGCAACGTGCGGCGGCGTCTGCTCGTCGACGAACGCGCGCACCGTCGCCTGCAGGCTCGAGACGAGGAGCGCGGCGGGCAGCCCTTTGCCGCACACGTCGGCGATGCACAGCGCCAGGCGGTCGCCTCCGAGCGGGAAGGCGTCGTAGTAGTCGCCGCCGAACCCCGACGCCGGCTCCCATCGCCACGCGAGCCGCACGCCCGGGACATCGGGCAGGACCGACGGCAGGAGGGCGCGATGAATGGCCTGCGCCTCACGCCACTCTCTGGAGGCGCCGTCCGTCGTTTCCTGCGCGGCGCGCGCGTGATCGATCTCCGCGCGCAGCACCTGCACGAGCGCCTCGTTGTTCCACGGCTTCGGGACGTAGCCGCGGGCGCCGCGCCGCATCGCTTCCACCGCGGTCTCGACGTTGGCCCAGCCGGTCATGGCGATGAGCGGCAGGTGCGGCAGCCGGGAGTGGAGGTCCGAGATGAGCTCGAGCCCTTCGGCGCCGGACGTCGTGTCGCGGGCGTAGTTGAGATCCATCAGCACCGCGTCGAAGTCGCGCGCGGCCAGGTGTGTCCGCACGTCCTCGACCGACCCGGCGCCCTGTGAGTCGAAGCCCGCCGTCCGCAGGAGCAGCCGCAGCGCGGCGATCACGTCGGGCTGATCGTCGGCCACGAGCACGGTCGGGGTCGCCTGGGCCATGCCGGCTGGACATCAAGCGCTGTACCAGGGCTCCTGGGCGCGCCCTGGCTGACGTTCACACGAAAACCGGCACAATCGGCGGGATGTCGCGCGTGGTAGCGCTGCGCGAGTGTCCGGAGGTGGGACGGAGCGGTCCGTCCCCGCACGCCGGAGGCCAACCTTTTGCCCGGGATGCCGTCCAAGCATCAAGCATGCACGACAGCGACCCCTTGGTCGTTGCCCAGGCGCGGGGCGGCGACACCGAGGCCTTCCGGGTGCTCGTCGAGCGCCACAGCCGATATCTGTTCGCCGTGGCGCATCGCCTGGTCGGCAACGTGGAGGACGCCCAGGACGTGGTGCAGGAGACCTGGCTGAAGGCCCACCGGCAGCTCGTCAGCTTCGAGTCGCGGGCGGACGTGCGGACCTGGCTGACGAGGATTGCGGTGAATTGCGCCATCGATCACATCCGGGGCCGGCGCTTCCGCGAGCTGGCGCACGACCCGTCCGACCTGCAGCAGGGGCCGCTGAGCGAGCGGGCCGTGGTGGAAACGCCGGCGGCCGATCGGCTGGTGTTCGGCGTGGAGATGCAGCAGCAGCTGGCGACCGCGCTGACGAGCCTGACGACCCTCGAGCGCGCGGCCTTCATGCTGCGGCACGTCGAGGGGCTCTCGATCGACGAGATTGGAACCGCGCTGGATCTGCGGACGAGCGCAACGAAGCATTGCATCTTCCGGGCGGTGCGCAAGATGCGCGTGGCGCTCGCGTCGTTTGCAGGGGCATGACGTGACCGAACGACTTTCATCCGGACACCTCGCCGACGAGGACATCGTGCTGGACTACTACGGCGAGCTCGACGCGGCCGAACGCGAGCGGGTGCGCGCGCACCTGGCCTGGTGCGCCGACTGCCAGCACGCGGACCGTGACGTGCGGGCGACGCTGCGGCTCGTGGACGTGACGCCGGTGCCCGAGCCGCCCGAGCACTTCGAACGTGACATGTGGGCGCGTATCGAGCCGCAGCTGCAGATGGCGGCGCCGGTCCGCTCGTGGACGGCGCGGCTCGCCGGGCTGTTTCCGGCCGCCCCCGCGCTCTGGCCCCGTCTGGCCTGGGGCGGAGGGATCGCCGCCGCGATGGTGCTCGCGTTCGTCGTCGGACGCGCCGGCCGGTCGGCGCCGGACACGGCGCAGGCGCGGCCCGCGGCGATGCACGCGGCGCGCGAGCGCGTGCTCGACGCCGAGGTCGGGGATCACTTCGAGCGCTCGCAGCGTGTGCTCACCGAGCTGGTGAACATCGATCAGACGACGCCGGTCGTGCTCGCGAGCGATCAGCAGCGCGCCGCGGATCTCGTGGCGGCCGGGCGTGTGTATCGCCGCACCGCCGATGCTCTGGGCGAAACGGCCACGAGCGAGCTGCTCGAGGACCTCGAGCGGGTGCTGCTCGACGTGGCCAACGGGTCGGCGGAACCGACAGCGCGTGAAATCGAGAGCTGGCGGGAACGCATCGACCAGCAGGACCTGGTGTTCCGGTTGCGTGTCGTGGGCGCCGAGATGCGGCGCCGGCAGCAGACCGCCACCCCGGCGTATTGAGACTGGCGGCGCCGGGCGCGCCGCAACGGAGACAGACCATGACGCACACCACTTCGTTTTCGCGACACATCACCTGGGCGCTGGCGGCACTGCTGGCGGCTCCCGGGTGGGCGCTGGCCGGCCAGGCCGTCGAGCCGTTCGATCTGCGGGGGCCGCTCGAAGCGCTCTCGACCGCGTTACGCGACGCACAGGAGCAGGTGCTGGCACAGAACCGCGAGGGCCAGAAAGGGCAGCGCGAGCCGCAGCGCGACGGGCGCGCCGGGCGTGACGCGCAATGGGACGCGGTGTACGAGCGGGCGCGGCAGGCGATCGAGCGCGCGCAGTGGACGCAGGCGCTGCAGCAGTTCACGATGCTGGCGGAGGCCAACGCGCCCCGGAGCGACGCCGCGATGTACTGGCGAGCCTACGCCTTCGACAAGATGAACCGCCACACCGACGCGCTCACCGCGGTGGGGGAGCTGTTCAAGAACTTCCCGTCGAGCCGCTGGGTGGCGGACGGCCGCGCGCTCGAACTGCAGGTGCGGCAGCGCTCCGGGCAGTCCGTGCCGGTCGAGAACGGTGACGAGGAGCTCAAGCTGCTCGCCATCCAGGGGCTGCAGCAGACGATGCCCGAGCGGGCGGTGCCGCTGCTGGTGAAGGTGATCTCCGACGTCGGCTCCATCCGCCTCAAGGAGCGAGCCCTGTTCGTGCTGTCGCAGAGCTCCGCGCCTGACGCGCGGGCCACGATCGAGAAGGTGGCGCGCGGGTCCGCCAACCCCGAGCTCCAGGTCAAGGCGGTGCAGTACATCGCGATGAGCGGGCAGCCGGGGCGCATGGTCGTGCTGAACGACATCTACGCCGGCGCCGCGGACGTCGACGTGAAGCGTCAGGTGCTGCGCGCGTTCACGATGGCGGGCGATCGCCAGCGCGTGCTGACGGTGGCGCAGACGGAGAAGACGCCCGAACTGCGCACCGAGGCCGTGCGGCAGCTGGCGATGCTGGGCGCGAAAGACGAGCTCTGGCAGATGTATCAGAAGGAGAGCGACCCGGGCGTGAAGCAGACGATCCTGGGGTCGCTGGCGATGTCGGGCGCCACGCCGCGCATCATCGAGATCGCCACGACCGACCGCGACGCGGGTCTGCGCGTGGCCGCGGTGCGGCAGCTCGGGATGTTCGGGGGCGCCAACGTCACCTCGACGCTGACGTCGCTCTACGCCAAGGAGCAGGATCTGCAGGTGAAGCGGGCGGCCATCGACGCGCTGTTCTTCCACGGCAACGCCGACGCGATGGTGGCCCTGGCCCGTGCCGAGACCAACCCGACGCTGCGGCGCGAGCTGGTGCAGAAGCTGTCGATGATGAAGTCGCCGGCGGTGCTCGACTACCTCACCGAGATCCTCAACAAATAACCGTCGTTCATCACCCCGCGAGGCGCTTCACCGCCTCGCGGATTCCCCGCTCGCTCAACCCCGTGAAGCGGACGATGAACTCCTGCGCCGGCGCGTCGCCGGCGTAGTAGCCGCGCGTGCTCACCAGGTGCACGCCTCCACGCGCGGCGCGCGCGGCGATGCCCGGGACGTCGAACCGCACCACGAGATGCATGCCCGACGCGTCGCCGGCCACCGTCGCGCGGTCGCCGAAGGCGCGCGTCACGGCGTCGAGAAACGCTTCGCGCCGCCGCTTGTAGACGCGGCGCATGCGCCGGATGTGGCGCTCCATGTGCCCTTCGCGGATGAAGTCGGCCATGGCGGCCTGCTCGAGGTACGCGGTGTGGCGATCGGCCAGCCACTTCGTGCGCTGAAACGGCTCCACGAGATCGGACGGCAGCACGAGATAGCCCAGGCGGAGTCCCGGGAACATCACGTTGGAGAACGTGCCCACGTAGACCACGCCCGCCCCGGCGGTGAGACCCTGCAGCGCCGGCAGCGGCGCGCCGCTGTACCGGTACTCGCTGTCGTAATCGTCTTCCACGATCACCGCGCCGCGGGTGCGCGCCCATCCGACGAGCTCGAGCCGCCGCGCCAGCGACATCGAGACGCCGAGCGGGAACTGGTGCGAGGGGGTGATGTAGACGAGGCGCGCGGCCGGCGGCAGCGCCGACACCACGAGACCGTCGCGGTCCACCGGCACCGGGCGTATGCGGGCGCCGCTGGCGGCAAACAGCTCGCGTGCCCCGAGGTAGCCGGGGTCCTCGACGGCGACCTCGTCGCCGGGATCGATCAGGATACGCGCGCACAGGTCGAGCGCCTGCTGCGACCCGCTGACGACGACCACCTGGTCGGCCGTGCATTGCACCGCGCGGGAGCGGCCGAGATACGCCGCCAGGGTGTCGCGCAGCGCCGGATGGCCGGCGCCGTGCTTGGCGTATTGAAACAGGCTCGGCCCCAGCGCCTGCAGATGCCGTCGCACCAGGCGCTTCCAGACGTCGAACGGAAATTGATCGAAGGTAGGCCCGTCGGTCGACAGATTGATGACGCGCGACGCGGCCGGCCCGCGCCACGTGACCGGCGCCAGGCGCGACGCAAAGGCCGACACGCGCGTCGGCGTGCTGACCGCGCGCGCCTTGGCGGGCGTCCCCGCCGTCGTCGCGTGGACCGCGACGTCCGGGAGGTCGCGGCACACGAACGTGCCCGAGCCGTGCTGCGTGTCGAGATATCCCTCGGCCATGAGCTGGTCGTAGGCGGTGGCCACGGTGGCGCGCGACACCTTGAGGGCCACCGCAAGCTCGCGCGTCGACGGCATCCGGTCGCCGGGGGCGAAGCGGCCGCCCAGGATGCCGGCGCGCCACTGTTCGTAGATCTGGCGGTGCAGGGGGGCCGCCTGCCGTCGATCGATGACGATGGAGGTTCGCAACTGGCCTGACAGAATATATCCAAAGTGGCTCTTATCGTCAGGCCATGTCGTGGCTATCGTCGAATCATGAGCCAGAGTGCTTCCGATGCGTTGCAGGTCACCGACCGCACCAGGGTGCGGCGGCATCCCGAGCGCGGCGTCTTCGATCGCGCCGCCCTTTACACGATCCTCGACGAGGGGTTCGTGTGCCACGTCGCCTTTGCCGTCGACGGACAGCCGTATGCGATCCCGACCGGCTACGCGCGCCTCGGCGACGCGCTCTACCTCCACGGGTCGGCGGCCAGCCGGATGGTGCGGCAGCTCTCGTCGGGCCTCGAGGTGTGCGTCACCGTCACGCTGGTCGACGGCCTCGTGCTGGCGCGATCCGCGTTTCACCACTCGATGAACTACCGCTCGGCGGTGGTGCTGGGGCGGGCCCGTCTCGTGACCGATCGCGACGAGAAGTACGCCGCGCTGCGAGCCTTCACCGATCAGGTCGTCCCCGGTCGCTGGGGCGAGGTGCGGCCGATCACCGAACCGGAGCTCAAAGGCACGGCGGTGCTGGCGCTGCCCATCGAGGAAGCCTCGGTCAAGGTGCGCACGGGACCGCCTCTCGACGACGGGGACGATCTGGCGTGGCCGGTGTGGGCCGGTGTCGTGCCGCTCGTGACGACGGCTGGCGATCTCGTGCCCGATGCCCACGTGCTGGCCGGCGTCGAGCCGTTCGACCGCGAGCGGCTTCGCCAGCGCGGACGTCAGGCCGCGCGATGACTCAGTTCGAGAGGCACCAGTCCGCCGCGTGCAGGAAGCACGCGTCGGTGCGCGCGTGCGCGCGGCGCGTGAGCCGCGTGAACGGCGTCCCCCGGAGCATCGACGCCGTGAGCTGCGCGCCCAGCGTGTCGTCGCGCAGGCCGACGGCCGAGTAGATCGCCACGTAGCTCAGGGTTCGGGCGGTGAAGTCGCCATCGCCCTCGCCGGCGAGGAGCACCAGCAGCCCCTTGCCGATGTTGGCGCTGGTCATCGGCATCGGCGCGGTCAGCGGCAGCACCATCCGGCCGTGCGGCGCCAGAGCCTCGAGCCACGCAGTCAGAGGGTGGGTGACGCCGGCGTTGACGAGGATGGCGTCGAACGTGCGGTCAAATGGCCCTGCGCCATCGCCCTGCCGGATCTCCACCGGCCCGCCGGGCAAGACCAGCGACTGCGCCCGCGCGGCGAGGCCCGGGTCCACCTCGATGGCGAGCACCGATCCGTCGGGGCGTACCAGTTCACCCATCACCGCCGTGTAGTAGCCGAGGCCGGGACCGATGTGCAGCGCATGGTGCCCGGGCTCGAGGGCCAGCGCGGCAATCGACATCCCCAGGAACGACGGCAGCCCGTTGAACAGCTGCCGCTCGGCGTCGATCGCGATCGACGAGTTCACGTACACGCGCGCCGGGTCGGCGTCGGGCGTCGTCTGCGGACCCTGCTGCCCTTCGCCCCACACGAGCCACGGGCCGGGGCCCAGGAAGTGCTCGCGCGGCACCCGGGCAAAGGCCTCGACGAGCGGAGCGGGCAGATGGGCGGCAGCGCCAAGCTCCTCGGCGAATCCTCGGCGACGCGCGGCGAGCGGGTCCGTCACGACGGCTTTTTCTTTCCGGCGCGGGGCGCCTTGCGCTTCTCGTCCATCTCGCGCATCACCGAGGCGATGTCGGGGCCGAGCAGCGCGGCGCGCGCGGGCCGATCCCAGACGTAGGCCTTCTCGCCGGTCCCCGGCCGCGCGACGAAGCGCAGCTCGCCGGCGTCGTTGAGCCGCTTGAGCGTGGTGTGCACGGCCGCCAGGTCGTTGGTGTAGCGGGTCAGGTCGAAGCCGAAGCTCTTGAGCCGCTCGCGCACTTCGGTGGGCGACATGGCCAGCCCGGCGCCGCGGAGCACCAGCCGGCAGGCGTCGGTGAGCCCCACCGACACAGTGGGCACGATGCCGCACAGCCGCGACAGCGTGCTCATCGTCTGGGCCAGCTCCGCCAGGCGGCGATCGATCTGCTGCCGCTGTTCGCCGAGCGCCTCGTACTCGCGCACGGCGGCTTCGAGCGCCCGCCGGTAGTCCTCGCTGCTCATACATCAATTTGTACATCATGTGCAAATCGATGTCAAAGGGCACTAGAATGCCGTGGTGCCGTCCGATTCGTCCTGGGCCCGCCTGATTGCGACGTCGGGCGAGGCGGCCATCTGGCTCGCGGATCTGGATGCCGCCGAGGCCGGTGACCACGCGCTGGCGGTGCTCTCGGAGGACGAGCGCGCACGCGCTGCCCGCTTCGTGTTCGACGTCCACCGCCGCCGGTTCATCGCCTGCCGCGCCTGGCTGCGTCAGCAGCTGGGCGAACGCCTGACGCGCGCGCCGCACGACCTGCGGTTCGAGTACGGGCCGGTAGGCAAGCCGTCGCTCTCTGGCGGCGCGCTCCGGTTCAACGTGTCGCATTCCGATCGCTACGCGCTGCTGGCCGTCGCCGATGCGGAGATTGGCGTCGACATCGAGCAGGAGCGGCCGCTGTCCGACATGGACGCCCTGGCGGAGCGGGTGTTCTCGGCGGCGGAGCGGCAGGCGCTGGCGCAGGTGCCGGCGGGCCGGAAGGCCGAGGCGTTCTTTGCCGGCTGGACACGGAAGGAGGCCTACATCAAGGCCCGGGGGGAGGGGATCGGCCTTCTCGCGGCCATCGAGGTCGCGCTCACGCCGGGCGAGCCGCCTCGGCTCATCCGCGTGGACGGCCAGCCCCACGAGCTGGAACGCTGGTCGATTCAAGCACTTAGCCCGGTTCAGGGCTTCGCGGCCGCGGTGTGCGTCGAGGGGCGAGGCCGCCTCTTCTCCCCGGTGTAACACCGCCTGTAACCTTTTGGTCCGCTGGCGGTTTTCCCATCCGAACCGACCGTGACTGACGAGTGGCTCATGCGTGCCGTTCGAGAAGGCGACCTGACCCGGATGGGCGTGCTGTTCGAGCGGCACCACCGCCCGCTCTTCGACTTCCTCTATCGCATGACCGGCGACCGCGGGGCCGCCGAAGACCTGGTGCAGGACGTGTTCGTCCGCATGCTGCGCTACCGCGCGACCTATCGCGACGACGGGCGGTTCGAGACCTGGATGTTCCGAATTGCCCGCAACGTTCGCGCCGACCACTACCGCAAGCACGGCGCGGCCGTCTACGTGCCGGACGACGACATGGACTGGGCGAGCAGCGAGCCGGGGCCCGGACACCTGCTCGAACGCGCGCGCGATATGGCGCGGCTGAACCGGGCGCTCCAGTCGCTGCGGGAAGACCGTCGCGAGCTGATCGTGATGGTGCGTTACCAGGGGATGAGCCACGAACAGGTCGGCGCCGTTCTCGGCGTCGACGCGGGCACGGTGAAGGTGCGCTTCCACCGAGCCTTGAAGGAGCTCCGCGACGCCTTCAGCCGCGTTCCGGAGGGAGAGTGACATGCAGTGCGATGACCTCGGCCCGGAGATGCTCGAATACCTCGCCGGCACCCTGCCGGACGACCGTCTGGCGGAGATCCGCGCCCACCTGGCGCAGTGCCAGGCGTGCCGCGACGACGTGGACGCCACGGCCGAACTCTGGAACGAGCTCGGGGCCGCGCCGGCGCCGCGCCCCGAGTCGTCCCGCATGCGGGCGCGGTTCGACGCCGCGCTGCAGGGCTACATCGACGGTCAGGCCGAATCGCGGGTAGTGAGTTTCGCGGCGGCGCGCCGCCCCGCGCTGCGCTGGCAGCCGTGGCTGCAGTTTGCCGGCGCCGCGGCGCTCGTGGTGATTGGCGTCGGGCTCGGCCGGTTCGTGACGGTGGGGCCGCCGGCTCAGTCGAACTCCGAAATCGCCCTGCTGCGCGAGGAGCTGCGCGACACGCGTCAGATGGTGACGCTGTCGCTCCTCCAGCAGCAGTCGGCCAGCGAGCGGCTGAAGGGCGTGAACACAAGCAGCCAGCTCGAGCAGCCGAGCACCGAGGTCGTGGCGGCGCTGCTCGACACGCTGAAACGCGATCCGAACGTGAACGTGCGGCTGGCCAGCGTGGACGCGCTGCGCCGCTTCAGCGGGCGCGACGCCGTGCGCAAGGGCGTGGTGGAGGCGCTGCCGCAGCAGGAGTCGCCGCTCGTGCAGATCGCGATGGTGGACTTCATTCTCGAGGCCGCGGGGCCGGATGCCAAGGGCGTCTTGCAGCGGCTGGCGGAAGACATGATGCTGAACCAGGCGGTGCGGGCGCGCGCGGAGCGCGGCCTGAAGCAGGTGGGGCTGTGACCGCGGCGGGCCGCGCGCTGACGTG
>Ga0207648_10003756_pt1 | contig 15865 bp, 15 predicted proteins | sample KBSMisM32_FD_184310 | JGI IMG/M metagenome (GOLD analysis project Ga0207648, IMG submission 184310) | Miscanthus rhizosphere microbial communities from Kellogg Biological Station, Michigan, USA - KBS Miscanthus M3-2 (SPAdes) (version 2) | ecosystem: Host-associated > Plants > Roots >...
GGCGTTCAGCTCCAGCTGCCCGGCCTCCGACGCCATCGTGATGGTCACGTCGTTGCCGATCACCTCGAACGCGACCTGGTTCATCACCTCCGGGATCACGGGGTTGACCTTGCCCGGCATGATCGACGAACCGGCCTGGCGCGGCGGCAGTTTGATGTCGCCGAAGCCGGCCTGCGGCCCGCTCGACAGCAGCCGCAGGTCGTTGCAGACCTTGCTGAGCTTGCAGGCGACGCGCTTGAGCACGCCCGAGAGCTGCACGAAGGCGCCGGTGTCCTGGGTCGCCTCGACCAGGTTGGCGGCCTTCACGACCGGCACGCCGCTGGCCTGCGCCAGCAGCGGGATCACGCGCTCGCCGTAGCCGACCGGCGCGTTGATGCCGGTGCCGATCGCGGTCGCGCCGAGGTTCACCTCGGTGATCAGCGAGCGCGCCTCGCGCAGCCGCTGCTCGTCCTCGCCGATCATGATCGCGAAGGCCAGGAACTCCTGGCCGAGCGTCATCGGCACCGCGTCCTGCAACTGGGTGCGGCCGATCTTCAGCACCTGACCGAACTCGAGCGCCTTGGCCTCGAACGCGTGGCGCAGGTCGGCCATCGCGACCAGCAGCCCCTCGATGCCGACCCACGCAGCGACGCGCAGCGCCGTCGGGTAGACGTCGTTGGTGCTCTGCGACGCGTTGACATGGTCGTTGGGGTGCAGCACGTCGTAGCGGCCCTTGGCGAGGCCCATGTGCTCGAGCGCGCGGTTCGCGATGACCTCGTTCGCGTTCATGTTGGTCGAGGTGCCGGCGCCGCCCTGGATCACGTCGACGACGAACTGCTCGTGCAGCGCCCCGCCGATCAGGTCGTCGCAGGCCTGCACGATCGCCTGCACCTGCGCCGGCGTGATCACGCCGAGCTCGCCGTTGGCCTGCGCGGCGGCCTTCTTGACGAAGGCCAGCGCCCGCACCAGCTCCGGCATCTGCGCGACCGTCTGGCCCGAGATCGGGAAGTTGTCGACGGCCCGCGCGCTGTGCACGCCCCAGTACGCGTCGGCGGGGATGTTCAGTTCCCCGAGGAAGTCATGTTCGATACGGGTGGTGGCGGTGTTCATGATGGTGGGCTCAATACGTCCAGAAGATGCGCTGGATTTCCTTCGGGTCGCCGGTCTTGGTCAAGGCCAGCGCTGCGAGGATCTTCGCCTTCTGCGGGTTCAGGTCGTGCGCGACGACCCAGTCGTACTTGTCGTCGGGCTGCTCCGAGTTGCGCAGCACGATGCCGTCGGGCACGCGCGCCGAGCGGATGATCTGCACGCCGCTGGCGCGCAGCTTGCGCAGCGGCTCGACGCCGTAGTCGGGCACCGAGCCGTTGCCGGTGCCGGCGTGGATGACCGCCTTCGCGCCGGCCTTGCCGGCGGCCTCGACCAGCGCCGTGCCCATCTCGCCCGAGCCGTAGACGATCGAGACCATCGGCAGCGCGGCGATCGTCTCGATGTCGAACTCGCTGGCCATCGTGTGGCGCTTCACCGGTGCACGGAACCAGAAGGTCTTGCCTTCGACGACCTGGCCGAGCGCGCCCCACTGGCTGCCGAACGCGTTCGTCTTGACGTTGATGCGCTTGCCCGCATCGCGGCCCGACAGGATGTCGTCGTTCATCGCGATCAGCACGCCCTTGCCACGCGACTCCTTGTCGGCGGCGACGACGACCGCGTCGTACAGGTTCAGCGTGCCGTCGGCCGACATCGCGGTGCCCGGCCGCATCGACCCGACCACGACGATCGGCTTGTCGGTGTGCACCGTCAGGGTCAGGAAAAACGAGGTCTCCTCGAGCGTGTCGGTGCCGTGGGTGATGACGATGCCGTCGACGCCCGGGTCCTTCGCGAGCGCGCTGACGCGCTTGGCCAGCGTGATCAGCTTCTCGTTCGTGAAGCTCTCCGAAGCGATCTGGAACACCTGCTCGCCGCGCACATTGGCGATGTCGGCGAGCTCGGGCACGCCGGCGATCAGCTTGTCGACCGGCACCTTCGCGGCCTGGTAGGTCGCGCTGTTCGCGGCACTCGCGCCGGCGCCGGCGATCGTGCCGCCGGTGGCGAGCACGACGACATTGGACTTGGCGGCGCTCTGCGCAAACGCGCTCAGCGACGCGGCGAGCGCGACGGCGACGGCGCCGCGGATCAGGGTCTGGACGTTGAACATGGGTCTTTCTCTCCTGGACGTGGACAAAACGGCCGGCCGGCGACACGCCGGATGGCGTGCGCTGAGCGGCATGGCAATAGGGTGTCGGATGCGGCCCCGGGGCCGCGCTATTCGGTGCGCGCCACCATCGTCTGGATGATGGTCTCGAGCTGCGCGCTCATCGGCAGGTCGAGGCTCTCGCCCGACGGCAGCTTGCGCAGGAACCAGCGGTTGTAGCGGCGCTCGATCTCGCGGTCTTCGGCGAGCCGGTGGAAGGTGTCGTTGACGAGCCGCGCGAGCTCGGCGTCGCCCTTGCGGAACATGATGCCGTACGGGTCGTACGACAGGAAGTCGCCGGTCACGACATAGTCGGCCTGCGCCTTGTGCTGCGCCAGCAAGCCGTACAGGAGCACGTCGTCGGTCGCGAACGCATCGGCCTGGCCGGCGGCCAGCAGCGCGAACGACGCGGCATGGTCGGGCGCGACGCTGATCACCATGTCGATCTTGAAGCGCGCAGCCAGCGCACGCATCGTCTGCTCGTTGGTCGTGCCGGCGGTCACGACGACGCGCTTGCCGCCGAGGTCACGGAACGATTTGATCGCCGAACCCTTCTTCACCAGCAGCTTGGTCCCCGAGACGAACATCGTCGGCGAGAACGCGACCCGCTTCTGGCGCTCGAGGTTGCCGGTGGTCGAGCCGCACTCCAGATCGACCTTGCCCGAGACCACATCGTCGATGCGCGATGCCGAGGTCACCGGCACCCACTTGATCGCGATCTCGCGGTCGACAGCTTCACCGATCGCCTCGACCAGCAGCTTGCACAGGTCGATCGAGTAGCCGATCGGCTCGCCCCGCGCCGACCGGTACGAGAACGGGATCGACGATTCGCGGTGGCCGAGCGCGATCGCGCCCGTCTCGCGCACCTTCTGCAAGGTGCCGCTGAGCTGCGCCGGCGGCGGCTCGTTCTGCGCGGCGGCCGGCAGCGCGGCGAGCGCCGCGAACGTCGCCAGCCCGGCCAGCGCGGCCCGCCCGACGGCAGTGCGAAGGGACCGCGCGAAGCCGACAAGACCGGCGATGCCGACGCCGTGGAAACCGATGCGCTTCATCGCCGGCTCACCCGGGGATCGCATGCGCCAGCGCCGCGGCCTCGGCATCGATCACGCGCACGTTCGCGGCGGCGGCGTCTTCGGTCATCAGCTCGCCCTCCCACTTGGCGACGACCGCGGTCGCGATCGAGTTGCCGACCGCGTTGGTCGCCGAGCGGCCCATGTCGAGGAAGGTGTCGACGCCCAGGATCAGCAGCAGCCCGGCTTCCGGGATGTTGAACTGGTTCAGCGTCGCCGCGATCACGACCAGCGATGCGCGCGGCACGCCGGCCATGCCCTTGGAGGTGAGCATCAGGATCAGCAGCATCGTGATCTGCGTGCCGATCGGCAGCACGATGCCGTAGGCCTGGGCGATGAACAGCACCGCGAAGGTGCAGTACATCATCGAGCCGTCGAGGTTGAACGAATAGCCCATCGGCATCACGAAGCTGGAGATCTTGCGCTTCACTCCGAAGCGGTCGAGCGCGTCGAGGATCTTCGGGTACGCGGCCTCGGAGCTCGCGGTCGCGAACGACAGCAGGAACGCCTCCTTGATCAGCACCAGCAGCTTGAACACGCGCGGCCCGAGGAACAGGAAGCCGGCGCCGATCAGCACCGCCCAGAGCAGGAACAGGCCGATGTAGAAGTCGCCCATGAAGACCGCGAACTTCAGCAGGATCTCCAGGCCGTTGACCGCGACCGTCGCGGCCATCGCCGCCATCACCGCCAGCGGTGCGAGCTTCATCACGTAGCCGGTGATCTTGAGCATCGCATGCGCGAGCTCGTCGATCGCGGCGACCAGCGTCTTCGCCTTTTCGCCCAGTGCGGCGAGCGCGACGCCGAAGAACATCGAGAACACGACGATCTGCAGGATCTCGTTGTTCGCCATCGCCTCGGCGAACGACTTCGGCACCAGGTGGCTGACGAAATCCTTGAGCGTGAACTTCGAGGTCGCCAGGTTCGCCGAGGCGCCGATGTCGGGCAGCGGCAGCCCGAGGTTCTCGCCCGGCTTCAGCAGGTTGGCCATGATCAGCCCGAGGATCAGCGAGATCAGCGACGCGGTGATGAACCAGCCGAGCGCCTTGCCGAACACGCGGCCGACCGACTTGGCGTCGCCCATGTGGGCGATGCCCACGACCAGGGTCGAGAACACCAGCGGGCCGATCAGCATCTTGATCAGGCGCAGGAACACGTCCGACATGATCGAGACGTAACCGGCGATCTGTGCCGCGCTCTTTTTGTCGGGAAAGCTGGCGAAGATCATGTAGCCGAAGATGATGCCCAGCACCATCGCGATCAGTATCCAGGCCGCAGGCGGCAGTTTCCTAGTCATGGGTGTCGTCTCTCTTGTCGTCGTTGATCTACCGCCTCACGGCGCGGCGGGGCGAACTGTAGAACCGACGCATGCGGCGTGCCAATGCTGAATCTCCGGCACCTCATGCATGCCGTGCATAGCGATTCAGGGAAAACCCGAGGTTGCCCCTGATGCGCCCCTGCCGCGCTGGACGGCCGCCAGCGCGCGGCGCCTGCTAACGGGTCGCGAGGAACTCCCAGAGCGCGAGCGCGCCGGGCTTGTTGTGCCGCGCCATCTCGGGGCGCTCGCGGTAGATGCGGATATCGATCTCGAGCTCATGCACCCCGGGCGGTGCAGCGCGCACCAGGCGCTTGCTCTTGAGCTCCTTCTTGACCGAGCTCGCCGGCAGGAAGGCCAGGCCGTGGCCTTCGATCGCCATCGCCTTCAGGCCCTCGGCCATGTCGGTCTCGTAGAGCGGCTCGAGGTGCAGCGGCTCGGGCGAGAGCTTCGCGATGACCTCGACCAGGCGGCCGAGGTAGGCGCCCGGCGCATAGCTCAGGAACGGCACGCTGTGCCCGGGGGCGGCCGGCAGGCTGAACATCGGCCGGCCGTCGGCATCGCCGCGCGCGTAGGCAACCAGGGTTTCGTGGCCGAGGCTGAGCATCTCGTAGCGGTCGGGGTTGAGCTGCAGAGGCTGCGACGGGTGGTGGTAGGCCAGCAGCAGGTCGCAGCTGCCTTCGGTTAGCTGCATCACCGCGTCGTGCACGTTCAGCGCGGTCAGCCGGCTCTTCATCGCGCCGAAGCGCTTGCGCAGGTCCATCACCCAGTGCGGGAAGAACGTGAACGCGAGCGAGTGCGGCACCGCGAACTCGATCATGTCGTGGCCGGCCGACTTGTGGCCGCGCATCATGTTGCGCGTGGCTTGCAGCGCACCGAGGATCTCGAGCGCCTGGCCGTGCAGCGTCTCGCCGGCCGGCGTCAACCGCGTCGGGTACGACGAGCGGTCGACCAGGTCGAGCCCGGCCCAGGCCTCGAGCGACTGGATCCGGCGCGAGAACGCCGGCTGCGTCACGTGGCGCAGCTGCGCCGAACGCGAGAAGCTGCGGGTTTCGGCCAGGCTGACGAAGTCCTCAAACCATTTGGTGTCCACGGCGCGCAGTGTAGAGGCCGCGCCGCGCCGTGTGCCAGCCTCAGACCGCCATCGTCAGGTCGGGCGCGGCGATCGCGCGCTGCTCGCTGCTTTGCTGCAGCCGCCACATCTCGGCATAGCGGCCGCCGCGCGCGAGCAGCTCGGCGTGGGTGCCGCGCTCGAGGATGCGGCCGAGCTCCATCACCAGGATCTGGTGCGCGTCGACCACGGTCGACAGCCGGTGCGCGATCACCAGCGCGGTCTTGTTGCGCGCCGCGCTGCGCAGCTCTTCCTGGATCGCGCGCTCGTTGGCCGAATCGAGCGCCGAGGTCGCCTCGTCGAAGATCAGCAGGGGCGGGTTCTTCAGCAAGGTGCGGGCGATCGCGACGCGCTGCTTCTCGCCGCCCGACAGCTTCAGCCCGCGCTCGCCGACCATCGTGTCGTAGCCCTTCGGCGTCGAGACGATGAAGGCATGGATGTGCGCCGCCTTCGCCGCGGCCTCGACCTCGGCCCGGCCGGCAGCGGTGCGGCCGTAGGCGATGTTGTATTCGACGGTGTCGTTGAACAGCACCGTGTCCTGCGGCACGATGCCGATCGCCTGGCGCAGGCTTTGCTGCGTGACGCTGCGGATGTCCTGGCCGTCGATCGCGATCCGCCCGGCGTCGACGTCGTAGAAGCGGAACAGCAGCCGCGCCAGCGTGCTCTTGCCCGAGCCCGAGGGCCCGACCACTGCGACCGTCTTGCCGGCCGGGATCTCGAAGCTGATGTCGTGCAGGATCGTGCGGTCGGGGTCGTAGCCGAAGCGCACGTTCTCGAAGCGCACCGCGCCGCCGGCGCCCACCAGCGGCCGCGCGCCCGGCGCATCGTCGATCTCGCGGTGCTGCGACAGCAGCCCGAACATCTTCTCCATGTCGATCATCGACTGCTTGATCTCGCGGTAGATCACGCCGAGGAAGTTCAGCGGCACATAGAGCTGGATCATCAGCGCGTTGACCAGCACCAGGTCGCCCAGCGTCATCGTGCCCTCGACCACGCCGAGCGTGGCGCGCCACACCAGCAGCGTCACCGCCGTCGCGATGATCAGGCTCTGGCCGAGGTTGAGCACCGACAGCGAGGTCTGCGACTTGATGGCCGCGCGCTCCAGGCGCTGCAGGTTGTCGTCGTAGCGCGCCTGCTCGAAATGCTCGTTCGAGAAGTACTTGACGGTCTCGTAGTTGATCAGCGCGTCGACCGCGCGCGTGTTGGCCTTGCTGTCCTGCTCGTTCATCGCACGCCGGAAGTGCGTGCGCCATTCGGTCACGGTGATCGTGAAGCCGATGTACAGCATCAGCGCGCCGAAGGCGATCGCGGCGAACCAGCCGTCGAACTTGGCCGACAGCAGGCTGATCACCAGCGCGATCTCGACCAGCGTCGGCAGGATGTTGTAGATCAGGTAGTTCAGCAGCGACTGGATCGAGCGCGAGCCGCGCTCGATGTCGCGCGAGACGCCGCCGGTCTGGCGCTCGAGGTGGAAGCGCAGGCTCAGGGCCAGCAGGTGCTCGAAGGCCTGCAGCGACACGCGCCGCGCGATCCGCGCCGCCACCGGGTAGAACAGGAACTCGCGCAGCTCGGTGAAGAGGGTGATCGACAGCCGCAGCAGCCCGTACGCGATCAGCAGCGCGACCGGCACCGCGAGCACGCTGCGCGGGTCGCCCGGCTTCAGGTCGAGCGCGTCGACCAGCTGCTTGAGCAGCAGCGGCACGCCGATGTTCGCCAGCTTCGCGCCGACCAGGAAGCTCAGCGCCACCCCCACGCGCCAGCGCCATTGCCAGAGGTAGGGCAGCAGCCGCTTCAAGGTCGCCAGATCGGAGCGGGGCAACGGCGCCGCACCGGCAGGCGCCACGGGCGGCAGATCGACAACAGAGGCACGGCGCATCGGGCAGGGTCGCAGACGAGTTCAAAGATGGAAGAATGCGGCGATTCAACTCAGCCGCAGGTGACGCAATATGCCCGAGATTTCAAGTGACGCGCGCCACCGCGCTGCCGACGGGTCGATCGCGCCGCTGCAGCTGCCCGACGATCGCCAGCTCGTGTTGCGCGTGATGCCGATGCCGGCCGATGCGAATGGCAACGGCGACATCTTCGGCGGCTGGATCATGGCGCAGGTCGACATCGCCGGCGCGGTGCTGCCGTCGCGCATTGCGAAGGGGCGGATCGCCACGGTCGCGGTGAACCAGTTCATCTTCAAGCAGCCGGTGTCGATCAGCGATCTGCTGAGTTTCTACGCCAAGGTCGAACGCATCGGTCGCACCTCGGTGACCGTCAACGTCGAGGTCTATGCCGAGCGCAATCCGGCGAACCTCGAGGTCGTGAAAGTGACCGAGGCGAACCTGACCTATGTCGCGATCGACCGCGACGGCCAGCCGCGGCTGATTCCGACCGCCTGAGCGATTTCAGCGACGGTCAGCGACGCCCACGCCGTGCGCCCTGCCGAACGGGCGCGGCGCGCGGCGGCCCCACGCAACTCAACGCACCGGCGGGTCCTGCACCACCTGCCCGAGCACGCGCAGGAATTCGCTGCGCCAGGCGTGCACGTCGTGTTCGCGGACCTGCTTCAGCAGCGCGGCGTGGCGCTCGCGCCGCTCGGCCAGCGGCATGCGCAGTGCGCGCTCGATCGCCTGCGCGGTCGCCGACACGTCGTACGGGTTGACCAGCAAGGCGTCGCGCAGCTGCTCGGCGGCGCCGGCGAAGCGCGACAGCACCAGCACGCCGGGGTCGGCCTCGTCCTGCATCGCGACGAATTCCTTTGCGACCAGGTTCATGCCGTCGCGCAGCGGCGTGACCAACGCGACCTGTGCGGCGCGGTACAGCGCCGGCAGCCGGCGCCGCGCCCAGGTGCGGTGCAGGTAGCGGATCGGCAGCCAGTCGAGCTCGCCGAAGTTGCCGTTGATCTCGCCGGTCAGCGCCTCGAGCTCGTGCAGCAGCGAGGCATAGGCGTCGACCGACTCGCGTGTCGGCGAGGCGATCTGGATCAGCGTCGCACTGTTGCGGTTCTCCGGGTAGCGCTCGAGCAGTTCGCGCAATGCGCGCAGCCGCTGCGGCAGGCCCTTCGAATAGTCGAGCCGGTCGACGCCGACGAGCAGCCGGCGGTGCCCGTACTGCGACTTCAGCATCGCCGCGGTCGAGCGCGATTCGGCACTGTCGGCGAGGCGCTGGAACTCGTCGACGTCGATGCCGATCGGGAAGGCGCGCGCGGTGACGCTGCGGCCGTACGCCGCGAAGCGCCCCTCGCCGAGCGCCTCCGCCTGCGCCTCTTCCTGCACGAAGCGGGTGAAGTGGTCGGCGTCGCCCTGGGTCTGCAGCCCGACCAGGTCGTACGCAAAGAACGAGCGCATCAGCCATTCGTGGCCCGGGATCGCAGCCAGGATCGGCGGCGGCGGCAACGGGATGTGCAGGAAGAAGCCGATGCGCTGCCGGCAGCCGAGCGCGCGCAGCTCGGCCGCGAGCGGAATCAAGTGGTAGTCGTGCACCCAGACCATGTCGTCGTCGCGCAGCAGCGGCGCGAGCTTGCGCGCGAACAGCTTGTTGACGCGCCGGTAGCCGGCAAAATAGCCGGCGCCGAAGTCGGCGAGGTCGAGCCGGTAGTGCAGCGCCGGCCACAGCGCCTGGTTCGAGTAGCCGGTGTAATAGGTGTCGTGGTCTTCGCGCGAGAGATCGAGCGTCACCAGGGAGACCGGGCCCGAGTGCTGCTCGTGCAGCTCGCCTTCACCGGGCACGCCGCCCTCGACGATCCGGCCGCTCCAGCCGAACCACAGGCCGCCGTTCTGCGACAGCGCATCGCCCAGCGCGACCGCCAGCCCGCCGGCCGCGGCCTTGCGCGGATCACCGACCCGGTTCGAAACGACGACGAGCCGGCCGGGCGCGGCGGTCATGGGCCCTGCTCCGTGCTGCGCACCTCGGCCCTCGCCCCGTCCGGGCCGTTGGCGGCGGCGCGGCTCATCGGCGGGGCCCATGCCTCGCCGGCGCTGCCGGCGTCGCCGGCCGCCGGCATCGATGCGGCCGTCAGCAGCCAGCGCGCGACCGCGTCGACATCGGCAATGCGGTAGCGCGCGTCGCTGTCGCCGGGCCCGACGCGCACGCCGAACCCGCCCGCGCCCTGGACCGCGCGGACGCCGTCTTCGTCCGTCACGTCGTCGCCGATGAACACCGGCAGCCGGCCGGCAAAGGGCGTTTGCGCCATGAACTGCTGCACCGCGATGCCCTTTGACACCGCGCGCTGCTTCAGCTCGAACACGCAATGGCCGTGCAGCCATTGCCAGTGCGCGCTGGATTCCGGCACCGCGGCCAGCGCATCGACCAGCGCATCGCGGCACAGCGTCTCGAGCTCGGGCCGGGCGCGGTAGTGCAACGACAGCCCGCTCGGCTTGGGCTCGAGCAGCAGCCCGGCATGGCCCTCCGCGAGCCGGCGCGCGCAGGCGACGACCGATTCCGGCGGCTCGGCCCGCTGGGCCTCGATCACGCCATCGGCGTTGCGGCGCTCGGCGCCGTGCGCACCGGCCGCGGCCAGCACCAGCGGCTGCAGGAACGCATCGAGCTGCGCGATCGGCCGGCCGCTGACGACCGCGAGCGCGCCGTCGTGGCGCCGCTGCAGCCGCGTCAGCGCCGGCACGACCCAGGCGGGCACGCGCACGTCCTGCGGACGCGGCGCGATCGGCACCAGCGTACCGTCGAAATCGACGAACAGCGCCGCGGCGGCCGGCAACGCGGGCGGCAGCATCGAGGCAGTCATGCGCCGACCCCGGCCGGCCGCGGTGCGGCCTGCGCGGGCCGCGGCGCGCGTGCGCCAGGCGCGTCGTCGGCGTCGCGCCGGTGCTCCACGCGGGTGCGCCAGGTCGGCAGGTGCTGCGGGTAGTCGCGCTGCATGAAGCCGATCAAGCCCTCGCGCACCTGGCAGCGCAGGTCCCAGGCGCGGCTCGAATCGGCGGCCGAGACCAGCACGCGCAGCTCGATGCCGTGCAGGCCGGCCTCGGTGACCTGCAGCACGCAGACGCGCCGATCCCAGTCGGGCGACGCCTCGCACAGGCGGCGCGCCTCGGCGCGCAGCGGCTCCAGCGGCATCGTGTAGTCGACATGCAGGAACACCGTGCCGACCAGCTCGGCGGTCGCGTGCGTCCAGTTCTGAAACGGGTTCTCGATGAACCATTGCAGCGGCACGATCAGCTCGCGCTGGTCCCACAGCCGCAGCACGACATAGGTCGCGGTGATCTCGGCGACGCGGCCCCATTCGCCCTGCACGATCAGCACGTCGTCCAGGCGCAGCGGCTGCGCCATCGCGATCTGCAAGCCGGCGATCAGGTTGCTGAACAGCGAGCGCGCCGCGATGCCGGCGACCAGCCCGGCGACGCCGGCCGATGCCAGCAGGCTCGTGCCGATCTGGCGCGCCCCCGGGAAGGTCATCAGGATCAGCGCCAGCCCGGCCAGCAGCACCATCACCATCGCCGTGCGCGCGATCATGTTGGTCTGCGTGTGGATGCGGCGGGCGCGCAGGTTGTCACTCGCATCGACCGGGTGCATCGCGATCACGCCCTTGGCGACGCCGCGCGCCGCGCGCATGCCCAGCCAGGTCAGTGCGGCCAACAGCAGCACGCCGTTGGCATGCTGAAAGCGCCCAATCGCCGGCAGGTCGTCGGGGGCGCCATGCCAGACGATCTGCAGCGCCAGCAGCGGCAGCACGAAACTCGCCGGCCACTGGCAGTGCCGCACGACGGCGTCGAGCACGCGCGTGCCGCGCACGATGCGCAGCAGCAGAGCGCGGCCGATGAACAACGCTGCGAGCGCGAGCACGACCGCGATGGCCGCAGCCAGCAAGGTTTGCAGCCAGGGGGTGGACAGCATGGGCATGCGGCCATCCTAGCCCCGCAGGGCCGCGGCCGCAGCGCGCGGGGATTCAGTCGACGAAGAAGTCGGGGATGAAGTCGGTGGTTCCCGGCGTCACGCTGTAGGGCGCCAGGTCGGTCACGCCGTGCCGGGCGAGCAGCTCGTCGTCGATGAAAAAGTTACCTGTGGTCACCTTTGCGTCGCTGGTCAGGATCAGATATGCGGCGTCGGCGAGGATCTCGGGCTTGCGGCAGCGCGCCAGATCGACGCCCGGGATCATCTGCAGCGCCGCGGTCGCGATCGCGGTGCGCGGCCACAGGCTGTTGACGCCGATGCCATGCGGCCTGAACTCGCCGGCATGGCCGAGCGTGCATTCGCTCATGCCGTACTTGGCCATCGTGTAGGCCACATGCGGGGCGAACCAGTGCTCGCGCATCGACAGCGGCGGCGACATGTTCAGCACATGCGGGTTGCGCCCGGCGGCTGCGCTCTTGATCAGCGCGGGCAGGCAGCTCTGGGTGCACAGGTAGGTGCCGCGCACGTTGACGCCGAACATCAGGTCGAAGCGCTTCATCGGCGTCGCCGGCGTCGGCGTCAGGCTGATCGCGCTGGCGTTGTTGACCAGGACGTCGATGCCGCCGAAGTGCTTGACCGCCTGCTCGATCGCGGCCAGCACGCTGGCCTCGTCGCGGATGTCGGTCTGCAGCGCGAGCGCCCGGCCGCCGGCGGCTTCGATCTCGGCCGCGGCCGAATGGATCGTGCCGGGCAGCTTCGGATTGGCCTCGGCGGTCTTGGCCGCGATCACGATGTTGGCACCGTCGCGTGCGGCGCGCTTGGCGATCGCCAGGCCGATGCCGCGCGATGCGCCGGTGATGAACAGGGTCTTGCCGTGCAGGGTCATGAGGGCGTCTCCATTGAATCGATGCGGTGGGCGACGAAGCGCGCAATCGTCTCGCCGCAGGCGCGGTAGACCGGCTCGCCGGGATGAAAGCCGTCGTGCGACATCGCCGCCGGCGACAGCTGCAGCATGATCGGCACATGGAACACGTTGCGGCGCGTCCCGGCCCACGACGCCATCGCGTCGTCGTGGCGGCGGGCGTCGTCGGCCATCACCCGGCGCAGCGGCTGCGGCAGCAGCGGGAACTGGTTGATCGGCGGCAGCGGCCCGAACAGCACCACCCGGGCCCGGCCCTCGCCGAGCAGCCAGTCGGCCAGCGCCGCCCGATGTTCGACCGCGCGCAGCGGCGCCACCAGGTTGATCACGTCGTTGACGCCACTCAGCACGATCGCGACATCGGCCACCGGCAGCGGCGCGAGGCGCAACATCTGGTGCACCTGCTGCGTCGTCAGCCCGGAGCGGGCCCGCAGCCACCAGCGCAGCGCGCGCCGGCTGCGCCGGTGCAGCGCCCGGGTGAAGTGGCCGGCGAAGGCTTCGTCTTGCGAACGCACGCCGACGCCCGCGGCCGACGAATCGCCGGCGATCAGCACGCGCAGCGCGTGCGGGCCGCTGCCGAGCCGGCCCTCGCGCGGCCCGGCGGCCTCGGGCAAGGCCGGCGTGCGCTTGCGCGTCGCGACCGCCTGTGCCACCAGCACCGGCGAGAGCACGAGCTTGAGCGCGATCGACATGGCGGCCCGGGTTGTCAGAACTTCGAGAAATCCGGCTTGCGCTTCTGGAAGAACGCGCTGAACGCCTCCTGTGCCTCGGGGCTGCGCAGGCGCGCGGCGAACAGTCCGGCTTCGGTCGCAATCGTTTCCATCGTACTTTGAGAACGCGCGCGGCGCATCAGCCGTTTACTGTCGCGCACCGCGCCGGGCGGCAGCGCGTTGAAGCGCTCGGCGATGCGCCGCGCATGGTTCACGACCTCATTCGCCGGCAGCACCGCGTTCGCGATGCCGCAGTCGACCGCATCGGCACCGGTGAACGGGTCGCCGAGCAGCAGCTTCTCGGCCGCGCGCGCATTGCCCATCAGCTGCGGCACGATCAGGCTCGACGCGAACTCGGGCACGAGCCCGAGGCTGACGAAGGGCATCGCCAGGCGCGCCTCGTCGCTGACATAGACGAAGTCGCAATGCAGCAGCATCGTCGTGCCGATGCCGATCGCCGCGCCGGTCACCGCGGCGACGACCGGCTTGTCGCAGCCGATCAGCGCCTTCATGAACACGAAGGCCGGCGACTCGGTGCTGCCGGGCGGGCGCTGCATGAAGTCCTCGATGTCGTTGCCCGAGGTGAAGATGCCCGGCTGGCCGGTGATCAGCACCGCGCGCACCGCGGCGTCGGCGGTGGCGACGGTCAGCGCGTCGGCCATCGCCGAGTACATCGCGCCGGTGATCGCGTTCTTCTTTTCGGGCCGCGCGATCTCGATCGTGGCCACGCCGTTCAAGGTGGCGGTCCTGATGCTCATGTCAGCCCCTCGTCCGTCGAGTACGCCAGCCGATCCCCCAGGGGGATGCGGCCCGGCTTGGGAGCGGCCCGGCGCTCGGCCCGCCGCGAGATTGACACAGGATGTCTCATGCAGTCGTCTCCTTCATGGAGGGTTGAAAGCCCTGCAGCAGCGCGACGCTGCGCGTCCACAGGGACGATTGGAACTGATCGCGGAAGAAGCCGAAGTGGCCGATCCGATGGGCCTTCACATCCGCCGGCGCGATGCGCTCGATGCGCCGCGGGGCGTTTGCATAGCAGTCGACCAGCACGCGGGTGCCGCGCTCGGTCATCAGCTCGTCATCGGTCATCGACAGCGCAACCACCGGGAAGCGCACCTGCGCGAATTGCTCACGCACCGCGGGGCCTTCGGCGCCGACGTGGTAGCGCGGATCCAGGCACCAGCGCCGCCATTGCAGGACCACGCCGCGCGGCAGGTCGCCGACCTTGCGCAGCCGCTTGCCGGGAAAGTAGCCGAACAGCCGGGTCGCAAGCGGCACCAACGCATGCCAGAAGTACAGCACCGACCGCTTCAGCTGCGGCGCGTTGTCGCGCCAGTAGCCGCTGCCGGCCGCGACCGACAGCAGCCCGTCGATGCGGGCGCGGTTGCGCAGCAGGCCGGGCAGTTGCGCGCCCAGGCTGTGGCCGATCAGGTAGAGCGGCCGGGCCGGCGCGCGCTCGCGCAGCGCGTCGATCGCGCTGTCGTAATCGCGCGCCCAGGCGAACAGGTCGGCGTCGAAGCCGCGCAGCGACCGCGCCTGCGCCGGCGCGCGCGAGTCGCCCATGCCGCGGTAGTCGAAGGTCATCACCGCGAAGCCCTGCGCCGCAAGCCATTGGGCGAACGGCGCGTAGTAGTCCTGGCGCACGCCCATCGCGCCGCCGATCAGCACGGCACCATGGACCGTGGCGCCGCTGCCAGGATAGAACCGCGCCGCGAGCGCATTGCCGTCGTTCGAGTCCAGGTTCAGCGCTTCCATGCGACGCCTTCGGAATGGTCAGGCCACTTCGGCCCAATGATTGGCCAGGTGCATCAGGTGCGCCCGTGCGTAGTCGGGCTTGCTGAGTGCGCCGTAGGCAAAGTGCGGCGCCAGCGCCCCCGCATGGCGCTCGAAGGCCTGCAGCGCGGCGATCGCGTGGTCGATCGCCGGGCCCAGCGCCTGGCCTTGCGCGATGTCGGGCGCGCCGGGAATCGGCTCGCTCAGGCTGTGCGTCATCTGCCCGCGCGCATTGAAGAGCGCGAACGCGTACGAGCCGACGCTGGCGCGGAACCAGGCCGGCTTCGGCGCCGGGAATCCCGCGATCGAGTACTCGATGCTCTGCGCCGCGTGGTGCAGCACGTGCGGCAGATCCCACGCGCCAGTCATGCGCGGCGCCTGGGTGCGCAGTTGCTCCAGCGTCTTCAGCGCATCGGCGACCGATGCGAAGCGCTCCGCAGCGAGCGCCGCCGGGTGCACCGCGTTCACGACCAGCGGCGCCGCGAACGCACCGACGCCCACGACAAGACCCAGCCGCCGCAGCATGCTGCGGCGTTGCGAGTCGGTGGGGGCGGCGCCGTCAGACACGCTCGAAGATGCCGGCTGCGCCCTGCCCGGTGCCGACGCACATCGTCACCATGCCGTACTTCAGGTTGTGGCGGCGCAGCGCGTGCACCACGGTCGCAGCGCGGATCGCGCCGGTGGCGCCCAGCGGATGGCCGAGCGCGATCGCGCCCCCCATCGGGTTCACCTTGGCCGGGTCGAGGCCGACGCTGTTGATGACCGCGAGCGATTGCGCCGCGAACGCCTCGTTCAGCTCGATCCAGCCGAGGTCGTCGAGCTTGAGGTTGGCGTAGCGCAGCGCCGCCGGGATCGCCTCGATCGGGCCGATGCCCATGATCTCGGGCGGCACGCCGCGCGCCGCGAAGCTGACGAAGCGCGCCAGCGGCGTCAGGCCG
>Ga0207648_10003759_pt1 | contig 15855 bp, 17 predicted proteins | sample KBSMisM32_FD_184310 | JGI IMG/M metagenome (GOLD analysis project Ga0207648, IMG submission 184310) | Miscanthus rhizosphere microbial communities from Kellogg Biological Station, Michigan, USA - KBS Miscanthus M3-2 (SPAdes) (version 2) | ecosystem: Host-associated > Plants > Roots >...
ACGATCAGCTCGTTGCACATGACCGCCGTGCGAGGCAGCTCGCGCGCCACTTGCCCCACCCACGCCTTCACCCACCAGCGCGTCTCGTCCACGAACGCGATGCAGGCCTGCGGCGCGTCGGCAATCACCGAGGCTACCGCCACGAGGTCGTCGAAGTCGGCCTCCGGCTGCGTGTCCATGATGGCGCACGATCGCAGCGCTTCGAGGCGATCGGCCTCGCGCTCCAGGCTCGCGACCGGCGTCATTGCAGCACCACCGCGGAGGTCGGACCGGCGGCGCGGCTGCCGGGCGCCGCGCCCAGCACTTCGCGCACCTTCTTGGCCAGCTGGTTTCCCGTGAAGGGCTTTTGCAGGAACGACGGCGCCGCGCCGTCCACGCCGTGACGGGCCACCGCATCGGCGCTGTAGCCGCTCACGAGCAGCACCCGGATCGACGGATGGACGGTCCGGATGCGCGTGGCCAGCTCGGGGCCGCTCAGCTCCGGCATCACCACGTCGCTCACCAGCAGGTCGATGCTGTCTTCCGTCGTCGCGATCGTCAGCGCCTCCTGACAGGTGGCGGCCTCGAGCACGCGGTAGCCGCGCGCCTTGAGCATGCTGACGGTAATCAGGCGCACTTGCGCTTCGTCCTCGACGACGAGCACCGTCTCGGCGCCGCGTCCGTCGAGGGTGGGACCGCTGGCTGGCGCCGCGGCGGGGCACCCGTCGGGCGCTTCCGGCAGGCGCATGGTGAAGCGGGCGCCCCCTTCGGCGAGGTTGACGGCGGCAATGGTGCCGCCTGCCTGGTGCACGATGGCGTGCACCGTGGCGAGGCCCAGCCCGGTACCGCGGTCCGACTTGGTGGTGAAGAACGGTTCGAACAGGTGCGGCATCGCCTCGGCCGGAATGCCGGTGCCGGTGTCGCTCACCGTCAGCGTGACGTAGTTGCCGGGCGGGACCGCCGCCTTGGTGGCCGCGCGGGCGTCGAGCTCCTCGCGCGCGGTCTCGATGCGCAGGCAGCCGCCGCGCGGCATCGCGTCGCGGGCGTTGAGCGCGAGGTTGACGAGCACTTGGCCGACCTGGCCTTGATCGATGCGCACGAACGCCGGCGTGCCGAGCAGCGCCGCTTCGAGCCGGATGTCCTCGCCGATGACCCGCCGCAGCATCCGCCCGATGTCCTCGACGACCGGATTGAGATCGAGTACGCACGGGTTGAGCGCGCTCTTGCGGCCGAACGAGAGGAGCTGCGTCGTCAGGTTGGCGGCCTTGGCGGCCGCGCTCGTGATCTGGTCGATGGCGGCCTTGCGTTCGTCGGCCGCGGCCGACGACAGCGCTTCGCACCAACCGTTGATGACGGTGAGCAGGTTGTTGACGTCGTGCGCGACGCCGCCGGCCAGCCGGCCCATCGCGTCCATCTTCTGGGCCTGCCGCAACTGTTCCTGCAGACACGTCTGCTCGCTCATGTCGCGGAGGACCCAGGTGAACTGCGGGCCGTCCTCGCCGTCGAACTGCGACACCGAGAGATCGAGCGGAAAGCGCGTGCCGTCGCGGCGGAGGCCGACCACCTTGCGGGCGCCGCCGAGCATCGGCCCGCCGACGACGAGATACGGCGACAGGTGATCGTCGCGCCGCGTGTCCTCGGGCCGCGGCATCAGGCGATCGGCGCGCCCGCCCACGATGTCGGCGGCGGACCAGCCGAACATGCGTTCGGCGGCACGGTTGAACGAGCGGACGACGCCGTGACGGTCGAGGCTCATGATGGCCTCGCTGGCCGTGTCGAGAATCGCTTGCGTGAAGCCGGCAAGCGCCCGGGTGTTTCCGGGGGCGGTTCTAGTGGGCGTCGACATCCGCGGGGTTGGCGGCGCGAGCGGCCGCGGCGTGAGCCATCGCCAGCTCGCGCATGCGAACGGCCAGGTCGCTGGCGCGGTCGGTGGCTTCGAGAATCGCGGAAAGATCGGCGTGCGCACGGCTGCCCGGCTCGATCTGCATCGACAGCAGCTCGCAGTGGCCTCCGATCACGAACAGCTGGTTGTTGAACTCGTGCACCAGCTGCCGGACGTGTCTCGCGTGCTCCTCTGCGTCCATTGTTTTCGCCAGCTCACAAATCGGCTGCCCACCCTGAGTCTTGAAGGGCCTAGGGCTTGTACCCGTCTTCTGCGAGCCACTGTTCGGCGCACACCGGACAGGCGCCGTGGCTGAAGCGCACCCCGGCGCTGGAAGCCAGGAAATTTTCCAGGTCGTGCCAGCCTTCGCCCGACTGGATCTTCTTGCAGCGGCCGCAGATGGGCAGCAGGCGTTCGAGGCGGTTCACGTGGGCCAGCGCATCTTCGAGCTCGGTGACGCGCGCGGACAGCGACCGCTGGAGCTGCACGACGCGCAGGCCGACCTCCACCCGCGCCACGAGCTCCGCGGGCTCGAACGGCTTCGTCAGGTAGTCGTCGGCGCCCACGCTGAGACCGCGCACGCGGTCGCGCACTTCGGTCCGCGACGTGAGCAGCAGCACGTACGGCGGCGTGCGTTCGACGGTGAGCTTCACGCGCCGCAGCACGTCGAGACCGGTCAGGTGCGGCATGTCCCAGTCGAGCACCGCGAGCGGCGGCTTCACCTGCTGAATGAGCTCCCAGGCGCGCTCGCCGTCGGGCGCCGTCACCGTCGGGTGACCCGCCTTCTCGAGCACGCGCGAGACGAGCTCGCGGCCGACGGCATCATCGTCTGCCACCACGATCGGCGCGGACACCATGTTCACCACCGCGCCGCCGCCCCGCGAAGCGGGGCCAGAAGATGCTGGTTGCGAGGCGACGCCTGCATGTGTTCCTGGCGGAGCCTCGCCATCATGAGTTACGGACCACGATGGAGATGCGGCGGTTGCGGGCGTCGAGCGGATCGTCGGCAATGCGCGGCCGGCGGTCGGCGTAGCCGCGGACCGTCTCGATCTGGTCGGGGCGCAGCCCGTTGTCCTGCATCGCCCGCCGTGCGGAGTTGGCGCGATCGGCCGACAGCTCCCAGTTGCCGTAGCCGCCACGCCCCTCGAAGGCCCGGCCATCCGTGTGCCCTTCGACCGCCACCCGGTTCGGGATCTTGCCCAGCTCGCTGGCGATCACGCCCAGCAGCTGCTTCGAGTCGGCGTGCAGCTCGGCGCTCCCCACCTGGAAGAAGCTCTCGTTGGCGGTGTCGATGAGCTCGATGCGAAGCCCCTCGCTCGTGACCTCGATGTCCACGCGGTCCTTGATCTTGGAGAAGTCGGGCAGCTGCTCGATCGCCTCGCGCAGCCGCTGCGCCGCCTGCTCGAGCACTTCCTTGGCCACCGCGATGTCGGTGTCGTTGGGCGTCGGCGCCGGCGACGTGATCCCCTTGGGCGCGCCGGGCATGATGCCGGCGGCGCCGCCGGTACCGCGGTCGAACACGCCGGGATCGCGGAAGTAGCCGGCCACGCCCGCCTTCATCGGGTTGCTCTGGCCCACGATCCACATGACGAGGAAGAAGGCCATCATCGCGGTGACGAAGTCCGCGTAGGCCACCTTCCACGCGCCGCCATGGTGGCCGCCGTGGCTGTGGCCCGCCTTCTTGACGATGATGACCGGCTGGTCCTTCATCGCCACGCTTCGCCCTCAGACTTCGCATGGCTACGCGTGGCGAGGCGCCGTCTTTCTTGCCGCCGCTTCGCGGCGGCGGCTCCTCCTTGAATGGCTCGCCGTGCCATGGATGTCCTGGTCATCGAATCCGGCCCTTCAAGTCGTCGCTAGGCGGCAGCCGCTTCGTCAGCCTTGCCGGATGCGGCGGCGCGGCAGAACTGTTCCGTCTCGTTGAACGACGGGCGCACGTCGTGCGGCAGCGCGCGCCGCGCGAACTCGATGGCGATCGTCGGCGGGTGCCCCTTGTAGACCGCGAGCAGCCCGGCCTTGACGCACTGGCAGTAGTACTGCTCCTCGTTGACGCGCTGCTCGAGGCTGCCGGCGAGCGGCGCCACGAAGCCGTACGACATCAGAATGCCGAGGAAGGTGCCCACGAGCGCGGCGCCGACGTGGTGGCCGATCTCGGCCGGCGGCGCGTCGATGTGGCCCATCGTGATGACGACGCCGAGCACGGCGGCCACGATGCCAAGGCCGGGCAGCGCGTCGCCGATCTTGCTCAGCGTCGCCGACGGCTTGAGCGCGTCTTCGTGGTGGACGCGCAGGTCCTCGTCCATCAGCGCTTCGAGGTCGTGCGCCGCGATGCCGCCGACGATGATCACCTTGGCCGAGTCGGCCAGGAAGTCCACCGCCTCGTGACGCTTCAGGAATCCGGGATAGCGGCTGAGCAGCGGGCTCTTCGCCGGATCCTCGAAGTGCGCTTCCAGCGCCATCACGCCCGACTGCTGAATGAGCTTGAAGATCTGGTACTGCATCGCCAGCAGGTCCACATAGTCGGACCGCGAGGGGCCGGACCCGAACGCGCTGGTGATCTGGCCGATCAGCATCTTCACGATTTTCGGCGGCGTGCTGATCAGGAGGCTGCCGGCGGCCGCGCCACCGATGACCACGAATTCCGACGGCTGGACGAGCACGGCCAGCGCGCCGCCGGCCATCAGGAAGCCGCCGATGACGGCGCCGAGGACGATGACGCTCCCGACGATGATCAGCACGCGACGGTCTCCGCCTCGGGCACGCGCAGCCACGCACGCACGACCGCGGGATCGAAGTGCGAGCCCGCGTAGCGCACCAGCTCGGCGTTCGCGGCGTCGCGAATCTCGGCATCGGGCTCGCCGACGTGGCCGGTGAGCGCGTCGAAGGCGTCGGCGACCGCGATGATCCGCGACGGCATCGGGATGGCGTCGTTGAACAGACCGCGGGGGAAGCCACCGCCGGCCCAGCGCTCGTGCGTCGAGGCGACGACGGCGGCGGCAGCCTGCAGGTACGGCACGTTGATCAGAATGGCCGCGCCGGCAATCGTGTGCGTGCGAATCACCGCGAGCTCTTCCGACGTGAACTGGCCGTCCTTGTCGATGAGCGACGCCGGGAACGCGAGCTTGCCGATGTCGTGAACCAGGGCCGCGCGATACACGTGCTGGCAGGCCAGCTCCGGCAGCGGCAGCGCGCGCGCGATGCGAACGGCGGCGTCGGCGACACGGCGCACGTGGGCCAGCATCCGCGGCTGGTCGTCGTGCAGGTCCTCGAGCACCTGCTGCAGCGTCTCGATCGAGCGCGGCCGCGCGCGGCGGACGTGCTCGGCCAGCTGGTCGCGCCGGCGGGCGATGTCCAGCAGGACGGTTTGAAGGTCAAGGCCGGCCGGCCGGGCCCCACCCTCGTGGGCCTCGACGCCCGCTCCGATTACCCCTTGGGTTCGCATCGCGGTGTAAATCGGCCGGCAGGGCTCCGGGTTGAGTCCCCCATTCCGGTACAGCGTGCAGAACCAGCAGTTTGCGGCCGATATCTCGCGTTGGGTGCGGATTCTCGTCCTCGACGATCAGGAGCCGGTGGTGAGCATGCTTGCCCGTGTGTGCACGGACGAGGGCCACCAGGTCGCTCCCTTTACCAGCTCGCCCGAAGCGCTCATCGCGCTGGCCACCGAGCCGTTCGACCTGCTGATGACCGACATGAACATGCCGGATCCGGACGGCATGACGGTGATCCGCGAGGCGCGGCGGCTGCAGCCCGACATCTTCACCCTGGTGATCACCGGCCACGCCGGTCACTACCCGCTCGCCGAGATCGTCGTGACCGGCACCGCCGACGTCATCTTCAAGCCGTTCCACATGAACGAGCTGAAGGCGCGGCTGGCGCTCACGCGTCAGCGGATGCAACTCATCGACGAGATGCGAGCCCAGCATCAGGCGCTGCACTCGACGAGCCGGCGCATGATCTCGGGGCTCGAAGGCGAGATCGTCGGCCTCCACGGGAAGGTGCGGAAGCCGCCACGGTCGTAACCGCCGCGGTCGTAGGGCGGGGCTTCAGCCCCGCCGGCGGTCGTAGGGCGGGGCTTCAGCCCCGCCGGCGGTCGTAGGGCGGGGCTTCAGCCCCGCCGGCGCGGCTAAAGCCGCGCCCTACACCCGCCAGCTCCAGCACGGCGTTGCTCGGAACGTAATCAGACACAGCCAACCGGATCGCATTGAGCGCGCCGGCGGTGTCGCCCTTTGCGCAGGCGCGGGTGAGCCGGCGCAGCGCGCGGTACACCTCGAGCCGCGGCACCTCCTGCTGGCGTGCCCGCCAGATGCGATGGTGCGCCGTGCGCTTCATCTCGAGCCCCTGGTTGGTGAGCTCCTCGCGTACCTTCTCGCCCGGCCGCAGCCCGATCGTTTCGATCGGCACGCGCGGCGCCCCTTTCGGGGTGGCGTGGGTAATCAGCCGCTCGACCAGATCGCCGATGCGGACCGGCTCGCCCATGTCGAGCCAGAACACTTCCCCGCCCTGACCGATCTGCGCCGCCTTCATCACCAGCGACGCCGCTTCCTCGCCGGTCATGAAGAACCGCGTGGCGTTGGGGTCGGTCACCGGCACCGGCCGGCCGCGCTCGACGCAGCGCAGCATGATCTCGACGACGCTGCCGCTGCTGCCCAGGATGTTGCCGAAGCGCGTGACCATGGTCGGACAGCCCGGCGTCGACCGATCGAGCGTCACGAGCTCCGCGAACCGCTTGGTCGCCCCCATCACGCTGCGCGATTCGGCGGCTTTGTCCGACGAGATGAAGACGAAACGCGCGCCCACCTCTCGCGCGGCCTTGAGCGTCTGCACCGTGCCGAGCACGTTGGTGCGCGCGGCGGCCACCACCGACTTCTCCGCCAGCGTGACGTGCTTGTAGGCGGCGGCGTGGAACACGATGTGCGGCTGCGCCTCGTGGCAGGCGGCGGTGATGTCCACGGCCCGGCTCACGTCGCCGAGGCAGACCGACAGCGGCAGCGCGGGAAACATCTCGCGCAGCTCCGCCTCGATGCGGAACAGGTTGTACTCGGCGTGGTCGAAGAGCACCAGCTGCGCCGGCAGGCAGCCGGCCACCTGGCGCGCCAGCTCGCTGCCGACCGAGCCGCCGCCGCCCGTGATGAGCACCCGGCGGCCGGCGAACCCGCCGCTGTCGGTGGTCGTCAGGATGGCGTCGACCCGCCGGCCGAGCAGGCGCTCCTGCGCCGTCCGCTTCAGTTCAATCACCTGCCGGCTCCGCGTCGGCGGGGCTGAAGCCCCGCCCTACGACTGGGAGAACCACCACGACGTCCACGCGGCGGTTCGACGCGCGGCCGTCGGCCGTGGCATTCGACGCGCGCGGATGGAACTCCCCGTAGCCCGCGGCGGACAGCCGGCGCGGGTCCAGGCGCTGGTCGATGAAACGCGCCACGACCGCGCTGGCGCGCGCCGTGGACAGCTCCCAGTTCGACGAGTAGCGCACCGTGCGGATCGGCGTGTCGTCGGTGTGCCCTTCGATGCGGACCGCGACGTCGAGCGGCTCGAGCGTGGTGGCCACGCGATCGATCACCGCCTGCGCCGCCGCGGTCACGTCGGCGCTCGCCACGGGAAACGTCGCGCTCTCGGGGAGCGAGAGCACGAGGCCCCGATCGTCGGCGCCGATCTCCAACTGGCCCGCCGTAATGGCGCCAGCCAACTCTTTCTCGATCCGCTCGCGCACCTGCGCGATCGCCTCGGCGCGCGGCGCCGGGAGCGAGCCCGCGTGCGGACGCTCGGCCCGGGGCTCGGCCGGCGTGGCCGGGCCGGCGACGGGCTCGGCGGCCGCCTCCGGCGCCTTGAACGCCGCGCGCAACGAGTTCTGCGCGGCCGCCAGCTTGGCCGGGTTGATGTCCGACACCGTGTAGAGCGCCATGAAGAACGCCAGCAGCAGCGTCGTGAAGTCGGCGTACGACACCAGCCAGCGATCGGCGCCTACGCGCGGTGCCCGTCGACGCTGCATCAGGAAGCGCTCACGACGTGCAGCGGCGAGGCCACGCGCCCCGACGCATCAACGGCCGGCACCACGGGGGCGAGACCGCGCATCGTCTGCGCGAGCAGGCGCGGGTGCATGCGCCCGCGCATCGCCACCACCGCTTCGAGAACGAGCTCGCGCCGGCGGCCGATGGCCAGGGCGCGCTCGCGCAGGCGGCCGGCGAGCGGCAGCAGGAACAGGTTGGCGAGACCGAGGCCGTACACCGTGGCGACGAACGCCACCGCCACACCCTCGCCCAGCGCCCCCGGCGTCGCCAGGCTCCGCATGACGTGGATGAGCCCGAGCACCGCGCCAAGAATCCCGAAGGTCGGCGCGTAGCCGGCCGCCGACTCGAAGATCCGCGCCGGCTCGTCGTCGCTCGTCTCGCGAGCGCGCATCTCGGTGGTCAGCAGATCGCGCAGCAGCGACGGCTCCACGCCGTCCACCGCCAGCGCCAGGCCGTTGCGCAGGAAGTCGTCGTCGACACGCTCGAGGTCGCCTTCCAGCGAGAGCACGCCGTTGCGGTGCGCGCGCACCGACATGCCGACGAGTTGCGACGCCAGGCCGGCCAGATCGTCGTCGCGCCCGCCGAACGAGCGGATCGCCTCTTTCGCGGCGTCGAAGACGGCGCCGGGAGCGTAGCTGATGAGGGTGGCCGCCAGCGTACCGCCGACGACGATCAGCGCCGCCGTGCCCTGCACCAGGCTGGTCCACGACCCGCCGTCGAGCAGCTGTGCGCCGACGACGACACCGACGGCGACGGGAATCGCGAGCAGCGACCCTTGCTGGAACCGCCGGCGCCTGCTGGGCTGTCCGGTCGAAGACATCACGCAACCTCGCGTTTCTGGGTGACGGGCTCCGCGGCCTCGATCAGCGCGCGAAGCGAGGGTTGACCGCCGCCAGCGCGCGCAAAGAGCGAGCGCACGTGGGCGAGATCGGCGGGCGTGTCGACGGTGACGCGCAGTGCGGGCCGGCGCAGCGGCATCGGCGGCGCGGGGAAGGCCAGGTTCCACAGGTCGGAACGCTTCTTGACCCAGGTGGTGACGTGCTCGCGGTCATCCGGATCGCGGGCCTCGCGCGCGGCACGCATGAGCGCCTCGCGCGTCACCGCTTCCACGGCCGCGCCGTACGGCAATCCGTCCTCGCACACGTAGTCGGCGTGCAGCCCGTTGAGCGCCCCCAGCGACCGCTCGGCGGCGTCGATGTCCACGGCCGGGTTGTCGCCGGTGGCGCGGATGATCGGATCGAGATCGAACGCCTCGGCGGCTCCCGCCATGCGACCGAGCACGTCGGTGTCGCTGCCGCGGAAGACCGCGACGCCAAGCCGCGTCGCCAGGTCGCAGAGCACGGTGTCTTCCTCGAGCGTCGTCGTCGCGAGCACCACGCGACCGACGCCGGCCGCCACGAGCCGGCCGAGACAGTGCTCGAGGATCGGCCGGTCCTCGATCAGCTCGAGCGCCTTCCCCGGCAAGCGGGTGGACGCCATGCGCGCCTGCAGGAGGATGCCCGTTCGCGAAGGCATCAGGCCACCTCGCTCCGGCGCGCCCGCGTCTCGGCGAGCGTCGGCAGTTCGTGCGCCGAGCCCTGCACGAAGACGGCGGTCTCGTACTTGCAGATCCAGAGGTCGTCGCGAAACTCGCCGAGGCGCGGCATCAGCCGCCGGCCGAGCGCCATCTGCACGAGCAGACCGGGAAAGTCGGCACCCGCCGCGATGGTCAGGTCGATGCCGCCGGAAAAGCGCGGGTTGATCTCGAACACCGCGGCTTCAGAACCACGCATGCGGCACTGGATGTTGAGCGCGCCTGTGAAGACGAACGCCTCGCACACGCGCTCGGCCAGCTCCATCAGCGGGCGCGATTTCACCGTGCGGCCGCGGTCGATGACGCCCGAGCGGATGACGACCCGTTCGCGCGGGACGATCGAGATCGGGCGCCCGCGCTGGTCGCACAGCACGTCGATGGTGAACTCGGGGCCCGAGAGGTACTCCTGCACGATCGGGTCGTCGATGCAGCCCAGGTAGTAGGCGAGGTCGCGGCCGTCGCGCACGATGTGGGCGTCCACGGCGCCGCGCCCGATGCGCGGCTTGATGAAGAGCGGAAACTCGAGCGACGCCGCGATCTCGTGCGGCCGATAGGTGCGCGCCGCGGGCACCCCCAGCGCGTTCAGGCGCGCGCAGGTTTCGTACTTGTCGTTGCACGCCTCGGCGGTCGCCGCCGACGAGCAGGCGGCGAAGGCGCCGACCTGCCGGAAGCGGTCGCGCGCCTCGCCGAACACCCCGAGCTCGTCGTCGATGGTGGGCACGACGAGCGACACGCGCTCGGCCTTGCAGATGTCGAGGAGCGCCTCGATGTACCCGGGATCGGTAGCCAACGGCACGCCGTAGGCGCGATCGGCCATATGCACGGCCGGCGAGTAGGCGTTGACGTCGGTGGCAATCACCTGGCCCGGCAGCCCCAGCGTGTCGATCGCCGACTGGAAGGCCTGCACCAGCGGCACCCGCCGCGACGCGGCGGTAATGAGCACGTTCATCGGCATCATGCCAGGTCACCCACCGGCAGATCGGCTTCCTCGAATGCGTCGCCTTCTGCCATCGCGCGGCGCAGTGTTTGTCCAACCAGTTCCCGCGACCATCGCGGTTCCAGTGCTGAGGCCGGCCGCAGGGCCACGAAGTCGCTCTCGTGGACGACGCTGCCCGCCGCCAGCGCGCGGGCGGCGTAAAGGCCGCGGCGGCTCGGCAGCCGGTTCGGCTGCTCCGACGGACGGCACGCCTTGACCCCGTCGCCAAGCGCGGCGCGCGTCTGGCGCATGGCCTCGACGATGGCGGCAAACTCCTCGGGCGTGCTCGACACGGGACGGTCGATGGCGTCCTCGTCGTCGCCGAGCACGAAGTGGCGTTCGTAGATGTCGGCGCCGAGCGCCACCGCAGCCACCGCCGAGCCCAGCCCCCGCCCGTGGTCCGACAGCCCCGCCGGCACGCCGCAGGCGGCCGCCAGCGTCGGGATCGCGCGCAGATTCTCGTCATGCACCGGCGTCGGGTAGGCCGACACACAGTGGAGGACGCCGAGGCCACCGGCGCCAGCGGTGCGGGCGACCTCGAGCGCATGGCGCACCTCGTCGAGCGTCGCCATGCCGGTGGAGATGACGAGCGGGGCGCCGGTGCGCGCCGCGGCGGCAATCAGGGCGTCGTAGGTCAGGTCGCCGCTCGCGATCTTGAAGGCGTCGAAGCCGAGCGACTCCAGCACCGGCACCGCGTCCTCGAAGAACGGCGTGGTCATCACCGCCAGCCCGAGCCGGCGCGCGCGCGTGGCCACGGCGCGGTGGGCGTCCCAGTTCAGTTCGAAGCTCCGGAAGAAGTCGCGCAGCGACGCGGCCTTCACGTGTGCCGGCGCCGGAGCCTGCGGCAGGACGAGGCGGCTGGCGTCGATCGTCTGCAGCTTGATGGCGCTTGCGCCGGCGGCGGCCGCCGCATCCACCATGGCCAGCGCGCGATCGAGCGAGCCGCCGTGGTTCAAGCCGATCTCGGCAATCGCGAACACCGGTGCCGAGGCGCCGATGCGGCGCCCCGCAATCTCAAGCCGCATGGGCACCGCTCCTCTTCACGAGGCGCCCGGCGGTCACCGGCACTTCCTCGAGCGTGACGATCGCGTCGGCGTCGCCTTCCGCGCGCTGCGCCCCGCGCGCGGCCACGCGGATCGTTCGCAGCCCCGCGGCCCGGCCGCCCTGGATGTCGTTGACGAGGTCGTCGCCGATGAAGACCACGCGTGCGGGCGGCACGCCCAGCGCGTTCAGCGCCGCGTCAAACGCCGCGCGCGACGGCTTGCCGCCCGGCGCGTGCTCCTCGGCATACAGCACCGCATCCACGCGCGACTCGAGGCCGAGCGCCTCCACCTTGGCGCGCTGCGTCGCCGGCCAGCCGTTGGTGAGAATGCCGAGGCGCCAGCCGTCGGCGCGCATCTGGGCCAGGACGGCCGACGCGACGGAGCCGAGCCCCAGCGCCGGCTCATGGCGGCGGATCACCTCGACCAGCTCCGGAACCAGACTGTCCGGCAGCCCGTGATCGGCGCAGAGCGCCTGCAGTTCCCGCCCCTTGTGGCCGCGCGCCCGCGCACGCTTCAGCGTGGCGAGAATCCACGGGGCCGGCAGGCCGACTCGCCGCTCGACCTCGTCGGCCACCGCCGCAAACCCGCTCAGCACGAACTGCTCACGCTCGTAGAGCGTGTCGTCGAGATCGAAGATCGCTGCTCTCATGAAACTCTCCGCAGGCCCGCGCCCGCGACCAATTGCTGAATCGCTTCCGCCACGCGTCCGGCGCCGCGGCCGTCCACGAGCTTCCGACCCTGAGCCGCCAGCGCGGCTCGAATCGCCGGCTGGCGCAGCAGCCGTACCACGTCGCGCGCCACGCGCACGGCATCGGGCGCCGTGCTGGCATCGCCGAGCGCCGCGCCCGCGGCAACGAACCCGCGCACCGTCGGCCGTTGGGGAACGACGACGGGCACGCCGACCGCGGCCACGCCGCGCGCGCAGGCTTCATAGAGGGACACCCCGCCGCCGACGACGGCGACGTCGCAGGCGGCCAGCTCACCGGCGAGGCCGTTGAGCGGGCCGGTCCAGGCGATCCGGTTGCGGTCCGCAGAGGACGACGCCGCGAAGCCGCCCGCGATGCGGATGCAGGCCCACGGCATCTCGCGCCGGACCGCTCGTGCGATCGAGTAGCCGAGCGCGGCACGGGGCCCGCCGCCGAGCGCGACGAGCACGCGCGGCGCCCGCGGGTGGCGCACGCCGCGTAGCGGCGACGCAAAGGCCGGGTCGAGCAGCGCGAAGCGGGGCCCGCGTAGGAAGGTTCGCCCGTTCGTACGTAGAGGCGGACCTCTTCGAGGTCCGCCTCTACGTACGTCGACGATGCTGCCGTCGACCACGAGGTCGCCCTCGCAGGCGCCGAGGCCGAGGTCGTGCACGGTCACCACACGGCATCCGGCGCGCCGGGCGCACGCAATCCACCGGCGCGCGTTCGACGCGATCGGGTCGTCCACGACGACCACCTGCGGAGCCACGCGCGCGAGCACCGCCGCCGGCGCCCCTTCGATGACGTCGCACCCGAGCGCGCGGGCCGCCGCGCGGGCCGGCCGCCCGCCGCGGATGGCGATGAGCGGGCGGACGCCGAGGGCCCGCGCCAGCGAGCGGCAGCGCACCAGGTGGCCGAAACCACGCCGTGGACCGGCCGGCGCGCGGAACAGCACGCGCAGATCAGCGGATGCAGGCATGCAGCACCTCGATGACCCGATCGACGTCACCGTCGGCCATGGCGGGAGAGAGCGGGAGCGACAGCGTCTGGTCCGACACCGTCTCGGCATGCGGGAACATGCCGCGCTCGAAGCCGAAGCGATTCCGGTAGTAGGAGTGCAGGTGCACGGCGCGGAAGTGGATGCTCGTGTCCACGCCGGCCTGTCGCATCCGCTGTTGCAGCGTGTCGCGTGTCACCCCGCAAGAGAGCGGGTCGACGAGCACGGGATAGAGATGCCGCGCGTCGACGATGCCGGCGGCCGGCGGTGCCGGCCGGAAGAGCGGCAGATCTGCCAGGCCGTCGTCGTAGCGGGCGCAGATCGTCTCGCGGCGCGCGTGCATCGCGCCGATCCGCGCGAGCTGCCGCAGGCCGATCGCGGCCTGCAGGTCCATCATGTTGTATTTGAAGCCCGGCATCGTCACGTCGTAGTGCGGGCTGCCGCCGGGCGCATAGCGCGCCCACGCGTCGCGGCTCATGCCGTGCAGCGAGGCGGTGCGGATGAAGGCGGCCGCGGCGTCGTCCTTGGCGGTGACCATGCCGCCCTCGCCGGTCGTCAGGTTCTTGGTCGCGTAGAAGCTGAAACAGGTGAAGTCGGCAATCGATCCGACCTTGCGGCCGCCGATCGCGCCCTCCACGCAGTGCGCCGCGTCCTCGATGACCATCAGGCCGTTGGCGCGGGCGAGCCGCTCGAACGCGTCGAGATCGGCCGGGCGCCCGGCGTAGTCCACCGGCAGCAGCACCCGCGTCGCCGGCGTCAGGCGATCGGCCGCTGCCTCGGGATCGAGGTTCCACGTCGAGGGATCGATGTCGGCAAAGACAGGCGTGGCACCGGTGTGCACCACGACGTTGGCCGTGGCGCAGAACGTCAGCGGCGTCGTCACCACCTCGTCGCCCTGACCGACGCCGCAGGCGAGCAGCGACAGGTGGAGGGCCGCGGTGCAGGAGTTCACGGCGACGGCGTGCGGCGCGCGGGTGTAGGCGGCGAACTCGGACTCGAAGCGCCGCACGCGCGGTCCGGTGGTCAGCCAGCCCGATTCGAGGGTCGCGACGACCTCTTCGATCTCGTCGGGTCCGACGTTGGACGGCGAAAACGGCACGAAGGTGGTGGCGGTCGAAGCCATGCGCGACCTGCACACAGTGCAACCGTGATTCCGGAGTCCCGTGCCATGCCATGCCAGCTGGCATCCCGACTTTCTGGAAAGGAATCGGCGCGTTGCGCGCCGTTGCACGCGACGGGAGTGACGGAGCACCGACAACGCCGTCCGGAGGCCCATCAGGGAGCCCCCCTGAGAGCCTCGTTAAAGAACCCTCGGCGCCTTCCGATTACCTCCGAAGTTTCGTGGCTCCCCGGGGACGGGGTGCCGGACGGTTCGCAAGGACGCGAACCGGTTTCTCACGGAGGAACGGTTACATGGCTTCATTTTCAGTAGTCAGCAACATCGCCTCGGTCAACGCCCAGGCGAACCTCACGGTCAGCAGCCTCGGTCTCAACAAGGCCCTGAACCGTCTCTCGAGCGGTTTCCGCATCAACACCTCGGGTGACGACGCGGCCGGTCTTGCGATCGCGAACAACTATCGCAGCGAGCAGGCGATTCTGACCCAGGGCATCCGCAACGCGAACGACGGTCTGTCGACGCTCAACATCAAGGACGGCGCGCTCAACAACGTGTCGCTGCTCCTCGACCGTCTCGCGACGCTGGCCTCGCAGGCCTCGTCCTCGGCCGGCGGCGTGGACATCAGCAAGCTGGAAGACGAGTACAACGAGGTGATCGACGAAATCGACCGCGAAATCACGGTCGGCGGCCTCGATCAGGCGGCGGGCTTCTCGGTGTTCGTGAGCTCGGAAGCGACGGCGGCCGACGGCATCATCGCCGGCAACATCGGCGCGGCCGACACCACCACGCTGGGTCTGAACCAGGCGAACTGGGCGGACTCCTCGGACGCGCAGGCGTCGCTCGGCGAGATCTCGGGCGCCATCGACACCCTCGGTGACGTGCAGAACTCGGTGGGTATCCTGCAGAACCGCCTGACCTTCGCCGTGTCGCTGGCGCAGTCGCAGGTGGTCAACAAGAAGGCCGCCGAGAGCCGCATCCGCGACGCCAACATCGCGGAGGAGTCGGCGAACCTCACGCGCTACAACATCCTGAACCAGTCCGGTATCGCGGCTCTGGCGCAGGCGAACCAGTCCAGCGCGTCGGTCCTGTCGCTCCTGCGGTAGGTCCGGGTTTTCGCGTTCCGGGTTCCAAGCGGGCCGGGAGAGTTTCTCTCCCGGCCCTCCCCCTCCCTTTGGCCCGGATTTCGCTAGGTAGTGCACGTTTAGGGAGAGCCAGTCATGGCTGCAATCACGCTCAGCGGGTTCAACAACATCGACTTCAGCTCCATCCTGGAAGCCGTGATGGTGCAGGAGCGGGTGCCGTTTACCGCGCTCGGCACCAAGAAAGCCGCGCTACAACAGCAAAACACCCAGCTCGGAGCCCTGGCGGGCAAGCTCGCCTCGTTGCAGAGCGCCGCCGACAACCTCTCGTCGCCCGACTCGCTGTCGGTGCTCGCGGCGGCGTCCAGCGATCCGGCCGCTGTCGGAGTTTCGACATCCGGCGGCTCGACGGCCGGCGTCTACGACGTGGTCGTCGCCCAGCGTGCGAAAGCCCAGGTGACGGCGTCCACCAGCACCCACACCGAAAACGAGGTGGTGACCACCGGCGGCACGTTGAGCCT
>Ga0207648_10003763_pt1 | contig 15850 bp, 14 predicted proteins | sample KBSMisM32_FD_184310 | JGI IMG/M metagenome (GOLD analysis project Ga0207648, IMG submission 184310) | Miscanthus rhizosphere microbial communities from Kellogg Biological Station, Michigan, USA - KBS Miscanthus M3-2 (SPAdes) (version 2) | ecosystem: Host-associated > Plants > Roots >...
AGCGTCGGCTCCGGCAACCCAACTGGCAATCGAAGCGCTGACGGCGAGTGCGACGGTCATCCGCGAAATGGTGAGGCCGAGCGGCGACGGCACCAGCAAGGCGACCAGGCCGGTGCCCCACGCGAGCCAGCAGGCTGCCGCCACGGTGGCGCGCACCGCGTTCGATCGGCCGTCGAGCGCGTCCCCGTTCGACCAGATGCCGGCGACACCGACGACCAACCACGAGATCCGGGCGCCCCACACACCGGTGATTGCGGACAGAACGCCGGGCCGGGGCGATTGCATCTCTCCAGATTGGCCGATCCGGCTCGTAGTCGAGCAACCTGCAGTGGAACTATGTCGGCCAAGGAAGTGACCGTGAATCGTGCACAGCTACCAAGTGGCATCGCCACAGGGATCGGCAGCCTTCCTCATCGCGACGCCGATGCTGCTGCCGAGTTCGCGTTGTCGACGCTCGAGCTGCCGGCGATCCCGACATTGCCGAAGCGTTCGCCGGCGGAGGGAATGATCCCGCAGGCACTCGTCGGTCTCGCCGGGATCACGGTCGGGCAGTACGGCAGCATCGCCTTCGACGCGGCCGCCTTCGATCCCGAAGCGCCGGTGATCACGGATCTCGCCCACGATGCCTTCGCCGGATGGCGGGCCTTCCTCGCGGCGGCCGCGGGACGCAAGGCTCCGGTCAAGTGGCAGTTCGTCGGCCCGGTCACGCTCGGTCTTGCGCTTGTGCGTGCCGGGCTCGAAACCGACGTCGCGTTCGAGGTGTCGGTCCGCGCCGTGCGCTGCCGCGTCCGCCAACTGGTCGACCACGTCGCCGCGACGCTGCCGGGGTGCCGCCAGGTCGTCTTCATCGACGAGCCGACGCTCGACGATCTGATGGCCGTCGGGTTCCCCATCGCTCCCGACACAGCGGTCGATCTCGTGTCGGCTGCTCTCGCCGCGATCGAGCCGGTCGTCGTCACCGGCCTGCACGTGTGCGCCACGGCGGACATCGCGTCGCTCGTGGCGATCGGGCCCGATGTGTTGTCGGTGCCGGTCGACGAACGCCTGGTCGAATCGGCGGGCTACCTCGCACGGTTCCTCGGCGACGGCGGCACCGTCGCCTGGGGTGCCATCTCCACGGAAGGTCCCATCCCGATGTCGGCAGAACGTCCGTGGCGCAGGCTCAGCGAACTGTGGTGCGAGCTCGTGCAGCACGGCGCCGATCCGGCGCAGTTGCGCCAGCAGTCGATCATCACTCCGGAGTGCGGCCTCGGCACGCACACCCCGGCCGTCGCCGAACGCGTCTACCGACTGGCGGCCGAGCTCAGCGAACGCGTACGCGACCAGTCGATGGCGACGCGCTTCTCGCTCGGTGCCTAGCTGTTTACACTCGCACGCATGAGCCAATCCGACGACGTTGCTGCGCGTGTTGCAGAGCTACGCCGCCTGATCGCCTATCACAACGAGCGCTATCACACGCTCGACAGCCCTGAGATCGCCGACGCCGACTACGACCTGCTGGTGCGCGAGCTGTTGAAGCTGGAGGCCGAGCATCCCGAACTGGCGTCTCCCGATTCGCCGACATCGCACGTCGGTGGCGCACCGCTTTCGGCCACCTTCGCACCGGTCGTGCACCGCGTGCCGATGACCAGCCTCGACAATGCGATGGACGAGGCAGAGTTGACGTCATGGGGCGATCGCGTGGCGCGCGGTTTGCAGGGGCTGTCAGCTCGGTTCGTGTGCGAGCTGAAGATCGACGGGCTGGCGATGAGCCTGCGCTACGAAGGCGGCAAGTTCGTGCAAGCGGCGACCCGTGGTGATGGTCGCGTCGGCGAAGACGTCACCGCGAACGTCGCCACGATCGGCGCGTTGCCCAAGAAGTTGCCACGCGGTGCGCCCGAGGTCGTCGAGGTGCGCGGCGAGGTCTACATGCCGATCAAGAGCTTCGAGGCGCTCAACGAACGCGCCGCGCAGGCCGGGCAACCGATGTTCGCCAACCCACGAAACGCGGGTGCCGGCAGCCTGCGCCAGAAGGACCCGCGGGTCACGGCAAGCCGCGAGTTGAGCTTCTGGTCGTACCAGCTCGGCGAGGTCGTCGGCGGGCCCGAGTTCACCAGCCATCACGAGACGTTGGAGTTCCTGGGCGAGCTCGGCTTTCCTGTGAACCCGGAAGTCCGCGTCGTCGACGACTTGGCGGGTGTGTACGGGTTCGCCGGCCACTGGCAGGAGCATCGCCACGATCTGGGCTACGAGATCGACGGAGTGGTCGCCAAGGTCGACGAATTGGCGCAGCGCGAATTGTTGGGCTTCACGTCGCGTGCACCACGGTGGGCGATCGCCTTCAAGTTCCCGCCCGAGGAGCGAACGACCATCTTGCGCGACATCCAGGTGTCAGTCGGCCGCACCGGTCGCACCACACCGTTCGCGGTGCTCGACCCGGTCTTCGTCGGCGGCTCGACGGTGCGGATGGCGACCCTGCACAACGAGGATCAGGTTCGTCTGAAGGATGTGCGACCGGGCGACACGGTCACCGTGCGCAAGGCCGGCGACGTGATCCCCGAAGTCGTCGGCCCCGTCCTGTCGCTACGACCGGCGGACAGCCAACCGTGGCAGTTCCCGAAGATCTGCCCGTGCCCGCTGGCGACCGAGTTGGTGCGGCCGGAAGGTGAAGCCGACACGCGATGCATCGCCGAGGCCTGCCCGTTCCAGCGCGACCAGCGGGTGATCTACTTCGCCTCGCGCGGTGCGATGGACATCGAGGGGCTCGGTGAGCGCACGGTGTTCCAACTCAGTGAAGCGGGGCTCATCTCCGATCCGGCCGACATCTATTCGCTGACGGCCGAGCAGCTGCTGCAGCTCGAGGGGTTCGCCAAGATCAGCGCCGACAAGCTGCTCGCCGGCATCGAGGGCTCCAAGACCCGGCCGTTGCCGAAGCTGTTGACCGCTCTCGGGATCCGCGGTCTGGGTCCGTCGGCCAGCGACTCGTTGAGCCGAAGATTCGGCACACTCGACGCGATCCTGGCTGCGGACGAAGCCGCGCTCGCCAGCACCGATGGTGTCGGCCCGGTGATCGCCCGCTCGATTTGCAGCTGGTTCGCGATCGAGGCCAATCGGGCGTTCATCGACAAGCTGCGCAGGGCCGGTGTCGACTTCGGCAAGGTCGAGGTCAGCCACATGGCGCCGGTGCTCGCCGGCAAGGCGGTGGTCGTCACCGGCACGTTGCAGAAGTACTCACGGGAAGAGGCCGAGGAGGCGATCAAGGCCAGAGGCGGCAAGAGCCCGGGCAGCGTCAGCGCCAAGACGTTCGCCGTGGTCGTCGGCGAGTCACCAGGTGCCAGCAAGCTCACCAAGGCCGAGTCGTTGGGCGTCCCGATTCTCGACGACGCCGGGTTCGATCATCTCCTCGACACCGGCGAACTCCCCGGGTAGGACTAGAAGACAGAGAAGGTCCAGGTGTACGACAGCGACTTGGCGCGTGACTCGAGGATCTTCCAGTAGATCACGGTGACGGTGTGCGAACCCTGTTCGAACTCCTCGATCGGCGCGCCCTCCGTGGGCACGAACGTCAATGTGGCGTTGCCGCGTTCGTAGATGGTCGTCGGCGGCAGCGACACCTGCTGGCCGGGAACCACGGCGGGCGCCGAGCCGCCGTCGTTGGTCGACAAGTCGTTGGGATCGACCGTCTTCAACTCGATGCCGTCGATCACCAGCACGCCGGTGTAGCCGGCCAGCAGATCGACGAACACGCGTGTCTGCGCCGGCACTCGAACGGCACCGCGCACCGGGTCGATCGACTCGATCGTGGGTGGCAGCAACAAGGCCTTGCGGCCGGTCACCGAAGAGCGAAAACCGATGATGACGAGGACGATCCCGGCGGCGATGACCATGCTGCAGATCAGGACCCGGCGTTGCTGGGCGTCGAGCCGCGGTGGCTTGGCGGTCGAGGTTTCCGTAGTCATCCGGCACGCATTGTGGCGCAGCGGACTGGATTTCACACATGACCGTTGACGTAGCTCACGTCGCGGTAGCGTCTAGTACCCCATGACAGTGATGGCTCCCCAGTTCAACGGTCGGGTCGTGGCGGGACGCTACCAACTCGGGCCCCGACGCGGCAGCGGTGTCGACGCGGCGGTGTTCGACGCGTTCGATCTCGTCGATCAACGCGTCGTCGCGATCAAGGTCGTCCATCCCGACCTCAGCTGCGGTGAGGGTTTCGAGCGAGCGTTCCGGGTGGCCGCCGAGCACGGGGCGTCGATCAGGCACCCGAACATCGCCGAGATCTACGACTGGGGCGCCGACCAGTGGAACCAGCGCAAGGCGATGTATGTCGTCGTCGAGCACCTCGGTGGCGGCAGCCTGCGGGAGTACCTCGATCGTGGGCGCACGCTGTCACCGTCGCAGGCGTTGGTCGTCGGCCTCGACACGTGCAAGGCCCTCGACGTCATCCATCGACAGGGTCTCGTGCACGGTGACATCCGGCCGTCCACGCTGGTGTTCGGTGACGACGAACGCCTGCGGGTCACCGACGTCGGCTACGGCAACGTGGTCTGCGATGCCCTGTGGGCCGAACGTGCACACGTCAGCAACGCGTTGGCGATGTATGCGTCACCGGAACTGGCGGAGTTCGGCGTGCATGGTCCGAAGGGCGATGTGTACGCGCTGTGCCTCACACTGCTGGAATCGATGAAGGGCACGGTGCCGTTCGCCGGCGACTCGACCGTCGCCACACTGTCCAACCGGGTCGGGCGGTTGATGCCGGTCTCGGCAGACCTCGGTCCACTCGCTGCGGTGCTCGAGCGCGCCGGTCGTCCGCTTCCCGAGGATCGTTACTCGGCCGCCGAGTTCGGGCGCGCGCTCGTACAGGCGGCAGAGAAGCTGCCCCGCCCTGCGCCCATCAACCTGCCCAATTTCGGGCTGTTCGGCGATGCGTCCGGCTCCATCGCCCGGCCCAATCTTCCGCCGCCTGTCCCGGCGGTCGCGCCACCGAAGCCGGCTCCAGAAACGACGGTCTACGTCCCGACCGCCGAGGAGATGGGCGCCGCGCAGACCCCGCCGCCGCCGGTCGAGCCGCCGTTCGACGACGAGCCGCGGGAACACCGCCGTCGTGGACGGTGGCTGATACCGATCGTGCTGCTGCTCGCGGCGATCGCCGGTGGCGTGGCCTACTTCGCGACCCGTGATCGCACGCACACGTACACCGTGCCGCAGCTCGCCGGGTTGACCGAGGCCGAAGCACTGAACCAGATCTCCGGGTTCGACTGGGACACCGTGGTCACCCGAGAAGCCAGCAATGAGGTTCCCCAGGGCGTGGTCATCCGCACCGAACCCGCCGAAGGGACCGAGCTGGAACAGAACAAGCCGTTCGAACTGTTCGTCAGCACCGGTCCGGCGCCGCGCGTGCTGCCCGAGCTCGTCGGGATGACGCTCGACGAGGCAACCACGACTCTGCAGCAGCTCGATCTGGTGCTGCAGCAGGGCGATCCCGTCTTCGACGAGACCGTTCCGGAAGGCACGGTCATCAGTTGGATGGTGCCCGATCAGCCAGGTCTGAAGGCCGGCGGCACTGTGACCCCGGGGACCACCGTCCAGGTCGTGCTGTCCGCCGGTCCGGCCCCGCGTGTCGTCCCGGATCTCACCGGAATGACCCCCGAGCAGGCCACGGCGACGCTCGACCCGCTGGGCCTGGTGCTCGCCCAGCTCGATCCGGAGTTCAGCGACACCGTCGCCAGTGGTCTGATCGCCCGTCAAGATCTTCCGAAGGGCACCAGCGTCGACCGTGGCGCGGTCGTCAGCGTGGTGGTGTCGAAGGGCCAGGACCTCGTCTCGGTGCCGCCGCTCGGTGGCCTCACGCTGCAACAGGCCACCGACACCCTCACAACCGCGGGCCTCGCCGTCGGCACCGTGTCCGGCAATCCCGACGGCGTGCTCGTCGGCGCGCAGTACAAGGGTGTCGAGGTGCTGCCCGGTCAGCAGCTCGTGCGCGGTTCGGCGATCGACATCACGCTGGCGTAGAAATTCACTCCCATCCTCCTCACTGACTAGCGTGCCTTCGTCTACGAGGAGGGTTGTGATGGGATCGCTCGACGGCCGGGTTGCAATCATCACCGGGGCGGGTCGCGGGATCGGGCGTGAACACGCGTTGCTCTTCGCCCGTGAAGGGGCGCGAGTCGTCGTCAACGACCTCGGTGGCGCGAACGACGGCACCGGAACCGATGCCACGCCGGCGCAACAGGTCGTCGCCGAGATCGAGGCGATGGGCGGCGAGGCGATCGTCAACGCCGACAACGTCGCCGACTGGCAGGGTGCGCAGCGCCTGATCAACTCCGCCATCGAACACTTCGGCGACCTCGACATCCTCGTCAACAACGCCGGGATCCTTCGCGACCGGGTGATCGTCAACATGACCGAAGAGGAGTGGGACGCGGTGATCGCAGTCCACCTGAAGGGTCACTTCGCCCCGACGAGATGGGCGGCCGCGTACTGGCGTGAGCAGCACAAGGCCGGCAACGGCAAGCCGCGCAACCTCGTGCACACGTCGAGCACCTCGGGCCTGTTCGCCAACCCAGGCCAGAGCAACTACGGCGCGGCGAAGACGGGTATCGCCACGTTCAGCCAGATCGCGGCCAAGGAACTGATTCGCTACGACGTCAAGAGCAACACCATCGCTCCTGGAGCGCGCACCCGCCTGACGCTGGCGACGCCCGGCCTCGGCGACATCATGAAGCCGGCCGAGGGCGCCTTCGACGAGTGGGATCCGGCCAACATCTCGCCGCTGGTCGCCTACCTCGCCAGCGTCGACTGCAAGTTCACCGGCGAGACGTTCTTCGTGCAGGGTGGCAACGTGACGCTGATCGAGAGCTGGTCGCGGGGCGCGTCGGTCAACCGCGATTCGATCTGGCCGGTCGACGAACTGGCCGATGCACTTGCGCCGCTGGCGCGGACCTGACGATCGGCTACCCCGTTATTCGGTGATGTCCTTGATCTCCTGGGCGACCGCCTTGGCGGTGTCGTCCTGGGGCATCCCGGTCTGCATCGCCATCATCTTCATCATGTCGCCCTGCACCTTGATCTTGCCGGCCATGAACGCCTGCATGCCCGCCGCCTGGTCCTGGTCGACGAAGACCTTCTTGGCGGTGTCGTAGTCCGTCGTCAACGTGAGGTCGGGGGTCTCCAATTCACCCGACTCCATCACGAGGCTGCCGGACGACGTGTCGAGGAACAGCTTCACCTGGCCGTCGCCGAACGGAACGTCCGTGATCACCTGGTTCATGCGCACGCTGATGGTGATCGGCGAAGCCTGATCCGCGTACTTCTCGCGGATCGTCTTCGCGGCGTCCATCCATTCGGTCGACAGAAATGGATACGGCATCGAACCCTCAGCTTTCTCTTGGCAGCTCCCGTTGGCACGGGCTTGTGCTTGACGTCGGCTCAAGTTAGCGGGCCGTCGTCCGCGCCGCATAGGTGAACAGATCGTTCAATTCCTTTCGAATTCGAGCCCGGGGCGGTAACGATGTTGGCAATGGCGCGGATCCTTGTCACCGAAGAAATTGCCGAGGGCGGGCTCGATCGCCTGCGGAGGGCCGGCCACGTTGTCGATGTTCGACTCGACCTCGATGAGCTCAACGACAACATCCAGGGCGCCGAGGCGTTGATCATCCGCTCGGCCACGCAGGTCACCGCAGAGGTGCTCGAGCACGCCGACTCGTTGATGGTGATCGGCCGGGCCGGCATCGGCCTCGACAACGTCGATGTCGCCGCGGCGACTCGTCGTGGCGTCATGGTCGTCAACGCACCGCAGAGCAACATCATCTCGGCCGCCGAGCACACCATGGCGCTGCTGCTCGCCCAAGCACGCAACATCCCTCAGGCCCATTCAGCGCTGACCGCCGGCCGATGGGAACGCTCGCGCTGGGAGGGTGTCGAGCTGGCAGACAAGACGCTGTCGGTGATCGGGCTCGGACGCATCGGCAAGCTGGTGGCCGATCGCGCCAAGGCGTTCGGGATGCGGGTCGTCGCCTACGACCCGTTCGTGTCGGCGGACAGGGCGCGGCAGATGGGTGTCGAGTTGCTGTCGCTCGATCAGGCCGTTGCCGAAGCCGACTTCTTGACGATCCACCTGCCGAAGACGAAGGAGACCACTGGTCTCATCAACCGCGACCTGTTGTTGAAGGCCAAACCGACGATGCGGTTGATCAACGTCGCCCGCGGCGGGATCGTCGACGAGACCGAGTTGGCCGAGGCCATCCGCGATGGTGTGATTGCCGGTGCTGCCCTCGACGTGTTCGCCGTCGAACCCACGACGTCCTCGGCCTTGTTCGAGCTCGACCAGGTCGTCGTCACCCCTCATCTCGGCGCGTCCACCCGAGAGGCGCAGGACAAGGCCGGCGACACGATCGCCGACATGGTCCACCTTGCTCTCGCCGGCGAGTTCGTGCCGTTCGCCGTGAACGTCGACGCTGCGGAAGCGAACGAGACGCTGCGCCCGTTCCTACCTCTCGCCGAACGGCTGGGGCGGTTGTTCGCCTCGTTGGTCGGCGGCGCGCCGCAACAGCTCGAAGTGTGCACCGAGGGCGACATCGCCGGCTACGACACGCGCATCCTCACACTGGCCGCGTCGAAGGGGTTCTTCGGATCCGTCACCGACGAGCCGGTCACCTACGTCAACGCGCCGCAACTCGCCAGGGATCACGGTGTCGATCTTCGTGAGATCAACTGCGCGACCTCGGCCGACTTCGTCAACCTCATCACCTTGCGCGGCGGCGGACGCTCGTTGTCCGGAACGTTGGTCGGCCGGCGTGGCGAGCAGCGGATCGTGATGATCGACGAGCACAGTGTCGACGTGCCGCCCGCCGAGCACATGCTGATGGTCATCAACGACGATCGACCGGGCGTGATCGGAATCGTCGGCACGCTGCTCGGTGACGCCGGCGTCAACATCGCCGACATGGACGTAGGTGCGTCACCCGACGGGAAGACCGCGGTGATGCTGATCGCCACCTCGGGCGAGGTCGAGTCGAGCGTGCTGGCTCAGCTGCGTGGCGCAGCCGGCATCATCTCGGTCGACGCCTTGACCTGCTGATCGGTTGCAGCGGCGCGGATCGCGTCGCGCGTGGCCACCGCCTCGCGCCTCGCGGCGTCTGCAAAGTCCGAGCCCGAGGATGCGTACAGCACCGCCCTCGACGAGTTGATCACCAGACCGAACCCGTCGGTCGTTGCGCCGTGAGCCACGGTCGCGGCGACGTCGCCGCCCTGCGCGCCGACGCCGGGAACGAGCACCGGCATGTCGCCGATGATCGAACGAACGGTGCCGAGCTCGCGCGGGTAGGTGGCCCCGACCACCAGCCCGCACTCGCCGATCGAACTCCACTCGGTCGCGGCCCGACGAGCGACGCGGGCGAACAGCGGTTCACCACCGACGTCGAGTGACTGGAAGTCGTCGCCGCCGGGATTCGACGTACGGCACAGCACCAGCACCCCGCGACCCTCATAGCGCAGATACGGCTCGATCGAGTCGGTGCCGAGGTACGGATTGACGGTGACCGCGTCGGCCCCGTAGCGGTCGAACACCTCGATCGCATACTGCTCGGCGGTCGGCCCGATGTCGCCCCGCTTGGCGTCGAGGATCAACACCACGCCTGGATAGGTGTCGTGGATGTACGCGCAGAGTCGTTCGAGCTGCGGTTCGGCCCGCCGCGCCGCGAAGTAGGCGAACTGCGGTTTGAACGCGCACACCGCGTCGGCCGTGGCGTCGACGATCGCCTTGCAGAAGTCGAACACCGAGTCACTCTCCCGGAACGCGGCCGGCATGCGCGGCGGGTCGGGATCGAGACCGACGCAGAGCATCGACTGTGAGGTCTCCCAAGCAGTACGCAACTTGGAGTGGAAGCCCATGCACCGACGAATCTAGCCCGTGGGCACCCGATCGGACCCTCTCACCGGTGCCTCCGGGCGCAGCGCCCACTTCTCGGCGCTGCGTGCCGTGAACAGCCGGAACAGCGTCAACTGCAGGACCAGGATCGTCGAGCCGAAGACGAACCACTGCAGCAACGTGTTGTGCCGGTCCTGGCCGGCGAGGAACGTGTGCACGGTGGCCGACAGCCACAGGGCGATGCTCGTGAGATGCACGGCGTGCCAGATCTTGCGTTTGATGTGCCGCATCAACCACGAGGTCACCTGGATGGCCATGAGGAAGTAGAACGCGACGACGCCCCAGGCGACGGCGCCCGTCTTCCACGGCGAGCGCATGGGGATGAACAGTTCTCGCCAACCGAAGTACACGAAGTTGTCGGCCCACAACCCGAAGACGTGGATGGCGACGAACACCACCGACAGCGTGCCGAGGAAGCGATGCAGATCGAGCAACCACGCCGGGACGCCGCGCTTGCGCACCAGCCGGCCGGACAGCGTCAGACCCCACAGGATGCTCGCGGTCACCGTCGCCCAGGCGACGATGCCACTCGACCTGGCGACGTACCAGGCCAGTTTGTCGGTGACGGCGATCATCGCGAAAGCCCCTCGACGATCTCGACGCGGTCGCAGGTGATCAGCCACGCCTTCACATCGGCGGCGCGCAGCAGCGCGCTCCCTTCGGCCGACCCGACGATGATTGCCGCCTTGGCAAGGGCTTCGCCGCGGGCCGCACTTTGATCGGCCACCGCGACGGCGATGAGGTCGGTACCCGAAGAGAGGCCGGTGCGCGGGTCGATGATGTGATGGTGCTCGATGCCGCCGCGGGTCCATCGCCGAATGGCGACGGTGCTCATGACCACAGCGCCGGAGAACAACGCGTAGTGGTCGACGACCGTGCCGGAGATCGGGTGCAACAACGGCACGTGCCAGCCCTCGGCATCGACGGGTTCGCCTGACGCATGGATGTCGCCGCCCAACGACACGTATGCCGAGTTCGCGCCGGCGGCGACCAGCTCGTCGGCGATCATGTCGGCCGCAAGGCCCTTGCCGATCCCGCCGAGGTCGATCGACAGCCGAGGCGGCATGCGCACGATGTTGCCGACGATCTCGAGTCCCGTGAGTCCCGGTGCGGTGGTGGCCTCGGCGGTGGCCGGAAGGTGGTCGATGATGTCGGCGAATGTTCGGTCGTAGCCGAGGCGCTCGAGACTCACTCGGATGGACGGATCGAACAGGCCGCCGGTTTCGTAGTACATGTCGAGGCACCGCAGGAGTGCGGCAACGAGATCATCGCTGCACTGCCGGGGCGCGTCCCGTTGATCGTGGAGGCGATTGAGCTCGCTGTCCGGGAGGAAGCGACTCCAGGTCTGCTCGAGTTGTCGTAGCCGACCGAATCCGTACCGGATCAGCTCGACCGGTCCGTCGATCAGGATCTCGGCCTCGGAGCCCATTACTCGAGCTGTCGAGCGGTGCCAGTTTCGCTCGACGATCGTCATCTCGGTCAGCATCCGCTTCCCTGACACGCCGGCGGCGCCGGAGCCGGAGCCGGAGCCGGTACTGGGGCGGGTGCCGGTGCGGGCTCGGGAGCAGGTGCCGGTGTCGGATCTGGTGCCGGTGCAGGTGCGGGTGTTGGAGCGGGCGCGGGTGCTGGCGCCGGCGTCGGGTCCGGAGCCGCCGCCGGCGCGGGTGCCGGTGCGGCGGGTGCAGGCGACGGTGCGGCTGGGGCCTGCGCGGCCGCCGGAGCCGGAGTCGCCGCGCCACCCGATGGTTTCGGTGCGGCAGGCGCTGCCGGTGCAACTGCGGGTGCTGCGACGGGAACCGTCGCGGGCGCGAGAGGAGCGGCGACCGCGTTGGGATCGACGACCGCGTTGGGATCGACCAGGGTGGTCGCGGTGGGATCGGCCGGCGCCGCGACAGTGGTCGGTGGCGCGATCGGGTTGCCGAACTCGTCGACATATGTGACCCGATGGATGGTCTCGACCAGCGATGTCGGAGTCGCTGCCGGATCGGCCTGCTTCGATTGCACCGAACGGGCGTCCGCCGTGGCGAACGAGGCGATGGTGGCGAGGAAGCCCGATGTGGCGAGGCCGGTGGCGAGGATGCGGCCGGCAGCAGCGGCGTGACGCCGACGATTGCCGAACAGGCGAACGCTGGTGTGGCGATCGATCGGCGCGGGCGCGACAGTGGGCTGGGCGACAACGGGTTGGGCGACAACGGGTTGGGCAACTGAGACTTGTGCGACTGGTCCGGCGGGCGGCCCCCACGTCGCTGCGGGCGCCGGTGGCGGTGGCACTGGACGAGCCGCAGCCGGGTTACGGCTGCCGAGCTTGGCGAGCCTGGCAAGTTGCTGTTCGTTCAATCCAGCGGGAGCTACAGGCGCCGCGGCCGGCCCGGCAGAAGGCTCGGCGGCCGCGTTCGGATTGCGTTTGTTCAACCGCGCGAGCCGGGCCAGTTGTTGTTCGTTCAGCTCAGTCGTCATCGCACTTCCAGGCGCCATTGCGGAAGCGCGGATTGATGCAACCGTCGGGGACCGGGGGACGAGCTGGCGCGACCGTGGTCGGTGCAGGTGTGGCGGGTGCCGCGGTGGGCGCGGGTGGCTGGGTAGCGACGGTCGGCTCGGGCGCGGGCGGTGCCGGCGCGGCGGGCGCTGCCGAAACCTCACCCTGCGACGCGGCGGACACAACCGGTTCTGCCGGTGACGCCGCGGGAACCTCGGCAACGACCTCTGGTACTTCTGCCGCCGGCGCGGCGGCGGGGGCTGCTGCTGGCGGTGCGGCGGATGAACCGCCTCGCGGGGCCGGTGCCGACGCTTCACCTGCGACCACCGGCGAAGTTGGCGCGGCCGCTGGGTCTGCAGCGGCGACCGTCGTCGAGGAACGGACCACGATGTAGTCGTCGACGATCTCGACCTGCGTGCCCGACGGCGACTTCGATGCGGCACTCGCGAACAGGCCACCGCTCGCGGTCGCGAACGCCACGCAGGCGATCCCAAAAGTTGTCGTAGCGGAGACTATGTACGTGATTGCGAGACGGCGTTCCACACGATCACCCTTCTGCCACCAGGCGATGACAAGTCATAGGTCCCGAGCGGGTTCGGGCCTAGAACACGAACAGGTATCGGCAGAACGCGGGCGCGCCTGGATCAAGAACTGGTCAAGAAATGGGTGCTGACCAGGATCAGTCGACAGTGATCGCGGCGGTCGGGCACATGTCGGCAGCCTGTTCCACCGACTGGCGCAACTGCTCGCCAGGCTCCTCTTGGAGGACGTACAAGAAGCCATCCGAGCGAACCTCGAACACCTCGGGGCAGATCTGCGCGCACGAGCCGGTCGACGCACAGACGTCGTAGTCCACCGTGACCCTCATCTGATGTCCTCCCTTTCAGGCTTTGGCCGGGCGATAGCCGTCGGCGATCGCGTCCTCTGCCCGTGCATAGCATCGCTCTGCGACCGTCCGATCGTAGAAGCGGCCGCCAGGCGAGTGGAAGATTCCGGAGTTGTCGTTGGCCTTCAGCGGATAGCCGTCGGGACATTTGCCGTCGACTGGAGCCTTCCATGTCGCTGCTTCTGACGTGGCGCTCTCATCGGTTGCCGCCGCAGGAGCGGTGTCGGGCTTGGGAGTGTCAGTGCGCAGCGGTGGCCACTCGGGTGTCGACGACGGGGCGTTGCGGCGTCGATTCCACACCTGGTACCCACCGAGACCAACACCGACCAACACACTGAGCACGAACAGCCGCCGGAGCCAACGCATCATGGGCGATGACCTTACTGCTGGTGGCGTTCGTGAGCGTTCAATACCGCACGAAGGGATGCCGTGATGATGTTGGGGTCGACACCGACGCCCCACAGGACCTTGCCGTCCGGTTCCGACGTCTCGACGTAGGCGACGGCGTTCGCCTCCGAACCTTGACCGATTGCGTGCTCGGCGTAGTCGAGCACGTTCAGTTCGGCATCGACGCCGTCGCGCAACGCGTGCACGAACGCGTCGATCGGACCGTTGCCCTCGCCGACGATCGTCACAGGGGCGCCGTTGACCACCAACTGGGCAGTGATCGACGTGCGACCGGTGGCGGAATCGCTGCGGAGCTCGTGGCTGTTGAGCCGGAACCGCGGTTCCGGACGGAGGTAGTTGTTCTGGAAGGCCTCCCACATCACGACCGGACTGATCTCGGTTCCTGAGTCCTCGGTGATGTGTTGGATCGTCTTGGAGAACTCGATCTGCAGGCGTCGCGGGAGGTCGAAGCCGTGCTCGGCTTTCATCATGTAGGCGACACCGCCCTTGCCGGACTGCGAGTTGACGCGGATGACGGCCTCGTACGAACGGCCGACATGCTTCGGATCGATCGGCAGGTACGGGATCGCCCAGCGGTCGTAGTCGTCGGGCAGTGCTTCGAAGCCCTTCTTGATCGCGTCCTGATGGCTGCCGCTGAACGAGGTGTAGACGAGGTCGCCGGCATACGGATGGCGCGGCGGCACGGGAAGGCGGTTGCAGTATTCGGCCACCCGGCGAAGTGCATCGATGTCGGTGATGTCGAGCTCCGGATCGACGCCGTTGCTGAACAGGTTCATCGCCAAGTTGACGATGTCGACGTTGCCGGTGCGCTCTCCGTTGCCGAACAGCGTTCCCTCGACGCGATCGGCGCCGGCCATCACACCGAACTCGGCGGCCGCGACCGCGCAACCACGGTCGTTGTGCGGATGCAGGCTGAGTACGACCGAGTCGCGGTTACGGATCGTGCGGCCGAACCACTCGATCACGTCGCCGTACACGTTCGGGGTGTAGCACTCGACCGTCGCCGGCAGGTTGAGGATGATCGGCTTGTCAGGCGTCGGCTCGACCACGTCCATCACCGCCTCGCAGATACGGATCGCGAACTCCGGCTCGGTCAACGTGAAGCTCTCCGGCGAGTACTCGTAGCGGATCTGCGTGCGGCCCATCGTCTGTTCCAACTTGCGGCACAACTTGGCGGCGTTCACGGCGATGTCGATGATCCCGTCCATGTCGAGTCCGAACACGACCTCGCGTTGCAAGGGGTTCGTCGAGTTGTAGAAGTGCATGATGACCCGCGGCGCGCCTTGCACGCACTCATACGTTCGCTCGATCAGCTCCGGGCGGCATTGCACCAGCACCTGGATCTCGACGTCGTCGGGGATGAGGTCCTCCTCGATCAACTGCCGGATGAAGTCGAAGTCGGGCTGGCTGGCGGCGGGAAAGCCGACCTCGATCTCCTTGAAGCCCATCTTGACGAGCGCGTCGAACATGTGCCGCTTGCGCTGCGGGTCCATCGGGTCGATGAGGGCCTGGTTGCCGTCGCGCAGATCGACGCTGCACCACAACGGCGCCTTGTCGAGAACGACATCGGGCCAGGTGCGATCGCGCAGCACGATCGGGACGTAGGGCTTGTACTTGTCGAACTTCATCGGTTTCGGGGTTGCTGGTCGAGGAGGCATGTCGTGCTTTCGTTGGCGTGTGGTGTGGTCGGAAAAATGAAGAACCCCCCGGCCGTTCGGCGGGGGGTGCGGGCAAGCGCAGCGACGCGAGCGCTTGCCCTACATAAGAAGCAGGAGGTTGCGGGCGGCGGTCATCTCCTTCAGTCTGCCCGCGAAGCTCGAACTTGTCAATGTGGGGGCGACCAGCGACCTGGTCGCCCCCACACCCGGTGAATTGTGGGAACAGCTACCGCGCGACGACCAGATTGGATCTGACCGATTGCGGACCCGAACCGACCTTGTTGCGGGCCTGGACGGTGAAGCGGTAGTTCCCACTCGGCAGTGTCATCGTCAGTTGCCTGGCCGAGCCGGGCAGGACCGCCGAGGTCGTGGTCGCCAGCACGGTTCCGGTTGACGACATCTTCAGCGCGCGCACGACGTAGCCGGTCACTGGCGATCCACCGTCACCGAGCGGAGCGTTCCAGTTGGCGGTAGCCGTGATCGCTCCGCCGGCGACACCCGCTGTCGCCGTTCCG
>Ga0207648_10003764_pt1 | contig 15850 bp, 15 predicted proteins | sample KBSMisM32_FD_184310 | JGI IMG/M metagenome (GOLD analysis project Ga0207648, IMG submission 184310) | Miscanthus rhizosphere microbial communities from Kellogg Biological Station, Michigan, USA - KBS Miscanthus M3-2 (SPAdes) (version 2) | ecosystem: Host-associated > Plants > Roots >...
ACGCCGGCAAGACCGGGCACGTCTATGTCCACGACCGCAAGGACTGCAGCCTGATCCGCTTCTCCGATGCGATGATCCCGCAGGAGAACATGTGGACGCTGCCGACGGCACAGGGCGCGCGCATGCTGCCCGGCGCCAATGGCGGCGTGGAGTGGTCGCCGATGGCGGTCAATCCGCAACTCGGGCTGAGCTATGCCATCAACCTGCACCAGCCCATGACCTACCAGGTGCAGAGCTCGCCCTATCCCGGCGGCAAGCTCTGGCTCGGCGGCGCCTTCAAGGTGATTCCCAGCGAGGAGCAGTGGGGCAACATCACCGCGGTCGACTACAACACCGGCAAGATCCGCTGGCAGGTGAAGACGCCGCAGCCGATGATCGGCGGCGTGCTCGCGACCGCCGGCGGGGTTGTCTTCACCGGCGAGGGCAACGGCAAATTCAACGCCTATGACGCGCGCAACGGCAAGGTGCTCTGGACGTTCAATGCCGGCGCCGGCGTCAACGCGCCGCCATCCACCTACACCGTCGGCGGCAAGCAGTACGTCGTGGTCGCCGCCGGCGGCAATGTCCAACTCGACTTCAAGCGCGGCAATAGCATCATTGCCTTCACGTTGGACTAATGCGCCGAAGCAACACGCGCAAAGCCATAGGCGTTACGCAGACGGGGCCGCTGGGCCCCGTCTTTTTCATTGCCATTCTCGGCATCCTCTTGCTGCCGGCTCCATCACCTGCGCAGACGATCGAGGAGAAAGCGCAATTGTGCGCGGCCTGTCACGGCGAGAACGGCATTCCGCAGGAGAAGACCACGCCGGTGATCTGGGGACAGTACCAGGGCTATCTCTATCTCGTGCTGCGCGACTACAAGTCCGGCGCGCGCAAGAACGACATCATGTCGCCCCTGGCCGAGACGCTGGCGCGCGAGGACATGATGGCGCTGGCGCTCTATTTTTCGCAAAAGCGATGGCCCGACCTGCAACAGCCGGCGGCGCCGCCGGATGTCGCGGCCAGGGCGATCCGCGCCAATGGCTCGGTCGGGTGTACCGGCTGCCACCAGGGCCAATACCAGGGCGAAGGCACCCAGCCGCGCGTCGCCGGCCAATACAGGGAATACCTCCAGCAGACGATGCTGGACTTCCGCACGCGCGCTCGCGGCAACAATCCCGGCATGACCGATCTGATGCTGGCGACCTCGGAAGCCGACATCGCGGCGCTCGCGCAATACATGGCCGGGCTGCAATACCTGCCCGGGCAGTAGGCAGGCTCACCTCGCGCCGAGCTTCTCGCGGATGCTGTCATTGGCAGCGAGGTCGCGCGCGCGCTTTCCGCTGTTGTCGGCAATGGAGCGATCCGCGCCGCGGCGGAGGAGGAGATCGACGATCTCTCCGTGGCCGAGTTCGGCGGCGATCATCAGCGCGGTGCGGCCGCGGTTGTCGATCGCGTCGATGGGCGCGCCGGCACCGAGCAACAGCTCGACGACATCCATGGCGGCGCGGGCGCCGACGCCGTCCTCGCTGCCCGCCGCCCACATCAGCGCGGTCAGATCGTTGCCGTAGGCGCGCCGGGGATCGACGCCGGCCTCGAGCAGGCGGCCAACGATGAGCGCAAACCCGCGCCCGGCGGCATACGTCATGGCCGCCTTGCCGGTCGTGTCCAGGACATCGGGATCGGCGCCCGCGGCGATGAGCTGATCGAGGATGCGACCGCTGCCCTTGAAGGCGGCCGCCGCAAGCGGGGTGACGCCCGATGGGCCCGCCAGGTTCGGATCGGCACGCCTCGTCAGCAGCATCGCCACGCTGGCCTGCCGCTCGTTCTCGACCGCGGCGTAAAGCGCAGTCGCACCGGCGAGATTGCGCGCGTCGAGCGGCGCGCCCCGCGTCACCAGGAAATCGACCAGCGCCACGTGTCCGGCCCGCGCCGCACGCGCCAGCGCCATGGCGCCGAGCCGGTCACGTGCGGCAAGCGATGCACCCGCGTCGAGCAGACGGCGCGCCAGCGGCAGGCAGCCGGAATCGGCGGCCGCGAACAGCACGAGATTGAGCTCGGTCAACTTGGCCTCGGGCTTGATCAGGTCGAGCCGGCGTTCGAGCTCGCGGCAGGTGGGAGCCGTGGCCACTCCCGCCGGCGCGGCCGAGGCCGCATGCGCAAGCAGACACGCGGCGACGATCGAACCCGCCAGGACAACGCGACCTATGGAATTCAGCGGGGCCATGGCCGGCAAGACATTCCATGGTCGGTGGGCCGCTGTCCAGGCGACCGGCGCTGGCTTCGTCGTCGCAACCATCTCCGGCTCCCGCCAGAGATGCGGCCGGCGGTGCGGCACCCATGCGGTCCTGGCATTGCTCGGGCGAAGCACCCCGTATACGCTCGATGGCAAGCGCTTTTCTGGCACATGCCAACGCCAGCAAGATATCAAACAAGCGTCTTTCAAGAAGCGTCCCTGGGGAGGTCAATCATGCGACAGATCCGCAAGTTTTCCGGCATCGCGGTTCTCGCCGGCGCCTCGGCCGCCGCAATCGCAGCGTCCGCGTTCGCGGCCGAATACTCGATGACGGTCAATCGCGACCGGCTGATCAACGCGCAGAACGAGCCACAGAACTGGCTGATGATGAATGGCGACTACGGCTCGATGCGCTATTCCAAGCTCACCCAGTTCAATCGCGACAATGTCAAGAATCTTCGGATGGTCTGGGCGCTGGCGCTCGGCGGCATGCAGGACGTCGGCCAGAACGGTCCCGAGAACGAAGTCAATCCGTTGATCGACAACGGCTTCATGTACACCACCGACGGCTGGGGCACGGTCTACAAGATCGACGCCCGCAATCCGAACAAAGGCGAGTTCGTCTGGATCAGCGATTCCGGCGTCCGCCATGAGGGCAATGTCCCGCGCACGCGCGGCATCGCGCTGTGGGACGACCTCGTGATCGCCAACCTGCCTGACGGCCGGGTGATCGCCATCAACCGCGACTCCGGCGAGATCGTCTGGGACAAGCAGGTCGCCAAACCGAACGAATTCGGCAGCAAGGAGAAATTCCTCACCGCCCCGATCACCGCCGAGGGCAAGGTTCTGGTCGCCAACGGCGCGGGCGACGCGCAGACCCGCGGCTGGCTGGCGGCGCTCGACGTCAAGACCGGCAACGAGCTCTGGCGCTGGTATGTCGTGCCCAAGCCCGGTGACCCCGGCAGCGAGACCTGGAAGGACAAGACCAACGCCTGGAAGACCGGCGGCGGCGGGCTGTGGCAGACCGGATCCTACGACCCCTCGTCAAAGCTCACGGTATGGGGCACCGGCAATCCGGTTCCGATCTACGATCCGCAGGCGCGGCCGGGCGACAATCTCTACACCAATTCCGCGGTCGCGCTCGATATCGAGAGCGGCAAACTCGCCTGGTATTTCCAATACACGCCGAACGATTCGTGGGACTACGACGAGAACGGCATTCACCTGTTGTACGACACCACGATCAACGGCGAGAACCGCAAGGCCGTGGCCCACTTCGGACGCAACGGATTCTTCTACACGCTCGATCGCACCAACGGCAGCTTCATCAGGAGCGGGCAATACGTCAACGACTTGAACTGGACCAAGGGCATCGATCCCAAGACCGGCAAGCCGCTGGAATACGATCCGAAGCTCGACGTTCAGCAATACGTCACCGAAGCCCGTGCGTTGCGCGGCGACGGGATGAAGCGCGCCTGCCCGACCTGGCACGGCGGCGTCGCGCACCAGCCGGTGGCTTATAATCCGGTCAAGAAGATCGCCTATGGCGTCGGCATCGAGGGCTGCTTCACCCAGAACGGCGCCATGGTCGCGTACAAGTCGCCCGATGGCGGCATCGATACCCAGAAGAGCGAGAAGCGCACCTATACCAGCGATCTCTACTACGGCTCCATCACCGCCTTCGACACCGTCAACCACAAGGTTATCGCGAAGGCCATCACCGACATCGAGATCCGTTCAGGCGCGCTGGTCACCGCCGGCGGCGTGGTGTTCACCGCGCTGCAGGACGGATGGGTGATTGCGTACAACGACGAAACGCTGGAGGAACTCTGGCGCTTCAATGTCGGCACCCCGCTCAAGGGCGCGCCGGTGACCTACGCGATCGGACCCAAGCAATATCTCGCGGTGCAGACCAGCGGCCGTCACCTGCATCCCGTGAAGTTCGATAAGCTGGAGAACTCGAGCTACCTGTTCGTCTTCGCCCTGAATTGATCTGACGGGCCCGACGGTTTTGCAGGGTGGGCACGGTGCTACGTGCGTTTGCCCACCCACGGCATCCGGGATACGAGAGCCGCCTACTTCGCGAACTCGCTGCAGGCTTCGACGTCCGAGCCCCAATAATCGATGCACTTGGCGCGATCCATCGGGCCCTGACCGATGACCTTCGCGAACATGAAGTCGGCGATGGCATCGATCTCGCGCGCCTGCAATGTCGCCGGCGGATCGGGCATCTGCAGCTTGGGTGATCGGATGTCGGCCTGCTTGAGGCCGTAGCAGCGCCCGTCGCTGTAAGCGAACTTGTCGAACGGCGGCATCCCGCTGCCGGGTCGCCCGCACTTGATGAGCAGGATCAAGGTTTCGCGGTCGAGTACGGATTCCCGCAGGTTGGCGCCGTCGGGCATCTGGCTGTCGAGCTTGCGCCCGTCGCCTGCCCAGCCGTGGCACGCCTGGCAGTTGCCCTTCTGGCGAAACAGCCGCGCGCCGGCCGCGATATCCGCCGGATCCGGGGCCTGTGCATGCGCGGCCGAGCCAAATAGCAATGCACCCGTCACGGCGATGATGGCGACAGACAGGCTTCGTTTCAGGGCGCTGTTCATAGGGGTACCCACGGGCAGGCCGATCGGGTCTGCAATCCTAGAGCCAAATCGCGCGGAGTTGAATCGCCATTTCGCGATTGGGAAACATTGGCAGCCGCCACAGCGGCAGGTACCGTGCGCAACCATGCGATCTGCCGCTGCGCTGCTGCTGGGCCTGTTCTGCTGGTCGTCGGTCACCGCTGCCGAGGATCTGCGGCGCGCCACCGTCTGGGACCTCAAGCTCGGGATGCCGGTATCCGCGCAGCCCGCGTCCGACCAGTTTCGCGGATTCGCCTGCGGCTCGAACGGCGGCGCTCCGCGCCGGCAATTGAGCGGCTGGGATGATTTCCGGCGCTGCGATGCGGAAGCGAGCGGACTGCGCGAGGTCTATTTCGAATACGACGACGAATACGAATACATCGCGCGCGCCCGCGACCTGCCGCGCGAGGTATCGCGCTGGGCTGGCACGACCGAGGCCGGCTTTCCGGTGGTGGTGTCGGCACTGTTTGATGACGGCGGCGTGCTCAAGGGCATCCGGATCGTGACCGATTCCCGCCCCGAGTACCGCACTGACACCGCCGATGCCAATCTGCGCAAGCGCGCGGACGCCTATCTGTTCGGCGGCCTCATGGCCGCGCGTCACGGCATCGAGCCCGCACGTGACTGCGTATCGCTGCCGGCAGCCGAAGGCGAGAGCGCCGTCGGCGAGCTGTTCGTCAAGCAGTCCTGTGAGCTGGCCGACGCATCGCGCGGTCGCAAGGTCGTCGTGCGCGCCAATTATTTCCGCAAGACCGGTCAGAGCGGCGTCAATCCGCAACTGCCGACGCAACTGACCCAGGGTCAGTTCGAGAGTTCAGCCCGGCTGGACATCAGCGCCAGCCCGCCGTGATCGTCCGAGGCACGATTCCGGGGAATAACCTTCACTCATCCCTGACCGTGCCATCCGGCATCGCGGTCGCCCGGAAGAGCGCGCCTTCGAGCCTGGTTTCGTACATGTTGGCACGCCGGAAGTTGGCGCCGGCAAGCACGGCCCGGGACAGGTCAGCGCCGCGCAAATTCGCGCCGAGCGCATTGGCACCGCTGAGATCGGCGCCGACGAAGCTCGCCTCGATCGCCTCAACACCCATCAGCCGCGCCTCCTTGAGCGACGCCGTGTCGAAGCGGGCGCCGCGTAGGAACGCGAAGTCGAGCGCGGCCGCGCTCAAGTCCGCGCCGGTCAGGATTGCGTCCGCCAGCCGTGCCTTGCGCAGGTCGACGTTGCGCAGCGTCGCCTGGGTGAAATCGGCACGGGTGAGTCGCGCGACGCCCATCAGTGCGTCGGTCAGATCGGCGCCCGCGAGCTTCGCCCCGTCCAGAATAGCGGCATAGAGCATGGCGTCGCGCAGCACGGCGCCGGCAAGGTCCGCCCGGCTCAGATTGGCCTTGTTGAGGTTGGCCCCGGTCAGATCGGCACCCGCGAGCCGCGCTCCTGCCAACCTGGCGTCGTGAAAATTCGTGTCCTTGAGATTGGCGCCGGTGAGATCAACACCGGACAGGTCGCGACGTTTGAAGTTTCCCCCGGCGAGATCGCAGCGCTGGCATTCGCGCGTGCGGCCGGCGAGGAAATCTGCACGTTGGTCCGCATGCGCGAGCGTCGAGGACAGCGCGGCCAGCACGACCAGGCAGGCTGCCGTCATGCCTCTCGATGCCGTGATGTCCCTGCTCATGCTGCCAATCTTAGCACCGCTCGTCGGCCGGCCCTGGCGCGCATTGTCCGATCATGCCCAAACGATGTAAATTGCTCGGCGCAAGCCGCGCCCGGATGAAACCATGCCCAGCGTTCCATTCCTGACCACCGACGGCGACGCGCATGCGCGCGGCCTTGCTCACGGGCGACGATTCGCGCCGGACATCGCCGCCAATGTCGCGACCTATCTGCGCCGGTTCGCCGCTTCCGGGCTCGATCGCGATGGCGCTTTCTCCGAGGCCGAGATCTGGTGCCGGGCGATCGCCGAGCAGAGTCCGAGCTACGCCGAGGAAATGCGTGGCATTGCCGACGGCTCCGGCCAGAGCGAGCAGGCCATCGCCCTGCTCAATGCGCGCTACGAGCTGGCGTTCACGCTGTTCGGGCAGGAGGCGACGCAACAACGAGCCAGGGCGGGCGAGCTTCTCGAAATCGGGCCCGACGGCTGCACCACATTCGGCCTCAAGCCCGAGGTGACCGAGGATCGCCATACCTGGCTCGGCCAGAACTGGGACTGGCTGGAAGGCGTGCACGGGCACACTTTCGTCCTGCAGGCGCGGCGAAAAGGACAGCCGAGTTTCGTCTGCCTTACCGAGGCCGGCATCGCGGGCGGAAAAATGGGCGTCAACGAATGCGGGATCGGCCTGGTCGAGAACGGGCTCGCCTCCAGCCACGATGGCCGCAATCCTTACTGCAAGCCGTTCCACGTGCGTTGCCGTGAAGTGCTGGATGCGGAACGGTTCGAACAGGCGCAGCGGCCGGTCATCGACACACCGCGCACCTGTTCGGCGAATTTCGTGATCGGTGCGGCCGGCGGCGAGATCGTCGATATCGAGTCGAGCCCCGACCACGTCAGCTACCTTCATCCCGAGGAGGGCATCATCACACATTCCAATCATTTCCTGTCCGCGGGCCACGGTGAATCGCTGCTGGAAAAAATTTCTCCCAACACGCTCCACCGCGTCGATCGCATGCGGCACCTGCTGGAGCCGCATCGCGGCGCTCTGTCCTTCGCCCGCATGCGCGCGGCCGCCGCCGACCACCTCGGCGCACCATTTGCGATCTGCCGGCATCCCGATCCGAGCCAACCGGAGCCAAAGCGCACCATGACCGTCGGCGCCGTGCTCATCGATCTCGAGGCGCGAACGATGCATGTGGCGAACGGGCCGCCGTGCGCCAACGATTACGTCACGTTCGGCCTCTAGCGACGGGGAGCAGACGAAGCGGACGAGTGCCGATCTCACTCGCTATCGGCGCCAAACATCCGCGCCTGGGCCTCGGCGGCGGCGTCCGCCATGGTCATGAACACGGCGCCGGCCGCGGCCAGATCCTTCACCAGCCCTTCCAGCGCTAACATGCGATACCCGCGGCCGATGACGTAGGGGTGCATGGTGTAGGTCAGCACGCCCCATTCGACCGTCTGCTGCATGTAGCTGAACTCGTCGCGCCAATTTTCCATGACCGTGCGCGCGGAGCGTAACCCCGGCAGCACTGTGGTCGGCGTACGCACGAACTCGAAGTGCGGATAGTCATCGAGCGACCAGCTGATCGGCATTTCGATCAACGCCGTTTCCTCGCCGAAGCGATAGGGCTTGCCAAGCTCGGCCTGATCGCCGCGCCGCGCGCGATACGGCCAATAATCCGCGCCCATCAGGCTCGAGTCGTACAGAAAGCCATGGGCCAGCAGAAGATCGATGGTGTTCTCGCTCAGATCCCACGACGGCGAACGATAGCCACGCGCCTTGCGCCCGGTGAGCCGGGCGATGGCATCGTTGGCACGGACGAGATCGGCCTCTTCTTCCTCCCGGCTCTGCTGCGCGGGGGGAATATGCGCCCAGCTGTGATGCGCCACCTCGTGCCCGTCCCGCACCACCGCCTCACAGGCGCCCACGTGGCTCTCGATGGTAAATCCCGGGATGAACCAGGTGGCGCGGATACCGGAGGATTGGAGCAAGGCCAGGACGCGCCGCGCGCCGACGAGGCCGAACTCTCCGCGCGAGAGCGGCGTCGGGGTCGTCATGCCACGGGCGATGAAGCCCGATTGGGTATCGAAGTCGAAGGTCAGGCACACGATGTGGCGAGGCACCTTTGTCTCCCGGAACGTGGACACGGGTGCAACCGGCATAGCATAGTCTCGCCGCCGCCTGCCCGCGCCTTCCCCCAACCCCTCATGACTGCACGATGGCAACGCAAACGATCGGAATCATCGTCAACGGCGCGACCGGCCGCATCGGCTCGACGCAGCATCTGGCCAATGCCCTCGTCCCGATCATCAATGAAGGGGGCCTCCCGCTCGGACATGACCGCCTGATTCCGCGCCTGCTGCTGGTGGGCCGCGACGGCGAGCGTCTCGCCGAGATCGCGCGCACCCACGGCGTCCCGGAATGGACCACCGATCTTGATGCCGCGCTCGCGGATCCAGCCTGGACGATCTTTTTCGATGCGGCCGCGACCCAGCAACGCGTCGCTGTCCTCGCCAAGGCACTGGCGGCCGGCAAGCACGTCTATTCCGAAAAGCCGGTCGCGCCCACCGCCGCGCTGGGCCTCACCCTGCTCAGAGAGGCCGAAGCGCGCGGGCGCAAGCACGGAGCGGTCGAAGACAAGGTCCATCTTCCCGGACTGCAGAAGCTCGCCGCCCTCATGGAGCGTGGCGCGCTCGGGCGCATCGTAGGATTCCGGCTCGAGTTCGGCTGGTGGGTGTTCGACGGCAGCGACCGCCCTGCGCAGCGGCCAAGCTGGAACTACCGCGCCCGCGGCGGCGGCCTTATCCTCGATATGTATCCGCATTGGCGCTACGTCATCGAGACGATCATCGGCCGTATCGTCCGGGTCGCTTCGGCCGAATGGATCGCCACCCCCGAGCGCATCGACGAGCAGGGCGCGCGCTATCCCGTCGCGGTCGAGGATTCGGCTACCACCATGGTCGAACTCGAGGGCGGTGTGTTCGGCACCATCCTGAGCTCATGGGCAACGCGCGTGCGCCGCGACGACCTGCTCACGCTGCAGGTGGACGGCACCGGGGGCTCGGCGGTCGCCGGCCTGCATCGATGTCACGTGCAGTCCGCGGCGCAGACGCCGGCGATTGCCCATTTCAGCGTCATGAAGGACATCAACGCCGATTATCGCAGCGAATGGTTCGACGCGCCGCCGCTCGCCGTCTATCGCAATCCGTACCGGGTCGGGTGGGAGCAGTTCCTGCGCCACGTCGCGGCCGATGCGCCACTGGCGTCCAATTTCGCGGCCGGCATTCGCGACGTCGCGTTCGCGGAAGCCTGCCATCGCAGCATGACCGAGCGGACTTGGATTGCGTTTCCAGCGGCGGAGAAGGTGCCATGAACGAGACCAGATCCCGCACCGCCCTGGTCACCGGCGCATCGACCGGGATCGGCCGCGCGACGGCGCTCGCGCTCGCCCGCGCAGGCTTCGATCTCGCCATCACCGATCTCGACGCGAACTGGTTGGCCGACGTGGCGGCAGAGGCACAGGGCCGCAAGGTCGTTCCCCTTGTGCTCGAGCTTCGATCCGAGGACAGCATTGAACGGGCGGTCACGCAGGCGTCCGACGCGCTGGGCGCGATCGATCTGCTCGTGAACAATGCGGGCCGTCCACTGCAGAAGCCCGCCACCGAGGTGACCTGGGCGGAGTGGAACGACGTCATCGACATCAACCTCAAGGGCAGTTTCTTTTTAAGTGCCGCTTTCGCCCGGCACTGCCGGAGCCACGGGCGTGGCGGCGCGGTGGTCAGCCTGGCGTCGACCCATGGCCTCACCGGCATTGCCGGCCGTTCGGTGTACGGCATTTCGAAAGGCGGCATCATCCAGATGACCCGCATGCTCGCGATCGAGTGGGCGCCGCTCGGCATTCGCGTCAACGCGGTCGCGCCGACGACCGTGCTCACGCCGTCACGCGAAAAGCTGCTCGGCGAGCCCGAGGCCCGCGCGCGCATGCTCGCGCGCATCCCGCTCGGCCGCTTCCCGACGATGGACGAGATCGCCGCGGCGGTTTGCTATCTCGCGAGCGATGCCGCCGCTTCGATTACCGGCCAGATCCTGGTGCTCGATGGCGGCCTGACGGCGGCGTGATCGATCCACAGCTTGGCTGCGTTCGGATACGGCGCCTTCTTCAGGATGAACATGTCCCGCAAATCAGGCCGCGGCGGCGGACTTGCCGATCGCCGCATTCACCCGCGGCATGACCTCTTCGGCCATCAATTGCATCGAGCGTTTGTTGAGCGCGGGCTCGGCCCAATCCATTCCGGCATAGACCAGTTCACCGAAATCGCCGATCTCTTCGCGCAACGCCAGGATCTGATCGACCACCTTGTTGACGCCGCCATGGATCACGCAGTGATCCATGACGTAGTCGTGGGTGATCTCCTCGTCCGGCTGCTCCTTGTGCGACTTGAACACATAAAGCCGCTTGCCGCGTTTCATCTTGGCGCGCATCTGCTCGTAGTAGAATCGATACGGGCTCTTCGGATCGTCACGACCGTAGCGCGCCGCCATTTTGTCGTCATCGAGAACACAGATCGCCCGCGCCACCCGCCAGTCCGCGACATTTGCCTCCGCGCCGGCCTCGGCCTTGCCTTTGCAATAATTCTCCCAATGCGACTTCAGGTGCTTCGATAACAGAAAGTTGGCGGAGAGCGGATGAAAGTCGCGCTTTCCCATCAAAACCACGCCGGGCGAGAACGGCGCCACCACGGTGCCGACGATCTCGGGCCGCGGCGTCTGGTAGGGCTTGGCCATGATGCCGACCCCGAGATCGAGCGTCATCGTCCGCGCGGTGGAGACCTTGAAACGGTTGTCGGGAAAGTCGATGTCGTAGGGCGGATCGCGCTCCCAGATAGCGAGTATCACATCGATCGATTCCGCGAACATCTTGTTGCGGTCCTGATCGAGGATGCCGAGCGCCTCCGCATCGGTCGTAAGCGCGCCCGGGCTCACCCCCAAAATAAAGCGGCCCTCGGACAGATGATCGAACATCGCCGCCTGCACCGCGATCAGCACGGGATGCATGTGCGAGAGATTCGAGGTGCCGGTCGCCAGCTTGATCTGCTTCGTCTCGGGGATCAGCGTGGCATGGAACATCATGCTGTTCGTGATGGTCTCGCAGGCGTCGGTCAGGTGCTCGCCCATGAAGGCGTCGTAGAAGCCGAGCTTGTCGGCGAGGATGATGGCCTCGCGATCCTCCTTCAGCGTCTCGGCCCAGTTCCGGTGCATCGGGTGAACCGGCATGGTGAAGTAGCCCAGTCTCATTCCGTCGTCTCCGATTTCGCTACCGCCCGGCAGGCGCATGGGCCGCCGCCCAAGGGCGGATCATGTGGCCTAAAATGTCGGCTTGGCACAAGCAACAATTTGCAGCGCCGGGGCGCGCCAAACGTCGAGCGCCGACGCCTCAAAAGCGGCGGGCGGACCGCGCCCGTTTCTGAACACCAGCCCGCCCGCCGGCCGGATTCTGAACGCCGCCCGCGACGGCGGCGTGACGCCTTTACCGGCCCGCCTGCGCCTTGAGCGCGGCGAGGTCCGCGTCGCTCCGCAAGGTCATCACGCCCATCTGATTGGTGCGGTAGACCGGCAGGATCACCTTGGTGACGCCGTCGCGCTCGTCGAGCGAGATGTGACGGATTTCCGTGCCGCGCACAGGCAGCTCGAAAATAGTCCACTTGGACCTGGCCGGGTCGTATTTCAGGATCTGGTCGTTGGTCCAGAGGTTGCCCCACACATTGTGGTTCTTGTCGACCACCAGGTGATAGGGCTGCATCGAGGTCGGATCCGGCAGCGGGACCAAGGTGGCCTCGAGCGTCTTGGTGTCGATCCGGCTCAAAGTGCCGCCCCACGAATTGCCGACCCAAAGCACGTCGGCGTTTTTGTCGGTGCCCATCCGCCGCGGTCCCTGCTGCCAGGGCAATGGACTGTTGAACGACAACTCGTCGAACTTGTCGTAGAAAGCGCGCGCTTCCGGCGTGGCGCGGTCGAGCTCTGCCTGCACCGCCGGCAGCTTCACCTCCAGCGTCTTGCCGGTCGCCATGTCGCCCTTGCCGACCGTGTCGAACGCCATCTGCGTCCACCAGCCGTTGCCGTCACGGTCTCCGGCCGCGCCGTAGGTCATGCCGGTGCCGCGTGCGGTCTTGTAGGACAGCGATTTGAAGTCGGTGAAACGCTCGGTCTCGGGGTCGAAGCGCACGGCGCCGTCCGGCGCCGATGCCCAGACCTTGCCCTTGCCGTCCACGTCGAGCGTCACCGCCCCGCCGAGCGGAGACATGCTGGGAGGCGTCATGTAGACGTCGATCTTCTCGGCCTTGGGATCGAGCCGGCCCAGGCTGCGGCGGCCGGGATTGACGTCGAACCAGAAAATGCCCTGCTGATCGCGCACCAGTCCGTGAGCGTTAGCCGCAAGGCCGTCGTTGCGGTTGACCTTGAGCAGCTTCACTGCGCCGGTCTTGCCGTCCACCTTGCCGACGGTGACCTGACGATTGGGATTGTTGGAGGTGAACCAGAGATTGCCATCGAAATCCATGCCGCCGTCGTGAGTGATGAGCCCGAGCTTCGACGTCGTTCCCAGAGACCAATCGGTTCCGTCGTTGGTCTGATAGGTGGTCCCGATCCCGCTCTCGGGGACCATGGGAAGATCGTACAGCTTCCACACCACGCGCGCCGCTTCGCCGGACGGCCGCGGACGCGGCGTGACCTTCAGCGAGCTTTCTCCCGGTCCGCGCGCACGCGCGAGATAGGCTGCAAGCTGCTTCTGATTGAACTCGATGATGGCGTTCGGCTTGGGATTGGCGGGGTAGACGCCGTTGTTGGGTACGACCTTCATCAGGTCGATGATCTTGTTCCAGCCTTCTTCATCGAAACGGAACTGCAGCACGTAGCTGGGTGTATGGCAGCCGGTGCAGGCGTTGCGGAACACCCGCTTGATGCGCGCGTCCTCGTCGTTTGCCTCGGGCAGCGCCGCCATCAGCAATTCGCCGGGCAACTGCCGCACCCGCCGCTCGGCATCGGTCATCGGCTGCAGTGTGAGGTCGGCCCGGCGCGCGGCGGTGAGATCGACCTCGCCCTTCGCCGTCTCGAACGCCAGCGCCTGCGCCCAAACGTTGTATTTGCCCGCGGGCAGCGGTGGGAAGTAATAGTCCCCTTTATCGTCGGTGTAGACGCTGGTGGTGATGGTCGTGCCCTGCGCCTTGGCCGATACCGTAACCCCGCCCAGCTTCTCGCCCGACGCCGACGCGATCGTCCCGCTGAGCGATTGATCGGCGGCCTGCGCCGCGCCTGCGAAACTGCTTGCAACAAGACCAGCCGCAACCAATGCGGCAACGCCCAACTGAGATGTCTTCACGGCGTTTCTCCTTGTGCTGGTCCGTTCACCGGGTGGCGGTGGCGGGGACCGTCTTGAGGTAAGCGATGATCGCGTCGATCTCGCCGCGCTGCAGGTAATGCTTGAAGGCGGGCATGCGCGGTGTGCCCTCGCTGATGACGCCACGGATCACTTCGTCGCTGCCGCCCGCGGTGTCCTTGGACAGGCCGGGGCCATAGGTTCGCGCATTGATCGCGGGCGGCAAATGACAGACACCGCAGGACTGCGCGAACACCTGCCGGCCTAATTTCTGCGTGTCGTTGAGGGTGTCGTCCGCCTGCTGCGCGAAAGCGTCCTGAGTCCAGGCTGTCAGCAAAAGCAAGAGAATCGCGGCGTTGCGCGTCATCCCAGAATCCTCCCGACACCGTTCTTTTTAGCGATTCTACCCTCGCGAGCGCGCAAACGGAAGGCTTCAAGCCAAGGCGGCACCGCTTGACCGCTATGCACTCGCCGGGGAGTTGCAGGGCGAAGGCGATCGCCGGCAGCGACTGATCGCTCTCGCCGCGGCTGTGTGCCGGCCGATCATCGACGGAAGGTAGCGGCGCTGTCCCGAATGGAATTCCTGCAAAATACAGCAGAGGATCTGAACGACCCTGATTGGGGCGAGACCAGTGCGGAGTATTTCTTCACCCGCGAGGAAGCCTCGATGGCGGGACGGGCGGCGCTCGACCGCCTCCTGAAACGCCGGACGTCGTGAGGGACCGCGAGCGCGCGCCCGCACGACGGAGTCGATGCGCCCAGTCCAGGCGGAAGGCGGGATGCTTCCGGACAAGCGCCAGCCTAATCCAGCTTCACCCCGGACTCGTTGACGGCGGCCTCCCAGCTGTGCGCTTCCTCGTCGAGCTTGGCCCCAAATTCCCGCGCCGTCAGGCTCCTGGTCTCGAAACCGAGCTTGGCGATGCTGGCCTGCATCTCTGGCGTCCGCAGCCCTTCGACGATCGCACCGTTGAGCTTGTCGATGATGGCCTCGGGGGTTCGGGCCGGGGCAAGCAGTCCGCTGCGTAGATACGCCGGAAACCGGTCGAATCCGCTTTCCCCCATCGTGGGCACGTCCGGAAGCTCGGGCCATCGCACCTCGCTCGTCACCGCGAGCGCGCGCAGCCGCCCTTCCCGGATGAGGGGAAGGAGGACCGCCTTGGAGGTCATGCCGATCTGAATCTGTCCGCCCAATAAATCCGCGATCGCGGGCGCGGCTCCCTTGTACGGAATGAAGGCGATGTCGGTGCCGGTCCGGGCGCGAAACAGCTCCAGGCAGATATGTGGACCGATGCCGACGGTGGACCCGGACGTGAGCTTGCCGGGGTTTGCCTTCGCGTATTGCACCAGTTCCTGCAGCGTTTTCGCGGGCACGGACGGGTTGACCACCAGCGCGTTGGAGTCTTGCCCGATCAGGGCCACCGCGGTGAAGTCTCTGAGCGGCTCGAAATTCAGATTCCGATAGAGCGACTGCGCGATGGCGTTGGGGTTGGTGCCGCCCAGCAGCAGCGTGTAGCCATCGGGGCTTGCCTGCGCCACGGCCTTCGCGCCGGTTCGTCCCCCGGCACCCGGCAGATTTTCGATAATGACGCTTTGCCCCAACTTCGATGACAGCGGTTGCGTGACGAGGCGCGCGGCGACGTCGGATGGCCCTCCAGCAGGGAACGGCACGACGATCTTGATCAGCCTTTCGGGGTAGGATTGTGCGTTGGCCGGATAACTGCCGGTCACGGCGAGGCTCACGGCTACGATTGCGGAAAGCGCAAATGCCTTCGTACCCATCATTCCCTCTCAGAGATGGATCCATTCCGGCGCGGAAAGCATATGGGGAGGGAGTTCCAAAGGAAACTCCCCCTCTGTCCGCCGCACCATTGCTCCGGTCGCGGCAGGCGGTTGCCAGCTGTTCCGTGCCTGAAATCTGCGCTATCACCGGCCGTTCGCCCCACGCGGTGCATACCGCCACCGCTCTAGGTCGAGAGAGGGCAAGGGATCGCGGCATGGACG
>Ga0207648_10003767_pt1 | contig 15842 bp, 16 predicted proteins | sample KBSMisM32_FD_184310 | JGI IMG/M metagenome (GOLD analysis project Ga0207648, IMG submission 184310) | Miscanthus rhizosphere microbial communities from Kellogg Biological Station, Michigan, USA - KBS Miscanthus M3-2 (SPAdes) (version 2) | ecosystem: Host-associated > Plants > Roots >...
CCTGGCAAGACGGTCGAGGTCGACGGCAAGTTGTTCAAGGAGTACTACGGCTCGGCCAGCGACTTCAACAAGGGCGAGTACAAGCACGTCGAGGGCAAGCGCATTCTCGAACCGATCAAGGGCCACCTGGCCGACACGCTGCGCGAGATGCGCGAAGACGTGCAAAGCTCGATCTCGTACGCCGGTGGGCTGACGCTGGCCGATCTGAGAAAGGTCAACTACGTCGTGCTGGGCGGCGAGAACGCGGGCGAGCATCTGTTCATGTAGGGCACAGAGCGCCCAATACAATTTGTCGCATGACCGAACTCGCCAAATCATTCGAACCTGCCGCCATCGAGGCCCGCTGGGCGCCGCTGTGGGAGCAGAGCGGCGACTACGCGCCCCGGCTCGACGCGAGCAAGCCGTCGTTCAGCATCCAGCTGCCGCCGCCGAACGTCACCGGCACGCTGCACATGGGGCACGCGTTCAACCAGACCATCATGGATGCGCTGACGCGCTACCACCGGATGCGCGGCGACAACACCTTGTGGGTGCCGGGCACCGACCACGCCGGCATCGCGACGCAGATCGTCGTCGAGCGCCAGCTCGAGCAGGAGAAGCTCAACCGCCACGACCTGGGTCGCAAGAACTTCGTCGCCCGCGTCTGGGAGTGGAAAGAGAGCTCTGGTTCGACGATCACGAACCAGATGCGCCGCATGGGCGCGAGCGTCGACTGGTCGCGCGAATATTTCACGATGGACGACAAGCTCTCGACCATCGTCACCGACTGCTTCGTCCAGCTGCACGAACAGGGGCTGATCTACCGCGGCAAGCGGCTCGTGAGCTGGGACCCGGTGCTGAAGTCGGCGGTCTCCGATCTCGAGGTCGAGAGCGAGGAGGAAGACGGCTTCCTGTGGCTGATCCGCTATCCGCTGGTTGACCCGGACGGCAGCCTTGCGGCTGCCGGGGGCCCCGACTCGGTCACGGTCGCGACGACGCGCCCCGAGACCATGCTCGGCGACGTCGCGGTGATGGTGCACCCCGATGACGAACGCTATGCGGCGCTGGTCGGCAAGCGGGTGCGGCTGCCGCTGTGCGATCGCGACATCCCGGTGATCGCCGACGAGTACGTCGACCGCACGTTCGGCACCGGCGTCGTCAAGGTGACGCCGGCCCACGATGCGAACGACTACGCGGTCGGCCAGCGCCACCAGCTGCCGATGATCAGCGTGCTGGGCCTGGACGCGAAGGTCAACGACAACGCGCCGCTGGCGTACCGCGGGCTCGACCGCTTCGTTGCGCGCAAGCGCGTCGTCGCCGACCTCGATGCGCAAGGGCTGCTGGTCGAGACCCGCAAGCACAAGCTGATGGTGCCGCGCTGCGCCCGCACCGGGGCGGTCGTCGAACCGATGCTGACCGAGCAATGGTTCATGGCGGTCAGCAAGCCGGCGCCCGAGCCCGACGGCAATCCGGGTCGCAGCATCGCGCAGAAGGCGATCGATGCGGTCGCGTCCGGCGCAGTGCGGTTCGTGCCCGAAAACTGGGTCAACACCTATGACCAGTGGATGAACAACATCCAGGACTGGTGCCTGAGCCGCCAGCTCTGGTGGGGCCACCAGATCCCGGCCTGGTACGGCAGCGGCGGCGAGATCTTCGTCGCTCGCAGTGAGGCGCAGGCCCGTGCGATCGCGCAGGCCGCCGGCTACAGCGGCGAGCTGACGCGCGACGAAGACGTGCTCGACACCTGGTTCTCGTCGGCGATGGTGCCGTTCTCGACGCTGGGCTGGCCGCAGCCGACAAAGGAGATGGATCTCTTTCTGCCGTCCAGCGTGCTGGTGACCGGCTACGACATCATCTTCTTCTGGGTTGCCCGGATGATCATGATGACGACCCACTTCACCGGCCGCGTGCCGTTTCGCACCGTGTACATCCACGGCATGGTGCGCGACAGCGACGGCAAGAAGATGAGCAAGTCGGAAGGCAACGTGCTCGACCCGATCGACCTGATCGAGGGCGTGGGCCTGGACACGCTGATCGAGAAGGCAACCACCGGCCTGCGCAAGCCCGAGACCGCACCGAAGGTCGCGGCGCGCGTGAAGAAGGAGTTCCCCGAGGGCATGCCGGCGTTCGGCGCCGATGCGTTGCGCTTCACGATGGCCTCGTATGCGAGCCTGGGCCGCAACATCAACTTCGACACCAAGCGCTGCGAGGGCTACCGCAACTTCTGCAACAAGCTCTGGAACGCGAGCAAGTTCGTGCTGATGAACTGTGAAGGCCAGGACTGCGGGCTGAAGGAGCACACCAAGGCGGAGTGCCAACCGGGCGGGCCGTTCCACGGCTACATGGCGTTCAGCCCGGCCGACAAATGGATCAGCAGCGAGCTGCAGCGGGTCGAGGCCGCGGTCGAGCAGGGCTTTGCCGATTACCGGCTCGACAACGTCGCGAACGCGATCTACGCGTTCGTGTGGGACGAATATTGCGACTGGTACATCGAGATCGCGAAGGTCCAGATCCAGACCGGCACCGAAGCGCAGCAGCGCGCGACGCGCCGCACGCTGATCCGCGTGCTCGAGACGGTGCTGCGGCTGATGCACCCGATCATGCCGTTCATCACCGCGGAGCTGTGGGAATCGGTGGCGCCGGTCGCGGGCCGGATGAGCACGGGCGCGAGCATCGTGGTCGCGCCTTACCCCAAGGCCGATCTCGATCGCGTCGATCCGGCGGCCGACGCCTGGGTCGCGCGGCTGAAGGCGGTGGTCGGCACCTGCCGCGCGTTGCGCAGCGAGATGAACCTGTCGCCCGGCGCGCGCGTGCCGCTGTATGTCAGCGGCGACGCGCCATTCATCACGCAGGCCACGCCGGTGCTGACAGCGCTCGCGCGCCTGTCGGAGGTGAAGCTCTTTGACGACGACGCCGCGTTCGCGCAGGCCACACGCAGCGCGGCGGTCGCAGTGCAAGGCGAGTCACGGCTGGCGCTGCATGTCGAGATCGACGTCGCGGCCGAGACCGAGCGGCTCGGCAAGGAGATCGCGCGCCTGCAGGGCGAGATCACGAAGGCGCAGGCCAAGCTGGGCAACCAGAGCTTCGTTGCGCGTGCGCCCGCGGCCGTGGTGGCTCAGGAGCAGCAGCGCGTCGCCGAGTTCACGGCGGCAGTGGCTCGGCTGCAAAGTCAATTGGCAGGCTTGGTGCCGTCGACTTGAACGAGCGCAACGACGGCTGCGCACCGCTGAGCAGTTCGTCGATGCGCTTGACCACCGCCCAGGCGCTGCGCAGTCGCGATTCGCGCGTCGTGCTGGCCACGCGCGGCGTGATCTGCAGGTTCTCGATGCCCGCCAGCGGCCGGCCTTCGTCGAGCGCGCCAGGCTCGAGACTGTCGAGCCAGGCCGCGGCGACGCGGCCGCTGGTCAATGCCTCGGCCAGCGCCTGTTCATCGAACAGGCCCGAATGCGAGATGCTGACGATGACCTGATTCGGCTTGCAGAACGGCAAGAAGCGCTCGCCCAACAGGCCGTGATAGCGGCTGAAGTAGCTCAGCTGCACGCACACCGCGTCCGACTGCTCGAGCAATTCGCGCAGACCCATCGGCTTGACGCGCCAGCGTTCGAAGACGTTGTCGCTGGCATGCAGCGCCGGGTCGTACCCGACCATCGTCGAACCGAATCCGGCCAGCATCTGCGCCATCGAGCGCGCTGCCGGCGCCATACCGACCAGCCCGACCGTGGCGGCACCGAGCTCGCGGCCCACCAGCATGCCGTCGGAGCCGACGACCGGTACGCGGCGCATCAACGAGAGCAGCGCGCCGATCATGAATTCGGCCTCGGCCTGTGCGGTGGCGGTCAATCCGCGCACGACCTCGATCCGGGCCCGCGCGCAGGCCTCCTGGTCGATGTTCTCGGCCCCGGCGCTGACGCGGCCGACGGCGCGCAGCACCGGCGCGTAATGGAGGGCCTGCGCATCGAGCGTCACCGACGGCGGCACGACCATTGCGCGCACGTTGTACAGCGCCTGGCGAAACGCACGCGGGTCGCTCGCGAGCTCGGGCGCATAGCGAATCGCATAGCGTGCCTCGAGCCACTGCATCACCTCGGCTTCGAGCGGTTCAATGATCAGCACGTCCATGGGCGTACGGCGATTCTTGCGGCGTTGTCCGACGGGCTCAAGCGAAGGGCCATGCCAGAATGAGGCACGCCGATTCGGAGCACAAAGGGGATTGTAAGTAAATGTTAGTTACCAAGGCGATTTTTCCCGTGGCAGGCCTGGGCACACGTTTTTTGCCGGCCACCAAAGCTCAACCGAAGGAGATGCTGCCCGTTGTCGACAAACCGCTGATCCAGTACGCGGTCGAAGAAGCCTATGCGGCGGGCGTGCGCGAAATGATCTTTGTCACGGGACGCCACAAGCGCCCCATTGAGGATCACTTTGACATGACTTTCGAATTGGAGGTAGCCCTCGAACAGGCGGGTAAGCAAGAGTTACTGGACGTGGTACGCAGCGTCAAGCCCGACGACATGGAGTGCATCTACGTCCGTCAGCCTCAGGCGCTCGGCCTGGGCCACGCGGTGCTGTGCGGTCAGCGGCTGATCGGCAACAACCCGTTCGCGGTGCTGCTGGCCGATGACCTCATGGTCGGCGACACGCCGATCCTGAAGCAGATGGTCGAGCAGTTCAACGAGTGGCGCGTCTCGATCCTCGCGGTCCAGGAAGTGCCGGCCGAACAGACGCGCCTGTACGGCATCGTCGCGGGCACGCCGGTCAACGACCGCCTGATGGACGTGAGCCGGATCGTCGAGAAACCCGCGCCGGCCGATGCACCGTCGCGTCTCGGCGTCGCCGGGCGCTACATCCTCACGCCGGGGGTCTTTCACGAGATCACGAACCAGCCGCGCGGCGTCGGCGGCGAGATCCAGCTGACCGACGGCATCGCGGGCTTGTTGCGACGCGAAAAGGTGTTTGCCTATCGCTACGAAGGCAAGCGCTACGACTGCGGCAGCAAGGAAGGGTTTCTGCGCGCCAATGTCGAACTCGCGCTGGCGCACCCGGTGCTCGGCGAGGGCTTTCGCGACTATCTCAGGGGGCTGGAGATCTAGTCGCCTGCCGCGCCTTGGCGCGGCGATCGGCCGGCCGCGCGCAGCCGGACAATCGGCGGCTCAGCGCCGTCGCAGGAAGTGGATGAACTCGTCGTTGCCGCTGGTCTGCTCGACGAGTTCGTTGCCGGTCTGGCGCGCGAACGCCTGGAAGTCGCGCATCGAACCCGGGTCGGTCGCAACCACCTTGAGCACCTCGCCGCTGCGCATGTCGGCCAGGGCTTTCTTCGCCTTCAGGATCGGCAGCGGGCAGTTCAGACCGCGGGTATCGAGTTCTTTCTGGGCGTCCATCGGTTTCCTCGTGTGCGGCCGAATTCTAGGCCGCGGCGTCCGGCGCCGGCCGCGGCGGCAGATCAACCCACTGCGGCGTGATGCCGCGCGCCGTCAGCCAGTCGGCCACGGCATAGCCGGTGCCGGCGCGCCAGCACTTGATGTCTTCGGGCCGGTACAGCCGGTACTCGGCGAGCTCAGGCGACAGCGCGATCTCGCCGCGCGCGACCGCGTGGTAGGCGATGATGATCTGGTTCATGCGCTGGAAGTCGTAGACGCCGATCAGCTTGAGCGCATCGACCTTCAGGCTGGTCTCTTCGAGCACTTCGCGCGCGATGCCTTCCTCCGGCGTCTCGCCGGCCTCCATGAAGCCGGTGATGAGCGCGAACATCTTGCCCGACCACGCGGCATTGCGCGCGAGCAGCACCTGGCCGTCGCGGTCTGCCATCTCGATCACCGCGGCGAGCACCGGCGTCGGGTTGTTCCAGTGAGTCCAGTCGCAGGCCACGCAGCGCAGCCGTGCCTTCTCACCGCCGTCTTCGAGCCTGGCCAGCCACTGCAATTCGGTCGCGCAGTTGGGGCAGTAGTTGAAGCGATGGCCGCTCACTGGACTGCCCTTCGCGCTACGCGCTTCGGGATGAGCGCTTCGGAGCGGCCGGGCGCGCTCATGCAGGAAACACCCCGGTCGACAGGTAGCGATCGCCGCGATCGCAGACGACGAACACGATCGTCGCGTTCTCGACCGTCTTCGCGATCTGTAGCGCGACCCAGCAGGCACCCGCCGCCGAGATGCCGGCGAACAGGCCGTCTTCGGCGGCGAGGCGCCGGGCCATGTTCTCGGCGTCGGCCTGGCTGACGTAGACCATCTCGTCGATCCACTCGGGCGCATAGATCTTCGGCATGTAGGCCTCGGGCCACTTGCGGATGCCCGGGATGCGCGAGCCTTCGCTGGGCTGCGCGCCGATCACGCGCACCGACGGGCTCTGTTCCTTCAGATATCGCGACACGCCGGTGATCGTGCCGGTCGTGCCCATTGCGCTGACGAAATGGGTGATGCGCCCGCCGGTGTCGCGCCAGATCTCCGGCCCGGTGGTCTCGTAGTGGACGCGCGGGTTGTCCTGGTTCGCGAACTGGTCGAGCACGCGGCCCTTGCCGTCGCGCTGCATCTGCTCCGCCAGATCGCGCGCGTATTCCATGCCGCCCGAGCGCGGCGTCAGGATCAGCTCGGCGCCGAAGGCCTTCATGGTCTGCGCGCGCTCGATGCTGAGGTCTTCGGGCATGACCAGCAGCATGCGGTAGCCGCGGATCGCCGCGGCCATCGCCAGCGCGATGCCGGTGTTGCCCGAGGTCGCTTCGATCAGGGTGTCGCCGGGCTTGATGTCGCCGCGCTCTTCGGCGCGCCGGATCATGCTGATCGCCGGACGGTCTTTCACCGAGCCGGCCGGGTTGTTGCCCTCGAGCTTGCCGAGGATGATGTTGCCGCGACGCTCGTTGTCCTCGCCCGGCACGCGCACCAGGCGCACCAGTGGCGTATTGCCGATGACATCTTCGACGGTGTTGTAGCGGGGGCTGGCTGCGCTCATGGAGTCTCCTGGCCGCGATTCTCGCAGGCCGACGAAAGACAGCGCTGGCTCGGGCCCATGGTGCCTCGGGTCGGAATCGAACCGACACTCCTTGCGGAACGGGATTTTGAGTCCCGCGCGTCTACCGATTTCGCCACCGAGGCCGGTGCTGTAGAGGGCGGGATTCTGCCACAGCCACCTCATGGCCCGGCCCAAGCGCGATGCGCCGACCCAGTTATTGCCGACCGTTCCCGGCCACGTAGACTCTGCCTCTTTGCCTTCTTGACGAAACCGCATGCCGCCGCTGCCACCCATCACCCAAGCTCTGCTGCTGATCAACGTGGCGGCGTTCTGCATCGAGTTCTTTCTCGGCTCTTGGTTCACGCGGGCGCTCGCACTGTGGCCGGTGGGCAGCGGCCTGTTCCTGCCCTGGCAGATCGTCAGCTACGCGTTCCTGCACGGCAGCCTGATGCACCTGTTCTTCAACATGCTCGGGCTGTGGATGTTCGGGTCCGACCTCGAGCGCCTGTGGGGCCCGAAGCGCTACCTGCAGCTGTATTTCGCCAGCGTGCTGACGGCCGCCGCAGCGCAGATGCTCGTCGCGGCCCTGAGCGGCGCGGTGTATCCGACTGTCGGCGCGTCGGGTGGGCTGTTCGGTCTGCTGCTCGGCTTCGGGATGATGTTCCCGAACCGGATCGTCGTGCCGTTGTTCCCGCCGATCCCGATGAAGGCGAAGGTGTTCGTCGCGGTCTTCGGCGCGCTCGAGCTGCTGTTCGGCATCACCGGCTCGATGGAAGGCGTCGCGCACTTCGCGCACCTCGGCGGCATGCTGGGCGGCTACCTGATGATCCGCTACTGGCAGGGGCGCTCGCCGTTCGGCAGATAGTCCCGCGGCGCGGCACGGTCAATAGCCGCGCGCCCGGTCGACCCGCTGCGGCGGTGCCTCGCCGCGCTCGACGCAGCGCAGGCCGGCGACGAACTGCGCCGCGATCGTCTGCGGCGACGACTGCGCGGCGATGTGCGGCGTGATCGTGATGCCCGGCACGGCCCACAGCGGGTCGTCGGCCGGCATCGGCTCGCGGCATTGCACGTCGAGCGCGGCGCCGCTCAGGTGCCCGCGTGTGACGGCCTCGATCAGATCGGCCTCGACCACATGTGCGCCGCGCGCGATGTTGATCAGGTAGCTGCCGCGCGGCATCTGCGCGAAGGCAGCCGCATCGAGCAGGCGATCGGTCTGCGCCGTCAGCGGCAAGGCGCACACGACGATGTCGGCAGCACCCAGCACCGCGGCCAGCGGCGTGCCGCTGCGCCGGCTCCAGCCCTGCACGGCGAAGCCGACCGCGCCGAGCAGCTGCGCGACCGCGCCGCCCATCGTGCCCATCCCGAGCACCACGACGCGGCTGCGCACCGCCGCGACCGGCTGGCGGCGCCAGACCTGCGCGCGCTGCTGCGCCTCGTAAGCGGCCAGACCGCGCGCATGCCGCAACGCCATCAGCACGACGAACTGGGCAATGCCTTCGGCCTGCTCGGTGTCGACGATGCGCGAGACCGGCACGCGCTCGGCGAGGTCGGGCACGAGCAGCTTCTCGACCCCGGCCGCGACCGAGCACACCCACTTCAGGTTCGGCAGGCGCCCCGCCACGCCCGGCGGGATGCGCCAGGCGAGCACGACGTCGATCGACGCGAGCGTGGCCGCGTCGAGGTCGTCGCGGTAGTCGATCAGCGCCACGTCGGGCGCGATCGCGTGGATCGCCTGCGTGAAGTAGCCCGCGGGCATCGGGTCGGTCAGTAGCAGTGTTTTCATGTCGAGGGTGGTTGCAGGTGCGGGGGCATGGGCATGTTCTTGCGCGGGTGCGCGGACTGATTCAGGCCAGCAGGCCCTGCGCGACGGTCGGGTAGCGCAGGCGCAGCCGCAACTCGCGCCGCAACCGGTCATTGCACAAGCGGCGCGACTCGCCCATGAAGCTGAGCTGCATCGGCGACAGCAGCGCACGCGCCTCGGCGAGTCCGACGCGGCGCGGCCGCGGCAGGCCGCACAGGTCGGCGGCGAGGTCGAAGTAGTCGCCCATCTTCATCTCGGTGTCGTCGCAGACGTTGAGCACGCGCTGCGGCGCGCCGCGGTGCAGCGCTGCGACACAGGCGCGCGCCAGGTCGTCGGCATGGATGTGGTTCGTGAACACGTCGTGCTCCGGCGCGAGCACCGGCGTACCGCGCAGCAGGCGCTCGCGTGGATGGCCGCCGGCGCGGTCCCCGGCGTAGATGCCCGGAATGCGCAGCAGGCTCACGTGCACGCCGAACGCGCGGCCGAACCAGCGCAGCCGCTGCTCCGCGTCGACACGCCGCCGAGCGCGATCGGTCGCCGGCCGGGTCGCGCGGGTCTCGTCGATGCATGCGCCGTCGCAGTCACCGTAGACACCGCTGGTGCTGGCGTAGACCAGTTGCCGCACCCGCCGCTGGCGCGCCAGCGCCTGCAGCAGATGCGCGGTGCGCGGATCGGTTCGGCCCTGCGCCGGCGGCGGCGCGAGGTGCAGCACCGCATCGGCCAGGCCTGCCAAACGTGCCAGCGACGCCGGCGCATCCAAATCGCCGACCAGCGGCTGCACGCCGGCGGCGCGCAGCGCGGTGATGCGCTCGACGCTCGAGGTCAGCCCGATCAGGCGCCAGCGGCCGCGCAGCAGCGCCGCGACGCGCAGCCCGATGTCACCGCAGCCGACGATCAGCAAGGTCGGGCGCTTGAAGCGCGCCGCCGCAGGGCGCGGCCGGCCGATCACGAAGGGATTGGATGTGCATGCAAAATCACCAGCTCAGTTTAAGAGCACCGGACGAGACCCTCCCCCATGCCGTTCACCGTCACCGTGCAGCCGAGCGGCCGCACCTTCAGCGTCGATCGCGACGAACCCATCCTGCTCGCCGCGATCCGCCAGGGCGTGGGCCTGCCCTATGGCTGCAAGGACGGCGCCTGCGGCAGCTGCAAGAGCCGCCTGCTCGACGGCCGCGTGATCCATGGCGTGCATCAGTCGAAGGCGCTGAGCGCCGAAGAAGAGGCCGCCGGCTGGATCCTGACCTGCCAGGCCGCGGCCCAGACCCACCTCACGCTCGAGGCGCGCACGGTACCCGGCGCCGGTGAATTCGCGATCCGCAAGATGCCGTCGCGCGTGACCAGCATCAGCAGGCCCGCGCCGGACGTCGCGATCCTGCAGATGCAGCTGCCGGCGAACGACCGGCTCGAGTACCACGCCGGTCAGTACATCGAGTTCATCCTGCGCGACGGCTCGCGCCGCAGCTACTCGATGGCCAACGCGCCGCACACGCAGATCGACAAGCCCGGCATCGAACTGCATGTGCGCCATCTGCCCGGCGGCAAGTTCACCGACCATGTGTTCGGTGCGATGAAAGAGAAGGAGATCCTGCGCCTCGAAGGCCCGTTCGGCAGCTTCTTCCTGCGCGAGGATTCGACCAAGCCGATGATCCTGCTCGCGTCGGGCACCGGCTTCGCGCCGATCAAGGCGATCATCGAGGAACTGCAGTTCAAGCAGTCGCGGTCCAAGGGCCAGCCGCGTCGCGCCACACTGTACTGGGGCTGCCGCAGCCGAGCCGACCTGTACCTGCACGACTGGGTGCTGAAGGCGACCGAGACGCTGCCGTGGCTGCAGTACATCCCGGTGCTGTCGGAGCCGAAACCCGAAGACGCCTGGACCGGCCGCACCGGGCTGGTCCATCGGGCGGTGATGCACGACCACCCGAACCTCACCGACTACCAGGTCTATGCGTGCGGCGCGCCGGTCATGGTCGAAGCGGCCCAGCACGACTTCGTCGTGAAGAGCGGGCTGCCCGACGACGAGTTCTACGCCGACGCGTTCACCTCCGAAGCCGACAAGCATGGCGCCTGACCGCTGGCGCGGCGCGCACCCCGTGTGATGCGCCCCGGTCGTGCGCCGGGCTACGACGCGGTCGCGGTCATGTTGCACTGGCTGCTGGCCGCGGCGATCGTCGGTTCGCTCGGCGTCGGGCTGACGATGACCGGGCTGCCGTTTTCGCCGCTGCAGCTGAAGCTGTTCAACTGGCACAAGTGGGCCGGCATCACGATCCTGCTGCTGTCGGCGCTGCGTCTGCTGTGGCGCCTGGCCCATCCCCCGCCGCCATTGCCGGCCGACGTGCTCGCGGCGATGCCGAACTGGCAGCGCCATGCGCATCGGGCGACGCATGCCCTGCTCTACCTGCTGTTCTTCGTGGTGCCGTTGACCGGCTGGGCCTACAGCTCGGCGCGCGGCTTTCCGGTCGTGTGGTTCGGCGTCTGGCCGCTGCCCGACTGGGTCGCGGTCGACAAGCCGTTCGCCGACGCGGTGCTGAAGCCGGTGCACCACGCCTGCGCGTTCGCGCTCGCGGGCGTGGTGCTGCTGCATGTCGCCGCGGCACTGAAACACCAGTGGATCGACCATGACGGACTGCTGTCGCGCATGTGGCCATGGCACAGGGAAACATTCAGAGGAGCACGACGATGAAGTTCAGATGGCAGGCGGCGCTGGCCGCCGCGATGGCGCTGGCCGCGGGCCTTGCGGCGGCCCAGCCGCGGCCGATCCGGCTGATCGTGCCCTACCCGCCGGGCGGCCCGCTCGACATCGTGGCCCGCGCGCTCGCCGACAAGGTGCGCGACAGCCTGGGCAGCGTGGTCGTCGACAACCGACCGGGCGCGGGCGGCAACCTCGGCGCCGACCTCGCCGCGAAGGCCGCGCCCGACGGTACGACGCTCGTGATGGGCGCGGTCGCCACGCACGCGATCAACCCGTGGCTTTACGCCAGGATGCCGTACGACGCACTGCGCGACTTCACGCCGATTACCGGTGTCGCGCAGGTCCCGAACGTGCTCGTGATGAACAGCGCAAGCGCGCAGCGTCTGGGCATCGACAGCGTCGCCGATCTCGTCAGATACGCGAAAGCCCACCCCGGCACGCTGAACTACGGCTCGGGCGGCAACGGCAGCGCCGGCCACCTCGCCGGCGAGATGTTCAAGGCGCAGGCGGGTGTGTTCATGGTCCACATCCCGTATGCCGGCGGCAACCCGGCGCAGCTGGCGTTGATCTCGGGCCAGGTCGACCTGAACTTCGACAACCTCGCCGCCGCGTCGGCCAACATCAGGTCGGGCAAGCTGCGCGCGATCGCGGTCACCACGACGGCGCGTTCGAGCGCGATGCCCGAGGTGCCGACGATCGCCGAGAGCGGCCGCGCGCTCGGTCTGGGCAGCTTCCACATCGACACCTGGTTCGGGCTGTTCGGCCCGGCCAGATTGCCGCCCGAGCTGACGCAACGGCTCAACAAGGCCTTCGTCGAGGCGCTGAACTCGCCCGAGCTGAAGGCGCGTCTGGCGACGCTGATGGCCGAGCCGATGGCGTCGACGCCGGAACGCTTCGGCGCGTTCGTGGCGAGCGAGAACGCAAAGTACCAGCGCGTCGTCAAGGCCAGCGGCGCGACGATCGAATGATTCCGCGCGACGGCCTGCGCCGCGCCGTCTCGAAGGGCTGAACGCGGCGACCGCTGACATCGAAAGCCGCCGTTGCCCGACGCATGCACGGCGCCGCTGAGCCGCCGCGACGCCGGTTCGGCGCGGACCGTTTGGTAAACTGCCCGTGCAGATGGCCTCGACCGGCCACGCACAGACTTCCGGCGCCATGGCCCGATCCGTGGCCCGGCGACAGACGCCACACGGATTCACTCACGCATGACTTCTGTCCAAACCGAGCTGCAACGCGAAGTCGCGGCACTTCTCGTCGAAGCGCTCAATCTCGACATCGCCCCCGATTCGATCGATCCGCAGGCGCCGCTCTACGGCGAGGGCCTGGGGCTGGATTCGATCGACATCCTCGAGGTCGCACTGGTCGTCTCGCAGCGCTACGGCTTCCAGCTGCGCTCGGACGACGAAGACAACGTGCGCATCTTCACGTCGCTGGCGAGCCTGAGCGAGCACATCGCCAGCCACCGGGTCAACTGAAGCGGCCGAGAGGCGCGACCCGCGTTGCCCGCCATGTCCACCCGTCTCGCGACCCGCATCACGGGCCTTGCGCTGCTCAGCGCCGCCTACGTGATCGGCGGCCATTGGCTGATGACGCGCGCGCCCGAGTCGCCATGGAACGTGGTCGGCGTGCTCGCGCCGATGCTCGCGGCAGTCGCGATCGGCGCCTGGCGCGGCGGCCAGCACGGGCTCGGCAGCATCGCCGCGCTGGCGATCGCCGCGCTGTGCGGGCAAGCGCTGCTGGGGGCGCACCTGTCGGCGTCGTTGCTCTACCTGGCGCAGCACGCAGGCATCAACCTGTTCCTCGCGTTCGGCTTCGGCACGACCCTGCGCGCCGGCCACACCCCGCTGATCGCGGCGCTGGCGGCACGCGTGCACCGTGATTTCACGCCGGCCATGGCGGTCTACACGCGCAAGGTCACCTGGGCCTGGACCTTCTATTTCATCGCGATGGCGGGCCTGTCTGTGGCGCTGTACGCATTCGCGAGCTTCGCCACCTGGGCGCTGTTCGCGAACCTGCTGACGCCCCTGGCGATCGGCCTGATGTTCGGCGGCGAGTACCTGCTGCGCTACTGGCTGCACCCGGAATTCGAGCGCACCAGCATCGCCGACGCGATCCGCTCGTACCGGCACGGCAGCCGACCGGCAGCGGCCCCGCTTCGGCGCGATCCGGCGGCATGAGCTCGCCGGGCCGCCCCAAGGGCGAATACCGGAGTGCGCAGCACGAAGGTAATCCAGTGAGCGCGCCCGGCCGCTCCGAAGCGCTCATCCTCAAGCGCGCAGCGCGCAGGGTAGTCCGATGAGCGTGCCCGAAGCGCTGACCTCGCAGAGCGCAATGACCCGGGCGCTGGCGTTGATCTGGGACGACGATCTCGAGGCGCCGCTGGCCTGGCGCGACGGCCGCCCGCGCTCGCGCCGCCAGTACCTCGCCGATGTGCAGGCGCTCGCCGCGCGACTGCCCGATGCCGGGCCGATGCTCAACATCACCGCCGACCGCTACCGGTTCGCGGTCGGTCTCGGCGCGGCGCTGCAGCGCGGGCAACCCAACCTGCTGCCGCCGAATCACACGCCCGACATGGTGACGCGGCTGCGTGCGCTGTTCCCGGGCACCTACGCGCTGACCGACCAGGCCAACGCCGACGTGGCGCTGCCGCTGGTTCGCCATGCGCAGGACGCGGCTGCCATCTCGGCCGTCGCCGCAGCGCCGCGCATTGCCGACGATGCGCTGGCCGCGCTCGTGCTGACCTCGGGCTCGACCGGCGCGCCAGTGCCGCATGCCAAGCACTGGGGCCTGCTGGTGCGCAACACGCGCGCCGGCGCGCAGCGCCTGGCCCGTCACATGGGCCGCGACTCGCTCGCCGGCGTCACGCTGGTCGCGACCGTGCCGGCCCAGCACATGTACGGTTTCGAATCGACCGTGCTGGTCGCGCTGCTCGGCGGCGCCGCGTTCGACGCCGGGCGGCCGTTCTACCCGGCCGACATCGCGAACGCGCTGCGGCGCGCGCCGCGCCCGCGCATGCTGGTGACGACGCCGTTCCACCTCAAGATGCTGCTCGAGTCGGGCGTCCAACTGCCGCATATCGACCTGACGGTGTGCGCGACCGCGCCGCTGGCGCCGCAGCTCGCGGCGCGCGCCGAGGCCGAGCTCGGCGCGCCGCTGATGGAGATCTATGGCTGCACGGAGGCCGGCCAGATCGCGTCGCGCCGCACGACCGCCGGCATCGAGTGGCAGACCTACGACGGCCTGCGCATCACCGGCGACGGCGCCGAATCGGTCGTGCAAGGCGGCCATGTGCCCGAGCCCACCGTGCTCGCCGACGTGCTCGAGGTCATCGCCGCCGACCGCTTCCGCCTGCTTGGCCGCTCCAATGACCTGATCAACATCGCCGGCAAGCGCAGCTCGCTCGGCCACCTCAACCATCACCTGAACACGGTGCCCGGCGTACAGGACGGCGCCTTCTGGCTGCCGCCGGAGGATTCGCATGGCACCGGCGTCGTGCGGCTGATCGCATTCGTCGTCGCGCCCGGGCTGTCGACGCAGGCGCTGCACGAGCGCGTGCTGTCGACCTTGCGCGAGCGTGTCGACGCGGCGTTCCTGCCGCGCCGCATCGTCGCGGTCGCGGCCTTGCCGCGCGAGACCACGACCGGCAAGCTGCCGGCCGCCATGTTCGCGGCCTGGGTCGAGCACGCGCTTGCCGCTGCCGCAGCGCACCCGGGTGCACGGGGCTGACGTGACCGTATCGCCCACGCTGCACCGCACCACGTTGCGCATCGCGTCCGGGCATCCGGCCTTCGCCGGGCATTTCCCCGGCGACCCGCTGCTGCCCGGCGTGTCGCTGATCGCCGAGGTGCTCGAAGCGGTGCTCGACGTGCCGGCGCTCGCGGCGATCGTCGGCGACGCGCCGCGCATCGGCGCTGTCAAGTTCCTGGCGCCGGTGCGGCCCGGCGCGCAGCTCGACCTGCAGCTCGACGGCAGCGCGCGTGGCGTGCGCTTCGAAGTCCGCGAGGGCGCGCGGCTCGCGGCATCCGGCCAGTTCGAGGCTCGCGCATGAGGGCGCACGGCCGATCCGAAGCGCTCAGCCCGCAACGCGTAGCGCGAAGGGCAGCCGAGTGAGCGCGCCGGCCGAGCGCGCGGCGGCCGCGTGGACGACCGACCGCGAGCGCAGCAACCTGTGGCTGCTGCGCATGATGCGCTGGATCGCGGTGACCGCGCGTCGCCCGCTGGCGCGCCTGGTGCTGCACCCGATCGCGCTGTACTTCCTGCTCGCCCACGGCAAGGCGCGGCGCGCCTCGCTGAACTACCTCGTGCGCGTGCTCGACCGGCCGGTCGGCTGGCGCGACGCCTATCGCCACATCCACCGCTTCGCCGCGACGATCCTCGACCGCGTCTATTTTCTGCAGGACCGCTTCGACGCGTTCGACGTGCGCTACAGCGGCATC
>Ga0207648_10003771_pt1 | contig 15836 bp, 18 predicted proteins | sample KBSMisM32_FD_184310 | JGI IMG/M metagenome (GOLD analysis project Ga0207648, IMG submission 184310) | Miscanthus rhizosphere microbial communities from Kellogg Biological Station, Michigan, USA - KBS Miscanthus M3-2 (SPAdes) (version 2) | ecosystem: Host-associated > Plants > Roots >...
CCGAAGCTCGCCGCGGCGTAGATTTCGCCGCCGAGGTCGCGCGCGCGATCCTCGCGGGCTTCGACAAGCACTACCGCCTGTTCCGGCAGGCGGCGGTGGACGCGCAGCGCCTGTACGAGCGCGCCGCCTGGCGCGAGCTGCAGGCGCTCGCGCGCGAGCGCATCCAGATGTACGACCGGCGCGTCGAGGAGGCGGTCGCCGAGCTCAAGAGCCGCTTCCCCGAGGCCGAGGGCGACGAGTCGCTGTGGACCGGCATCAAGCTCGCGTACATCGGCCTGCTGCATGAGCATCGCCAGCCGGAGTGCGCCGAGACCTTCTACAACTCGGTCGCGTGCAACGTGCTGCACCGGCGCTATTACCACAACGACTACATCTTCTGGCGCCCGGCGGTGGCCACCGAGCACCTCGAAGGTGAGGCGCCGAGCTATCGCTGCTTCTATCCGCTGCAGACCGGGCTGCGCTCCACCCTGCGGGAGATCGGCGCGAGCTTCAACCTGAAGAACCGCTGGGAGGACCCGGAGCGTGACCTGCGCAACGTGGTGCGCGCGCTGCGGCCGCATTTTCCCAAGCCGGCGCGCGCCCAGCCCGACGTGCAGATTCAGGTCCTGTGTTCGCTCTTTTTCCGTAACAAGGCTGCCTACGTCATCGGCCGCATGATCAACGCGCATCGGGAGATCCCGTTTGCGGTGCCGGTGCTGCAGAACGAGCGCGGCGAGATCTACCTCGACGCGCTGCTGATCGGCGAGGACCAGCTGCTGGTGCTGTTCTCCTTCGCGCGTGCCTACTTCTTCGTCGACATGGAAGTACCGGCCGCCTACATCTCGTTCCTGCGCTGGCTGATGCCGCGCAAGCCGCGCACCGAGCTATATATGTCGGTCGGCCTGGCAAAGCAGGGCAAGACGCTCTTTTATCGTGACCTGCATTACCACCTCAAGCACTCGACCGACCGCTTCACGGTCGCGCCCGGCATCAAGGGCATGGTGATGCTGGTCTTCACCCTGCCGTCGTTCCCGTACGTCTTCAAGCTGATCCGCGATCGCTTCGCGCCGCCGAAGGAGATCGACCGCCAGACGGTGCTCGACAAGTACCTGATGGTGAAGCTGCACGACCGGGTCGGGCGCATGGCCGACACGCTCGAGTACTCGCTGGTGGCGCTGCCGTTGGATCGCTTTGACGAACAACTGCTAAACGAACTGCGGCGCGAGTGCGCCTCGACCGTCGAGGTGGATGGCGAGCAGCTCGTGCTGGGCCACGTGTACATCGAGCGGCGCATGCAGCCGCTCAACCTGCACGTGGAAGAATGCCGGCGCGACCGCGACGAGACGAAGCTGCGCTACGCGCTGCGCGAGTACGGCAACGCGATCAAGGAGCTGGCCGGCGCCGGGATCTTCCCCGGCGACATGCTGCTCAAGAACTTCGGCGTCACGCGCCACGACCGCGTGGTGTTCTACGACTACGACGAGATCCAGCCGATCGGCGAGATGAGCTTCCGCCGCATCCCGCCGGCGAAGAGCTACGAGGAGGAAATGTCGGCCGAGCCCTACTGGCGCGTGGGCGACGGCGACGTGTTCCCCGAGCAGTTCGATCGCTTCCTGGTGAGCGATCCGCGCGCGCGCGAGATCTTCTACGAGTACCACCGCGACCTGCTGGAGCCGGAGTTCTGGGCGGGCAAGCAGGCGCGCGTGCGCGCCGGGGTGCAGGAAGACGTCTTCCCCTACCCCGAGGAGATTCGTTTCTCTAGAAGTTGAGGCGCCTCGACTCGGCGACGCCTTCGATCGCAACGCGCTTGGCGCGCGATCTGACACCCGAGACGATGCTGACGTTTCGCCGCGGCACGCCGAAATAATCCGCCAGGAACTCGATCAGCGCGGCGTTGGCCTTCCCCTCGACCGCGGGCGCGGCGAGCCGGACCTTGACACGCTCCCCATGCCGGCCGGCGAACTCCGAGCGCTTTGCGCCCGGTTGCACGTGCAAATCCAGGATCAGAGCGTGGCCGCGGCGACACGCAGCGCGCCGACCAGAAGCAGGACCACCTGCACGATGATGAACAGGATCGCCGGCGAGAGGTCGATGTTGGCGATCGGCGGGACGAAGCGGCGGATCGGCCGCAGGAAGGGGCGCACGATGGTGTCGAATACCGGCGCGAGCGGTGCGTACGGGTTCACCCAGGACAGGATGAACTGCACGATCAGCGCGAACACCAGAATGTAAAGGCTGTAGCGCAGCAGATCGACCGCAGCGACGGCGGCGAGCACCGCGGCGCCGGGATCGGCGCCCAGGATCGTGGCCTGCAGCCAGATGCTCAGCATCTGCAACAGCCACGCGAGCAGTAGCGTGGTGAGATCGAGGCCGGCCAGGCCCGGGATGAAGCGGCGCACCGGGATCACCATCGCGTTGGTCGTCGCGAGCACGAACTCGCCGACCTGGTTGCGGAACGACACGCGCAGCCACTGAAAATGGAAGCGCGTGAGCAGCATGAAGACGAAGAAGCCGAATACCGCCTCGACCAGGTAGACGCCGATCTGCGCGAACATCTAGTCCTTTCCCGGTTCCTTGCCGAGCTCGTCGCCGAGCTGCGTGGCGCGCCGGCTGGCCGCCTCGACCGCACGCCGGAAGCGCTCGGCGAGCTGCTCCTGATCAAACACATTGAGCGCCGCCTCCGTGGTTCCGCCCTTGGAGGTGACGTTCTTCCTGAGGGTTGCCGGCGACTCCGTGCTCGAGGCGGCCAGCTTCGCCGCGCCGAGGATGGTGTGGAGCGCCAGCTTCCTCGAGACATCGGCTGCAAGACCCAGCTTTTCTGCCGAAGCCGCGAGCTGCTCCATCATCCAGAACACGTACGCCGGCCCGCTCGCCGACACCGCCGTCACCGGATCGAGCAGATTTTCCTCCGGGACCCACACCACTTCACCTACCGCGCCGAGAATCGTCTCGGCCTGCCTTCTCTCCTCGGCACTGACTTCCGGCAGCGCATAGAGGCCAGCGATGCCGGCGCCGATCAATGCCGGCGTATTCGGCATGCAGCGCACGAGCTTGCGGTGGCCGCCGAGCCAGCGCGACAGGGTCCGCAGGGTGAGGCCGGCGGCAATGCTGATCACCAACTGCTGGTGGACCGCGATCGAAGCGAGCGCGCTTTTCCCATCCTGCGGCTTCACCGCGAGGACGACCACGTCGGAGCGCTGCATCGCCGCGTCCGGCGCCGTGGCGATATGCACCGGGTAGCGCGCGCCGAGACGTTCGCGCGCCGCAGGACTCACCTCCACCACCGCGATCGAGCGCGCGTCGGTGCCCTTGGCGATCAGGCCGCCGATCAGCGCCGCCGCCATGTTGCCGCCGCCGAGAAAGGCGATCCTCATGCGGCCGTTTTCTCTTTTTTTCTTGGACCAAATATTGCCGTGCCGATGCGCACCATGGTCGACCCCTCCGCGATCGCAACATCAAGGTCGTCGGACATGCCCATCGACAGCGTGTCGAAACCGAACCGGCCTTTCAGCTTCTCAAAAACTTCTTTAACCGATGCGTAGCGCGAGCGATCGGCGCCGGGCTCGGGGATCGCCATCAGCCCGCGCAATTTCAGGCGCGGCAGGGTGGCAATCGCCCGCGCGAGGTTCTCGACTTCATCCAGCTCGACCCCGCTCTTGCTCGCCTCGCCGGAAACATTGACCTGAATCAGCACGTTGAGCGGCGGCAGGGACGCCGGGCGCTGCTCGGACAGGCGACGTGCAATTTTTTCACTCGCCACGGTCTGCACCCAGGCGAAGCGTTCGGCCGCAATGCGCGTCTTGTTGCTTTGTAGTGGTCCGATCAAGTGCCACTCGAGCGCTGGTAAAACTTCCATTTTTTGCACGGCTTCCTGCACGTAGTTCTCGCCGAAGGCTTTTTGCCCGGCGCTAACCGCTTGCTCGATGCGCGCGACCGGCTGACCTTTGCTCACTGCCAACAAAGTCACTCCCCGCGCGCGGCTTATGCGTGCGCTGATAACTTGCAGGTTATCCGCGATTCCAGCCATAATGTGTTGAAGCAGCGAAGAAAAATACTTCGCTACCGATTGGGAGGATTGTAATGGATCTCACTGAACTGCTCGCCTTCGTCGTCAAGAACAAGGCGTCAGACCTGCACCTGTCTTCCGGCCTGCCGCCGATGATCCGCGTGCATGGCGACGTGCGCCGCATCAACGTGCCGCCGATGGAGCACAAGGAAGTGCACGGGATGATTTACGACATCATGAACGACGGGCAGCGCAAGTTCTACGAGGAAAACCTCGAGTGCGACTTCTCGTTCGCGGTGCCGAACCTGGCGCGCTTCCGCGTCAACGCGTTCGTGCAGCAGCGCGGCGCCGCCGCGGTGATGCGGACCATCCCGTCGAAGATCCTGTCGCTCGCGGACCTGAAGTGCCCGAAGATCTTCGAGGAGATCGCCGACCAGCCGCGCGGCATCGTGCTGGTGACCGGACCGACCGGCTCGGGCAAGAGCACCACGCTCGCCGGCATGGTCAACCACATCAACGAGAACGAGCAGGGCCACATCCTCACCATCGAGGACCCGATCGAGTTCGTGCACGAGTCGAAGAAGTGCCTGATCAACCAGCGCGAGGTCGGCCCGCACACGCTGTCGTTCTCCAACGCGCTTAGAAGCGCGCTGCGCGAGGACCCGGACGTGATCCTGGTGGGCGAGATGCGCGACCTGGAAACCATCCGGCTCGCGCTCTCGGGCGCCGAGACCGGCCACCTGGTGTTCGGCACGCTGCACACCTCGTCGGCCGCCAAGACCATCGACCGGATCGTCGACGTGTTCCCGGCGGCGGAAAAGGAGATGGTGCGCGCGATGCTGTCGGAATCGATCCGCGCGGTGATCTCGCAGACCCTGCTCAAGACCAAGGACGGCGGCGGCCGCTGCGCGGCGCACGAGATCATGATCGGCACGCCCGCGATCCGCAACCTGATCCGCGAGAACAAGATCGCGCAGATGTACTCGGCGATCCAGACCGGGCGCCAGATCGGCATGCAGACGCTCGACCAGAACCTGCAGGAGCTGGTGCAGCGCAACGTCATCTCGTCCGCCGAGGCCCGCGGCAAAGCCGCCAACAAAGACAATTTTGCGGGGTAACCCAGATGGAACGCGAACAGGCAACGAAATTCATCTATGACCTCCTGCGCGCCCTGGTCGGCAAGAAGGGCTCGGACCTCTTCATCACCGCCGGCTTCCCGCCGGCGATGAAGGTCGACGGCAAGATGACCCCGGTGTCGCAGCAGGCGCTCAACGCGCAGCACACCTCGATGCTGTGCCGCGCGGTGATGAACGACAAGCAGGCCGCGGAGTTCGAGGCCAAGAAGGAGTGCAACTTCGCCATCAACCCGGCGGGCATCGGCCGCTTCCGCGTCAACTGCTTCGTGCAGATGGGCTGCGTCGGCATGGTGCTGCGCGTGATCACCACCAGCATTCCGAACTTCGACGACCTGAAGCTGCCGCCGGTGCTGAAGGACGTCGCCATGACCAAGCGCGGGCTGGTGATCTTCGTCGGCGGCACCGGCTCGGGCAAGTCGACCTCGCTCGCCGCGATGATCGGCTATCGCAACGAGAACTCGCACGGCCACATCATCACCATCGAAGACCCGGTCGAGTACGTGCACCCGCACAAGAACTGCCTGATCACCCAGCGCGAGGTCGGCGTCGACACCGAGTCGTGGGAAGCGGCGCTCAAGAACACCCTGCGCCAGGCGCCCGACGTGATCCTGATCGGCGAGATCCGCGAGCGCGAGGTGATGGAGCACGCCGTGGCCTTCGCCGAGACCGGCCACCTGGCGCTCGGCACGCTGCACGCCAACAACTCCAACCAGGCGATGGACCGGATCATCAACTTCTTCCCGGAAGAGCGGCGCCAGCAGCTGCTGATGGACCTGTCGCTCAACCTGAAGGCGGTGATCTCGCAGCGCCTGATCCCCTTGCGCGAAGGCAAGGGCCGCGCCGCGGCGGTCGAGGTGCTGCTCAACTCGCCGCTGATCTCCGACCTGATCTTCAAGGGCGAGATCCACGAGATCAAGGAGATCATGAAGAAGTCGCGCGAGCTCGGCATGCAGACCTTCGACCAGGCGCTGTTCGACCTGTACGAGGCCGGGCGCATCAGCTACGAGGACGCGCTGCGCTTCGCCGACTCCACCAACGAGGTGCGCCTCAACATCAAGCTGCACGGCAAGGAAGCGAAGGACAAGGACATCACCAAGGGTATCGAGCACCTCGACATCGTCTGAGGTAGCGCCTGTCCGCAACCAGAAAGGGGCGCTTCGGCGCCCTGTTTTGTCTTCTGGCGGGTGTCGCGCTTCTGCTTCTAACAGGCATTCCGTCGCACGCGCAGAAGCAGCCGAAGATCGGCGTCACGCTGGCCGGCTCGCCTCCAGACCGATTCGCAGAGCAACTCCGCACCGGCCTTGCCGAACATGGGTGGGTGGAGGGCAAGAACATCATCATCGAATACCGCTATGCCTCCGGCCAATCAGAACGCTATGCCGGCTTCATGCAGGAGTTCGTAAAACTACGGGTTGACGTAATCGTTGCTGGCGGCGGTACACCCGCCGCAACCGCCGCACAGCGCGCAACCTCTAGCATTCCCATCGTTGTACCGCTGATGGCAGATCCCATTGGCAGCGGCTTGGTGCGAAGTCTCGCCCGACCGGGCGGGCAGCTGAGCGGCATATCGTTGATGATGTCCGAGACCAGCGGGAAGCGCGTAGAGATCCTGCGCGAAGCGTTTCCAACACTTAAATACGTGGCCGTGCTTCTCGACCCGACCACAGACTATGGCCAGATCAGCGCAACTCAGGCCGCCGCCGTCTCTCACGGTTTCAGCCTGAAGGTCGTCCGGGCGCGAAGCGCCGAAGAACTTGAAATGGCGTTCGATCAGGCCGCGAAATCCGGCGCGCAAGCGATGATTGTCTTGACCTCTAGCATGCTCAACGCGAATCGCAGGCGGATCGTGCAGCTTGTCGAGCGTAATCGCATGGTGGGGATCTACGAGAACAGGTTATACGTGGAAGCTGGCGGCTTGCTTTCCTATGGCACTGACGTTGCGGACCTCTACCGCGTTTCTGCAAAGTACGTGGATCGCATCCTGCGGGGTGCAAGAGTTGGCGAATTGCCGATCGAACAGCCGACGAAATTCGAGCTGCTTGTGAACCTTCGCACCGCGCGCCTGCTTGGAATCGAGTTGCCGCGCTCGCTCCTGCTCAGGGCCGACCAGATTGTCGAATGAGTCGACGAGGCGCAGAACCCTAGCGTTCCTGCTCATGCTGGCCGCGGCCAGCCCGGCGCTCGCGCAAAACTGGCCGGCCAGGCCGGTGCGCGTGATCGTGGCGTTCTCGCCCGGCGGCGTCACCGACATCATCGCCCGCACCATGGCGCCGAAGCTCGGCGAGCTCTGGGGCCAGCCGGTCGTGGTCGAGAACCGCACCGGCGCGGGCGGCTCGGTCGGTGCCATGGCCGTGGCGCGCGCGCCTGCCGACGGCTACACGCTGCTGGTGCACTCATCGGGGTATGCGCTCAACCCCGCGATCAATTCCGCGCTGCCCTATGACCCTCACAGGGACTTCGTCGAAGTCGCGCCGCTCGCGAGCCAGCCGATGGTGCTGGTGGTCGGGGCTGCCGGTCCCGCCAGCGTGGCCGAGCTCATCGCGGCGGCGCGACAGCGCCCGGGCAGCGTCAGCTACGGCTCGGCGGGCATCGGTAGCGGTGCGCACTTCAATTCGGAGAAATTCCGGATCGCTGCCGGCATCGACGTCCTGCACGTGCCTTACAAGGGCGGCGCGGAAGCGATCCACGACACCATCGCCGGGCGCATCAGCTTCACTTTCAACACCGTGACGCTCGCGCTGCCGCATATCCGCGAGGGCCGGCTGCGCGTGCTCGCGGTGAGCTCGGCGCAGCGCTCGGGCCTGCTTCCCGGCACGCCGACGGTGGCGGAGTCCGCCATTCCAGGCTTCGAGTACACGTTCTGGAACGGCTTATGGGCGCCGGCCGGGACGCCGGCCGCGGTCGTGCAAAAAGTCTCGGGCGACCTGGCGCGCGTCGTGGCCGCGCCGGACGTGCGCGAGCGGCTGGCCACGCTCGGCGCCGAACCGATGAGCATGACGCCGGAACAATTTACCGGTTTCGTGCGCGCCGAGATCGAGGATGCCGCGCGCATCGCCCGCGCCGCAGGCATCCGCCTGCAGTAGATCCGGGATAACGTAGGACCAAGGTCTAATTGTCGGGTCGCGGGGAGCGCGCCAGCATTAGCCGATGTTCGAAGGTGTCCCGGCGCCCAAGGGGAATGACATGAACCTGAACGTTCGCATGGTGGCGGAGTTCATCGGTACGTTCTGGCTGGTGCTGGGAGGCTGCGGCAGCGCCGTGCTGGCAGCTTCCTTTCCCAATGTCGGCATTGGGCTGCTGGGGGTATCGGTGGCGTTCGGCCTCACGGTGGTCACCATGGCTTACGCGATCGGCCACATCTCGGGCTGCCACCTGAACCCGGCGGTCACGCTTGGCCTGGTGGCCGGCGGTCGCTTCAGGGCATCCGAGGTGTTGCCTTATTGGATCGCGCAAGTCCTCGGCGCCGTGGCCGCGGCGGCGCTGCTCTACCTGATCGCGAGCGGCAAGCCCGGCTTCGATCTCGCCGGCGGCCTCGCCTCGAACGGCTACGCCGAGCATTCGCCGGGGCACTATTCGCTCGCGGCAGGCCTGGTCACCGAGCTGACGATGACCTTCATGTTCCTGATGATCATCCTGGGGGCGACCGACGAGCGCGCGCCGCAGGGCTTCGCGCCGATCGCCATCGGCCTCGCACTGACCCTGATCCACCTGATCAGCATCCCGGTGACCAACACCTCGGTGAACCCGGCGCGCAGCACCGGACCGGCGCTGATCGTCGGCAGCTGGGCGCTGCAGCAGCTCTGGCTGTTCTGGATCGCGCCGCTCGCCGGCGCCGCGCTCGCCGGCCTGGTCTACCGCTGGGCGGGCAAGCCGGCCGCGAGCCTGCAACCGCGCTGACGTGCTGTCGGTCCAGATCGACGCGACCAGGGGCATCGCCGTTCTCGAGCCCCAGGGCGCGCTGTCGAAGGAGGATTTCGAGCGCGCGGCGAAAACGATCGATCCCCATCTCGAGAAGTCGGGCCGGCTGAACGGCATCGTGGTGCGCATCCAGCAGTTCCCGGGCTGGGATTCGTTCGGCGCGCTGGCGTCGCACCTGCGCTTCGTCAAGGTCCACCATCAGAAGATCGCGCGCGTCGCGCTGTGCACGGACTCCGCGCTCGGCAGCGTGGCGCCGAAGGTCGGCCGTCACTTCGTGAAAGCCGAGATCCGCGCGTTCAAGTTCGCCGAGTTCGAGCTCGCGCGCGCCTGGGCGTCGGGAGAAGCGAAAGGCTGACGCGCGCTCAGCGCGCGCCGAGAAACTCCACCGCCGCGCCGTCGACGCGCACGTCGACCAGGCCGGCGACGTCGTCCGGCTCGGGCTTGCGCTTCGGCCGCAGCTTGTCGTCGATGTGCAGCGCGAACCCGGTCCACTCGATTTGCAGGTGCTTGCCGCGGCGTGATGGCAGCAGCGAGTGCCGCTCGCGGTTCTCGTGCCAGTGCTCGAGGTACTTCACCAGGCGGCTGCGCTGAGCCTCGGGCACCAGCACCACTTCGAGCTGCCCATCGCCCGCCCGGTTGTCGGGAGCGATATACAGATTGGGGCCGATGAACGGCAGGTTGACCGCCTCGAACAGCAGGTAGTTGCCCGAGATATCGACGCCGTCGAGGCGCGCGCCGATCTCGACCGGCTCGGCGGTCTCGGCGGCTTCCTTCAGCCGGCGCAGCGCGCCGTCCACCACGCGCGCGGGCCCTTTGGTCTTGATCTCCTTTTCCTTCCTCCCCTTGTTCTCCTCCGAGCGCACCAGCATCCCGGCGAACAGCCCGGCGCCGACGCCCTCGATGAAGTAGCGCTCGCCCCACGGCCCGCAGGCAATGCCGACGTCGAGCGGTACGCGACGCGCGTCGCGCCAGCCGTCCACCAGCTCCTCGAACGGCTTCTTGAGCAGGCCGAGCGAGCGCGCAACGTTGTTGGCGGTACCGGCGGGCAGCACAGCGACCGGCACTCCGCGGCCCACCATGCGGCGGGCAACGGACGCGACCGTGCCGTCGCCGCCGGCGACCACCACCAGGCCGGCTTTCTTGTCGAGCACGCGGTCCCAGCCCTTGTCTTTCGAGGACTGGTAGCGCGGCTTGTGACCCGCGCGCCGCAGCAGCTTCATCACCGCTTTGGCGTCGTTCTCCTCCCCGCCCGCGCCGGGGTTGTGAATCAGCGTTACGCGCACGGAAATTGCTCCGAAGGAGTCATATGCGCATCCTCATCACCAATGACGACGGCGTCTATAGCCCGGGCATAGCCGCTTTGGCGCAGGTAGCTTCCCGATTCGGCGAAGTCCGGGTCGTGGCTCCTGACGTCGAGATGTCGTCGGCCAGCCACTCGATCACCGCGACGCGCCCCGTGACCTACAAGCGCACGCCGCTCCCCGGCATCGACGCCTATCGCGTAAACGGTACGCCGGGGGACTGCGTGATGCTCGGCACTACGCTCTGGGAAAAGGTCGATCTGGTCCTCTCGGGAATCAATCTCGGCACCAACCTCGGCAACGCCGTCTGGCACTCCGGAACGCTCGCGGGCGCCAAGCAGGCGGCGCTCCTCGGCCTGCGCGGCATCGCGTTCAGCGCGCCGGCCACCGATCGCGAGCAGCCCAGCTTCGAAGCGCTGAAGCCCTGGGTGGCGACCGTGCTGGAAGCGCTGCTCGAGATGCCCGACATGCCCCTCATCAACGTCAACTTCCCGGCCGAGGCGCCGCGCGGCACGCTGTGGACGCACCAGTCGTTGAGGCACTACGACGGCAAGGTAGTTCCCGCGAAGGACCCGATGGGCCGCACGCATTACTGGTTCACCGTGGTGCCGGTGGAGGCAACCGAGGAAGGCACCGACCGCTGGGCGATCGAACAGCGCTACGTGTCGATGACGCCGCTGCGCCTCGACCTCACCGATCAGGACAAGCTCGCCCAAGCCCGCAAGATCGAATCCTGGAAAAAGCTGAAGTTCGCATAGGCATCTCCGGCTGGCGCTACGAGCCGTGGCGCGGCGTCTGGTACCCGCAGGACCTTCCCCAGCGCCGCGAGCTCGCGTTCTGCGGCCGGCACTTCCCCACCGTCGAGATCAACGGCTCGTTCTATTCGCTGCAGCGCCCCGAGTACTACGAGGCCTGGTACCGCGAGACGCCGCCCGGCTTCACCTTCGCCGTCAAGGGCTCGCGCTACATCACGCACCTGCTGCGGCTGAAGAACATCGATAAGCCGCTCGCCAACTTCTTCGCTTCCGGCATCTTCAACCTGCGGGAGAAGCTCGGGCCGTTCCTGTGGCAGTTTCCGCCGATGTTCCGCTACGACCGGGCGCGCTTCGAAAGTTTTTTCGGCAGGCTGCCGCGAACCACGGCGCAGGCGCTGACCCTGGCGCGCCGCCGGGACGCACGCCTGAGCGGCCGATCGCGCCTGGCGATCGACCAGGACCGGCCGCTGCGCCATGCGGTCGAGATCCGCCATTCGAGCTTCATGAACGACGATTTCGTCGGGCTTCTGCGCAAGCACGGCATCGGCCTGGTCGTGGCGGATACCGCGGGCAAATGGCCCAGGCTGTTCCACGTCACCGCCGACTTCGTCTACGTGCGCTTGCACGGCGACGTGAAGATCTACACCAGCGGTTATTCGGAGCGTGCGCTCGACGGCTGGGCGCGGCGCGTGCGCCAATGGGGCCGCGATGGACGTGACGTGTACGTCTACTTCGACAACGACGTGAAAGTGAAGGCGCCGTTCGACGCGCTCAACCTGATGCGCAAGCTGCACCTGCGCTGGGGTTCGCCGGTGCACGCGCCCGGTACGCGCGTGCCGCGCCTAAAGTACGCCTACGGGCCGCGCGTTACGGGCGGGAATCCCGCGTGGGACGGCCTGAAACCATCCGGAACTCGTAGAGCCGGCACTCGATCGCCCCGTTCCAGAGCGGCGTACGCGCGGAGGGCGAGAGGCGGATCAGCTTCGGCAGCCGCAGGTCGGCGGTAAAGAAATAGCAGCGCCAGCCGGCGAAGCGCTGTTTGAGCGCATCGCCGAGCTTCGGATAGAAGGCCGCGAGATCGTCCAGATTGCCCATGCGCTCGCCGTAGGGCGGATTGGCGATCAGTACGCCGCCGGACGCGGGCGCCGCGCGCTCGAGTACGTCGGCCTGCTCGAGTTTTACCCAGCGCTCGACGCCGGCCGCCGCCAGGTTACGCCGCGCGTCCTCCAGCGCCCGGGGATCGTTGTCGCTGCCGTAGAGAACGGGCGTCAACGCTTCGGGCGCCTGGTCGCGCTTGATTCCTTCCCAGACCGCCGCGTCAAACGCGCGCAGCTTCTCGAAGCCGAAGCTGCGCTTCGCGCCCGGCGCGCGGCCGCGAGCCATCGCCGCCGCCTCCACCAGGATCGTGCCGCCGCCGCACATCGGGTCGAGCAGCGGCTCGCCCGGCTGCCAGCCGGTCAGCATCACGATGCCGGCGGCCAGGTTCTCCCGCAGCGGCGCCTCGCCCTGCCCCGCGCGCCAGCCGCGCTTGAAAAGCGGCTCGCCCGAAGTATCGAGATAGAGCGTGGCCTTGTCCTTTTCCAGGAAGGCGTGGACGCGCACGTCGGGCGCGGTGCGATCGACGCTCGGCCGCTTGCCGAACGCATCGCGAAAGCGATCGCACACCGCATCCTTGATGCGCAGCGTGGCGAACTCGAGACTCTTGAGCGGGCTCTTCTGCGCGGTGACGTTCACGCGCAGCGTGCGCTCCACCGCGAAGTGCTTCGGCCAGTCATATGCCTTACTTCTTGTGTAAACGTCGTCCTCGTTCGCATAGGCGAAGGAATGCACCTGCCAAAGCACGCGCGAAGCGATGCGCGACCAGAGGTTCACCCGATAGCAAACGTCCCAGCCGCCGCCGAATGCAACGCCGCCGGGAACCACGACAGGATTCATTCCTTTCAAAGAAGAAATTTCTTTTTGCAACAGCGCCTCCAACCCCCGCGGCGCGGTGGCGAAGAACGCGTTAGAAGGGCTTGAAGACAACCAGCAGCACCGTGGCGATCAGCACCAGCACCGGAAACTCGTTGAACCAGCGAAACCAGACATGGCTTTTCCGGTTGCGCTCGGCGGCAAAGTCGCGCAGCAGACGCCAGCACCACAGGTGGTACGCCGCAAGGACCGCGACCAGCGCGATCTTGGCGTGCAGCCAGCCGGTGGCGGGCTTGAACCAGCCGAGCCACAGCCAGACGCCGAACACGATGGTGAGCACCGCGCCCGGCGTCATGATTCCCCAGAACAGCTTGCGCTCCATCAGCTTGAAGCGCTCGGTGGAGATCCGGTCCTCGGCCTGCGCGTGGTAGACGAAGAGCCGCGGCAGGTAGAACAGCCCCGCGAACCAGGTGACCATGAAGATGAGGTGCAGTGACTTGACCCAGAGCATGGTCAGGAAGAGAACCTCTTGCGCGCGAAGTAGATGGCAGCCGCGTAGCCGGCCGCAGCATAGCCGAGGAGCACGACTACGTGCAGCAGGAGATCCGGCGGCGGGCCGCCCGCCACCAGCGGGCGCACGATCTGTACGCCGTGGTAGAGCGGCAGCGCCTTGGCCACCGCGAGCAACGGCGCCGGCAGCTGCTCGGCGGGGAAGAACACCCCGGAGATCATCATCATCGGCGTCATCACCAGGGTCATGTAGTAGCTGAAAAAGTCCCAGCCGCGCGCGAGCACGCACATGACCAGGCCGATGCCCGAGAACGCCAGGCCGACGAAGAACGCCGCCGGCAGCGCGAGCAGCACCCAGGGCGAGCCCGCCAGCCCGAACACAAGGACCACGCCGAGGATGGTGGAGCCGGTGAGCCACGCCTTGCTCGCCGCCCATACGATCTCGCCGGCGACGACGTCGTCGATGGTGAGCGGCGCATACAGGATCGCGTCCCACGTCTTCTGGCCCTGCATGCGCGCGAAGCCGGAGAACATCGACTCGAAGGAAGCAGTGAACATGGTGGCGGTGCAGAGCTGGCCGGCCGCGAAAAACGCGATGTAAGACATGCCTTCAACCGACGGCAGCAGCGCACCGAGCCCGTAGCCCAGCCCGAACAGCATGATCAGCGGGTCCGCCAGGTTGGACAGCACCGCCGCGGCGAACAGCTTGCGCCAGACGAGAAAGTTGCGCCGCCAGACCGCCACCCAGCGCATCAGTCCCTCAAGTCCCGCCCGGTCAATTTCAGAAATACATCTTCCAGGCTCGCGGGTCGGTGCAGGTAGACCAGATCGCTGGAAAGACTCTGGATGAGCGGCGAGACATCCTCTCCGTAGCAGAAGACCGTATCGCCCGCCCGCTCGACGCGCGGCGCGAGACCCTTCGCGCGCTCCATCCACTGCTCGTATCCGGTGCCGTGCACTTCCAGCACCTGCGGCTCGATGTGCTCGGCGATCAGCGCGCGCGGCGAGCCCTCGGCGATGATGCGGCCCTTGTCCATGATTGCGAGGCGGTGGCACAGGCGCTCGGCCTCTTCCATGAAGTGCGTGGTGAGCACCAGGGTCTTGCCTTCCTGCGTCAGGCGGCGCAGCCGCTCCCAGATCAGGTGGCGCGCCTGCGGGTCGAGGCCGGTGCTCGGCTCGTCCATGAAAATGAGCTGCGGGTTGTTCACCAGGGCGCGCGCCAGCGTCAGGCGGCGCTTCATGCCGCCCGACAGCGCGCTGATCTTGGCATCGCGCCGCCCGGTGAGGCCGGCGAACTCGAGCAGCGGTGCGATTCGACCCTGGACTTCGTTTTTTGAAAGACCGAAGTAGCGGCCGTACACCATCAGGTTCTCGGACACGCTGAAGTCGGGGTCGAGGTTGTCGAACTGCGGCACCACGCCAACGCCGGCGCGGCCCTCGCGCGCGCGCCGCGGCACCGGTTCGCCGAGCAGCTCGATCGCGCCGGAATCGGGCTCGATCAGCCCGAGGCAGAGCTTGAGGGTGGTGGTCTTGCCGGCGCCGTTCGGCCCGAGCAGGCCGAAGCACTCGCCTGGCGCGACGCTGAGATCGACGCCGGAAACGACTTCGACGCCGTCGTACGACTTGCGCAGCGCGCGCACCGACAGCGCGCTCAACGCCAGTTTCCTTGGACCAGCGCGCGCAGGATGTGCAGCTTGCGGTGGAAGAAGTGATCGGCGCCCGGCACCACGACCACCGGCAGCTCCTGCGGCCGCGCCCAGTCCATCACCGCCGCGAGCGGCACGGTGTCGTCGTTCTCGCCGTGAATCACCAGCGTTCCCGCGGCCACCGGCGGCGCCATGATGCGTGTGATGCCGACGCCGATCAGCACCAGCCACTCCGGCTTTTCTTGTTCGGCCAGCTTCGCCATGAGCGACGCGCCGAACGAAAACCCGGCGAGGACGAATTTCTCCGTGCGAGTGTGTTTAAGGACCGCGGCCAGATCCTCCAGCTCGCCCCGCCCTTCATCGTGCACGCCCTCGGTCTGACCGACGCCGCGAAAGTTGGGCCGCCAGGTCTCGTAACCGAGCTCGAGAAAAGCACGCGCGAGGGTCTGCACCACCTTGTTGTCGAGCGAGCCGCCGAACAGCGGATGCGGATGCGCGATGAGTGCAACGCCACGCGCAACGCCGCGCGCTTCGGTTTCCGGACTGTCGACGGCGCATTCAATGCGGCCGGCAGGGCCGGCAACGAACTCGCGACGGGTGCTAGCCCGCATTACATCCGCAGGCGTTCGACGATGCGCCCGTTCTTGATGTGCTCTTCGATGATCTCGTCGATG
>Ga0207648_10003775_pt1 | contig 15832 bp, 11 predicted proteins | sample KBSMisM32_FD_184310 | JGI IMG/M metagenome (GOLD analysis project Ga0207648, IMG submission 184310) | Miscanthus rhizosphere microbial communities from Kellogg Biological Station, Michigan, USA - KBS Miscanthus M3-2 (SPAdes) (version 2) | ecosystem: Host-associated > Plants > Roots >...
GAGGGACCGGCTGCCGTCCTGCTTGGCGATGATGCTGGCAACGAAGCCGGCGTCCGGTCCGAAGTTGCCGGTGATCCAGCGGTACCACCACGGGCTCTGCCAGTGGCGAGGGCCCCAGGAGTGGTCGCGCAGGCCCGGGCCGGTGACGTTGAACGTCTGGTCGCCGATGGTGACCGGGCCGGTGGCCACGACGTGCTGCTCGTAGTGACCGCGGGCGAAGTCCCGGTGTTGCAGGGCGCGTCGCAGTAGACGTCGCCCGGGGTGTCCACCCAGGCTCCCCCGCGGAAATATTTCACCTGCAAGTCCTCGATCCCGCGGGCGACGACCTCCCAGGTCCCGGTTCCGACGCCCGGAGTCGCGGCCGCTCCGCCCGCGGCCGTGAAAGGGCCGGTGCGGCTCCGCCAGAGGGCCGGCAGCGAGGCATCGTCGGGATCGGGAGCGACCTGGTAGCGCACAACGTCGATCGGCATGAGGGCCACGCACGTAGGGGTCAGGTTGCTGCTCCCCATCTCGTTGCAGAAACCGGCCGAGGGGTTGCTCGCAAAGCTGGGATTCCGGTTGGCCGTTCCGGTCGCGGTCAGGTTGATCGCAAATCCGTTGGTGCCGCTGACGACGTTGGCCCTCCCCAGGACGACGCCGTAGGCGTCCCGCTCCGCCAGGCTCGTGCTCCCGACGTAGAAAAAGCGGTTGGCGGTGGCCGTGCTGTCGGGGTAGCAGCCGGGCAACCTGTCGGCCGAGGGGATCGTGGCGGGCGTCGTGGAACCGGAGAAGGCGGGGGACACGAGGGTCGGCGAGCAATCGCCGGAAGCGGTCAGGATCTCGAGGATGTCCGTGGCCGTGGCGGGGTTGTCGATCACGCCCAACGTCTGGCCGCCGGCAGCGTTGGTCGGGTTGCCGCCCGCGGCGTTGAGGCCGTTCGTGAAAGCCTGGACGTACGGCACCATTCCCGCACCCGCGCCCGCGACGTCCCGTTTGATGAGGTCCATGGCGATGCGGATGTTCTGCTGGCGGTCCGTCATTTCCGGCTCGCGCCGGAAGGCATTCTGCCCGCCGGTGAGGAGCCCGAAGATGGCGCCGCTGACGATCAACGTCATGGCCATGGCCACCAGCAGCTCCACCAAGCTGAAGCCGGCCTCGCGGGGATCGCTCGTGGTCATGCTTGTCTTCTCCATGACGGCGACGCGGGGGCTCACGGGCAGCCCAGCGCAGGGGTGGTGCAGGTCCGATAGGTAGTGAGCTCCGCGCGCGAGCGGCCGCGGGAGAGACGGCTCGCCCCTTCCGAGCGCACGCGGATGAACTTCACCCTGACCGTGGCTCCGACGTCGGTGACGTCGGTGATCGACCAATAGCTGTTGATGGGCCCGACGCCAACGATCGTGTCCGTTCGCTGCGGAGCGCCGGCAGACATGGTGACGGGAGTGAGCGTGTTCCACGACTGGTTCTTGAATCCTTCCAGGATCCCGGCGGCGACGTCCGTGGCCGCCGTGGCCTGGTTGGCCACCGCGTTGGAGCTGCCCGCCACCAGGAAGAGGTTCGTGACCGCGATCAAGCCGAACACCAGCACCACGATCGCGATCAGGACCTCGACGATCGTGAAGCCCTCCTCGGCGCGGGTCCGCCCGTCGTTCGAAAGAATGGAGTCGCTCATGTGGCTCCTACTGATCCGCCAGGATGCGGCCGCCGGAACTGACGGCCACTTTCTTGCGCAGGTTCGTGCGGTTCTCCTTCAGGCAGACGATGTGCGAGCCGTTGAGGGACTTGATGAGCGTCGTCCCCGTCGGGGCGTTGGTGGGCGCCGCACCACACGTGCCCGTCCCCATTTCACAGCTGGAGCCGAGCTGCGTGAAGCGCACGGCCCAGGTATCCGTTCCCCCGGTCAGGTTGCAGTTCGCAGGAGTGTCGAACACCACGTTGGTCGGGAGGTTCTGGACCGTCCCGGCCTGCGAGGGCGCGAGCGTCCCCGTCAGGACGGTCCAGTCTTCACCACCGTACCCGAACCAGTCCGTGGTGGTGCCGCTGTTCGGGATCTGATCGTCCTCCACTACCCAGCGATATTGCGTGGGGCTGACCACCGCGAAGAGGACGCCGAGGTTGACGTTCTTCATGATCGCCTTGCTGCGCGCGACGTTGATCTCCATCGCCACCTGCTGCGTCGCCCCCTTGATCCGGAAGTTCCGGACGTAGCGGGCAACCGAAGGGAGGGCCACCGCGGCCATGGCGCCGATGATTCCCAAGACGATCAGCAACTCGACGAGAGAGAACCCGGGTGAGCGATGGCGATGTACCGCCTTGGTCCTGTGCTGCCTCATGAGGGACTCCTTTTAGCAATTGACGTACCGTGGGCGATCCTGGCCCACAAGGTGCTGACCTGACTCAACTTCCGCTGGGAGATGTGCCGTTCCGCACACCGTCCCCGGGGGCCGCCGGGTTACCATCCGTAACCGACACGTTCGGAGTTGACCGGGCCAGGGGGAGCCGGACCCGCACGGCGAGACCGTGCGGAGAGCGCTCCGCGAGCAGCAGATCGCCTCCATGCTGCCGCACGATCTTGTAGGCGAGGGGCAGCCCGAGGCCGAGCCCGCCGGACTTGGTCGTGAAGAACGGGCGGAGGCTGCTGCGCACGTCCGGCGGCATGCCTGGCCCGTTGTCGGCGATCGTCACCAGCACGGAGTCGCGGCCCCGTTCGACCTCGATCCACACCTGGCCGGAGGGGCCGGCGGCGTCGCGCGCGTTGCGGACGAGGTTCTCGAAGGCGCGCTCGATCAAGTCCTCGTCCGCCTCGATCACGCCCACGCTCCCCCGCGGCAGGTGCGTCTCCGGTCCGACGCGGGCCTTGGACTCGCGGGCCGCCACGCGCGTGAGCATCCGGCCGAGGTCGAAGGTCGCAGGGCGCAGCGAATCGTCCTTGACGAACTCCATGAACCGGCGGACGACCGTCTCGAGGGTCTCGCACTCCTCCACGATGGCGCCGGCGTGCTCCGCTCCCGTTCCCCCCGCGCTCTGCACCAGGCGCGCGTAGCCCAGGATCGTGCCGAGCCCGTTGCGGATCTCGTGGACCACGCCGACCGTGAGCTCCCCCGCCCGCACGAACGGCGCGTTGTCGCGCAGCTCGCCCTCCATGCGGCGGCGCTCGAGCTGGTGCTGCCGCGCCATCTCCTCGTCGCGCGCGCGCAGGCGCCCCATGGCCTCCTCGTAGGCGACGAGACCGACGGGCGTGCTCGGGCCTGCGGGCTCGCCGCGGGCGGGAGCGAGCAGGGCCATGGTCGCGAGCACGAGGAGGAGGCCCAGGGCCTGGGTGACGAACGTCTCCTGCCGGTCGCGCAGGTCGGCCACGAGGTCGGCGGCGTCGGCGGACACACGGAGGAGCACGGGACCGGAGGCCGTGGAGAGAAGGACGTACGCGTAGACGCGCGGCGGCACGGAGGCGAGCTGCGTCGTGGTGAGGACCTCGCCCGCGCGCAGGCGCGTCAGGTCACGGTCGAGCGGCCAGTGCCGGGAGCCGGCCACGGCGGGGACGGCGGCGATGCGCGTACCGTCCAGGCTGAAGACCTCCGCGGTGGCGGCGAGGCCGGCGTCGACGGCGGCGGCGGCGGTCTGCTGCGCCGCGGCCGCGCCCCCGGGAGCGGCCAGCGCGGACAGCCGCGAACGCGCCTGGACCGTCGCCTGCCGGAGTCCGGAGAGCGAGCGCTCACGGAGCCGCGCGTGCGCGCGGAGCCCGACGGCCGTCGTGTGCAGGTCCAGGGCCCCCACGACGAGAAGGGCGGCCACGGCGCCGGCGCGGCGCGTGGGGAAAGCCACGCTCATCCCCGCAGCAGCTGGCCGTACCAGTCGACCAGCGGCTGCCCGATGAAGAGCACGATCACGCCCGCCAGCCCCAGGAAGGTGCCGAGGGGCAGCGGATGTTGCGACGACCGTCCGCGCGCGACGATGAGCGCCACGCCCACGATCGTCCCGAGCAGGGAGGCCAGGAGCACGGTCAGGAGCATGCGCTCCCAGCCGAGGAACGCCCCCAGCATCGCCGCCAGCTTCCAGTCGCCTTGCCCCAGGCCTTCGACTCCGCGCGTGCGGCGATAGGCGGCGGCCACCGCCCAGAACGCGAGGTACCCGCCGAGGGCGGCCAACGCCGACCGAAGGGCACCCGGCCATCCGCCGAAGGCGAGGCTCGCGGCCACGCCGGCGGCGATGCCCGGGATCGTGATGACGTTCGGAAGGATCTGGTGATCGAGGTCGATGAGGCTGAGGACGAGGAGCGCGGTCACGAACGCCATGTCGACGAGGGCGCGTGGAGTGGGACCGTCGCGCAGGGCCACCGCGAGGTAGAGAAGGCCGTTCGTGAGCTCCACCGCCGGATAACGCGGCGAGATGCGCGCGCCGCAGTGGCGGCAACGCCCTTTCAAGAAGAGGTAGCTGAAGAGGGGGACGTTGTCCGCGGCCGCGATGGGCGCGCGGCAGGAGGGGCAGCGCGAGCGCGGGGAGACGATGGACTCACCGAGGGGCAGGCGATGGATGCAGACGTTCGCGAAGCTGCCGATGAGGAGGCCGAGGGCGAGCGCGAAGAGCGGCCAGAGCGCTCCCGGCGCGTCAGCGAACGCGCCCGTCTCCGGCATGCGTCGGCACGCGCGTGGGCAACGCCCGGATGTTGCCGCCGAAGCGCGGGACAGTCAAGCACGCCGGCGGCTCCGACCGCAGGCGGGGGCACGGGAAACGGCGTTGTATCATCGCGCGCGATGACGGAGGCCGCCGCCGCGACACCGCCGGAGACCCCTCGGCTGCGGCGGCCGATCTTCACGCTCGTCGTCCTCTCCGCCCTCGTCTCGGGCGTCTTCCTCGCCTTCATGCTGGCGGCGACACAGGGCACGTTCGTCCCCCAGGTCGTGGACCTCTATCTCGTTTGCCAATACGCCCGGGCATTCGTGGAAGGGCACCCCTTCCGGTACAACGCCGGCGAGCTGCCTTCGACGGGCGCGACCAGCCTCCTCTACACCCTGGTGCTCGCCGTCCCCGAGGCCATCGGGATCCGTGGCGAAGGGCTCATCGCCTTCGCGATCGTGATGGGCGCGGGCTTCTACGCGGCCTCCGTGGTGCTGGCCTCGTCCGTCGCCACGCGGATCGCGGGGCCGCGTGAAGGCCTCCTGGCCGGGCTCCTCGTCGTCTTCGGGGGGCCCGTCGTCTGGTCGTTCCTCTACGGCTCCGACATCGCGCTCTTCCTGTTCCTGGCCCTGTGGCTGCTGGAGCGGTGGCTGGCCAGCGCGGACGCGGGCGCTGCGCTTTGGACGATCCCAGGCGTGCTGGTGGCCCTCGCCCGGCCGGAAGGGTTGCCCATCGGTCTCGCCCTGGCCCTGGCCTGGACGCTGCGCGCCGGGCGCCCCTCCACTCCGCGCTTCGATCCCAGGCCCTGGCTGCCCGTGGCGGCGGGGTTGGCCGTGTTGGCCTTGTACCGAATCGTCACCGGCTCGTGGCTCGGCACGTCCGTCGAGGACAAGTCCCTCTTCGCCAGCTACGGCGTCAACCAGGGCCTGGCCATCGCCAGCGAATACGGCGTCGACGTCGTGCGGGGCCTGCTGCTCGGCCTCTACCCCTCGCAGATCCCGATCGGAAACGGGCGTGGGTGGGCCTCGCTCTTCTTCCCTCCCCTCGCCCTCGCATTCATCGGCGTGGCCGCGATCGTGCCGCCCCGCGCGGTGCGCCGCGCCATCGCCGCCTGGCTCGCGATGGTCGCGGCTCTCTTCGCACTGGTGACCCCCAACGTCTTCATCGGCGCCCAGTTCCAGCGCTACCTGCTCTGGGCGTTCCCGGGCCTTCTGGCCCTCACCGCCGCTGGGCTGGGGCACGCGACGTCCTGGGCCATCCGCGATCCCCGCCGCGAGCGGGCCGTCTTCCGAGCAGTCGCCATCCTGTGGGTCGCGCTGGGTGGGCTCGCGACCTTGCGTTTCGCGTCGCTCTATGGCGAGTTCGCGGGCGACGTCTATCGCCGCGACGTGGCGACCGCCCAGTGGATCCGGCGCAACCTCCCTCCAGGCACGCCGATGGCGAACCTCGCGACGAGCGTCGAGTACCTGACGGGCCACCGCAACCTGAACCTGCACGGCGTCACCGCGCCCGACTTCTTCGGCGGCCATGCCGCGGAGCGCGAGGCGGGCACCCTCGAGGGCCTGCGCCGTCTGGCCCCGGCGGCGCGTCCGCCCTACCTCATCACCACCGTCTCCACGCAGGATCGCTTCCCCATCATGCGTGAGCTGGTGAGCGCGCCGCCCCTCTTCCGCTCCGCCAGCTTCGGAGACGAGATCGAGATCTATCGGACACGCTACGACCTGCTCGACCGCGGAAAGGACCCCGCGCTGCCCGCCATCGCCAGCCTGATCGGCACGCGCGTGCTCGTCGACCGGCTGAACGTCTGTGATCCGCGCGAGGAATCCGACCACGCGTATTCCTTTCAGTCGTCGGCGGGCGCCGTCCACCTCTGGGGCGCGGTGCGCTTGGACGGCTACGAGGGGGCGGCGGCACCGATCGCGGACGGCGGGCGCGCCATCCTCGGCCGCGAGTCGTTCCGCATCTCCGCCCAGGAGGGCCGCGACCTCCTCGTCGTGCTGCGTACCGCTCCTGCCATCGACGCGAACCTGCTGCAGACAGGAGGGCCGCGGCGGGTGGGCATCGAGTTCCCGGAAGCCGTCCTCAGCCTGTCCCTGGACGGGCAGAGCGCGGTGCGGGAGACCTTCCGCACCCAGGCTGGCTGGAACGAACACGCCCTGAGGATCCCCGGAAACCTCGTGCACGGATCGCGTCCGCGCCTGGAGGTGAGCGGCCGTTACGCGTCCTTCCAGTACTGGTTCTACCAGTAGCCTTCGCCTTTCGCGAGGCGGGAGCGCGTGCTACCGTGAGGCCGATTTTGAGGTCAGAGGCGCGATCGCCCGACACCGTGCCCGAGAGTGAAGAAGCGCTCGTGGGCGAGGTCCGGCGCTTCTACGAAGACCACCATGAGGGCATCGAGCGCGCCCGGCACGACCGCCGCTACTTCTACGCGTACCTGACGCGCGTCCTCCAGACGCGCATCCCGGCGGGCCAGGCGATTCTCGACATCGGGTGCGGCGGCGGCCACGTCCTGGCCGCCCTTCGTCCCTCACGCGGAGTCGGCGTCGATCTGTCCGCCCCCGCCGTGGCCGCGGCCACCGCCGCCTACGGCTCTCCCGCGCTCCGGTTCGTCCAGGGCGACGCCGGCGATCCCGATGTGCTCCGCCGCCTCGAGGGCCCCTTCGACGTCATCCTCCTCGTCAATGTCGTCACCCAGTTGAGCGACGTGCAGGCCACCCTGGAGGCCCTCCATCCCCTCTGCCATCCGCGGACGCGCGTCGTCATCTACAGCTACAGCCGGCTCTGGCAGCCGGTGCTGCGCCTGGTCGAGTTCCTGGGAATCAAGTACCGGCAGCCGCCGGAATCGTGGCTTCCCCCGGAAGAGGTCAGGAACATGCTCGCGCTGGCCGACTTCGAGACGGTGCGCCGGGACGAGCAGATCATCATGCCCGCCCACGTGCCGCTTCTGTCGGACCTCCTCAACCGGTACGTCGGTCCCCTGCCCATCCTGTCCTGGTTCTCGCTCATGTACGGCATCGTCGCGCGGCCGGCGCCGGTGCGCGCCCAGGGACGGGGGGCGAGCCCCACGGTGAGCGTGGTGATCCCCTGCCGGAACGAGAGCGGCCACATCCCTGAGCTGGTGGCCCGGCTGCCCGAGCTTCCGGTGGGGAGCGAGTACCTGTTCGTCGAGGGCAACTCCACGGACGACACGGAGGCGGTGCTCCGGCAGGCCGTGGCCGACAACCCGCACCGGCCGCTGCGCCTGCTCAAGCAGCCAGGACGAGGCAAAGGGGACGCGGTCCGGCTCGGGTTCGCGGAGGCGCGCGGCGAGGTGGTGCTGATCCTCGATTCCGACATGGGGGTCGCCCCCGAGGAGATCCCCAAGTTCGTGCGCGTTCTCACCACCGGCAAGGGCGAGATGGTCAACGGATCGCGGATGGTCTACCCGATGGAGGGCCGGGCCATGCGCTTCCTCAACCTTCTCGCCAACAAGGCCTTCGCCTTTCTCTTTTCCTGGCTGCTCGGCCAACAGGTGCGCGACACGCTCTGTGGGACCAAGGCCCTCTATCGCTCCGACTACGCTCGCATCGCGGCCAATCGTTCGTTCTTCGGAGACTTCGATCCGTTCGGAGACTTCGACCTGCTGTTCGGCGCCGCGCGCCTGAACCTCCGTATCGTGGACCTGGCCGTCCGCTACCACGAGCGGCGATACGGCGAGACGAACATCTCGCGCTTCCGCCACGGGCTGCTTCTCTTCCGCATGAGCGCCTTCGCCGCGCGCAAGCTGAAGTTCCTGTGAGCGTATCCGCCCTCGATCTGCGCGATTCCGTGCGCCGGAGGGTCGCCGCGGCGTGCGTCGTTGCCGCCGCCCACGCCGAGTGGGCGGCCCTGGCCGGGATCGCGGCCGTGGTCGCTGTCCTCTTTGCCGAACCCCTGCTGCGCGGCGAAGTCTTCTATTACCGCGACATCCACCTCCAATGGGTGGGACAGGCGGAGGCCTTCGTGCGGAGCGTGGCCGAGGGGTCGTGGCCTCTCTGGAACCGCCGCTGGTCCTTCGGCCAGCCGCTCCTCGCGAACCCCAACAACCAGCTGCTGTATCCCCTCACCTGGCTGAATCTCCTCATGGCGCCCTGGCACTACTACTCGATCTTCGTCGTGGTGCACTTCCTGCTGGCGGGCCTCGGCTTCTTCCTGGCGGCGCGGAGGCTGGGCGCGTCCGGGAGGGGGGCGCTGCTGGGCGCCGCCTGCTGGGTGGCCTCCGGTCCCTTCGTCTCCCTGGTCAACCTCTGGAACCACCTGTCCGGCGCGGCCTGGATCCCCTGGGCCGTATGGGCCGCGGACGCGGCACTGGTATCGCCGTCGGCGCCGAGGATCCTGGCTTGGGGTGCCGTGGTCGCCGCCCCCGTGCTCTGCGGCTCGCCCGAGAGTGCGGTGATGGCGGCGGCGGCCACGCTCCCCGTTCTCGCTCGCCGCGCCGGCGAGGTCTCCGTCCGACGGACGCTGGCCACGGCGCTGCTGGCCCTCGCCTTCGGTGTCACCCTCTCGGCCGGGCAGTGGATTCCATCCATCGAGCTCGCGTCGCGATCGATGCGGTCGCAGTTCGGCACCCAGGACAGCCTCTGGTCGATCGCGCCCATGGGACTCTTCCAGATCCTGATTCCGGCGCGGCTGCATACGCTTCCGCTGCAGGGCAACCTGCGCGTCGCGCTCTTCGACGGCCGGGAGCCATACCTGGACTCGCTGTACCTCGGCGCCACCACGGTGTTGTTCGTGGCCGCCGCCGGCTACGTTCGCAGCCGCGTCGTCGTCTCCACCGCGGTGGTGGCGGTGAGCGCGCTCGTCGCCGCCCTGGGCCGGCACACGCCGCTGCATCGATGGGTCGCGGAACTGCTGCCCGTGACGCAATCCTTCCGTTTCCCGGCGAAGGCGCTCATCCTCTTTTCCTTCGCCTGGGCACTCCTCGTCGCCTTCGGGTTCGACGCGCTCCGCGAGCGGGAGCCGTCGCGGATCCGCGTGCCGGAGATCCTCGTCACCGCGTGCGCGATCCTCCTGGGCGCCGCCGCCGTCCTGGCGTGGCTCGGCGCCGACACGTGGGGGACGCTCGTCGTCGCGCCGAACGACACGCGCCGCGGGGTGGCTGTCTTGCTCCTGCCCGTCGTGCGGTCCCTCGGCCGTGCGGCGCTGCTCGCGACGGTGCTATCGGTCCTGGTCCTGGCACGCACACGCGCCTCGCCTGCTCGTCTGTGCCTCATCGGCCTCGTGGCCGTGGCCGACCTGCTGGCCGCGCACCGGGGGCAGAATCCGACCGCTCCCTCGGCGCTGTTCTCGATGCGTCCTCCCGGACTGCGCTATCTCGCCGATGACGAGGGCCGCCGCGTCTACTCTTATGACTACACCTCGAACGGTCCTTCCGCGATGGCGCATCTCGGTCACCGCGGCTACCGGATGAAGCTGAGGCGCGAGGACTGGCCCGGGCCCTGGGCGGAGGCCGCCGCCCTGCGTTGGGGCTTCCATCCGTTTGTGCTGGGGTACTGGGGTGTCGACGGCGCTTACCAGGTGGACACCCTTGGGCTGTACTCGGCCGAGATGAACTGGCTCACCATCTACATCCGCCTTCAGGAAGACACCCCCGTCCATTTGCGCCTTCTTCAGCTGGGGGCCGTGCACCGCGTCGTTTCGCTGCATCCCCAGCCCGAGCTCGCGGAGTTGGCGGTCCTGGACTCTCCGCTGCTCGAGCCCGTACGCATCTACGCGGTGCCGGCTCCCCTTCCCCGGGCCTACGCCGTGGACGGCGTGCGCGTCGCCGCCGGCGAAGCGGCCATCCGCATGATCGGCACCCCGGATTTCGATCTCCACCGCGAGGTGATCCTGCCCGGCGGGCCGGCACGGCCGTCCGACGCGGCCTTCCGGTCGCAGGTACGCCTGACGTTGCGGCGACCCGACCGCAGCGTGGCGGAGGCGGCGCTGAGCGCGCCGGGATACGTCGTGCTCGTGGATGCCTTCGACCCGGACTGGCGCGCCACCGTGGATGGAACCCCGGCCCCGGTGCTCCGCGCGAACGTCGCCTTCCAGGCGGTGGCCGTGCCGGCGGGGTCGCATCGCGTGGAGCTCGTATACCGGCCGCGATCGGTGATCTGGGGCGCCGTGATCACGCTGCTCGCGGTGGCCACCGCCTTGGCGCTCGCCCTGCGCGCGGGCGCGCGCCGGAATGCCTGACCCGCCCTCCGCGTGGCGGCGCGAGAGGAGGCTGCCCACGCCGCGCGGCGATGCGCCCGCGCTCCTCGGCCTTCTCGCGCTGGTCCTCGTCCTCTACGGGCGGCCGCTCCTGGATGGCACCGTCTACTTCGAGCGCGACGTACAGCTGATGTGGCTCACCCATGCGCGGGCCTTCGTGGAGGCCGTGCGCCTGGGAGAGTGGCCGACCTGGAACCCCTGGATCGCCCTCGGGCAGCCCCTGTGGGCCGACGCGAACACGCAAGTCCTCTATCCGCCCACCTGGCTGCTTCTGATACTCGCACCCTGGCGCTACTACGTCCTCTTCGTCGTCGCCCACATGCTGCTCGCCGCCGCGGGCGCCTACGCCCTGTCGCGGACCCTCGCATTCTCCCGCACCGCCGCATCGGTCACGGCGGCCGTGTGGGTGTGTTCGGGACCGCTCGCCTCGCTGGTGCCGGTCTGGAACCAGCTCGCGGGCGCCGCCTGGATGCCCTGGACCGTGGTCTTCGCCCTGCGCACGTTGCGGACGTGGCGCCGGGCTCCGCTCCTGCTCTGGGGCTGCGGCCACGCGCTGCAGATCCTGGCCGGTGCACCGGAGGCCGCCCTCATGACGCTGGCCGGCATCGGGGCCGCCGCCCTCGCGATGAGCCTCTCCGCGCGGTCAAAGATGCTGCACGCCGCGGGGCGCGGGCTCGGAGCCATGGCCACCGCCGGTGTGTTCGCGCTGGCCCTCTCCGCCGGCCAGTGGATCCCATCGCTGGAGATGGCGCGCCGGTCGGACCGCGGCCTGCTCTCCGAGGCCATGCGCACGCAGTGGTCGGTGCACCCGGTAGCCCTGGCCCAGGCCGTGGTGCCGCTGGCGCTGCCCGACGTACCCCTCGACCCGGAGCAGCGCCGCGGCGTGTTCGAGTCCACCGACTTCGTTCCCTCGCTGTACCTCGGGGTCGCCGCCCTCGGCCTCGGCGCGGTCTCGCTGGCCGGGCCTCGCCGCCGGTTCGCCTTGTGGCTGCTCGGGGCCCTGGCCGCGGCCGTGGCCATCGCCCTCGGCCGGCACGCGCCCTTCGAGCACGCGGCGACCACGGTGCTGCCGTTCCTGCGCAGTTTCCGATATCCGGTGAAGGCCATGGTCGCCGCTTCACTTGCGGTAGCGCTGCTGTGCGGCCTCGGCCTCGACACATGGCGCGGGGGCGCTCCGGCGCGGCGGTGGGCCCTCGCGCCTCTCTCCGCCCTGATCGCGGGGACATTGGTGATCGCCATGATGCTCGGGGTGGCCGCCCGCGGCGGGGCCCTGCCCCCCGTCGCGCGAGGGCTCGGCGCGGCCGCCGCGCGGGCGATGCTGCCTCCGGTGGCGGTGGCGCTCCTCGCCTCGGTGGGCGTGCTTCTGCTCGCCGCGCGCGCTCAGGCGTCGCGAGGGGCGACGGCGGTCATCGCGGCCCTCGTGGTCGGAGACCTCGTGGCCGCCCACGCAACCTTGAATCCCACCGCCCCCGAGACCCTCTTCACCCAGCGTCCGCTGGCCGCGTCGCTCGTGTCCGGCGACGCGCCACAGCGCCTCTACGTGCAGGACTACTTCTCCGGCTTCGAGGCGCTGCGGCTGCTGGGCCGGCCCGACCCGTTCGCCATCGAGCGGGCCCCGGTGGGCTGGAGCGTACCCTCGGCACGCGCGCTCGCCTTGAGGCTGTGCCTCTTCCCGCCGTCCGCGGGCGTCTGGGGGCTGCGCGGCAGCTTCGACCGGGACACCGCGGCCCTGGCACCGGCGGCCCTCAGCCGTCTGACCGCGGCGGTGACGGAGTCGGCGAACACGCCGCAGCAGGTGGCGATCCTGCGCGCGGGCGCCGTTCGGCACGTGCTCACGCTGCACGAGCCGACACCCGGCCTCCTCGAGCCGCTGGCCACGGTCGATTGCCTGCTTCCAGTCCCCGGCCGAATCTTCCGGGTCGCCGACCCGATGCCGCGGGCGCATGTCGTGGGCCGCGCGCGACCGTCGGACGCCGTGGCGGCCTTGATCGATCCCGCCTTCGATCCCAGGCGCGAGGTTCTATTGGCGTCCGGAGGCCCGATACCGCCCGCGGTCGACGGCCCATTCGAGGGAGCGGCCACCGTGGTGTCCGAGAGCACCACTCGCGTCTCGGTGCGCGCGCAAGCGAGCGCGCCGGGATACCTCGTCCTCGCGGATGCCTACGACCCGGGCTGGATCGCGACCGTGGACGGCCAGCCCGCCCAGGTGCGGCGCGCCAATGTGGCGTTCCGCGCGGTGGCCGTGCCCGCAGGCAGCCACGAGGTCGAGTTCCGCTACGTACCGGGCGCCGTGCGCCTCGGCCTCCTCGTGTCGGGGCTGTCGAGCACGCTGGTGCTGGCCGTACTCATGGCTGTCCGCTGGATGCGCTGACGGTCCGTCACCGTCTCGGCAAGGCGCGGCGGCGGACGGCCCGCCGGAAACGCCTGCTCGCGGCGCTACGGCCGGAACAGCTCGCCCATCGCGATTCCGTCGAGGAAACCCAGGGCCGCGCCCTCGACCCGCCCGCCGGGAGCGACGCGCACGGTGTAGGGCACCCGCTTCATCTTGAAGGCGTCCGTCACGTCCTTGCCGGGCGATCTCAGGACGGGGAATGCGATCTGGGCGGCCTCGACGAAGCCGGGCGGTGCCTGATCGAGCATCACGCCGACCATGGCCATGTTCTTGGGGCGGCGCGCGAAAGCCTCGTTCCAGATGGGAAGCATCCTGTGGCAGGTGGGACAGCTGCTCAGGAAGAAGACGACGATGGTGGTCGTCCCCTTCGGATAGTCGATGTTCTTGACGGCGCCGTCGAGCCCGGTGGCGTGGAACGCGGGCACCGTGTCCCCGATGCGCAGGATCGGCTCGGCTACGGGTGGGTTCGCCGCCTGGGCGGCCCCGGCCGGGGGATGGACGAGAGCGGCGGCGAGGGCCGCGGCCAGAACGACGCGTCGTGTGAACATCGACACTCCTATTTGAGGTTCGGGCGCCACAGCGATGAGCTCGGCGCGAGGGTCGCGCGACCCTCGCTCCGATCATAAGCGAAGGGCACGCCGACCGGATCCACGAGCGGTCCGCGGTACCCGGCCGCTCGAATGTCGTCGAGAGTGGCGGGGCGGACACCCGTGCCGCGCTCATGGGCGAGGATCGCCGCGTTCACGGCGTCGAGGGCGTCGAGGGCGTCGAGCTGGGCGAGATGGATGGCCGCGTTGTTTTTCATCGGCCCCTCGCCCTGCTCGTAGATCCGGCGCCACACCTGCCGCGAGGTCGTCCGGTCGCCGCCCTTCATGAGCACCTGGGCGGCGAGGGTGGCCAGGAACGGCGGTGATCCCGGGATCTGCGACGCTTCCAGGAGGATCTGCGACGCCCGCTGCGGATCGTCCAGGAAGTAGTAGTGGAACAGGCCCAGGTCCTGCCGCAGGCGCCAGTCGTGCGGAAGGTTCCGCACGCCGCGCTCGAGGAGCTTCACCGCCGCCTGGGGCTGCCCCGCTCCGATCGGATAGGTCTCGGCCAGAAAGGTCGCGCCGTAGCGATAGGCGATCTGCAGGCGCGGGTCGAGTGTCACCGTGATGTCCACCAGGGGCAGGAGCAGGTCGAAGCGCTTGTTCGCCGCGTACACCCGCTGGCCGCCGAAGTACTGCACGGTGCGCAGCCAGTAGACGTCGGCCAGGAGGTCCTCGAAGCCGGGGACCAGGCGCCGCACCTGCTCGCCGGACCAGAGATAGAGGACTTCCTCCTGGGCGCGGTGCCGGCCCAGCCGGGCGTCGATGCGGGCCTGCGTCCAGGGCACCGCCGCGGCCAGGAGCATGGCCAGGAGGGCGGGAGCCCTCACGTGAGCTCGCGGCGCCGGAACGCGATCACGGCCAGGGTGATCACCGTGCCCGTGTAGGCGGCCGCGTAGGCCGTGATCCAGCCGAGGTCGCCAAAGCTGACCGGGTCACCATAGACCACACGATCCTTGAGGTCGAAGTTCCTGAAGTTCGGAATCAGGATCATGAACGCCCGCAGCGCCCAGGCCGGCATGCCGGGCACCACGTCGCCCAGGTTGAGGATCACGTCCGAATAGCGTCCGGCGATCACCAGACACAACGTGGAAACCGATGCGACGGCCGTGGACGTGACGATGGAAAGGAGCAGGGCGAGGGCGACGGTGACGAGGAGCGCGAGGTAGATCGCGAAGACCGCCTTGAGCAAGGCGGCGTCGGCGCCGCGGCCCAGGGCCAGCAGAGTCGCGTAGAGTCCCGCGGTCATGAGGCCGACGTTCACGAGCAGCGTGAAGGCCAGGCCGGCGAACTTGCCCACGAGGAACTCGTCCCGCGACACCGGCTTGGCCAGCAGCGGGTGCAGGGAACGGCGTTCGATCTCCTTGCTGACGAGGCCGACGCCGACGAACAGCGCGATGAGGGTGCCGAACAGATCCATGGCCGCGAGGCCCAGGTCCTTGATGATCTTCGCGTCCTGCCGGATCGACAGCTCCCCGAGCAGCAGCCCGGAGACGGTCATGATCACCGCGAAGAAGAGCAGGTTGTAGAGCACCCGCTCGCGCACCGACTCACGGAAGGTGTTGTGCGCCACCGCCGCCAAGCGCCTCATGCCCCGGCCGTCCAGGCCTCGCCCTTGGCCGGCTGCCCCATCTCCGCGACGAAGAAATCCTCGAGGGACTGGCGCACCGGTTGCACGGAGAGCACGCGTCCTCCGCGTTGCTCGACCGCGACCACCACGCCGCCCAGCTGTTTCTCGGGCACCTGGAGCACCAGGCGCTCGCCCATGGACCGGAAGGTCTCCACGCCCGGGGCAAGGCCGGACACGTCCGGGGGCGCCAGGCCGCTCACCAGGACCTCCATGTGCGACACGTCGAGGGTCAGGATCTGATCGAGGCGGCCCTTCGCCACCACCGACCCGCCGCGCAGTACCGCCACCTCGTCGCACAGCGTCTCGGCGTCGGGGAGGATATGCGTGGAGAAGAAGACGGTACTGCCCTCCGCCTTCAGCTTCAGGATGATCTCGCGAACGCTGCGCCGGCCGAGCGGATCGAGGCCGGACATCGGCTCG
>Ga0207648_10003776_pt1 | contig 15828 bp, 20 predicted proteins | sample KBSMisM32_FD_184310 | JGI IMG/M metagenome (GOLD analysis project Ga0207648, IMG submission 184310) | Miscanthus rhizosphere microbial communities from Kellogg Biological Station, Michigan, USA - KBS Miscanthus M3-2 (SPAdes) (version 2) | ecosystem: Host-associated > Plants > Roots >...
GGAAACCGATCGGCCGGTAGCCGACATACCGAGCGATGCCGTCGAAGCGGTAGGGATGGGGACCGTAGACAAGTCCGTACAGCATGGGCGGTCGCACCCCTTCGATGATCGCCACCGGCAGGTTCGCCAGACCGGATAATGCGATGCCGCGGGTGAGCGCTCGCGCTCCGCCGGCGTCCGAAAACCAGACACGGCCGATCAGCCACGGAAATCCCCACGCCCCTGTCACGTAAAGGCTCGCCAGCAGCGCGGGCGGGTTTGCGGAGCCAATGTGGTCGATGAATGGCCACAGGCACCAGCCCGCCATCGGCAGGTCGATCCAACTTGGCTGCCAGTTGCGAAGAGAACGGAGATCGGCGACCGCCGCGCCAACGAATGCGACCAAGGGCGGCACCCACGCCTTGGTCACCGCCATGTCGGACGGCAGCGCGATGCCGGTGATCCACCAGGGCGAGTTGGTGCCGGGCGCCCCCGGCCCATAGCGCGCCACCGGAAGCAGCCACCATCCGCCGATCAGGACGAGTAGGATCGCAGTGCGTAGCGGCAGCCGGGCGAAGCAGAGGGCGGCGATGGGAAGGAAGCTTAGATATGCCCAGTACACGGCCATCGCCTGCGCTCCCCGCCGAGGCTATCGTCGCTTCACCTTCGGGTAGACAGGTTGGGCATGCAGATCAATTCCACGGAAGCGGCAGGCTTCATCGCCTTCATTCCGGCGGCAATTGCGGCCTTCATTGCTGCGATCGCCGATCGGCGTCCGACAGTCCGCAATGGCTGGGCGCTCATCGGCGCAATCTACGTCATGTTGTCGGCGGAGATCCTGGCTTCGACGCGGCATCGCCTCGGTATCGCCCTCAGAGAGTGGTTGAGGGCTACCCATGTCTTTCCCGAGCGCCGGCCAGTGCAGGCCGCGCTTATCCTCCTCATCGTCGCCATCGTTCTGCTTGCGGCTTTCGCCCTGGTCGGCCGCGCACCAGCGCGAGCACTCGCTGTGGCTACCGGCGCGACCGTCGCAGCGCTGGGCATCTTCATCGTCGAGACCGTGTCGCTGCACGCGGTCGACGGGGTCGTTTACGCGCCGCTGGGACCGATCCTGCTCATCGGCTGGCTATGGCTTGTGTGCGGCTCGGTCACGATTGCAGCCGCGCTTTGGTCAATTCGACCCCGCCGATGAAGCCGCTTCGATAATATGCTCGGCCGCGGTCCGGTACTTGCGGCCGATCTGAACTTTCGTCCCGCCTTCAAGGACGAGGCTTGGTCGCCCCGTCGCATTGGTGATCCGAAGCACCTTCCTCCGGTTGACTACTGCCGACTTGTGGACCCGCACGAAGCCCTCGCCCGCGAGTTGCTCAGCGAGCGATCCGATCGCATTCCTCACGAGATGTGAGCGTTCGCCGAGATGGAGGCGGACGTAAGAGGCTTCCGCCTCGATCCATTCGACGTCGTTGGTCTTGATCTTGAGAAGGTCGCCGCCGCTCCGGACCCAGAAGTGGCGCTCTTCGACATGGGCGGTGGTCTGGCGCAGCTCAGTGAGGTTCGCGCGAAGCGCGTCCAACCGCCTGAAGGCATCGCGTGCGGCCAGCGCCCGACGAGTTCTTTCCAGCGTCTTTTCGAGCCGAGGTAACCGCACCGGCTTGCAGATGAAGTCGATCGCACCGGTGTCGAACGCCTCAAGCGCGAACTGCGGATAGGCGGTCACGAATGCAACGAGGGGCGGGGTCGCATCCCTCGTCGCGTACTGCCTCACCAGTGCTTCGACGACGTCGAAACCGTCCAGCTGGGGCATTTCGATGTCGAGCAGCACCAGGTCCGGGTGAAGCTGCTCAATCGCAGTGACCGCTTCGCTCGCGCTGTCGAGCGCGCCGATCACGTCGACTCCCTCGATCTGCTGCAGCAATCGGGACAAGCGGCTGAGCGCCAGCTGTTCGTCATCGAGGATGAGTACGCGGACGTTCACGGTCGTCTCCGCAGCGGGACCAGGATGGTGTTGCAGAAGCCCCCTTCGCCGCGAGGCTCGAACGACAGGCTCGCATCATTGCCGAAATGCGCGTTCAGCCGCTCGGCGACGTTCGAAAGGCCCATATTGTTGCCAGTCGCCTGAGCGGCGTCGCCGGAGTTTCCGCCATCGTCCTCGACGATTATCCGCAGCTGGTCGCCAACGGCCCTGGCGCGCACCTGGACCGTCACCGGCGCCGTGCTTCGCGCGACCGCATGCTTGATGCTGTTCTCCACGAGTGGCTGCAGGATCAGGTTCGGGACGAGCGCTCGTTCGACGTCCGTCGGGATGTCGAAGACGACGTTCAGCCGAGTGGGAAAGCGCACCTTAAGGATGTCGAGATAGATGCGCTGGAGCGACGTTTCTTCCGCAACCGTGATCAGCCGCTGCGGGTCGAGAGAAAGGGTGATCCGAAGAAAGTCGGCCAGATGCTCGGTCGTGTCCTCCGCCTGCTGGGCACGCCCCTCGCGGATCAGCGCTGCAATCGAATTGAGCGCATTGAACAGGAAGTGCGGCTGGAGCTGGCTCCTGAGTGCACGCAGCTGCGCATCCTGCGCAAGACCCCGCAATGCGGCGATCTCCTCCTCCCGCTCGCGGACATCTGCCGAGTAGGAAATCGCGAGCGACATCGCGTAGACGGCGCCGAAGATCCACAAGCGGGGCACAACCTGCATCGGATAGTTGGCCCAGAACCGGGCCCAGTAGGGCGAGGTGCCCAGCGGTCCCAGAAGCGCTTCAAAGATCAGCAGGTTGGCGATGCCGAGAAGCAACGCCGAGACGACCGCGAATCCGACCGCCCAGTAAGCCCGGACAGCCAGGCGCGACCCTCGCCAACGGTCCTGGAGCGCAATGCAGCCGAGGGAGATGACCTCTCCTGCCACGCAGACGAGCGCGCGCGGGAACAGGGTTGTCACGACTTCGTCAGGGGAGGTGAGCTGCGCAAACAGCGTGTTCGCACCGAACTGACCGACCCAGAACAAAGTGACGACGATGATCGTGATCCGGCGCAACGCGACGTTCCGCGACTCGGCTGCTGACGTGAACGCAGCAAGGATTCGCCCGTCGGCATGCCGTTCGTTCGAATTATCCGGTCGTACGTTCACAGGGACTGCGGTTCATCCCTTCTGCAGCGTCGTTCAGACCATTTCCGTGGAGCGCCCATGAGCGACGCTATTCTCGGCAGGCCTGAGAAGCAACGGGAGGTCAAAATCCATGAGAAGAGTCGCAATGTTCTTCGCCGCGTTCGGGCTGGCGATTCCTGCACAGATGACGGTCTCGACACCTGCCGAGGCCGGTTACAACAACATCCCGGATTACTGCAAAGCCTACGTCGCCTCGGGTGTCGAGCCACCGACCAACCAGGGCGAATGCGTTTCCCTGCTGACGACGCGGTTTCATTATCTTTACGATGATGGACGAAGCGCGACGGCATTCGCGGTGCGAGCCTGCGACTATTACTCCGAAGTCGCTCCTGATCTGTTCGACTCCCTCTGGGATTCGAAGAAGCAATGCGTGTCTGAAATCCTGTCGCTCTGACGGCCTGGCCGGCCGGCGCTCCGCCCCTTCGAGCGCCGGCCTCCTCACGCTCTCCGGACGAACGGGTCTTTAACGGCAGCCATCGTTGCACTAGCTGAGACAGCAGGGAGTATCGCCCATGTCCAGTTATGCAGACCGCCTCGCCGCACTTCGTGAACAATTGAAAGCCGAGAAGCTCGACGGCTTCGTCGTTCCGCTTACCGACGAACATATGAGCGAATATGTCGGAAGCTACGCCCAGCGGCTCGCCTGGCTCACGGGCTTTGAGGGCTCGGCCGGTTCGGCGGTGGTGCTTCCCGAGGAAGCCGCGATCTTCGTCGATGGCCGCTACACGCTGCAGGTTCGCCAGCAGGTCAGCGCCGACCAGTGGAGCTACCAGTCGGTGCCGGAGACGAGCACGACGCAGTGGCTCGAGGAACATGCCCCCGAGGGCGCGCGCATCGGATACGATCCCTGGCTGCACACCCGTGACTGGGTGAAGAAGGCGAAGGAAGCGCTCGCGACGCGCGGCGCCGAGCTGGTGCCGGTGCAGAAGAATCCGATCGACGAGATCTGGAAGGACCGTCCAGAGGCCTCGAAGGCGCATCTCGTCGTCCAGTCCGATCAGTACGCTGGCAAGTCCGCGGCGGAGAAGCGCACCGAAATCGGTGACTGGCTCGCCAAGCATCATGCGGACGCTGCGGTGCTGTCGGCACTGGATTCGATCGCCTGGGCCTTCAACATCCGCGGTGCCGATGTGACGCATACGCCGGTCGCTCTGGCCTATGCCTTGGTCAACCAGGACGGAACGGCCGACCTGTTCGTCGCGTCAGAGAAGATCACGCCGGAGCTTCGCCAGCATCTCGGCAATGGCGTTCGCCTGCACGAGCGGTACGAGTTCGAAGGCGCGCTGTCCGAGTACAAGGGCAAGACCGTCGTCGTCGATCCGGAGCGCGCCGTCGCTGCGATCTTCGAGGCCCTCGAAAAGGCCGGCGCCAAGATTCTCGCATTGCGCGACCCGACGATCCTTCCCAAGGCGATCAAGAACCCGGCCGAAATTGCCGGCCAGAAAGCCGCCCAGGAACGCGATGGGGCGGTCATCTCGAAGTTCCTTCACTGGATCGACGAGCAAGCGCCCAAGGGCGATGTCGACGAGCTCAAGGCTTCCGATCATCTCGAGGCGCTGCGCCGCGAGAATCCAGAGCTTCGCGACCTCTCGTTCGACAGCATCTCGGGCGCGGGGCCCAACGGCGCGATCGTCCACTACCGCTCGAGCGACAAGACCAACCGCAAGCTCGAGAAGGGCACGCTCTACCTGATCGATAGCGGCGGTCAGTATGTCGACGGCACCACAGACATCACCCGCACCGTTCCGATCGGAGAGCCGACCGCCGAGATGAAGGACCGCTTCACCCGCGTCCTCAAGGGTCACATCGCCATCGCCACGGCCGTATTCCCCAAGGGAACGCGTGGGAGCCAGCTCGACAGCTTTGCTCGCCGCCCTCTCTGGGAAGCGGGTCTCGATTATGCCCATGGCACTGGGCACGGCGTCGGCAGCTTCCTGTCGGTCCACGAGGGGCCGCAGCGGATTTCACCCGTCGGAAGCTCGCAGAGTGGCGGAGACGAGCCGCTCCAGGTCGGCATGATCCTCTCGAACGAGCCCGGCTATTACAAAACCGGCGAGTACGGGATCCGGATCGAGAACCTCGTCCTCGTCGTGCCACGCGAAATCGAAGGCGCGGAAAAGGAGATGCTCGGCTTCGAGACTCTCACCTTCGCTCCGATCGACCGCCGCCTCGTCGACGCCGAGATGCTGGAGCCCGAGGAGATCGCCTGGCTCAATTGTTATCACGCCCATGTGCTGGCGCGGATCGGACCGTCGCTCTCGGGCGCAGACCTCGCCTGGTTGCAGGCTGCGTGTGCACCGATCGGCGATTGAAGAGCAGTCGATGTTCTCCTAATGTTCTCCACCCGACTCGGCAGGAGGATGTGAAATGATCGGTTACGTGACCCTCGGGACGAACGACCGCGAGAAGTCGTCCAGATTCTACGATGCTCTTTGTGGTGAGCTCGGCGTCGGCCGGATGATGGAGAACGAGCAATTCATCGCCTGGGGCAAGCCCGGCGGCGGAGCAGGCCTAGGGATCACGAAGCCGTTCGATGGCAATACCGCGAGTGTCGGCAACGGCGTCATGGTTGCGCTTGAGGCGAAGGATGAGGCGCAGGTTCAGCGGCTGTACGACATCGCGCTTGCCAATGGCGGCAGCGACGAAGGCGCGCCCGGCGACCGCGGTGGCGGCTTTTACGCTGGTTACTTCCGCGATCCCGACGGCAACAAGCTCAACGCCTTCATCATGAAAGGCGAATAGAGCGGGAGACCCGCACATGCAGGGCAAGTCGCTGTTTAACGAGCATATCCATCTCGGGCCCGCCGGGAGCGCGACTCCCCAGCCCGAGTTTACTGGCGATATGAGCTGGTACGAGGCCTACGATCAGCGGCACGGTGCGGACGGGGCGGAAGGCCGCCTCGTCGCTCTGTTCCGCTTCGAGGAGCCGTGGACGAGCTGGGAGATGCATCCCGCCGGCGAGGAAGTCGTCTGCTGCCTACAGGGTCACATGACCCTGCATCAGGAACTTCCCGATGGCGCCCGGCAATCGCATGAGCTTGGACCTGGCGACTATGCGATCAACCCACGCGGCACATGGCACACGGCCGATGCCGAGGGGCCGGTCGTCGCGCTTTTCATAACGACGGGAAAGGACACGACCCACCGTCCGCGATGAGCTGAGTCCCGTTATGCGACAGATAACACTGGATTAATTGTGAGTTTAATCGGATCGATGTAAGAATTCGTGACGGAGATTCGACTCGTGACCACAGCTCTCATGTTTGCCCTCGCCGTGCTTCTCCTCGGCGCGATCATCTGGATCGGCGACGCGGTTGCCGGCGGCATCGAGAGCGCGCTGGGCGAAAAGCCGCTTCGCGACCGCGACGCCTAGGGCTTAGCCCTCACCTTCGTCCTTCGCAGTTTCCTCGATCTTGCGCGCCTGCGCCTTGCGCCGCCGGAGGTTTTCCCGCAGCGCGGCGGCCAGGCGTTCCTCTCGCTCCTTGTCTACCGTCTTCATTCAGTAAATCTGCAGCTTGCGAGGACCCACTTCAAGCGGGTTGACATCGCGCAGCCCGCCCCCTCATAGGCGCCCGACTTCCGGACAAAGTGCTGCCGTAGCTCAGTGGTAGAGCGCATCCTTGGTAAGGCTGAGGTCGTGAGTTCAATCCTCACCGGCAGCACCATTTTCACTCGAAGCAATGCCTGGGGATTGGCGAACGCGGAAATACCGCGCTAGCGCACGGGTAATGCGTTTCTTCTCCGACAATGCCGCGCCGGTGCATCCCAAGGTGATGGAGGCGATCGCCAGGGCCAACCGGCTCGACACCGCCTATGACGGCGACGAGTGGAGCCGGCGCCTCGACGGTGCATTCTCAGACCTCTTTGGGACCCAGGTTCGCGCCTTCTGGGCGCCGACCGGCACAGCTGCCAATTGCCTGGCCCTGGCAGCACTGTGCCCGCCATACCGCGGCATTCTCTGCCACAGAGACGCTCATATCGAAGTAGATGAGGCGGGTGGGCCCGGCTTCTACACCGGCGGTGCAAAGCTGGTCCTGCTCGACGGGCCCGGCGCGAAGGTCAGCGCCGATGTCGTAGCCGCGGCTTGCGGCCTCATCCGCAACGACGTGCATCAAGTCCAACCAGCGGCGCTCTCGATCACGAACGCGACCGAGTACGGGCTCACCTATAGTGCTGCCGAGGTCGCGTCCCTGGGCGAATTCGCGAAGCAGCGCGGGCTCGCATTCCATCTCGACGGCGCCAGGATCGCCAATGCGGTCGCGAGCCGTGGCGAAGCCCTCGCGGACCTGACCTGGCGCGCGGGGGTCGACGCGATGAGCTTCGGCTTCGTCAAGAATGGCGGGATGAATGCGGAAGCGCTGATCCTGTTTAGGACCGAGCTCGCCGATGAGATCGCGGTTCGCCGCAAGCGCGCCGGCCATCTGTTCTCCAAGGGACGCTTCCTGGCTGCGCAGATATTGGCGATGCTCGACGGTGACCTGTGGCTGGAGAATGCCCGTGCCGCCAATACCGCAGCGCAGACGCTGGCCAGGGCAGCGCCGCAGCGGCTGGTCTATCCAGTTGAGGCGAACGAGGTCTTCGTCCGGGCTTCCGCCGACGAGGCCGACAGCCTCCGCGCCCAAGGCTTCGATTTCTATGAATGGGGACCAGGCGAGATCCGCTTTGTCACCAGCTGGGATTCGGCCGGAGAAGGGCTCGACCGCCTCGCCACCGCGCTGGCGGCGCTGTGAGCATAAGCCGCGCTTATCGGACTGCTTGGGCGATTGATTGGCGGCGGCCGACCGTTGTCGGATAGCCACTCACAAGTGAAGGCGCATCCCGGGCTCAGACCTGGCGAACTGCATACGGAGCCAAGGTCCGGCTCGGTGGTCATCCCGTTCATCATCTTCACCGCCATCTGGGGCTCGACCTGGATCGTGATCCGCGGCCAGCTCGGTACCGTGCCGCCGCAATGGTCGGTTACTTACCGCTTCATCATTGCCGCTGCCGCGATGGCTGCGCTCGCGGTCTGGAAGGGCGACAGCCTGAAGATCGGCCACAAGGGTCTGCTCGCAGCCATCTTCCTTGGTTTCACGCAGTTCTGCATCAACTTCAACGCGGTCTATTTGGCCGAGCGCCACATCACCTCGGGCGTGGTTGCGACCGTGTTCGCGCTGCTACTGATCCCCGCCACGCTGCTCGGCTGGTTGATGCTCGGGCACAAGCCAAGTCGCCGCTTCGCCTGGAGCTCGATGGTAGCCGTCACCGGCATCGTCCTGCTGTTCGTGCACGAGATCAACGAACATCCGGCTGATGGCCGCCAGATCGCTGCCGGTATCGGCCTGACCCTCGTGGGAATGCTTGGCGCGGCCACGGCAAACGTTACGCAGGCTCGTCCAGAGATTCGCCGCTACCCGTTGTTTGCCCTGCTCGCCTGGTCGATGGCCGCGGGCGCTTTGATCGACGGGCTGATTGCCTTTGTGATGACCGGCCCTCCGACCTTTGATCCGCGACCGAGCTACTGGCTGGGAGTGCTCTACCTGGCCTTGCTGGCCTCCGTGCTGACCTTCAGCCTCTACTATCCAGTCGTGCGCAAGATCGGACCTGCGAAGGCGGCTTATTCGAGCGTGCTCGTGCCGATCATCGCCATGGGCTTTTCGACAGCGCTCGAAAACTATCGCTGGACGCCGACGACGGTCGCCGGAGCCTTGCTCGCGCTCGGCGGCATGGCAGCGGCTCTTGGCCGCGATCGCTCCGGTGTTGCCGCGCCGGACGCAGCCTAAAGCTTACTTGCGCTTGTCCTGGATGAGCTCGTCGAGGACGAAGCCCTCGATGTCCGTCCGAATTTGCACCCACAGCGGCAAGTGATCCGACATCTGGAAGGTGAATTGCTGCTTCGTCAGGTTCGGGAAGAGGGGCTTATGATCGCTGGCGTAGAAGTCGACCACTCCTCCCGCCAGCGTGAAATCACCGGGATAGCGCGCGAAATGCATGATCTGGTCATAGCGCTTGTTGCGCTCGAGATTTGACCCAAAGTCGTCCTTGAGCAGTGCCGACGGGATCGTAAGGCCGGTCGAGGTCAGCGCCTTGAACATGTCGCTTTGCCGGCTGGGAATGTTGAAATCACCCATGACGATGACATCGCGATCTTCGCAATGCTTGTCCTTGATCTTGGCATCGAGCCAATTGGCGAGCCCCTGGATTTCCTTCGTTCGCGCATCGTCGCTGTCGCCCCAGCGGACGTGCACTTCGAAGGCCATGAAATCATATAGCCCGGCCTTGAACGAGGCGACGTAGGGCGGACGCCACCAGCCCGCTTCTGGAAGATATTCCGTTCCCTCTTTCTTTCGCGGCGGTTCCGCGCGGGCGGCAAGGCCGTTGAACGTGCAGGCGCGGTTGTCGAAAATGTAGCAGACGCGCTCATGGTTGCCGCCAAAGTCCTGAATCGCGTCGGAATAAACGACGTCCCAGTAGGGCCCGAGGATCGGCAGGAGCCGCTGGAGATCCGTCAGGTCATCGCGAAGCTCGACAATACCGACGAGGTCGAACTGCCCGATGATCTCAGCGATGTAATGGATGGCCGCTTCGGTGCGCCGCTTCTTCCCGAATTCGCGGATGTTCCAGGTCGCGACGTTCAGAGTCTCGTCGAGCTTGGAGGACGGGATCTTTGCCGCCTCGATTCGCTTGCGGAGGAGTTTCAGACCTTCGAGGACATCCGCGCTGGCCGTGCTGTGGTCCATGCCTCATCCTTCCGGATGGAGTGGCCGAGCTCCGCTAATTTAACATGGATGTGTGACGAAGTCGCTGGCGCTAACCGGGTGGTAATCCAAAGCGGTTATTGCCCCGCTTCATGAGCAGCTCGATCGCCAGGTTCGTGAGCCCGTTGAAGTACCGCCGCGAGCAGGCGGAAGCCGCTCGCGTCCGCTTGTTGCGTCAGAGAGACGGCGACGAATGCCGTCGCTGCCGTCGCCCGATGCGCTTCGACCTTCCCGCCGGCCATGATCATGGCGCCTGCGTTCAGCCCATTCAGTTTGGGTTCGACGCCGACAGCGCCGATTTCGAAAATCTGTGCCTGACGCATCGCCGCTGCAATGCAGCGCAGGCGGATCACACCGCTGAGGTCACCGAGCGCATTCGCCGCAAACAGGAGGCCGCGCTCTTCTCGAAAGCCCGCAAGCGCGCCTAGGCGCGCATTGACTTCAAACCTCACTTCCTGAATCCTGCACTCGATGGGGCTTCCGCGATCGCCCCATGAGGCGTCAGCTGAAGTGTCGCGTCCTGCTCTTGTTACGAGAGGGACGCTTGATGCCGATGCCGTTCGGGCTTCCGCCCCCCGATCCCGCCATTGAACTGTTCGTCGCCAGCCACGGCATGACGCAGGGCCTGTCGCAATCCGACGGGCCGCAGATCATCCCGCGCGCTTATCTGAAGTTCGGGGACGTCCAGCTGGGCACGTTTTGGCGCAACATCGACAGTCCGGTCGCGAGCGGCATTGGCGTGCTGTTCGCTCGTGTCGTGGTCAAGCGCCGCTCGACGCAAGCCGACTTCGTCCTTTTGTACCGGACTCGGACCGGCGCGCCCCGCTCGACGGTGCTTCACGCCTGGGAGTTCGATGCAAGTGTCCGCCGCAGCTTCGGACGGTTCGGAGTGCGCGTGAACGCAGAATATGCGCCGCGTGAGTTCGAGCTCGGGCCCTCGCTCTTCGTCGAGATCGGCCCGGCGTTCCGGCTGACGAAGGGGACAAACCTGTTCGCCAATCTCGGGCGGCGTGAACGCAGTGGGGCCCCCGAATATACGGCGATCAACATCGGAATCAGCGGCGCCGTGGGGAAGAGCCTCGTGTTAGACGGGCGCTATTATGCAACCGACCGGAGCAGGCTTGGTTCGCGCTATCATGGCCGGCTCGTCTTTTCCGCCCGGCTGAGCCTATGAAGGGGACCGGCATGGCGTCCTTCAACGCGATTACGGCAGACAAGCTGCTGCGGCTGATTGGTACCTCGGCGGCGCCGCTGATCGTTGACGTCCGGCCGGATCCCGCGGATTTGCTTCCGGGGTCCGTGCAACACCCGGCCGACAAGGTCGCGACGTGGGTTGCCGATCTGCCAACTGAGCCAATGGTGATCGTCTGCCATAGAGGTGCAGACGTCAGCGCCGGGGTTGCAGCTCAGCTTCGCTGCGAAGGCGTGGACGCTGAGACCCTTGAGGGCGGGTTCAACGCCTGGCGAGCGGCAGGCCACCCCACTGTGGCGACGGCCAGGCTACCGCGCCGAGATGGCCAGGGCCGTACGATGTGGGTCACCCGGGCTCGACCAAAGGTCGATCGTATCGCCTGCCCCTGGTTGATCCGTCGCTTCGTCGATCCGCTCGCGCTCATCCTCTATGTCGCGCCCGGCGAGGTCGCTGCCGTGGCGGAGCGGTTCGGCGCCGCGCCGTTTGACGTCGAAGGGGCGGAATGGAGCGACCACGACGGCCTGTGTACATTCGATGCTTTGGTGAACGACTTGGGCCTTGCCGGATTCCCTGCTCTGCACCGTCTCGCGGAGATCGTCCGGGGCGCCGACACTGACCAGCCCGACCTGACGCCGCAGTCCGCGGGCCTGCTAGCTGTATCTCTCGGCCTTTCGCGGATGCACGGCGACGACCTCGAGCAACTCGAGGATGGGATGGTGCTATACGACGCCTTGTACCGCTGGTGCCGTGACGCAGTTGATGAAACCCACGACCCGCCCGCGCACATGGCAAAGCGCCCTCGCTGAAGTCCGCAAGGCAGGAAACGTCGTGCCTATTCGGTGCTGCTAAAGCTGCGGTCGGAGGTTTGGCATGACTAGCGGACACAACCGGTATCGCGAACGATTGGAGCGGGTCGCCGAACGCATGGCCGATGCGCTCGACGAAGGGCGCACGCCGACGCTTGAAGAGCTCGCCGGCGCGGCGGCGCTGTCGCCCTTCCACTTTCACCGCGTCTACCGGCTGATGACCGGCGAAAGCGTGGCTCACAGCCTGCAGCGCCTCAAGGTGGCACACGCATTGGAGCGTGTCGGCGCTGGGGAGGGTGTAACCACAGCTGCCCACGCGGTCGGCTACGGGTCGAGCCAGAACCTGGCGCGAGCCGTGAAACAGCGCACCGGCGGTTCCGTCACTGAGCTGCGCGCGTCCGGCGCGTTGCCGGAAATCACCGCTCAACTGAAGCGCCCGGAAGGCGGGGAGGCAGCCATGACGTTCGAGCTCGTCGACCATGCGCCGATCCGCATCGCGTGCCGGGTTGCGGTCGGGCCCTACGAACAGCTCAATGTCGCCTATCGAGCCTTGTTCGAGGACGTGTGCAGTGCGGTCGGGCCCGAAGCCGTCACGGGCGTCTACGGCATGCCCCTGGACGACCCCCGCGAGGTATTGCCGGCGGACCATCGGTTCGTCTGCGCACTTGCCGTCGGGGAACCGGTTGCCGGTGTGGAGTCGAGAGAAATCCCGGGCGGGCGCTGCGCCGTCCGCCGCCACCACGGGCCCTATTCTCAAATCCCGGCGGCCCTCGATTCCCTCTATTCAGAGTTGATCGACGCAGGCCATGAGCTCGCCGACCGGGAGACGTTCATTCACTATGTCGACCAGCCCAGCGGCGACGACGGTCCCGACGCGCCGCACATTTCGGACATCTATGTGCCGCTAACCCCATAGTAAGTCTTGTTCTTTACCCTTGAGGGGTGAGCATGCACTGGAAACCGGCGAAGAAGACCGTCGAGCTGGCGACGCCGGCGCGGCCGTCGCGCATCCGCCGCGAGCCGGTGCAGCTCAATCCAAACACTCCCGCAAGGCCGCAGCGGCCGGTCAACTACCGCGAACGCGACATGTATCTCGGCATTGTCGGGATTCTCGTTTTCGCGGCCGCAATCGGCACGGCGATCGTCGCGCTGGCGATCTTCACGGTGCTCCGCGACGATCCGGCCGCGGACGCGCGCTACGTCCAGTTCAACCAGTGCTACGCGGCCGCAGGGCCCAATTGCGTCGAGGACGGCGGCACCATCTACATGAACGGCACCAGGATCGCGATCGCCGGCATCGAAGCCCCGGGGATCAACGATGCGAAATGTGACGGCGAGCGCGACCGTGGCATCGGGGCGGCGACGCTGCTCGCGATGGTCCTCAACAGCGGGCCCGTCACCGTCGGCTCGGCCTTCGTGGATCAGAGCGGACGCACCGTGCACAAGGTCGAGGTCAAGGGCCGCGACGTCGCCAGGACGATGATCGACCAGGACGTTGCGCACGAGGCCGGAAGCGGCCTCTCCTGGTGCCACTGACGCTCAACTAACGCTCGTTATCCCACACCATGGCCAAAATCCTCCACCCCAAGTCGGCGTGGCGGAAAAGCTGGATCGAGTTGATCCCGCGCCGTTCCACGTCGGCGGCGTCCGGCGAGGTCCGCGCCTCATAGCCGCTCCAGACGTGGGCGATGTTGCCGAACAGGTCGATCCGCCGACTGATCTCCACCTCGTAGAAGTCGTTGGCCATGAAAAAGGGCGTGGTGTTCGCCTGATAGTCGTCGAGGCCCATGGCGAGCATCTGGGGCCGCCCTTCGTCATCGACCCAGGTCCGCGCCTGCCGCGCTTCGGGGAGGAAGCAGTTGGCCTGCCGCGACCAGTCGCGCGGGCCGGCGGGGCCGCTGATCATCGCGTACATTTCATCGATGATGGCGCCGATTTGCTCTTCGTCAGTCATGACCGGAGCATGGCGGAGGACGCCTGATGCAGGACAGCGCTTTTCGACCGGCGGCAGCCGCGGTCCTTGAGCTAGGACGTGAGCAGCCGCTGGCAGTAGCTGCTGTCGCTCGGCAGATGCGCGATCTTGTCGTCGTGGATCGCCCGGAGGCCCAGCGGTTGTGCGAGGCCGACGATATAGTCGTAGTTTGGCCGTGCGACCTCGTTGAGCTGTTCTGCCCGAGTCAGCAGCTCGCGCATCCGCACCCTGTCGGCGTGATCGAGCGGCTCGGGCTGCTCGAACTGCCCCAGGCCGCGCCAAACCTCCCGTTCGTTCAGCAGCACCCGCTCATTGTTCCGGAACTCGTCGTAAAGCTCGCCGTATTGCGTCCGCAGCGTCAGCGGCAAATGCTCTACGACTTCGGCGCCCTTGTTGTCCCAGACGCTGAAGAAGCCGGTCTGCATGAAGGGGCGGCCGATCGAACGGGCAATCCTGTCCTGCCGGCCGGCGCGCGAATCCGCGAGAAAGCGCTCAAGCTCAGCGAGGCGACGGGTCGCGCAGGGCCGCGCGGCCATGACATTCTCGTAGATGCCGAGGTCGCGGCCGAGTTCATGCTCGACGGATTGGCGGAAGCCCTTGACCTCGCGGTCCCATTGCCAGCCCTCGAGTAGCTGCGCTCCGGCGAGCGCGAGCATGACGCCGATCACGACGATCACGATCTCATGGATGAACTCGCGCCAGCCGTGCAGCGGCCTCGGCGCGCGGAAGCGCACGCCTATTCCGCCGCCGCAAGTTGCTGAGCGTGGCGCGCCTTGGCGCTGCGGATTTTCCACAGTGTTTGACTGGTCAGGATGACGTCAGGCGCGATCAGCGCGACGATCACAAGGCTCCACAGCATGTCCGACAGGAACTGCGGGTCTTCGGTGTTAATGAACGCATCGGGTACGCGCGCTAGGATGAAGATCAGGGTCAGGCCGTAGCTGCGCATCATCCACTGCCGGTGCAGCGCCATCTGGTTGGAACGGATGCAGGCCCAGGCGATGAGTGCGCACCCGGCCCAGCAGCCCGCCTGGAAGACCTGCTCGACATGGATGGTCACCGGTTCGAGCGGGCCGGTACCGATGTAGAGCGCGATCGGAGCCGAGAAGCAGACAGCGCCGATGTAGATCTTGCCGAGCAGGCGGTGAAGCGCGGGCTTGGACGAGCGAATCCGGCTGGACATCTGGAAGGTGCCCGCGGTTAGCGCGGTGGCGCCCCCGAGGCCGTGGAGGATCAGCAGGGTCTTGTACGCCCCGATCCGCTGCAGGTGTGGGTCAGTTGCGGCGTGGAACCAGAAGCGCTCGTCAACCCACAGGACGAGCAGGACGCAGACGCCCATCACGGCGAAGAAGGACCATTTGAGAAGGTCCGGCGGCGCGGACGACGCCAAGGGCGATGGACGTGTGCTGCTTGCCATTGATGCTGCTCCCCCAAGCGCGGCGGAAAGGAACGCATCCGTCGCGAGCGGAGGTAACATGCGTGGCGCGCGGAATGAAAGAGGCCGCGCTAACCGCTCGGTAAGACGTCAGGCCTTCCAGAGCTGGAGCGACTTGATCGCCTTCGCGAGGTGGGGGGTATCGTCCGGCTTGGAGACGACGCGCTGAACCAGCTTCCAGCCGCCGATGCGGCGCTTGCGCCAGACGTCGGTGACGAACAGCAGCCCCGACCAGTCGCGGCCATCCATCGTCGCCTTCAACTCCAGCGTCGCCGAGAAGATCGCGATGCCGCTGAAGCCGCGCACGTAGATGTCGGCGAAGCGATAGGAGGAAGCCAGATAGCGCTTCGCGGCGCCCTCGATCCAGCTCGGCCGGTCGAGGATGGCCGGCGGCTTCGATCCCGTCAGAAGGATGAAGTTCTTCGCGGTAATGGCCTTCAGGGCGCCCAGGTCGCCATTGACCCAGGCGCGCATCCAGCGGTGCTCCATGGTCTCGATGACGGGGGTGAGATCTACCATGGGCGCGGCGTAGCGGAGGCGCGTAGCGCGGG
>Ga0207648_10003777_pt1 | contig 15822 bp, 13 predicted proteins | sample KBSMisM32_FD_184310 | JGI IMG/M metagenome (GOLD analysis project Ga0207648, IMG submission 184310) | Miscanthus rhizosphere microbial communities from Kellogg Biological Station, Michigan, USA - KBS Miscanthus M3-2 (SPAdes) (version 2) | ecosystem: Host-associated > Plants > Roots >...
CAGTTCGAGCCGTGCATGTTGGGCACGTAGAGGTAGTCGCGCTGGTTGCGCCAGCCCTCGGTGAAGATCTGCTTGAACTCCTCTTTCGGCTCCAGGTACATCCGCAGCGTGGCGGTGATCCGTCCCTGCCCCGCCTGCGGCGGATTCCGATCCGCGTCGACCAGGAACAGGTTGGCGTTGGCCGCGCCGCCGCCCGCCGCGCCGCGCCCGCCGCGCCCACCACCGCCGCCGCCGGTGCGATAGAGCAGCTTGTGGCCGTCGGCGCTGACGGTGTAGTCGGCCGCGCCGCTCACGAACGTCGAGGCGCGCCGATCGCTCAGGCGATAGCGCACGATCGTGCTGCCGCCGCCCGCACCGCCGCGTCCGCCGCCGCCGTCATCCTCAGCCGGCGCGCTCTGCATGTAGAACACGGTGCCGGCGACGCCGGCTTTCAATCGCGTGTACTGGCGCGACGGGATTCCCGGAATCGCCAGGATGCGCTGCGGCAGCCCGTCGAAGTCGATCTGCACCGGCGCCGCCGCGCGCGGCGCGCGATCGGGCTGGTTCGGATTCGCCGCGCCCTGCGGAGTGTCACCGCCCGCGGTGGTGTCGGCCGTATCGCCAGGCGCGCCGCCGCGTCCGCGACCGCCGCGTCCACCCTGCCCGCCCTGTTCGCCGCGGCCGGGCGCGAACGTGACGCCCGTGTCCTCGTCGCTCTCGGGCAGCAGCGGGCTCGGCTCCCCCTTCTTCAGCACCGCCATGTAGAGGCCGAAGCTCTCGTTGTGGTCGTACGACGTCATGTCGAGCCACTGCGACCGCAGCCCGAAATCCGTCGAGGCGAAGAACCACAGGTACTTGCCGCCCGCGTCGAACACCGGCCACAGCGCGTCGGCAAGGCCGTCGGTCACCTGCTTCGACTCGCCGGTCTCGACGTTGCTGATGAAGATCGCCTTGTAGAGCGTGTTCAGGTGCGCCGCGTAGGTGACGTACTTCGAGTCGGGGCTCCACGTCGGGTTCACCGTCCGCTGCGGCACCATCCACGGATCGCGGCCGACGATCTTCGCCTTGCCGCTCTCGATGTCCATCACCCAGACATTGAGGTTGGTGTCGGTGTAGAGCAGCTTCTTCGAGTCGGGCGACCACGACGCCGTGTAGTAATGCGTCGGCTTCTCCAGCGTGATCTCGCGCGGCGCGCCGAGGCCGTCCTGCGCTTCGATGATCAATTTGTACTCACCCGACTTGTCGCTGAAGTACGAGACGTACTTGCCGTCGGGCGACCACGCCGGATCCCGGTCGGCCGCGGCGCTGGAGTTGGTGAGGTTGCGCACGTCCCCCTTCTCGGCCGGGATCGTGAAGATCTCGCCGCGGGACTCGACCACGACGCGCTTGCCGGTCGGCGACAGGCCGAGATTGGTCATGCGCGCGGTCACGTCTTCCCAGCGCGGCATCATCCAGGGGAAGTCGCCGCTGGCCACGATCGGCACGACCTTGTCCCGGCCCGACTTCGCATCGAGCTCGTGGATCACGCCGGCCTGCTCGAAGACGACGGCGTTGCTGCCGGCGTCGATTGCCTTGACGTCGAAGTCGGTGAACTTCGTCACCTGCGCCAGTTTCTTTGCCTTCGGATCGAAGCTCCACACGTTCGACACGCCGTCGCGGTCGGAGAGAAAGAACACGGTGTCGCCGACCCACACCGGATCGATGTCCTTCGAATCGGTCCACGGCGGCGAGACGAGGTCGTAGCTCTTGAGATCGACGATCCAGATCGGGCGGTTCTGTCCGCCGCGGTAGTTCCGCCGCTCGTCGTCCCAGGAGTTGTTCATGCGATACGCGACGTGCGTGCCGCTCGGCGAAATCTTCCCCTGGTAGGCGCGCGGCAGCGCCATCGGCTGCTCGACGCCGCCGCCGACCGGCACCGTCCAGAAGCGCGGCGCGCCGCTCGGCGCCGCGGTGGCGCGCGACGAAGCGAAGACGATCGACTTGCCGTCGGGCATCCAGCCCTGGACCGTGTCGGCGCCCGGGTGCCACGTCAGGCGCTTCGGCTCGCCCCCTTCGGCGGCGACGACGTAGACGTCCACGTTGCCGGCATACTCGCCGCTGAAGGCGATCCACGCGCCGTCGGGCGAGAAGTGCGGATTGGTGGTCAACCCCTGGAAACTCGTGAGCCGGCGCGCCGTTCCGCCGGCGCGATCGACGGTCCAGATGTTGTTGGCGTAGGCGAACGCGATCTGCGTCGCGCTCACCGTTGGCGTCCGCAGCAGCTTGGTCGGCTGGCCGTTGGCGGCCGGCCGGCCGGCGAACGCGATCGCCAGCGCTACCGCCGCAGCGCACAATTTGGCTACCTTCATTGCACATCCCCCATGGCGCCGGATGGTACCATCGGGAAGGATACGAAGGAAGGCGAAGGATACGAGGAGCAAGGAGCGACGAAGGTGCTGCGACGGATCGTGATTGGCGTGATGACGGCCGCAGTCGTGCTCTACGGCGGAGCCATGGTGTGGCTCGTGGCGCAAGAGACCTCGCTCATCTTCCGTGCGTCGCCGGTGCTGGGCGAGCTGCGGCCGAAGACGCCGTTCGAGCAGGTCACGCTGCAGGCGCCGGGCGGGCCCCGCCAGGTCGCGTTCGTGATGCGCGGCCCGAGCGACGAAGCAGCGGTCGAGCGGCCGTGGGTGATCTTCCTGCACGGCAACGCCTCGACCATTGCCAGCCGCCTCAACATCCTGCACTACGAGGGGCTGACCCGGCTTGGCGTCAACGTGCTGGCGCCGGAATACCGCGGCTACGGCGGCGTCGACGGCGTGCCGACCGAGCCGGGGATCGAGACCGACGCGCAGACGGCTTACGACTACCTGCGCCGCGAGCTGCGCGCCGATCCGCGGCGCATCATTATTTATGGCTGGTCGCTGGGCTCGGCCGTCGCCGTGGATCTCGCGTCCCGCGTGCAGGAAGGGGCGGTCGTGCTCGAGGGAGCGCCGGCGTCGATCGTCGCCATCGGGCAGCAGCAGTATCCGTACTTCCCCATCCGCCTGCTGATCCGCAATCCGTTCGAGTCGATCAACAAGATCGATCGCATCGGCTCGCCGGTGCTCTTCCTGCACAGCCGTGAGGACGCGGTGGTCCCCTTCGGCGAGGGACGCCGCCTGTTCGACGCGGCGCCGCAGCCGAAGCAGTTCGTCGAGGTCAGCGGCGGCCACGTCTACGCCTGCGAGCGCGACCCGCAGTTCTTCCCCGCCATCCGGAGATTCCTGGAGGCCCAGCACCTGCTGCCGTGAGCGCAGACGACGATCCACACAAGCGCCTGCGCGACGACGTGTCGCTGCTCGGCGAGATGCTGGGGGCGACGCTGCGGGCCCGTGAAGGGCACGCCGTGTTCGAGACCGTCGAGCAGGTCCGGCGCGCGGCGAAGACGGCGCGCGAGGGCGCCGGGCACGAAACCGTCCCGCTCGAGCGGCGGCTCCGTCCGCTGCCGCTGGACGTGGCCGTCCCCGTGGCGCGCGCGTTCTCGCACTTCCTCACGCTGGCCAACATCGCCGAACAGCACCATCGCATCCGCCGCCGGCGCGAGTACCTGCGCGTGGCGGGCTCGCGTCCGCAACCCGGGTCGTTCGACGAAGTGCTGCCGCGTCTGCGTGGCGAGGGGACGTCGCGCGATCGCCTCGCCGATGCGGTGACCGCGCTGCACGTCGAACTGGTGCTGACCGCGCATCCCACCGCGATCACCCGCCGCACGCTCGCCGAGAAGCACCGCCGGATCGCCGATGCGCTGGCGCGCCGGGATCGCGCCGACGTGACGGCGCCGGAACGCGAGCAGGCTCTTGCCGACCTGCAGCGGGAAGTCGTCGCCATGTGGGGGACCGAGGAGATCCGGCCGCGACGGCCGACGCCGATCGAGGAGGTCCGCAGCGGCCTCGGCGTCATCGAGACCGTCGTCTGGGACGCGCTGCCTCGATGTCTGCGCGCGCTCGACGCCGCGCTGCAGCGCGCGACCGGCCGTCGTCTGCCGCTCGACGCCGCGCCGATCACCTTTGGCTCGTGGATCGGCGGCGACCGCGACGGGAATCCTGCGATCACCGCCGAGGTCACGCGCGAGGCGTGCCGGACCGCGCGCGCGATCGCCACGGGCCTCTATCTGCGCGAGATCGAAGCGCTCGGCGCGGAGCTGTCGGTGGTGGATGCCTCGTCCGAGCTTCGCGAGCGCGCCGGGGGAGCGCGGGAGCCGTATCGCGCCGTCCTGAGGAATCTCGCCGAACAGCTGAGAGAGGAACGCGCCGACGCCGGCGAGGCCGACATCCGCGGCACGCTGGAGCTGTGCCACCGATCGCTCGTCGAGACGAGCCAGGGGGAGCTTGCCGACGGACGGCTCACCGACGTGCTGCGGCGCGTCGCGGCGTTCGGGCGGTCGCTGGTGCGGCTCGACATCCGCCAGCACGCTGAACGGCATGCCGCCGCGATGGAGGTCATCGCTCAGCGGCAGGGCGCGGGATCGTACCTGCAGATGTCCGAGTCCGGACGCGTGCGGTTCCTGCGCCGCGCGATCGACGAGCGGATCCCCATCCCGGAGGACCTCGGGGCGGACGAGAGCGTGCGCGAGGTGCTCGCGACGTTCAAGACGATCGCGCCGATCCCGGCGGATTCGCTCGGGGCGTATATCGTGTCGATGACGAAAGCCGCGTCCGACATTCTCGCCGTCGAATACCTGCAGCAGGCGTTCGGGTCGTCACTCCGCGTCGTGCCGCTCTTCGAGGAAGTCGCGACGCTGGAGCGCGCGGGCGACACGATGCGCGAGGTGCTGGCGGGTCTGAAGGCGCGACCGGCGGCCCTCGAGACAGACCCGGCATTCACGGCCGGCGTCGAGGTGATGATCGGCTACTCCGACTCGGCGAAGGACGGCGGACGCCTCACCGCGAACTGGCAGCTCTACAAGGCGCAGGAGGCGGTCGTCGCCGCGTGCGGCGACGCGGGCGTGCCGCTGACGATCTTTCACGGGCGCGGCGGCAGCATCGGGCGCGGCGGCGGACCGACGCATCTCGCGATCCGATCGCAGCCGCCGGGGTCGATCGACGGAAGACTGCGCGTCACGGTGCAGGGAGAAATGATCGAGGCCCAGATGGGGCTGCCCGAGATCGCCGTGCGCAGCTTCGAGGTCTACCTGACGTCCGTCCTCGAAGCGACGCTGGCGCCCGCCGCCGCCGTGTCGGCGGACTCGCGCGCGGCGATGGATCGCCTCGCCGCGGCTGCCCATCGCACCTATCGCAGCATCGTCTACGAGAACCCGCGCTTTCTCGACTACTTCCACGCCGCGACGCCGGAGCACGAGCTCGGCCTGATGCCGATCGGCAGCCGGCCGGCGCGACGCGGCGCGCAGGCCGACGTCGCATCCTTGCGGGCGATCCCGTGGGTGTTCGCGTGGACGCAGACGCGCCTGCTGCTGCCGTCGTGGCTCGGCGTCTGCGAGGCGCTCGAAGGAGCGATCGCGCGAGGGGAGCTGACGCAGTTGCGCGCGATGGCCCGCGAGTGGCCGTTCTTCGACGCCACGCTGCGGCTGATCGAGATGGCGCTGGCCGAGGCGGATCCGGCGATCGCCTCGGCCTACGACCGCGAGCTGGTGCCGGAGGATCTGCGCGACATCGGGGTCGACCTCCGGCAGCGCCTCGATCGGGCGCGCCGCGGCGTACTCGCGGTGCTCGAGGCGGACGCGCTGCTCGACGACAATCCGGTGCTGCGGCGGTCGATCGACGTGAGAAACCCTTACGTGGACCCGATCAACATCGTCCAGATCGCGCTGCTGTCGCGGCTGCGGGGGGACGACACCGTCGATCCGTCGCTCTGGCAGGCGTTCCTGATCACCGTGAACGGGATCGCCGCCGGGATGCGCAATGTTGGATGACCGATGATCGATGACCGATAACCGAGGGCCGATGAGACTCGAGACATGCCGCTGATCATCAACGACGCTGTCGCGATTGACGACTCGGAGGTCGAGGAGCGCTTCGTGCGCGCGTCCGGGCCGGGCGGGCAGAACGTCAACAAGGTCGCCACCGCCGTGCAGCTGCGGTTCGACGTCGACGGCTCCCCTTCCCTGACCGCCGAGGTCCGCCACCGCCTGCGCGCGCTGGCCGGCAGCCGCATGACCGACGAGGGGATCCTCGTCATCGACGCGCGCGAGCACCGGACGCAGTCGCAGAACCGCGAGGAGGCGCGCGAGCGCCTCGTCGACCTGATCCGGCGCGCGCTCGTCCGCCCGAAGCGCCGCCGCAAGACGCGGCCGTCCGCCGCGTCGAAGGAGCGCCGGCTCGACTTCAAGAAGCGCCGCGGCCAGACCAAATCGGCCCGCGGCCGCTTCCGCGGGGACGACTGACCTGGCACCGCGAACTGCCCTTTTGCAGGCCTGACCCCCGAGGGGGCTTGGGGGTCAGGTCTGCAAAACGGCGGTTTTGTGGGGTCTGACCCCGGGAAGCGTCATTTTGCAGACCTGACCCCCGAGCCCCCCACCACCCAGGCGGCGATGTCGCGGATGACGGCTTCGTCGACGTGGCCGGCGACCTGGTACTCGGCGGGACGGCTGGGTCCGGTCCCGGCGATGAACAGGTGGTTCAGCGCCGGATAGCTGTGGAACGTGACGTCGCGCCGCGACCCCAGCGACCCCTTCCACCGGGCGAACTCCTCCATCGTCACCTGATAGTCGCGCTCCCCCTGCAGCACCAGCATCGGCGCCACGATCGCCTTCGCCGCCGACGGCGGGTCGTAGCCGCGCAGATCGATCCAGTAGGCCGCGGGCACACCGAAGATCGTCTTCCCGGTCCTCGCATCCTCCGGTGTGAGCGCCTTCACGTCGGCGGCGACCTTGACGGCGTCGTCGATGCCCTTCTGCTCCTCCGGCGAGACGGCGCCGTCGGCATTCGCCAGGTAGGTCGTCTGCGCGACGATCGCGTCCTCCATCGGGCGCGCCGCCCCCGCCATGACGACGAAGCCGGCGAACTTCGGATCGGCGGCGGCGATGCGCGGGATCAGCATGCCGCCGAGGCTGTGGCCGAGCACGAATACGCGCGCCGGATCGATCTTCGGACGGCCGCGCAGGACCTTCGCCGCCTCGAGCACGTCGTCGATCACTTCCTCCTTCACGGTGAGCCCGGGGATCGCGGCCGTCCTGGCGGCGTGCGTCCTGGTCCGCTTGTCGTAGCGCAGGACGGCGATGCCGCGCGAGGCGAGGCCGGACGCGAGATCCTTGAACGGCTTGTTCGCGCCGATCGTCTCGTCGCGATCGTTCGGACCGGAGCCGTGCACCAGGATCACCGCGGGAAATGGACCGGCGCCGGCGGGCATGGCGAGCGTCCCCGGCAGCGCCCACTCGCTGGAGCCGATCGTCAGGTCCTCCTCGGCGTAGGCGGATGAATTGGCGTACGAGGGCAAGGCGTACGGCGTGTCGGCGGCGCCCCCGCCGGCGGGACGGAAGGCCAGTCCGCTGATCCGTCCGGACTCGTCGAACGCGATCTGCGCGTCCACTTTCGCCCGTTCGAAGTCGCACGCGGTGATCACCATCGTCTTGTCGGCAATGGTCCGGATCCGCGAGTCGGCGCTGCAGCCCTTGAACGCCCCGGCCTGTCCCTGGAGCGTCGCCCACAGCGCTTCGAGCCGGCCGGGAGGCAGCGCGCCTTTCATCTTGTCGTCGAACTGCGCCTCGATCTTCGAGAAGTCCTTCGCGGTGAACGACGCGAGGATCGCGCGGGCGCGCGCCGCGGGGTCGCCCGGGGCCGGATTCGCGGTCGACTGCCCCTGCAGGAATGTGACGAACGCCACGCACGCGGTGATCAGTAACGGCATGCGTGAATTATAAAGTGGGGATGAGACCCAGCCGCGCGCTCGCCATCCTGCTTGCGTTCATCGTCGCCGGCCTCGTCGTGTGCGCCGAGCACGTGCGGCCGGCGCCGAAGACCATCGAAGTGTCGAAAGGCGTCTACCTGTTCATCTCGCAGCCCTACGGCGACGTCGGGCTCGACGGCAACTCGATCGCCATCGTGTCGAACGACGGCGTGCTGGTCTTCGATACCAACGGCACCCCGGCTTCGTCGGCGATGGTCCTCGCCGAGATCCGCAAGCTCACGCCGAAGCCGGTGCGCTACGTCGTCTACTCGCACTGGCACTGGGATCACTGGTACGGCACCGAGACCTACACGAAGGCGTTCCCCGACGTGAAGGTCGTCGCGCACGAGAAGTCGCGCGAGATGATGGCGGGGCCGGCGATCGAGTTCAACCGACCGGGCCTCGAGTCACAGCTGCCCGGCTACCTCAAGGATCTCGAGACGCGCGCGCAGTCCGACCGCGCGCTGCAGCCGCTGCTCGAAGAGGATCGCTTTTTCCTGGAGCAGAAGAAGAACGCGCACCTGGTGCTGCCGAACACGACCTACAAGGACCGGCTCGTGATTCACCTCGGCGACCGCGAGATCCAGGTGCGGCACCACGATCGCGCCGTGACGCCGGGGGACTCGTTCCTCTACCTGCCGGCCGACCGGATCGTCGTCACCGGCGATCTGCTGGTGAACCCGATCTCGTTCGCGCTGAGCAGCTACCCGACCGGCTGGCTCGACACGCTGGAGCAGATCGACGCGCTCGACGCGGCCGTGCTGGTGCCCGGCCACGGCGAGCCGCTGCGCGACGAGACGCTGCTGCACGCGCAGATGCACGCGATGCGCGAGATGCTGAAGGAGGGCAAGGAGGCGAAGGCGCGCGGCCTGGATGCGGACCAGGCGCGGGAGGCGATGCTCCCGCGCCTGAAAGACGACATGCTGGCGATGACGAAGGACGATCCGAAGCTGAACGAGCAGTTCAAGATCTACTTCGTCGATTGGTACCTGCACCGCGTCTACGACGAACTGGCCGGGCCGCTGACCGACGCCATCGCGCCGATCCCGCGGAAATGACCCGCGTCAGGATCAGTCGCAGTAGGCCTGGTTGCAGTTGGGCGGCGGCTCACCCGACGTCCCGTTGAACCCGCCGACCATGCCGGGGTGAATGATGCAGTGGTAGCTGAGCGACCCGTTGGTCCCCATGGCCACCGCCGGGCTCGTCGCCCCGGGGTTGATGTCCGGCGTCTGCACCGTGCCGTCGTCCAGCATGATGTGATGCGCCGTGACGTCGTTGTTCTTGAACACCACGAGCTGACCCGGCGAGACGGTGGCCGGGTTCGGCGAGAACGCCAGCTTGCCCCCTTGTCCGGTGATCGTGATGGTGACCGCCGAGGTGTTGCCGCCGCCGGAAGGCGTCGGCTGGGTGCTTCCGCCGCCCCCGCCACCGCAGCTCCATGCCACCAACGCGCCCGCGACAGCCAGCGCGACTGCCGTACCAGCTTTTTTCATTGCCTGCCTCCAGAATGGGATCCCGAATGACGGGATCAATGGCAAGCCACGTACCCTCCCGGAGTAGCGGGATTTGTTCGGAATTTCGGCGACTTCCGGTGCCACCATTACGTCCTGCGTAAAACGTCTTACGTCCCCGGACTAGTCCCCCATCGCGATCACGCTTGTGACTTCCTCGGTGGACGTGAGCCCCTCCGCCAGGACGAGCGCGGCATACCGCTTCACGTCGATCATGCCGCCGGCGACGGCCGCCGCGTGCAGTTCTTCGGCGGGAATTCCCTTCACGATGAGCTGGCGCAATTCGGAGTTGAGCCGCATCACTTCATAAATCCCGACGCGCTGCTTCGTCTCGACGACGGTTTGATCCTCGGTCAATTGCAGCTCGCGGATGATCTCCGACTGCAGCAGGTCCACCGTCGCCGCGAGCCGATCATCACGCCCTTGAGGACGCGGCGGATGTCGTCGAACGCGATGATGTTGTTGGGGTCGGTCATCGCCAGTGTGAGCCGGTTGTTGATGAACGAGATGGGCACGCAGCGGTGCTTCCTGACGAGAGGACTCGCGCCGCCGCATCCGTGATTCAATGTCGCCGATTTCCGTGGGTGAAAGTCCGGAGAAGAACGGCAGCTCGCCAATGGACCCGGCCGTGGGCATGGCCGAAAGTAAAAGGGGGGAGGGAGTCGGGCCCGCGGGCCCGACTATTCAGCGCTCGGAACCATGTGTATTGATGCTCTCATCCTCCATGGGTTCCCCGTCGGGGCCGAAGGGCGCGTCGTAATTCACGCCGCCGTCACTGACCTCCGTCTCGAAATTACGCGGCTCGTCCAGACGGCTGCTGTCGGGCTGACGGTCGCGATCCCGCTGGCGTGGCGGGGTTTCCTCGGTTCTGCTGCGCATGGCCACCACCCTCCATCGGCTGTGGCATGCAAGGTACTGACCTGAGCGAGCGCCCGATGCATGCAGAAGAGGTCGGCACCGATCGCTGGCGCGAGCGCTTCGAGCGATGGGCGGCGGACAAGCTCCGACGCGCCACCGCCGCGCCGCTGCCGCGCTACGTCACCGACCTCGACCGGCCCGAGCCCGGCATGGACGCGATCGGCAACGAGTGGACGTCGCAGCTGTTCGACGGGCCGTTCTATGTGACGCGTCCGCACACTCCCCGACGTCCCGCCTGTTCGCTCGTCTTCGTGCAATCGGCGGATGGAAACACCGGCGCTGGGAATCCCGGCACGCTCGGCGGCGGCGACACCGACACGCACCTGATTTACGAAGGACTGTCGCGAGTCGCCGCGCAGGCGGTCCTCGCCGGCGCCGCCACGGTCCGCGGCAGCGGAGTGGTCTTCTCCGTCTGGCACCCGCAACTGGTGCAACTGCGTGCGGCGCTCGGGTTCCCACGGCATCCCGTGCAGATCGTCGCGACTATGCGTGGTCTCGATCCCGCCGCGGAATTGATCTTCAACGTCCCCGACATCCCGGTCATCGTGCTCGGTCCGCCCACGGCGCTCGACACGATGCGGAGCGCGCTCGAGTCGCGGCCGTGGGTCGTGCCGCTGGTGATGGACGGCGCGGATCCGCGGCCGGCGTTTGCGCAACTGGTGTCAATGGGGATCGAGCGCGTCTCGTGCGTCGGCGGCCGCACGTTCGCGGCGTCGTTGATCGACGCGGACCTCGTCGACGAGATCTACCTCACCACCGCGCCGGCGCCAGGAGGAGAGCCGGGAACGCCGGTGCATCGCGGCGCGTGGCGCGGCCGTACCGTCGTGCGGAAGCACGGGACCGGCGAAGAGGACGGGGTGATCTTCGAGCAGATCCTGCCCGCGCGCCTCAGCGCGCAGGCAGACGTCGGGTGAATGCGCTACTGCTTGATCACCTTGTAGTCGGAGGGGACCGTGAACTGGTCGTCGCCGATCGAGTCGGTCTTCACCGAGGTCACCTTGACGGTGATCTTCATCGGGCCCATCTGCTTCATCATGTCGGCCATCTGCCCGGTGCCCTCGACCGTCATCTGCATCTCGGTCAGGTAGGCCATGCCGTTCATGCTGGCCATCGCCTTCTGCATCTTCTCCATGCCGGGCATCTTCATGCCGGTGGCGTTGGCCATCGCGGAGCCCATGTCGCTCGAGGCCGCGGCCTTCTGGAACGCGATGTATTCGGCGGCCCCGGGGACTTCCTTCGCCACCCACATCGAGCCCACCATGTTCATCTTCATGTCCTTCATCATCGCTGCGGCTTCGGGGGGCATCTGCCCTCCGCCCATCTCCGACATGGCGATGGACGACGTGAAGGCGTACTCGTCGCAGCTGATGCCGTCGATCACCTGCGACTTGCCGGTCGGCTTGATCGAGGCGTCGACGCTCGGCGGCGCGGCGTTCGGCGGCACCGTGCCGGCAGGGGCGCCGGTGCCGGCGGCCGATCCGGCCGGCGAGACGTAGGTCGCGGTCTTCTGATCGGGCCGCAGGATGATCACCTGCTTGGCCGGCAGATCGGTGATCGTCGCGATCTGCATCATGCTCGGGATGTCGACGTCGGTGCGGCTCTTCTGCCCCTTCACCTTCGTCGTGGTCGTCGGCGACGGGGCGGCGCCGCCGCCCATCGCCGCCATGCCTCCCTCGACCGTCGTCGTCTGCACTACGGTGACGTCGGCCCGCAGGGCCGGCGAGCACAGCGCGAACACGGTCAGCGACGTCATCAGCCAGCGCTTCATCAAAGCCTCCAGATCACCAGGGCCGGGCCGTCAGCGGGCCGGCCCCCGGGAAAGTCCCCGGATCGTATCACCGCCCGCCGGCCACGGTCAGGACGATGGCCAGCGCGACCTGGACATTTCGCACGTTGGTCGCCGCATCGACGTCGGTCCACTCGTCCGGTGAATGCGCGCGGCCGCCCGGACCGCCGCGGCCGATGGTGATCGCCGGCAGTCCCATGCTCATGGGAATGTTCGCGTCGGTGCTGCTGATCGTGAATGTCGGGCGGCCGTCGAAGGCCTTGATGGCCGCGGCCGCCGCCTGCACGATCGGCGAGGCCGCCGCGGTCTCGCCGCACGGCCGCTCGCCGATCAATCTGGGGTCGGCGGCGATGCGCCCCTCCTTCGTCGATCGCGCGGCGTTCTCTTCGTCGACCGCGGCGCGGACAATCGCGAGAAACGACTCGTCCACCTTCGCCAGCTCGGCGCACGACTCCGATCGCATGTCGACGTCCATCGACACCTCGGAGGGAATCGCGTTGATCGAAGTGCCGCCCGAGACAACGCCGACGTTGAACGTCGTCTTCGGCGCGGCCGGCACCTGCATGCGCGAGAATCTGGCGATGGCGCTGCCCATGGCGAAGGCGGGGTTGACGAGCCCGAACGCGCCGTAGCTGTGGCCGCCCGGTCCCTTGAACGTGACGCGGTAGCGGCGGCTGCCGACGCCGCCGCGGGTGACCGAGTCGACATCGCCGCCGTCGATGGCCACCACCTGCGCGATCCGATCCTTGTACTTGCCCTTCTTGAGCAGGAACTTGATGCCGCGCAGATCCCCTTCGCCCTCCTCGCCGACGTTGCCGGCGAACAGGATGTCGCCGGCGGTCTGGAGCGTCGCGGCGTCCATCGCGCGGATGAGGGCGAGGACCAGGGCGAGCCCGCGCGTGTCGTCGCCGATGCCCGGCGCCATCAGTTTCGTGCCGTCGCGCCGCACCTTTACGTCGGTCCCTTCCGGGAACACGGTGTCGAGGTGCGCGTTGACGAGCAGCAGGCGTCCACCCGGACTCGTTCCGCGGCGGATGCCCATCACGTTCCCTTCGGCATCCATCTCGACATCGCTGAGGCCCTGCTGGCGCAGCATCTCCATGAACGCCTTCGCGCGCGCCTGCTCCTTGAACGGAGGGGCCGGGATCTCGGTCAGTGTGACGAGCTCCCTGACGAAGCGGTCCTGGTCGCTCTTGATGAAGGCGGCGGCCTGTTTAAAGGCGGCGCTGTCGACGATCGCCCGGGTCCGTTCGTCGGGCGACTGCGCGGCGGCGGGCACGGCCGGCGTGACGATGAGGGCGGCGGCGACGCACGCCGCGAGCACGCGATTTGGCATGGCCCATCTTAAACGGGGAGTAGACTTGAGCGGTGAACGGCCGCTTCGCCGTACCGACCGCGATCGAGCCGGCGTGTGCCGCGCTCGCCCTGGCGCTCGCGTGCGCCACGCTCGGCGCGCAGACGCCGGTGGTGCAGAGCGATCAACGCCTGCGCTCGAGCGTCGAAGTGACCGTCGTGACGGCGACGGTGCGCGACGCCGAGGGCAAGCTCGCCGTCGGCCTGCCGCGCGAGGCGTTCGAGATGTTCGAGGACGGCAAGCCCGTCGCGATCACGCAGTTCACCAGCGAGCGCGTGCCGCTCGGGCTCGGGCTGCTGCTCGACATCAGCGAGAGCATGTACGGGCGCAAGATCAAGGATGCCGAGAACGCGGTCGAGCGGTTCCTGCTGAACCTGCTGGCGCCGACGGACGCATTCTTCGTGATGGCCTTCAACCATCAGCCGCGGCTGCTCTTCGGCTGGAAGACCGATCCGGCCGGCGTGCACGAGAGCCTGGGCAGGCTCTATCCGACCGGGAGCACGGCGATCTACGACGCGATCGGCGCGGCGATCCCCTACCTCGATCGTCGTCCGCGCGAGCGCGCCGCGCTGGTGCTGATCACCGACGGCGCCGACACGGCCAGCGACATCACGCTGCACGATCTGCGTCCGGCGCTGGTCCGCAGCGACGCGTTCGTCTACGCCATCGCGATCGACACGCCCGGGACGCAGGCGATCGCGCAGAAGGTCAGCGTCGCGACGCTGAGCGAGATCACCAACCAGAGCGGCGGCCGCACCGAAGTCGTCCGTGACACCGCGGACCTGGAGACCGCGACCGCCAACATCGCCGACGAGCTGAACCACCAGTACGTGCTCGGCTACTCCTCCCCCACGCCGGGCGACGGGCAGTACCACAGCATCCGCGTGCGCGTGAGCCGCGACGGCTACAAGGTGCGGGCCCGCGCCGGCTACGTCGCCGCGCGCCGCAACGACAGCCGCTAGCCCTTCTGCAGCACCCAGGTCGTCATGCAGCGCTGGTTCTGGACGTTCGTCGTCTTGATCGGATCGAGCAGCGCGGCGTTGCGTTCGTAGGCGGCGTCGAGCAGCAGCTGCTCGTCGACCACGAAGCGATCGGATCCGTCGGGCAGCTTGACGCGGCCGGTGGTGTCGGTGAGCCGCGACTCGAGGCCGATGCTGGAGGCGAGCCGCGCGAAGAACATCCCGCCGCGCGCCAGCACGCGCCACATCTCGTCCAGCATGCGATCGAAATGGCTGCGGTCGCGCGCGAAGTGCAGCACCGCGCTGCAGATCACCGCGTCCATCCGCGCGTCGGCCCAGGGCAGCGCATGCAGCGTGCCCTGGCGGATGTTGTCGGGCGGCAGCTTCGGCGCCGCGCTTGCCGCCAGCTTGCGCGCCGCCGACACCGCCGCCGGATCTTCGTCGATGGCGTAGACGTCGAAGCCCGCGGCCAGGAAGTAGCGCAGGTTGCGGCCTGAGCCGCAGCCCGCGTCGAGGATCCGCCGGCGCCGGTCGAAGCGTCCGCGCAGCAGCTGATCGAACAGGTAGATGTCGACGTCGCCGAACTGCGCGCGCAGTTCGCTCGAAGGCTCCCTCACGGCGTGCATCGTACCTGATGTAGAGTCGATCGTCTCAGCATGAGCACGATTCTGCAGCATCTTCCCGCCGGCCAGAAGGTCGGCATCGCGTTCTCCGGGGGCCTCGACACCAGCGCCGCGCTGCACTGGATGCGCGGCAAGGGGGCGATCCCTTACGCCTATACCGCGAACCTCGGCCAGCCCGACGAACCTGACTACGACGAGATCCCCCGCAAGGCGCTGCAGTACGGCGCCGAGAAGGCGCGCCTCATCGACTGCCGCCCGCAGCTCGTCGCCGAAGGGATTGCCGCGCTCCAGTGCGGCGCGTTCCACATCTCCACCGCCGGCGTCCCCTACTTCAACACCACGCCGATCGGCCGCGCCGTCACCGGCACGATGCTCGTCGGCGCGATGAAACAGGACGAGGTCAACATCTGGGGAGACGGCAGCACGTTCAAGGGGAACGACATCGAGCGGTTCTACCGCTACGGCCTGCTCGCCAACCCGTCGCTGAAGATCTACAAGCCCTGGCTCGATCAGCAGTTCATCGACGAGCTGGGCGGACGCGCCGAGATGTCGGCCTACATGACGGCGGCCGGCTTCGCCTACAAGATGAGCGCCGAGAAGGCCTACTCGACCGACTCGAACATGCTCGGCGCGACGCACGAGGCCAAGGACCTCGAGCGGCTCGACACCGGCATGACCATCGTGCAGCCGATCATGGGCGTGGCGTTCTGGCGCGACGAGGTCGCGGTGAAGCGCGAGGAGGTCGCCGTCCGCTTCGAGGAAGGGCTGCCCGTCGCGCTCAACGGGATCACCTTCAAGGACAGCGTGCAGCTGATGCTCGAAGCCAACCGCA
>Ga0207648_10003778_pt1 | contig 15822 bp, 12 predicted proteins | sample KBSMisM32_FD_184310 | JGI IMG/M metagenome (GOLD analysis project Ga0207648, IMG submission 184310) | Miscanthus rhizosphere microbial communities from Kellogg Biological Station, Michigan, USA - KBS Miscanthus M3-2 (SPAdes) (version 2) | ecosystem: Host-associated > Plants > Roots >...
CGTGATGACCGAGAAGCCGATGACCACCGACGAGACGAAGTGCCAGGCGGTCCTCGACGCCGAGAAGCGCAACAACCGCAAGATCGTCGTCACCTTCAACTACCGCTACGCGCCCGCGCACCAGAAGATGAAAGAAATCCTGATGTCGGGCGAGATCGGCCGGATCGTCTCGGTCGACTTCAGCTGGTATCTCGACGTCATCCATGGCGCCGACTACTTCCGCCGCTGGCACCGGCTGCGCGAGAACAGCGGATCGCTGCTGGTCCACAAGGCGAGCCATCACTTCGACCTGATGAACTGGTGGCTCGGGGCGGATCCGGTGGAGGTCTCCGGCTCGGGCGGGCTGCAGATCTACGGCAGGAACGGCACGTTCCGCGGCACCAACTGCCGCACCTGCCCGCACAAGGCGGAGTGCCGCTTCTACTACGACATGACCAGGGACAAGAAGCGGATGGACCTCTACGCGAAGTGCGAGGACGTCGACGGCTATTACCGCGACGGCTGCGTCTTCCGCGAAGACATCAACATCTTCGACACGATGTCGGCGGTCGTGAAGTACTCGAACGGCGCGACGATGAGCTATGCGCTCAACGCGTTCACGCCGTACGAGGGCTACCGCGTCGCCTTCAACGGCGAGAAGGGACGGCTCGACGTCCAGTCGTTCGAACGGCAGCCGTGGCCGGCCGAGCACGAGCACGAGATTTACATCACCAAGAGCTTCGGCAAGCGGACCTTCGTGCCGGTGCCGAAGCCGGTCGGCGGACACGGCGGCGGCGACGATCGCATGCGCGACCAGATCTTCCGCAAGGCCTCGGCGCCCGACTACATGAAGCTGCCCGACTCGCGCGCCGGCGCGATGTCGTGCCTCACGGGGATCGCGATCCGCAACAGCATCGACCAGCGGAAGATCGTCAAGATCGCCGATCTCGTGAAGCTGTGATGCCGTCGTTCGGCCGCCTGGCCGACGGCACCGACATCGGCCTCTTCACGCTCAACGCGCGCGGTCTCGAGGTCCGCGCCATCCCCTACGGCGCGATCATCGTGTCGATCCGCGTCCCCGATCGGCGCGGCGACCTCGCCGACGTCGTGCTCGGCTTCGACGACCTGCAGGGCTACCTCGAACGCTCGCGGTACTTCGGCGCCGTCGTCGGCCGCTACGGCAACCGGATCGCGAACGGGCGCTTCTCGCTCGACGGCCGTACCTACCAGCTGGCCACGAACAACGGCCCCAACCACCTGCACGGCGGCGTCAGAGGATTCGACAAGGTCGTGTGGCGGGCGCAGGCCGACCGGCCCGAGGGCGGCACCCGCGTCGTTTTCAGCTACACCAGCCGCGACGGCGAAGAGGCCTACCCGGGCACGTTGAATGCGCGGGTCACCTACGAGGTGAACGAGCGGAACGAGCTGAGCGTCGAGTACGAGGCGACGACCGACGCGCCGACGCCGGTGAACCTCACGCAGCACACCTACTTCAACCTCGCGGGCGAAGGACGCGGCGACATCCTCGGCCACGTGCTCGCGCTCGACGCCGATCAGTTCCTGCCGGTCGACGAGACGATGATCCCGACCGGCGAGCTGGCCGGTGTGGCCGGCACGCCGTTCGATTTCCGCCGGCCGACGCCGATCGGCGCGCGCATCAACGACGCGCATGAGCAGTTGAAGCGCGGCACCGGCTACGACCACTCGTTCGTGGTGCAGGGCGCGCCGGGCCTCCGCCGCGCCGCGCATGTCGTCGAGCCTGCGAGCGGGCGCACGCTCGAGATTGTCACCACCGAGCCGGGCGTCCAGTTCTATTCCGGCAACCATCTGAGCGGGCAGGCCGGCAAGGCAGGCCACACCTACGCAGCACGCAGCGGCTTCTGCCTGGAGACGCAGCACTACCCCGATTCGCCGAACCACGCCCACTTCCCCTCCACGATCCTTCGTCCCGGTGCGACCTATCGGTCGAAGACCGTCTTCATCTTCGGTGTGCTGCCATGAAGTCAACGATCACGTGCCTCGTCGCCGCAATGCTCCTCGCCCGCCCTGAGCTCGTCACCGTCACGGTCGAAGGGTATCCGCACAACTACGTCGCGGCGACGCTGGTGCAGTTGAACGACAACGGCGCGTGGTCGTGGTTCATGGATCCCCGCGTCATCGTCAACGACGGCAAGCTCGTCATCGGCTCGGTGCGGGCCGTCGGCAGCAACCAGGCGAACTCGAGCGATCCGCGCTGGGGCAACGTCGAGATCGCCGTCTACGATCTGCAGAACGGCACGGTCAGGACGACCGTGCTCCATCCACACCTCGAGCAGGACGATCACGACGCGCCGGCGTTCTTCGTCCGCCCCGACGGCCGCTACCTGGCCGTCTACAGCAAGCACGCGAAGGAGCGGCGGATGTACTACCGCCTCTCCGAGCCGCACGATCCGCTCGCGTGGGGCCCTGCCGCGGTCGTCGAGACGCCGGGCGAGAACGCGGCGGTGGCAGGCAACAACGCGACCTACGCGAACTTGTTCCGGATGCCGAACGGACGGCTCTACAACTTCATCCGGGCGTTCCACCACGATCCGAACTACATGTACTCGGACGACGACGGGCAGACCTGGAAGTACGGCGGCAGGTGGCTCTACGGCAAGGGCGGCTACAGCCCGTACTTGAAGTACGCAGACGACGGCAAGGGGACGATTCATTTCATCGCCACCGAGGATCATCCGCGCAACTTCGACAACAGCCTCTATCACGGCTTCGTCCGCGACGGCGCCATGTTCAAGACCGACGGCACGCGCGTCGGTGCGCTGAGCACGACCACCGAGACGTCGATCGCGACCTGGGACTTCACGAAGATCTTTCAGGGCACGCCGGACGACGTCGCGTGGATGGCGGACGTCGAGCTCGATTCGTCGGGCCGGCCCTACGTCCTGTTCTCGACGCAGCGCGACGGCCGCGGGCTGCCGCAGGGCCAGGGCGGCATGGACCTGCGTTACCACTACGCCCGGCTCGACGCGTCGGGGTGGCATCACGAGGAGATCGCCCACGCCGGCCGCCGGCTGTACCCGAGCGAGGACGACTACGCCGGGCTCGGCGCGCTCGATCCGAACAACCCGAACGTCGTCTACATCTCCACCGACGCCGATCCGGTGAGCGGGTCACCTCTCATCAGCGACGCCGACCGCACGCGCCATTACGAGCTCTTTCGCGGCGAGCGCGGCGCCAACGGGAAATGGACGTGGACGCCGTTCACGCGCAACTCCACCGTCGACAACCTGCGGCCCGTGATCCCGAAGTGGCGCGATCCGCGGACCGCGATCGCCTGGATGCGCGGCGCCTACGTGCACAATCAGGGCGAGTGGTACTCGGCGGTGGTGGCGGCGATCGTGCCACCCCGGCCATGACCGGTTTGGCAAGCCCGCTGAAACTCGCTGCGGTCGCTGCGGCCATCGTTCTCCTGACGGCCGCGGTCGCCGTCGCTTACCTCGTTACGACCGGGCTCAGCGCGCGCCCGGCGCCGGGCGCGCTCGAGACCCGTGTCGCGCGCGCGGCGCGGCGCTGGGCGGTGCCGCGCGAGATCCGCAACCGCCCGTCGCCGTTTCCCTCCACCAGGGCCACCGTCGCCGAAGGGCTCCACCACTTCGCCCGCAACTGCGCCTCCTGCCACGCCAACGACGGCAGCGGCCAGACCACGGTCGGCAAGGGCCTGTTCCCGCGCGCGCCCGACATGCGCCTCGCGGCGACGCAGGAGCTGACCGACGGCGAGCTGTTCTACTTCATCGAGTACGGCATCCGGTTCACCGGCATGCCGGCGTGGGGCGACGGGTCGCCGAAGGGCGAAGAGCTGGGATGGAAGCTGGTTCATTTCATCCGGCACCTGCCGCAGCTGACGCCCGACGAAGTCGGCGAGATGGAAGGACTCAACCCACAGTAGCTCCGAGATGCCGCTGACAAATTCAACGAACTCTTTATGAAGTGATCGACGCGGCACGACAACGACGGCTCAAACGACTCCCTCGACAGCAAGCCTCGACCGCGCGCCGCGGTATCCCCATCGCAGCTGACTAATTTGCCGTGTGGCGGCGACTCGGCCCTTGGTCCACACGTCGGGATTGATGCGGACATCGGTATTTGTTGCATGCGGCAATGGTGACGACCTTGCTTGCGTCGGATGCCGCCGATGCGTCGTCAACCATGGTCGACAGTCGTCATCAGCACGCTGCTGGCCGCGATCGCGATCGCGACCGACGCGAACGCGGATCCGGCTGCCGTGTTCGCGAGGAAGTGCAGCAGCTGTCACTCGTACGGCAAGGGCGACGTCATCGGACCCGATCTGAAAGGCGTGACGGCGCGCCACGACCGCAAATGGCTGCTCGCGTGGATCTCATCGTCGGAGCGGTTGATCGGTGCCGGGGACCCGGCAGCGGCGGCGTTGTTCAGAAAGTATAAGCAACAGCGGATGCCGGACCAGGCGCTCGCGCCTGGCGAGGTCGAAGGACTGCTCGACTATCTGGCGGCCGGCGGACCCGAAGCCGACGCGCGCCGGCAGAATCGCAGTACCGATCTGGCGACGCGCGACGAGATCGAGACCGGCCGCCAGCTGTTCATGGGCCGTCGTGTGCTCGCCGCCGGCGGCGCCTCTTGCAGCTCTTGCCACCAGATTGGCCGGGAATCCCGGGCCGGCGGCAGCCTCGGGCCCGATCTGGCGCGCGCCTGGTCGCGATACCACGACCAGGGGCTCGAGTCGCTGATGGCGCGCGGATGTTTTCCGCACAGCAGCCACAACCTGACCGCGACGGAGTCGTTCGCGCTCCGGGCATTCCTGCGCCACGCCGGCGCGAGTCCACGCGCCCCGCCGGTATCAACTCGAACCAACGCAGCGAAGAACCAATGACACGCGACCAGTACCTGTTCGCCGTCGTGCCTTATCTCGCGGCCGCGTCGTGTGTCGCCCACGGCTTCGTGCGCGTCATGCGCGGGCGCGCGGGCACCATCGAGCGATCGACGGGAGCGTCCGTGATCTGGCGATGGGCCACCGCGGTCGTGCTCGCAGGGCATCTGCTGGCCTTCGCATTTCCCGCTCAAACACTCGCGTGGAACCGCGCCGCGTGGCGGATGTACGCCCTGGAAGCATCCGGCTCGATGGCGGCGCTGCTCGCGCTCGCCGCTCTCGCCGCGACCGTGGTGCAACGCCGCCGGTTGTCCGGCGCCGTTGCCGGCTGGGCGCTGCACACCGTCGGCGACACGCTGGTGTTTCTCGCGCTGGCAACCGGCGCCGCGGGCAGCCTCTTCTATCGGTGGGCGTCATCGTGGGCAGCGGTGACCGTGGGCCCGTACTGTGCGTCGGTCCTGCACCTCGACCCCGACGTCACCCTCGTCGCAAGGATGCCCGCTTTCATCAGGCTGCATCTCCTGAGTGGGTTAGCCGCCGTCGCCATCCTCCCTCACACACCGCTGGCCCGCGTCGTCGCGTGGGACAGGATCCGCGCCCACGCCTTGGTGCCATTTCTCCGCACCTGCGTGCCCTTGTGGCGGGCGGTCGAATCGACGACCCTGAGCCGCGCCCGTCGGCTGCGGCCGATCGCGATCCGCGATCGAGGCGAGGAGAACTGACCTGCATGCGAGCCGCCGCCGTCTTCATCGCGCTCGCGGCTGCAGTGGCGCCGATCGCGGTGGCGCTCGCCGCATGGGAACTGTCGCGGGTCGGCGTCCACCAGGGCTACGCGCCGATTCAACCGATCGCCTTCTCCCACAAGCTGCACGCCGGCGACTATCAGGTGTCCTGCATGTACTGTCACTGGGGCGCTCGAACCAGCCGTCACGCGGGCATCCCGTCGCTCAACGTCTGCATGAACTGTCATGGGTTGCTGACCAGGCAGACCACCGACATTGAGCGATTGAAGGAGGCGGTCCAGCAGGGCCGCGCGATTGCGTGGACCCGGGTCCACAACCTCCCCGACTTCGTCTACTTCAACCATAGCCAGCACGTCATCGGCGGCGTCGCGTGTCAGGACTGTCACGGCCCCGTCCAGACCATGGAGCGTGTACGGCAGGACAAAGCGCTGACGATGGGTTGGTGCATCGCATGCCATCGGGCTCGAGGGCCGGAACTGCAGCTGGCGCGCCAGGCCACGCTCGGGCGAGGCGATCCTCATGCACCGTTCCCGGGACTCGATTGTGGCAAGTGCCACTTCTAGGAGCGCGAAGTGAGCACTCCGGTCACATTCTGGCGAAGCGTCGAGGAACTGCGTGCGCACGCCGACCGCGCGGTCAGCCGCGACTGCCTCGCGGGACTGCGCGCGCAGGGTCAGCAGCCTGAGTCACCGTCGCGCCGCGATTTCCTGAGCGTCGCCGGCTTCAGCGTCGCGGCGGCCGCAATCAGCGCGTGCTCGCGCGGCGCCGAGCAGAAGGCGATTCCGTTTCTCAACCAGCCGGAAGGGATGACTCCCGGCGTCGACACCTGGTACGCCACGACCTGCGGCGGATGCCGTGCCGGCTGCGGCCTGCTCGTCAAGACGCGCGACGGCCGTCCGATCAAAGTCGAAGGCAACGCCCGGTCCGCGCTGTTTGGTGGCGGCACCTGCGCCGTCGGCCAGGCCACCGTGCTGTCGCTGTACGACGGGGAGCGGCTCGAGGGGCCGCTCTGGCACGGTCGACCAGCGTCATGGACCGACATCGACGCAAAAGTCGAGGCGTTCCTTTCGGCGGACGGGGCGCGGCCAAAACGTCTGGTGCTGCTGTCGCGTACCCTGCTCGGGCCGGCGACACGCGCGTTGATCGCCGAGTGGTCGCAAGGCCGGGGCCTGAGACATGTCGTTTACGAGCCGATCTCGCTGGCAGCGCTGCGCCGTGCCACGCTGGCGGCGTTCGGCGTCGACGCGATCCCGCATTTCCGGTTCGGCCGGGCCAGGACGATCGTCGCGATCGAGGCGGACTTCCTCGGTACCTGGCTGTCGCCGGTCGAGTTCACCCGCGACTATGCCTCCGGCCGCCGCCCGGAAGAATCGGCCGCCATCTCGCGGCACATTCATTTCGAGTCGACGCTGTCGCTCACCGGAAGCAATGCCGACCTGCGCGTCGCGATCGCGCCGTCCGAACAGGGTGCGGTCGCGCTCAGTCTGTTGCGCCGCATCGCGCGCAAGCTCGGCGCAGGCGATCCGGTCGAGACGCTCGAGACCACGTCCGCGGCCCGCGCCCTCGATATCGCCGCTGATGATCTCTGGCGCTGCCGCGGCGAATCGCTGGTCGTCTGCGGCGCTCGCGACTTCGACACGCAGATGGTGGTCCACGCGATCAATGCCCTGCTCGGCAACATCGGCCGCACCGTCGACGTCGACCGCCCGTCTCTCCAGCACAGGGGGGACGACGACGCGATGGCGGGGCTCGTCGAGGAGATGCGGCGCGGCGAGGTCGACGCGCTGCTGCTGTACGGCGTCAACCCCGCCTACGACTACCCGCGCGCAGACGAGTTCGTGCAGGCGATGAAACACGTGCCGCTGACGATTTCGTTGTCGGACCGTCTCGACGAAACCGCCGCGCTCGCCGACGCGGTCTGTCCCGATCACCACTTCCTGGAAGCCTGGGGAGACGCCGAGCCGGTTGCCTCGTTCTTCAGCCTGGCGCAGCCGACGATCGCGCCACTCTTTGATACGCGGGCGGCGCAGGACAGCCTGCTCGAATGGCTCGGACGACCGCCCGACTTCCACGCCTACCTGCGCGATCACTGGCGGCGAACGCTCTACCCGCGCCAGCAGCAGTTCGCGACCTTCGACGAGTTCTGGGATCGCGCGCTGCACGACGGCGCGTTCGCCCCCGCAGACGGCGCGACGGCACGCGCGACCAGGACGCTCACCGGCGACTGGCGTCGCTCCGCCGCGCGGCTCGCGGCCAGGGCCGGCAGCGTGCGACCCGAAGGCCGGTTCGAAGCGCACGTCTACGAAACGGTTGCGATCCGCGACGGCGCGCACGCCAACAACCCCTGGCTGCAGGAGCTGCCCGATCCGGTCACCAAGGTCACCTGGGGGAACTACGCCGTCGTCGCTCCGTCGGTGGCGACGCGGCTCGGTATTACGGCAGGCGACGTCGTGTCTCTCGACGGCGGCGACATTCGTCTCGACCTTCCCGCCTGGGTGCAGCCCGGCCAGTCGCCGCACGCGGTCTCGATCGCCGTCGGCTACGGACGATCGCGCGCCGGACGTGTCGGGTCGGGGCTGGGAACCAACGCGTTTCCGCTCCTGGCAGCGGATGGCAGGAGCCCGTCGCAAGCCAGCCTGACCATCACGCGGACGGGGCGACGCGAGCCGCTCGCCGCAACGCAGACGCACCACTCGATGGAAGGACGCGACATCGTCCGGCAGATCTCGCCAGCCGCGCTGGTCGACGACGCAGGCGATCGCCGCGAGGCCGACGACGCCGCATCGCTGTGGCGCGCGCGCCCCGCGGCCGAGCACGCGTGGGGGATGGCCGTCGACCTCAATGCGTGCACCGGCTGCTCGGCCTGTGTGACCGCCTGTCAGGCGGAGAACAACGTGCCGGTCGTCGGCAAAGACGAAGTGCGCCGTGGCCGCGAGATGCACTGGATCCGGATCGATCGGTATTACACCGGCAGCGAGGACGACCCGGCGACGCTCGTGCAGCCGATGATGTGCCAGCACTGCGGCCATGCACCGTGCGAGCCGGTCTGTCCGGTGCTCGCCACCGTGCACAGCTCGGACGGGCTGAACCAGCAGGTCTACAACCGGTGCGTCGGCACGCGGTACTGCGAGAACAACTGCCCCTACAAGGTGCGGCGCTTCAACTGGTTCGAGTACGCCAGCAACGACCGGTTCGATTTCAACATGAACAGCCCGCTCGGCCGGATGGTGCTCAACCCGGATGTCACCGTCCGATCGCGCGGGGTCATGGAGAAGTGCAGCCTCTGCGTGCAGCGCATCCAGGCCGGGAAGCTCGCCGCGAAGCAGGAGGGACGCACGCCGCAGGACGGCGACATCCAGACGGCGTGCCAGCAGGTGTGCCCGGCCGAGGCCATCGTGTTCGGCGATCTCAACGATCCGGCCAGCCGCCTCGCGCAGCTGGCGAAAAGCGCGCGCGGCTATCGCGTGCTCGAGGAGCTGGGCACGCGGCCGAACGTCCACTACCTGGCGAAGATCAGGAACGCACCGGACGGAGGACGGTCGTGACGCCCGGCATCGCCGCAAGGCTCCACGCCGTCCGCGGCGCGCGCAGTTCCGGCGTCATCGACGAGCGCACGCGCCTCCGCCGGATCACCGACGACGTGGCCAGGCCGCTCGAGACCTGGCCCGGCGGCGCCTGGTGGGCGTGCTTTGGCGTCGCGTTCGCCGCGCTGTCGCTCGGCGTCGGGTGCGTCACCTACGAGATCGCCACCGGGATTGGCACCTGGGGGCTGAACCGCACGGTCGGCTGGGCCTTCGACATCACCAACTTCGTGTTCTGGGTGGGCATCGGCCACGCCGGCACGCTGATCTCGGCGATCCTGCTGCTCTTCCGCCAGCGATGGCGCACGTCGATCAACCGCGCCGCGGAAGCGATGACGATCTTCGCGGTCGTCTGCGCGGCGATCTTCCCGCTGATCCACATGGGGCGTCCGTGGCTCGCTTTCTGGGTGCTGCCGTATCCGAACTCCCGCGGCCCGCTCTGGGTGAACTTCCGGTCGCCGCTGCTGTGGGACGTGTTCGCCATCAACACCTATCTGACGATCTCGCTGGTGTTCTGGTATGTCGGCATGATTCCGGATTTCGCGACGCTGCGCGATCGTACGGCTGCCGGCGCGAGGAAAGCGATCTACGGTCTGCTCAGCCTCGGTTGGAACGGATCGCATCGGACGTGGTCGCGCTACGAGACGCTGTGCACGCTGCTCGCCGGGCTCGCCACGCCGCTGGTCGTTTCGGTCCACACCATCGTCAGCATGGACTTCGCCACGTCGATCCTTCCCGGGTGGCATACGACGCTCTTTCCACCGTACTTCGTCGCCGGCGCCGTGTACTCCGGGTTCGGCATGGTGACGACGCTCCTCATCGTCACCCGCAGCGTGATGCACCTCGAGGCGTACATCACCGATCGCCATCTCGATGCGATGGCCAAGGTGATGCTCCTCACCGGGTCGATGGTCGGCTTTTCCTACGGCACGGAATTCTTCGCGGCGTGGTACGGCGGCAACCTGTACGAGTTCGCGACCATTTTCGGCCGGGCGGTCGGGCCGTACGCGTGGGCGTTCTGGACGATGGTCGCGTGCAACGCGGCCGCGCCGCAGCTGCTCTGGTCGCGGCGGGTGCGCGCGAGCGTGCCGGTCCTCTTCATCCTCTCGGTGCTGGTCAACGTCGGCATGTGGTTCGAGCGGTTCGTGATCATCGTCACGTCGCTGCACCGCAGTTATCTGCCCTCGAGCTGGGTGATGTATCGCCCGACCTTGATCGAGGTCGGCACGCTCATCGGCAGCTTCGGTCTGTTCTTCACGTGCTTTCTCCTCTTCATCCAGGCGCTGCCGATGATCGCCATCTGGGAGATCAAGGCCGACGCCGCGATCGGGAGCGAGGGTGCGCATGGCTAGGCAGGGCCTGGTTGCATCGTTCGCCGATCCGGAGAGCCTGGTCGAGGCGGTCACGGCGGTCCGGGCGCGCGGGATCAAGGTGTACGACGTCTACGCGCCGTTTCCGGTGCATGGACTGGACGAGGCAATGGGACTGCGGCGCTCGCGCCTGGGGTTCGTGTCGCTGGCGGCCGGCGCGGTGGGACTGGTCGCCGCGCTGTCGTTTCAGTTCTACGCCAACGTGTTCGACTGGTCGCTGAACGTCGGCGGGAAACCGGACAACTCGACGCTGGCGTTCGTCCCGATCACCTTCGAGATCACGATTCTGGCCGCCGGCCTGGCCACTGCGCTCGCGTTCTTCCTGCGTGCGGGCCTGTTCCCCGGTGCGTCCGCCGCGCTCGCGGCGCCGGGCGTGACCAACGACCGTTTCGCGATCGTCCTGCGCTGGACATCACCCAGATTCGAAGCCGGCGAGGCACAGCTGATCCTGCACCAGCGGGGAGCGATTGACGTGCGTCCGCTGGAGATCGGGGCCGAGCGATGACCATCGGGCCGTGGTGCGCGCTGGCGGCGCTCGCGAGCCTCGCCGCGGCAGGGTGCGGTACGGCGCCGGAGAAACGCGCCATCGAGTACACGACCGACATGGAATACTCGGTCGCCTACGACGCGTTCTCGCCGAATCCCGTCACTCGCGACGGGCTCACGCTCCAGCGGCCCGTTCCCGGAACGATTGCACGCGGGCATCTGCCGCTTCATTTCCGCGGCACGCGCGACGATGCCGAGCGCGCCGGGCGCGAGCTTCAGAGCCCGCTGGCCTGGATCGACGATCGCGAAGCCGCCGAGGGCCGGGCGCTCTTCGAGACGTTCTGCGCCCACTGCCACGGCAAGGAGGGGAACGGCGACGGGCCGCTCGTCCCGAAGATCCCCAACCCGCCGGCCTACACGTCTGCGCGGGTGAGGGAGATGCCGCCCGGCCAGATCTTTCACGTGATCACGTTTGGTTCGGGTCGCATGCCGGCGCATGCCTCGCAGATCGCGCCGCGCGAGCGCTGGCTGATCGCCGCACACGTCCGGACGCTGCAGCAGCGCGGAGGCGGGAAATGATCCGCCACCGGCAATTCCGAGTACCCGTCCTGGCCAACGCGTGCGCGACGGCACTGGTCATCCTCGGCGCGGCGGCCGCCTGGATCGCTCTGCGCACCGATCCGCAGCGAGCCTGGGCTCACGTGCTCGTCAATGGCTTCTACATCACCGGCGCGGCGCTCGGCGGGCTCGTCTTCATCTCGTTTCAGTACCTGTCGGGCGCATCCTGGTGCGCGAGCCTGCGGCGCGTGCCTGAAGCGATGATGGCCGCGCTGCCGGCATCAGCGCTGGTGATGCTGAGCCTGTTCTTCGGCCGCGCGCGGCTCTACCCGCTCAGCACCGGCGCCGACGCCACGCGCTGGTCGGCGGCAAAGGTGTCCTACCTGAGTGCCCCGTTTTTCTTCGGCCGGATGGCGTTGTTTCTCGGTGCGTGGCTGTCGCTCGCCTACCTCGCGCGGCGCGCGTCGCTGCGCCAGGACGTCGACCCGTCTCCGATCCATCATCAACGGCTCGCCCGGTACTCGGCGGTGTTCGCGGTGGTGTTCGCGATCACCTTCTCGCTGGCCAGCTTCGACTGGCTGATGACGTTGATCCCCGGGTGGACCAGCACCATCTTCGGCGTCTACGCGATCGCCGGGGTCCTCGTGCAGGGAATCGCCGCGATTACCCTCGCGGTGGTGCTGCTCGAAGAGCGTGGCGACCTGCGAGGCCTCGTCACCGACGATCATCTTCACGACCTCGGCAAGCTCCTGTTCGCCTTCACGACGTTCTGGGCCTACATCTGGGTGTCTCAGTACCTCCTGATCTGGTACGCCAACCTGCCGGAGGAAATCACCTACTACGTGACGCGCACCGGCGACCGGTGGATTGCCCTCTTCATCCTCAACCTGATCCTCAACTGGGTCGTGCCGTTCATCGCGTTGATGCCGCGCGCGGCAAAGCGAAGCCGTCCGGTCCTGAAGTGGGTGTCGGTCATCGTGCTGGGCGGCCGCTGGCTCGATGTGTATCTGACCGTGATGCCGGAAATCGCCGCGGCTCCGGCCCCGCACTGGACCGATCTGCTGATGGCGGCCGGACACGTCGCGGTCTTCTTTCTGATTGCCGTCCACGCCCTCGCCAGCGCGCCGCTGGTGCCGGCCAACGATCCGCACCTGCGGGCGAGCCTCGCCCATCGCCAGTGAGGACAGACACCGTGGCCGACGAACGACGGGGAAACCGCCTGCGGATTGCTACAACGGTTGCCGCATGCCTGGCGACGGTGTTGACGATGGTGGCGCTGGTCTATCCGGATGGCGACCGCCGGAGCAGCGAGCTGCCGAACCGCATTCCGGAAGCGGCGCCCTACGTCGTGGCCGAGGCCGAATTCGCTCCGCCGCCGTTCGAGGAGTACTGGCAGAACCGGAACCATCCAGGCCAGTGCCAGAACTGCCACCGGCGGATCTTCGACGAGTGGAACGGCGCGATGATGGCCAACGCCTGGCGCGACCCTGCCTGGCGCGCGGCGTTCCTCCTCTCCGCGCGGCAGATCTCGTCCAACGGAAACTGCGACACGCCGTCGCCGCCTGACGGCAGCGAACGAGCACGCCACAATCCATTCGCGGCGCCGGGCGACTGCGTCAGCCGGTTCGACACCGGCACCGGCTATCACCGGATGTCGCGGTCGGGGTCGCTGGTTGACGGCATGTGCTCACGCTGCCACATGCCGACCAACTACGTCGACAACGTGCCGCTGCACGCCGTCACCGTCGATGCGGCGACCGGTTACGAGCACGCCGGTATCGATCCCGATTTCAATCCTGCGGCCGACAACGGCACCGGGCTCGCGTTTGCCACCCTCGACGCGCAGCACCGCAACACCGAGTCGGGCAAGTCGGGCGTGAGCTGCATGGTGTGTCACACGGTCGCGGACACCCGCAACACCCCGTTTCACAACCACGCGCGAACGCCGGCGGGCGCGTATACGCCGGCGCTCGGCGTGGAGTCGCGCAGCCGCCTGCTGCCAGCGTCAGACCAGGACACCGTGTCGGTGCCGGATCCGGCCGATCCCACCCTCGGCTACGGCGTGGGCGGCGGCGCCTTCCGTCTCTCGCCGAACGCGATTGTCGCGTCGGCGCGGCTCGGTCCGCTCCTCTCGCCGCAGCGGCATGGCCAGCCCGATATTTATCTCGCCGGTGTCTTCAAGCGGCCCGTGACCCTCGAGCCGATTGCATCGCCGCAACACGACAGCTACGGGCACGTGCTCACGGCACGGGCCGAGTTCTGCAGCACCTGCCATGACGTCACCAACATGCTGACGTTGAAGAACAGGCTCGGGAAATGGGTGGGAGGCTTTCCGATCGAGCGGACGTATGCCGAATGGGCGGGCAGCCGGTATGCCGAACGGCCGGGGAACCGCAACTTCGATCCCGCGTTCAAGCGCGACTGCCAGACCTGCCACATGCAGCAGGACTACGGTCAGCCGGGAACCGCGCAGACGCTGTACAAGAACGGCAGTCCGGTTTCGCCGTTGACGGGCCGGCTGGCGATCGACGGACCGTCGCGCACCTACTTCAGCCACCACTTCGTCGGCGGCAACGCCTACATCCCGCGTCTGGTCGGCACCGCGCTCGACGAGATTGGCAGCGTGCAGGCCTACCCCGAGTTGTCGACGTTCAGCTTTTCATCGGCAGATCCCCGCAGCGTGTATGCGAACGCCTATTGGATGAACGCCGACAGGCGCGGCACACTCAGCCAGCACGCTCGCCTTGCGTGGGATCGCCTGCGCCACGTGGTCGATCTCGATCTCACGGGGCCGGATCGCGCCGCCGCCGGCACCAGCGCGCCGATCGCCATCACGGTGTCGAACACGGGAGCGGGCCACAACTTTCCCACCGGCTTTCCCGAAGGGCGCATCGCCTGGGTCGCCGTGTCCGCCTACGACCTGCCGTCGGGTCACGAGCTGCCGATTTACGACGCCACGTGGAAGCGCACATCGATCGGCGTCGGCAGGCTCACGACCGCGGAGTCGCTCGATCCGGAATTTCCCGGCTGCGACTGGAAGACGCCGGCCGGCTCCCCCGATCCGTACGCCTATCAGTTCAAGGCCGTGGCGACGCTCGGCGACAACTGCCCGACGCTGGAGCTCATCTACGCGACGCCCCGCAATCTCCTCACCAACGCGAACGGGCAGCCGATCGACGCGCGCGGCGTGATCATCGACAAAGACAACCCGGGCGGGCGTCCGATCTTTCGCGATCTGAACGGCAACGGCGATCTCTACGACGATGCGTTCCTGCGCGACACGCGGCTGCGGCCGATGCCGCACGGCGGCGCGACGGCGACCCTCGATCGCTATTCGATTGTGATCCCGCCCGGCACGTCCGGGCCGATAGCGGTTTCGGCGGCCGTGTACTATCAGTCGCTCGAGGCCGTCGTCGCGAAGAAGTTCCTCGGCAATCTCGCGGACACTGACACCGATTTCGTGCTGGAGCCGTGCGTCCTTGGCGGCGCCTGCGACGGCCGGCGGCCGGCGGTGGAACCGGCGGTGGTCGAAGGAGCGCCGCCCGTACCGATGGCGGTGCGCAATTGGGTGATTCGGGTCGAGGGCGGAGCGACGGCCCTGCCTGCGCCGCGCGTGATCGCGACGTATCCATCGCCGGATTCACACGATGTGTTCCAGGACGTCGTGCCGAAGGCGTCTTTTTCGGTCCCGGTCATCGGCGTCGACGCGACAACGTTCACGCTGCGCGACGAGTCGGGCGCGCTGGTGCCGGCGTCAGTGCAACAGGTCGGCGACGGGACGTGGGCGCTCTTCCCCGATCAGGTGTTCCTGCGAGCGGGTCGCACCTATACCGCACGCATCGATCCCGGCGTCTGCGCGCTGACCGGAAGCTGCGCGGCGAAGCCGGTGACGTGGCGCTTCACGCTCGCGGCAACGGGCCGCGAGGGGACAGGCGACACGACGATTCCCCCCGGGTTTCCGGCCGGTCACAAGCCGACGTCGTCCCCACGTTGACGTGGATGGACGGACCGGCCCCCTTTCTGAGGACAAGGATATGAATGCACAGCACTCCGCGCGTCTGTTGCTCCGCTTCATCGTGCTGGCGATCGCGGTGCTCGCTCCACTCCGCGCGTCGGCACAGGATCGGCTGGGCGGTCACTTCGGGGCGGTCCTGCCGCTGGTGACCCGCGCCGGCGGGACAACGACGACGCTCGGTGACGACTTCAGCATCGGCTTTCCGATG
>Ga0207648_10003783_pt1 | contig 15808 bp, 12 predicted proteins | sample KBSMisM32_FD_184310 | JGI IMG/M metagenome (GOLD analysis project Ga0207648, IMG submission 184310) | Miscanthus rhizosphere microbial communities from Kellogg Biological Station, Michigan, USA - KBS Miscanthus M3-2 (SPAdes) (version 2) | ecosystem: Host-associated > Plants > Roots >...
GACGGCGCTGTTCTTGATGACGTTGAGGAATTCCGACGTCAGCGGCGGCAGGATGATGCGATAGGCCAGCGGCAGCAGCACGTAGCCGTAGGCCTGCGGCAGCGTGAGCCCGAGCGCGAGCGCGGCCATGCGCTGGCCGCCGGCGAGGCTCATAATGCCGGCGCGCACCTGCTCGGCGACGCGCGCCGAGGTGTAGAAGCCGAGCGCGACCACGGCGGTGTAAAACGATGCGTTGGGAAGCTGCTTGAGCCAGTCACCGAGATCGGCCGGCAGCAGCTCGGGCAGCACGAAGTACCACAGGAACATCTGCACCAGCAGCGGGATGTCGCGGAACAGCTCGACATAGGCATTGCCGAGCCGGACCAGCCAGGGATGCGGGGTGGTGCGGATGACGCCGACGATCGAGCCGAAGACGAGCGCCAGGCACCACGCGGCAAGCGCCGTCGCCAGCGTCCAGCCGGTGCCGAGGATGAGGGTCGCAAGGTAGGTGTGAACGCCGTCGGGGGAGGTTTGAAAAAAGACCGCCCAGTTCCAATTGTAGTTCACGCCCGCCCCCCGTCTGCCACGCCACGGTCCGGGCTCCGCCGGGCCATGGAATATCGATCGTCACGGTCGCGACGATCCGATGACCGTCGGCGATGGAAATCTCGCAGACCCTGCACGCGCGGGTGCGCGGCGTGGCGCCGGCTCTCAATACACCGCTGGGTCGCCGCTGTCGGTCGGGCTGGCGATCACTTTCTTGAACGCGTCGCTCACCGGAACGTTGAGGTTGATGCCCTTGGGCGGAATCGGCTTGAGGAACCACTTCTCGTAGATCGGATTGATCGCCCCGCTCTTGTAGGTGGCGATCATGGCTTCATCGACCACCTTCTTGAACGAGGGGTCGTCGCGCCGCAGCATGATGCCGTAGGGCTCGACCGACAGCGCATCGTTGGAGATGGCGTAGTCCTTCGGCGACTTCGACGCCGCCACCAGGCTGAAGAGCAGGATGTCGTCCATGACGAAGGCGGCGGCGCGGCCGGTCTCGACCATCAGGAACGCTTCGGCGTGATCCTTGGCCGCCAGGATGTTGAGGTTGAGACCCTTCTGCGCGCCTATCTCGGTGATCTGCTTGATGTTGGTGGTGCCCGACGTCGACACGACGGTCTTGCCCTTGAGATCGTCGACCGTCTGCAGGTTGGCGGATTTCTTCGACACGAAACGATTGGCGGTCACGAAATGGGTGATGGTGAAGGCGACCTGTTTCTGGCGCTCGAGATTGTTGGTGGTCGAGCCGCATTCGAGATCGATGGTCCCGTTGGCCATCAGCGGGATGCGCGTGGCCGAGGTGACCGGATTGAGCTTGGTGTCGAGCTTGTCGAGCTTGAGCTCGCTCTTCACCCGGTCGACGATCCTGGCGCAGAGGTCCATGGCGTAGCCGACGACCTGCTGCCGGTCGTCGTAGTAGGAAAACGGTACCGAGGATTCGCGATGGCCGAGGCTGACCGCGCCGGTCTCCTTGATTTTCTTGAGGGTGCCGGTGAGCTCCTGGGCGAGCGCGGGCGCGGCGCCCAGGGATGTGGCCACGAGCGCCGAAAGCAGTTTGAGATGCATTGCTGTCTCCGCTGTGAGTTGACGAAGATTGTCGCAGTCTTTCGATGTCGTTCAAGAGCGCGCAGTCAGGCCCGGACTTTAACGTAGCTTCCGGGCGCGTCCTCGATCGGTACCAGTTTGCCGCCGCCGGGCTCGCGCGCCGGTACTTCGGTGGGGTCTTGCGCCTTGATCCAGTCGAACCAGTCCGGCCACCACGACCCGGCATGTTCCTTCGCCTTTTTGAGCCAGGTATCGAGGCTGGCGCTCGTGGGCCTCGGTCCCGTCCAGTACTGGTATTTCATCTTGACCGGCGGATTGACCACGCCGGCAATGTGCCCGGAGCCGGCCAGCACGAAGCGGACCGGTCCGCCGAAGAACTTCGAGCCGAGCAGCACCGACTTGGCCGGAGCGATGTGATCCTCGCGGGTGGCGAGATTGTAGATCGGCACCTTGACGCTTTTCAGCCGGAGCTTCTTGCCGCCGATGACCATGTCGCCCTTGGTGAGCAGATTCTCCAGGTAACAGTTGCGGAGATAGAACGAGTGGTTCGCGGCCGGCATCCGCGTCGCATCCGAATTCCAGTAGAGCAGGTCGAAGGGCGCCGGTTCCTTGCCCTTGAGATAGTTGTTGATGACGTAGGGCCAGATCAGGTCGTTCGAGCGCAGCAGGTTGAAGGCGGTCGCCATCTTCTTGCCTTCGAGATAGCCGCGTTCGCTCATTTCACGCTCGCGCGCCGAGATCTGCTCCTCGTCCACGAAGACCATGAGGTCGACGGCATGGGTGAAGTCCACCTGGGCGGCGAAGAACGTCACCGAGGCGATGCGTTCGTCGTGCTTGCTGGCCATGTAGGCGAGCGTAGTCGCCAGCAGCGTCCCGCCGACGCAGTAACCGATCGCGCTGACCTCGCGTTCGCCGGTCGCGGTCTCGATGACGTCGAGCGCGGCGAGCGGGCCGCCGCGCATGTAGTCCTCGAAGCTTTTCTTGGCGAGCGTGTTGTCGGGATTGACCCACGAAATGACGAAGACCGTGAGGCCCTGGTCGACGCACCACTTGATGAAGGATTTTTCCGGCGTGAGGTCGAGGATGTAGAACTTGTTGATCCAGGGCGGCACGATCAGGATCGGCCGCTTGAGCACGGCCGGGGTCGACGGTGCGTACTGGATGAGCTGCATCAGCTCGTTCTCGAAGATCACCTTGCCGGGCGTGAGCGCAAGATTGCGGCCGACCTCGAACATCTTGGAGGCGGACTGGCGGATGCGCAGGTCGCCGTGCCCGGCCTCGATGTCCTCGGCCAGCATGTGCATGCCGCGCACCAGGTTCTCGGCCTTCGACGTGAGGGTTTCGCGCAACAGCTCCGGATTGGTCAGCACGAAGTTCGAGGGCGCAATCGCGTTGGCGATCTGGCGGACGTAGAAATCGGCCTTCTGCAGGACGTGGGGATCGAGCCCCTCCGCGTCGCGCACCAGCCGGTTCGCCCATTGCACCGTGAGCAGATAGGCCTGCTTGAGGAAATCGAAGAACTGGTTGCTCGACCATTCGGGATCGGCGAAGCGCTTGTCCCGGGGATCGGGCGCGACCACCGGTTCGACCGTTTCGCCCGCCATGCGTTTGACGGCATTGGCCCAGAGGTCGAGATAGGCCTTGCCGAGGCTGGACTGCAGCTCGAGCGCCCGCTGCGGGTCGCGCAGCCAGTAGTCCGCGACCTGGCCGAGCGTTTTCACCACGTCGGTGACCTCGGCGTATTGGTCGTCGGCGCGGCCCTCCTCGCGGGGCTTGAGATAGGCGGCCATGGCCTTGCCGCCTTCCTCCATGATGCGGGCGGCGTTGCGGGCAAACTCCTCCACGTCGGCGGAGGGGTTTTTGACCGGTTCTGACGGGGCTCTCACGGTAACGCCTCAATTCGCGGTTCGGCGTGGGCCCGGCATGGCCTTGTTTTCAGATGGACTTTACTCCCGACCGCCGCAAGACGCATCATAAGCGTTCGCCGGGGCCGGGGGAGCCGCAGGAGGCGCGGCCGAGCGTCTCGGGGCGTTAACCTTGCTTTGGTCATATTGCAGTAGTACGTCTCGCGCGCAATTGCTTGAATTAGCAGCAGTTTCGCCTCGGAGCGGGAGGGCCGGGCGGCGCAGGGCGTCGCAACCGGCCGGGGTTGAACGGGCATGATGTGGATATCGCGTTCGCAACAGGGTTTTCCCCGCTCCGCGCTGGTGGCGATGCTCATTGCCGCGGCCGTCGGTCTTGCCGGTTGCTCGGCCGGGAGCATGGTCGGCGATCATATGCCGACCGCTCTGGGCGGCCTGCCCGAGGGTGCCCCGCAGCGCGCCACCAAGCCGTCCGCCTACCCAGCGGTCCACGACATGCCGCCGCCGCGCGGCTCAACCGTGCTCACCGATGCCGAGCAGAAAAAGCTCGAGGACGATCTGATCGCGGCGCGCACCCGCACCGGTGAAGCCGCCAAGCCTGTCGGCCGTCCAGACTGATGCTAAAAGGCTTGTATCGGCCGGCGTGGTAAGCATCGGCCGCGCAGGCTTCAGGAACCGGGATCATGGAAGAGTTTCACCGCATTCGGCGTCTGCCGCCCTACGTCTTCGAGCAGGTCAACCGGGCGAAGGCGGTGGCGCGCAATGCCGGCGCCGACATCATCGATCTCGGCATGGGCAATCCCGACCTGCCGACGCCGGCGCACGTGATCGAAAAGCTCAAGGACACCATCGGCAAGCCGCGCACCGACCGCTATTCGGCTTCGAAAGGGATCGCCGGGTTGCGTCGCGCCCAGGCCGCCTATTACGCGCGTCGCTTCGGGGTGAAGCTCAACCCGGAGAGCCAGGTGGTCGCAACGCTCGGCTCGAAGGAGGGCTTCGCCAACGTCGCCCAGGCGATCACCGCCCCGGGCGACGTGATCCTGGTGCCCGATCCGAGCTACCCGATCCATGCGTTCGGCTTCCTGATGGCCGGCGGGGTGATCCGCTCGGTGCCGTCGGAGCCGACGCCCGATTTCTTCTCGACCCTGGAGCGGGCGATCCTGCACTCGATTCCAAAGCCGCTCGCGGTCGTGGTCTGCTATCCGTCGAATCCAACCGCCTATGTCGCCGACCTCGACTTCTACCGCGAGCTTGTTCCGTTCGCGAAGAAGCACGGCATCTTCGTGCTCTCCGATCTGGCCTATGCTGAGGTCTATTTCGACGGCAATCCGCCGCCTTCGGTGCTGCAGGTTCCGGGCGCGATGGACATCGCCGTCGAGTTCACCTCGATGTCGAAGACCTATTCGATGCCCGGCTGGCGCATCGGCTTCGCGGTCGGCAACGAGCGCATCATCGCGGCGCTGGCGCGGGTGAAATCCTATCTCGACTACGGCGCTTTCACGCCGGTGCAGGTGGCGGCGACCGCCGCCCTCAACGGTCCCGACGACTGCATCCACGAGATGCGCGGGATCTATAAGCGCCGGCGCGACGTGCTGGTGGAATCCTTCGGGCGCGCGGGCTGGGAGATCCCGCCGCCGCGTGCCTCCATGTTCGCATGGGCGCCGATCCCGGAGCCGTTCGCGAGCCTCGGCAGTGTCGAGTTCTCTACCATCCTGGTCGAAAAGGCCGAGGTTGCGGTTTCCCCGGGCACCGGCTTCGGCGAGCGGGGTGAGGGCTATGTCCGCATCGCGCTGGTCGAGAACGAGCAGCGCATCCGTCAGGCCGCCCGCAACGTCCGCCGCTTTCTTGAAACCGGCCCCGAAAAGTTGCACAACGTCGTCCCCCTGGCCCAACGGCGCTAGACGAACCGTTCCACAGGTCGACGACTAGCGCGGTGGATTTGAAGTTCCTACCAATCCAGCCGCAAGCACGAATAGGGACTTCAAATCCGAAACCGCACTAGAATCATAAATTTGCTAGTGTCCCTTTGATTCCGAAGTTCGCATCAGAGGATGCCGAGAAAGTTTGCGAACTTCGGAATCGGGACACTAGGCTGCGATGGCTTCCCCACTGAAAATCGGTATTGCCGGCTTGGGCACGGTGGGAGCCTCCGTGGTCCGGCTCATCGACGGTCAACGCGACGCGCTCATCGCCCGCTGCGGCCGTCCGATCGAGGTCGTGGCGGTCAGCGCGCGCTCACGTGGCAAGAAACGCGACCTCGGCCGCAAAAGTCCGCGTTGGGTGGCCGATCCGGTGACGTTGGCGACCGATCCCGAGATCGACGTCTTCGTCGAACTGATGGGCGGAGAAGGCGACCCCGCCAAGGCGGCGGTCTCGGCTGCCCTGGCGGCGAAGAAATCGGTGGTCACCGCCAACAAGGCCCTGCTGGCGCGTCACGGCGTCGGCCTTGCAGCGGTGGCCGAAAAGAATCAGGTGGCGCTGAATTTCGAAGCCGCCGTCGGCGGCGCGATCCCGATCGTAAAGACGCTGCGCGAGGGTCTGGCCGGCAATTCGCTCGCACGTATCTATGGAATCCTCAACGGCACCTGCAACTATATCCTGACCCGCATGGAGCAGGAGAAGCTCGCCTTCGCCGACTGCCTGAAGGAGGCGCAGCGGCTCGGCTATGCCGAGGCCGATCCGACGTTCGACATCGAGGGCCACGATACGGCGCAGAAGCTCGCCATCCTGGCCAGTCTCGCCTTCGGCATCAAGGTCGACCAGAGCGCCGTCTATGTGGAGGGCATCTCGTCCATCGCATCGGAAGACCTGGAATGGGCGGACGAGCTCGGCTACCGCGTGAAACTGCTCGGGGTTGCGGTGCGGACGGACATAGGCATCGAGCAGCGCGTGCATCCGACCATGGTGCCGAAAGACACTGCGATCGCGCAGGTGATGGGCGTGACCAACGCCGTAACCGTCGATGCCGATGCGATCACGCCGATCACGTTGGTCGGCCCGGGTGCAGGCGGAATGGCGACGGCGTCTTCGGTCGTTTCCGATATTGGTGACATCGCCCGCGGCGTGCGCACCGCGCCCTTCGGCCGGCCGGCCGCACGGCTCACCGTCAGCAAGAAAGCGCCGATGCAACGCCACGAGGGCGGCTACTACATCCGTCTGCTGGCGGTGGACAAGCCGGGCACCGCCGCCACCATCGCCAAGCGCCTTGCGCAGCAGAACATCTCGCTGGAGTCGATCGTGCAGCGTCACCGCGGCGAGCGACCCCATGGCGGAGATGTTCCGGGACGTTCCAGCGAACCGGTGCCGGTGATCCTGATCACCTATGCGACCACGGAGGACGCGGTGCGCAAGGCGCTGGCAGCCGTCGATCGCGACAAGGTGGTCTTGGGGAAACCGCAGGTCATCCGGATCGAGAAAAACTGATACTGTTGTGCCTTACCGTTATCGCCCAGTCTCGACCCGAACGGCGCGGCACGACAACGTGGCAAATGGGGCGTGAGGGGTAAGCACATGAACAAAGAGCGACGCGACAACGTGCCGTCGATCACCGTGCACGCGGACTTGGCACTGGAACGCGTTCTCACGCTCGAGCTCGTGCGGGTGACCGAGCGGGCCGCGGTGTCGGCTGCGCGATTGAGCGGCCGCGGCAACGAGAAGGCGGCCGATCAGGCGGCGGTCGACGCCATGCGGCGCGAGCTCAACAAGCTTCCGATCGACGGCACCATCGTGATCGGGGAGGGCGAGCGCGACGAGGCGCCCATGCTGTTCATCGGCGAGACGGTCGGGAACAAGCACGGCCCGCGGGTCGATATCGCAGTCGATCCGCTCGAAGGCACGACGCTGTGCGCCAAGAACATGCCGGGCGCAATCGCCACGATGGCCATGGCCGAAGGCGGCACGCTGCTCAACGCGCCGGACGTTTACATGGAGAAGATTGCGATCGGCCCCGGCTATCCCATCGGCCTGGTCGATCTCGATGCGCCGGCCGAGGAGAACATCCGCAGGCTCGCCGAAGCCAAAGGCGTGCAGCCGTCGGACATCACGGCCTTGATCCTGGATCGCCCCCGCCATGGCGACCTCATCGCCAGCGTGCGCAAGGTGGGCGCCGCGGTGCGGCTCATCACCGCCGGCGACGTCGCGGGTGTCATTCACACGGCCGATCCTGCCGATACCGGAATCGACATTTACATCGGCGTCGGCGGCGCCCCCGAGGGGGTCCTTGCGGCGGCGGCGTTGCGCTGCATCGGCGGCCAGATGCAGTGCCGGTTGGTGCTCGATACCCAGGAGAAGCGCGGACGCGCCGCGAAAATGGGTATCAAGGATCCGCGCAAGAAATACGAAATTGCCGACATGGTGCAGGGCGACTGCCTGTTTGCGGCGACCGGCGTCACCGACGGCGCTCTGCTCGATGGCGTACGTTTCCGCAAGAACGTGATCGAGACCGAGACGGTGGTGATGCGTTCGGTCACCGGCACCGTGCGCTGGATCAGGGCGGAGCACCGGCAGCGCGAAAAATTCTATTTGGATTGAGGCGGCTTTCGGTCACACCATTCCTCGCCGCGAGCAGTGGACGAACTTCATGCCGTCGCGCAACGTCCATCTCGTCGGCAGTGTCCCCCTCGCCAATGCGCACGACGTATTCGTGACCGTGAGCGCGGCCCTGGGGCCGCGCCTCCTGCGCATCCCCGACGGCGAGACCGGTGAACGCATCGACTGGATCGCGCATCTCGAGCCGCTGTTTGCGAACCATCCGGCGCTGGAGAAATCGGACGAAGTGTTTCGGTTGCACCCGACCGCGCCGGGGCGCACGCGCTACCGATTGAGGCCGGGCGCATCGGAAGCCGGCGTGACATTCGGAAATCTGTTCTATGCCGACGTCGCGATCCGGTCGTACCAGGATTTCGCACGACTCAAGCAGAAGGGAAAAATCCCTGCGCACTGCCGCTTCCAGGTCGATCTGGTCCCGGCGCACTCGGTGATCTGGTTGTTTCTGCAGGATAACCTGCATCGGGTGTTCGATCCGATCTATAACGACGCCGTGCGGCGCGAGATCGACAAGCTCGCCGAAGCCATCCCTCACGCGGAGCTTGCGATCCAGTTCGATGTCGCCTCCGCCGTGTTTGCGCGCCTGCAGCGGAACGAGCCCAACGCCTACGGCCGAAACAAGGACGAAATGCTCGAGGCGTTTGGAGCGATCCTCGGCAAGCTTGCCGATCACGTCCCGGGCGATATCGAACTCCTGTTTCACTTTTGCTACGGCGATTCCAACCACCGCCACGTGGTCGAGCCGATCGACATGGGCGATATGGTGGATCTCGCGAACCGTCTCGCGGGCGGGATCAACCGCTCGATCGAGCTGATCCACATGCCGGTCCCGCGCGACCGCTCGGATGACGCCTATTTCGAGCCGCTCACGCGGCTCAAGCTGAAGCCGGGCACGCAGCTCTGTCTCGGTCTCGTGCACCACACCGACGGGCTCGCGGGCACGCGCCGCCGCCTCGCCACGGCGGAAAAATATGTGAAGAACTTCTCGATCGCGACTGAATGCGGGTTCGGCCGCCGGCCCCGGGATACTATATCTGAGCTGTTGGCAATTCACGCCGCAGCGGCGGATTAACGCCCGCAGCGCTCCCGGATCGCGGGTCGTCCATGGCCGCATCCAATGTGACGATCCGGCCGCTGCGCGCCGATGAGCGCGCCGACTGGGAGCCGCTGTGGAAGGGCTACCAGGCCTTCTACAAGGTCGTGATCCCCGACCAGACCACGGCGGTGACCTGGGCGCGCCTGCACGACCCGGCGGAGGCGATGGGCGTGTTCGGTGCCTATATGAACGGACGCCTGTGCGGCATCGTGCACTACCTCTTCCACCGTTCGTGCTGGACGGTCGGCGACTACTGCTATCTCCAGGACCTGTTCGTCGCCGAAGGCGCGCGCAATCTTGGGGTCGGACGCGCCCTGATCCTGGCGGTCGAGGACAGAGCACGGGCCGCTGGCGCGAGCCGCGTCTACTGGCTCACCCATGAGACCAATGCGGACGCCCGCGTGCTCTATGACCGGCTGGCGGAGCGTTCCGGCTTCATCCAGTATCGTAAGCTTTTTTGAAAGCGATTCGGCCCATACAAAATGACGATCGCCCTCACAGCAGCGACAGCCCCGACCCGGCGCGCCTTTCTCGGCGTCGAGCGATCGGTGTGCGGCCGCGCGTGGCGCGATCGGCTCGATGAGCGCGGCGCGGCCCGCGCGCTCGCCATCACGCAACGCCACGACGACGTGCCCGAGCTTCTCGCGCGCATTCTCGCCGGGCGCGGGATCGAGGTGGACGCGGTCACAAGCTTTCTCGATCCGACGGTGCGTGCGCTGATGCCGGATCCCGACTCGCTGGCCGACATGCGGACCGCCGCCGTGCGGCTGGCGGACGGCATCATGCGCGGCGAAACTATCGCCATCCTGGGCGACTACGATGTCGACGGAGCGACGTCGGCGGCGGTGCTGGGGCGGTACCTGCTCCACTGCAGCGTTCGTCCGCTCATCCATATTCCCGATCGTCTGTTCGAAGGCTACGGACCGAACGCAGAGGCGATCCGCTCGCTCGCCGCGCGCGGGGCGTCGCTCCTGGTCGCCGTCGATTGCGGCACCACGAGCCATGAACCGATGCTCGAGGCGCGCAAGCTCGGCCTCGACGTCGTCGTGATCGACCACCATCAGGCCGATGAACTGCTTCCGGCGGCGCTGGCCGTGGTCAATCCCAACCGTCTCGACGATCTCTCGCAACTCGGCCACCTCGCCGCCGTCGGCCTCGTGTTCATGACCGTGGTCGCGGTCAATCGCGAGCTGCGCGCGCGCGGCTTCTGGACCGTGGAGCGGCCGGAACCGGATCTCCTCGGCTTTCTCGATCTGGTGGCGCTCGGCACCGTCGCCGATGTGGTGCCGCTCAAAGGCCTCAACCGCGCCTTCGTGGCCAAGGGACTGGTGGCGCTGCGCCGGCGCGACAGTCCGGGGCTGACCGCGTTGATGGACATCGCGCGGATCGGCGGACCGCCTGAACCTTGGCATCTCGGCTTTCTGCTGGGCCCGCGGATCAATGCCGGAGGGCGCATCGGGCGCGCCACGCTGGGGGTCGACCTGCTGCTGCAGGACGATCCGTCCGAATGCGCGCGCCTGGCGGGCGAGCTCGACCGTCTCAACCGCGAGCGTCAGGTGATCGAGGTCGCCACGGTGGCGCAGGCGGAGGCCGAGGCCATGGCCGCGCTCGGCGCCGAAGACAAGGGCGCGGTCATCGTCACCGCCGCCGAGGGCTGGCATCCCGGGGTGGTGGGTCTGGTCGCGGCGCGACTCAAGGAGCGGTTCGGGCGGCCTGCCTTCGCCATCGCGTTGGAGCCCGGCGGCGTCGGCACCGGCTCCGGTCGTTCGATCGCGGGCGTGGACCTGGGGCGCGCGGTCCGCCAGGCGGTGAGCGCCGGCATTCTTGTCAAAGGCGGCGGCCACGCCATGGCGGCCGGCGTTACGCTGCGCAAGGACTCGCTAAGCGCCTTCCGGGCTTATCTCGAGGACACGCTCGCGTCCGCGGTCGAAGCGGCGCGGCGCGAGGATACTCTCATGATCGACGGCGCCGTGACCGCCTCGGCGGCGAACAGCGCGATGGTGGCGACGATCGCACGCGCGGGTCCGTTCGGGGCCGGCAATCCGGAGCCGATGATTGCACTTCCAGCCCACACTTTGGTCTATGCCGAGGAGGTCGGGCAGGCGCACATGCGCGCGCGGTTGCGCGCGGGCGACGGTTCGACCATAGATGCCATCGCATTTCGCTCAGCCGGCCAAAAACTCGGAATCGCGCTCGGGCAGAGCCGCGGACAGTCCGTGCACGCCGTCGGCACCCTATGCCTCGACCGCTGGAACGGCGTCGAACGGGTGCAATTGCGGCTGACCGACATCGCCCCGGCTGACGCGCGCCTCGGTATTCATTAAGATCGGGATCTCCGCTCAGGGTTGCGTTCCCCGGGCAGGCGTCCAGCCGGAGACCCGCCGCATGGCCACCAAACTCTCGCGCCGCTCTCTCATCGCCGCGGCAACCGCGGTCGGATCGACCATCATCGTCAAGCCGACGCGTGCGGCCGACTACACGTTCGAGCAGTATCACAACCAGCCGGCCAGCGGCACGCTGCACAAGAATCTCGCTGCGATGTGGGATGCCATCGCCAATGAGACCAACGGCCGGGTCGAAGGGATCGTGCATTCCGAGAACAACAAGATCGCGGGCGGCGACCCCGAGGCATTCAAGAAGCTTCTGGCCGGCGAGATCCAGTTCTTCACGCTCATGGGCGGCATCATCGGCACGGTCGTGCCGGTGGCGGAGGCGCAGCAGGTGCCGTTCGCCTTCAAGTCGGCAGCGGATGCGCACAAGGCGATCGACGGGCCGTTCGGCCGCTACATCGGCGAGGAGATGGCGGCGAAGGGCATGTACCTGTTCCCAATTGCCGGCTTCGACAACGGCATGCGGCAGGTCACCACCATCAACCGCCCAATCTCGAAGCCCGACGATTTTGCCGGCATGAAGATCCGCGTCCCGCCAGGGCAGATGATCTTCGATACCTTCGCGGCGTTCGGCGCGCAGCCGATCACCACGCCCGCCAATCAAATCTATGACGCGCTGAAGAGCGGCAAGGTCGAGGCGCAGGAGAACCCGCTCGCGATCATGCAGGGTTACAAGCTCGACGACATGGTGCGCTATGTGAGCATGACCAACCATATGTGGTCGGGCTTCAACCTCATGGCTCATCTTGCCACGTGGAAGGCGCTTCCGGACGAGATCAAGGTGGTGATCGAGAGGAACGCCGCCAAGTACGTGCGCCAGCAGCGCGAGGACCAGGGCAAGCTCAACGCCGGCCTGCGCGACACCTTCGTCGCGCGTGGCATTGCGTTCAACGAAGTCGACCAGGCCGCCTTCCGCGCGCGCCTTCCCGGCGTTTATGCGACCTGGAAGGAGAAGCTCGGCGGCAAATGCTGGGGGCTGCTGGAGGCCGAGGTCGGGAAGCTCGGCTGACCGACGGTCAAGGGCAAGCTTCATAAGTTTTCGGACCCCGGTTCCGGGGTTGTGCACCCTCTCGCCAATCGACACGGTTGCTCCGATGGCGCCAGGAGGGCTATTTAGCCGCGCCAACTCCTGCAGAAAGATCAAAAAAGATGTCGAAGCTCCAGTTGTCCGTCGCGGTCGGCAATTACGACCGCGTGCGTCCGCTGATGGACGGCGCGGTACAGATCGACGGCGTCGATCCGGTGTTCATGAACCTGCCGCCCGAGGAAATCTTCTTCCGTGCGTTCCGCAGCATGGATTTCGATATTTGCGAACTCTCGATGTCGAGCTTCACGGTGAAAACCGCCGACGGCAATTGTCCCTATGTGGGCGTGCCGGCCTTCGTCTCACGCGCATTCCGCCACAACTCGATCTACGTGCGACGGGACCGCATCAAGTCGCCGGCCGATCTGAAGGGGAAACGCGTCGGCCTGCCCGAGTATCAACTCACGGCCTGTGTGTGGGCGCGCATCATTCTGGAGGACGACCATGGCGTGACGCCTTCCGACGTGATGTGGGTGAGGGGCGGGATCGAGCACGCAGGACGGCCGGAGAAGATCACCATCAAGCTTCCGCCGGGCGTCCGCATGGAGGATGCCCCAGAGGGCACCACCATTTCCGAGCTGCTCGAACGGGGCGATATCGATGCCTTCATCGCTCCGCGCGCTCCGAGCCTTGCGGGCAGGGACAACCCCAATATCGGCTGGCTGTTCTCCGACCCGATCGCTGCCGGCCGCGACTATTTCAAGCGCACCGGCATTTTCCCGATCATGCACGTCGTCGGCATCCGGCGTGAGCTGGTGGAGCGGCACCCGTGGTTGCCGGCGGCGGTGTTCAAGGCGTTCCAGGAGTCCAAGGCCAAATGCCTCGAGGCGCTCGAGGACACCGCCGCGACCAAGGTCACCCTGCCGTTCGTGGAGGAGCAATTGCGCGCGGCGCGCGAGTTCATGGGACGCGATTTCTGGTCCTACGGGCTCGCCCCGAACCGCAAGGTGCTGGAAAGCTTCCTGCGTCACCACCACGCGCAGGGCTTGTCGTCGCGGCTGGTCGCGCCCGAGGAGTTGTTCCATCCCTCGACGCATGAAAGCTTCGCGATTTGAGTTGCGGCCGCATGCCTAAAGGACAGCGCTTGCCGGGCCGCTAATTCAAGGCTCCTGACACCTGCCGGTCCGCATTGGGACGAAGCAAGCGCCCTCGCTCTCACATCTTGCGCGGCGGAATCTGGATGAGTTCGTCGAGTTGCTTCTGCGTGAGCGGCTCACTGATGAACTTGAGATTCACCGCCTCCTTCATCACGCTGTCGACGCCCTTGATGGCGTCGGGATCAACGAGGCTCTTCGGAAAGAACTCGTCGCGCACACGCTTGGCCATCGGTTCCGACACCTGCACGAAGGCGGCGTAGTCCTTCAGCACCTGTGGATTGTCGGAATACATGTAGTCGATCGTCTCGCGATAAGCCTGCATGAAGCGGTCGATCGCGTCCTTGCGTTTTTCCAGCGCCTGCGCATTGGCCACGATCACCCGGATGGTCTGGCCGCGCACCAGTGCGGCGTCGGTGGCTTTTGCAACCACGCGGATCTGTCCCGCCTCCTGTTCCTTGAGCCCGAACGGAGGCGACGCCCAGCCGACGTCGACCTGATCGGTCATGACGGCGGTGAGCGTCACCGACGGGTTGCCGGTCGCCATCGGCTTGGCGGTGAGCTTGAACTCGTCAATGAAGGCGCGGACGATACTTTGAGTCGACGAGCCGTTGGTCGAATAGGCGATGGTGCGGCCGTTGGTGTCCTGCAGCGTTTTGATCGGCGAGGACACCTTGGCGTACCAGTAGTCGGCGGCGCCGGTCGCCTCCGCGCCGATGATGCGAACCGGCGCGCCCTTGGCATAGGCCGCCATGGCGCCCTGGGTGCCGACCGCGAAGCCGAGATCGACGGAGCCGGCGATGACCGGCTGCAGCGTTTCACCCGACCCCGACGTGTAGATGATCTCGAGATCGATGCCGTGCTTTTTGAAGATCCCGGCCTTCTCGCCGAGATACGAAATCGACGTGTCCCAATTGCCGCGCTGACCGACGGTGAGCTTGAGGAGATCGGCGGCGCCAGCGGGCGCGATGGTCGTGATCGCGGCGGCGGCCGCGATCACGAGGGCCAGGGTGCGAGCGTGCGTCATTGTTCTCTCCAATTTCTTTCGCCCCGCCTCGGTGCTGTCCTTTCCGTGCCTTACTTCTCGGTCCCGCGCAGCATCGCGGCCGTGGTGATCGCCGCATAGCCGGGTTCGACCCGCACATCGACGATAGCCACCTGACCGTCCTCAACCGCCGCGATCGCCTTCTCGAATGTCGGCACCAGATCGCGCGCGTGAATGACGGGGTCGAACCCGACGGCGCCCTGCGCTTTCCCCAGCGCCGCGCAATCGATGTCCGGATCCGAGATGCGCTGGCCGATCCAACGGTTCTCGACCGGCCGGTTACGGATGCGGGCGACGCGCTCCTGGTGCAGTTCGTCGTTGAAGAACGATCGGTTGTTGCAGACGACGACGAGCAGCGGAATGCGGTAATGCACCGCGGTCCAGATCGCGGTCGCACCCATGAAGAAGTCGCCGTCTCCGCAGATGGCGATCGGCAGGCGTCCCGAGCCTTTGAGCGCGAGCGCCGCGCCGACCGACACGCCGGGCCCGCCGCCGATGCCGCCGCCGCCCTCGGAGCCGATGTAATCAAGCGGATGATGGAACGGCCAGACGGAACCGTTCCAGGAGAGCGGCAGGTGGGTGAGAGTCACGTCACGGTCCCCGACTGCGGCCTTGAGCGACTTTGCCAGGTCATCCACCCGCAGCGGACCGCTGGAGGCCTGGTAGGCTTCCGCTTTGGTCTTCACCGCCGCGGGCTTGCGGGCCTTGGCGCCGCCGAGCGCGGCCAGCAGGCTCGGCACCACCTCGTCCGGCGTTGTCGGCAGCAGCAGGTCGACCGGCGGGAGGATCTCGTAGTCCATGCTCCAGCCGTTGTGGATGTGAAAGTCGGCGCTGACATTGATCACCTTGGCCTTGGGCGGTTCCAGCCCAAGCCCGGCGCGCAGGCCGCCGGCGAGGTCGACCCAATCGAGCGCCAGGATCACGTCCGCCGCCTTGAGCGCCTCGATCGCCTCCGGCACCATCGCGTTCGACGCCGGAGCGCCGGCGTGCAGCGGGTGGTCGGTCGGAAAGCCGCAGCCGATCTTGAGATCGCTGATGACCTTGGCGTTGAGCGTTTCCGCGAGTGCGATGCGTTCGTTCCAGCCCTCCACGCTGCGCGACACCCGCCCCATCAAGATGA
>Ga0207648_10003786_pt1 | contig 15802 bp, 13 predicted proteins | sample KBSMisM32_FD_184310 | JGI IMG/M metagenome (GOLD analysis project Ga0207648, IMG submission 184310) | Miscanthus rhizosphere microbial communities from Kellogg Biological Station, Michigan, USA - KBS Miscanthus M3-2 (SPAdes) (version 2) | ecosystem: Host-associated > Plants > Roots >...
CTCTTTTACTTTTCCATCAGTGAGGTCAAGACAGATAATTTTTTCAGATAATAACCTTTCGCGAAAACTAAGTACACCAGGTACTGTCATATTTGTTCCTGCTGTTCCTGCCGCACCTGTTGCTATTTTCACAGGTTCATAAGTAAAACTTAATTGCCAGGTCTTCGGATCATTTGAAGTAGCAGTAAATTTCAGAATTTTTATTAGCCAGTGCTTTTTATCATTATATCCCCGCGCGATCAGGTAGCGTCCGGGACCAATATCAAATTCGTCTTCAGTCCATCTATTGATGTCGCCAGCAGTTAATTTTGAGACATCAGGCCTGGTTTTGAAAGCTGCCGTTTTTGCAGCAGATAATAAAGGATAATTTTCAGTTGATCCCACCTGTGCCTGGTATTCAATTTGACCAGTTGCGGGATTGTAGCGCCATCCATGGGGAGATTGTGGCGGCAGGTAACGGAATACCATATCGCCCTCATTAATAGATTTGGTGATTTTGCCGGTACTGAACTGAACGGCTTCTCCAATCTTTAATGTTGTATTTTTTGACTGGGCATTGCCATTATCATTTCCACATGCTGTAAGTAAAATAAATAAAATCAGGCTGAGGTTTATCAATCGGGGCTTTCTCATATTATTCAGGAAGATTGAGATAATGCTCTACCAATCAAAATTCAAACCAAACCATCCGGTTTCGCCTGACTAAAAGCCTAAATCAGTTCCAGTACTGCAGCTCCGATAGCATCTGTGCCCAGTATCCTGTCAGCGGGAGTTGTGCTATCAGCAATATCTCTTGTGCGGTACCCTTTCTTTAATACTTTATCTACAGCACTGATGATGGTATCTGCTTCCTTCTTCAGTCCAAATGAGATATCCAGTAACAATGAAGCGGATAAAACTGATGCGAGAGGATTCGCTACTCCCATGCCGGTAATATCATGAGCAGAACCGTGGATTGGTTCATATACGCCAGTGCCATCGCCAATAGATGCGGAAGCAAGCATACCCATGGAACCTGCAATCTGGGAAGCTTCATCAGTAAGTATATCGCCAAAAAGATTGGCAGTAACCACTACATCAAAGCGGCGGGGATCCTTTATTAATAACATGGCAGCAGCATCCACAAACTGGTGTTCTACCTGCACCTGCGGATAATCCAGTGCCACTTTCTGAACCACTTCACGCCAGAGACGGGAAGTTTCAAGCACATTCGCTTTATCAACAGAACATAATTTCTTTCCTCTTGTCATTGCTGCATCAAATGCCTTGCGGGCAATGCGTTCCACTTCAAATCGACTATATTCCGCCACATCAAAAGCAGTGTCGCCATTATTTTTTCTTCCTTTCTCGCCAAAATAGATATCACCAGTCAACTCGCGAAAGAATAGAATATCTGCTCCTTTGAGAATTTCAGGTTTGATGCTGGATGCTCCCAGCAATTCATCAAATAATTTAATGGGACGGAGATTGGCATACAGACCAAGCTCTTTTCGCATTTTCAACAAACCCTGCTCAGGTCTTACTTTAGCTGAAGGGTCATTATCGTATTTTGGATGGCCTACCGCACCAAAGAGTACAGCGTCCGACTGGCGCATTTTATTCAATGATTCATCGGGAAGGGGAGCGCCGGTAGCTTCAATGGCCACATGCCCGATCAAAGCTTCATCGTAAGTAAATGTATGTCCGAATTTCGCAGCTATTTTATCCAATACTTTTTTTCCTACTGCAGTTACTTCCTGTCCGATACCGTCTCCCGGTACAATCAAGATTTTTTTAGTCGCCATTATAATTTATTAAATAAGATTCAGCATTTTTTGGGTGGCCTTGATGGCTGAAACGGTCTGATCACTGTCCAGTCCGCGGGTTTTGAATTCCTTCCCATCATGGCTCCAGGTGATCACGGTTTCACACAATGCATCACTTTTACCGCCAGGAGGAATTCGTACCATATAATCCGTGAGTACGGGAAGATCGCACTTTTTTTGCTTATACACTTTCTTGAGTGCATTCATGAACGCATCATATTGGCCATCTCCCTGAGCATGCACCTCAAATATTTCTCCATCAATGATAATCCGTAGAGTAACTGAAGGGTGAAGGTTCTTGGAATGAGTGAGCACATAGTTTTCAATCTTTACCTTTTCCTCGATCATATTGCTGTCGAGGATATCAGAAATGATATAAGGAAGATCAGCCTGCGTCACCACTTCTTTACGATCACCTAATTCTATAATACGTTGTGTTACTTTCTTAAGATCAGTTTCAGATAACTGAATACCCAGTTGCGCCAGGTTATTTTCAATATTCGCCTTGCCACTCGTTTTGCCAAGGGCATAACGGCGCTGACGTCCAAATCGCTCAGGCATCAGGTCACTGAAATAAAGTTTATTCTTTTTGTCGCCATCCGCATGTATCCCCGCAGTTTGAGTAAACACATTTTCACCTACCACAGGTTTATTGGCAGGAACGCGAATGCCGGAGAATGTTTCCACCAGTTTGCTGACGCTGTATAATGATTTCTCTGCTACCGATGTCTTAACCGTTGGCAAATAATCATTCATTACTGCCACTGCGCTGGCCAAAGGAGCATTGCCTGCTCTTTCGCCCATTCCATTTACAGTAAGATGTATTCCATGTGCACCCGCTTTTATGCCCTCCAGTACGTTGGCTGTACCCAGGTCATAATCGTTATGTGCATGAAAATCAAAATGAATACCGGGGTATCTTTCTACAATTGGAGATATGTATTGAAATACTTCAGAAGGAATAAGTACACCAAGCGTATCCGGCAGCATGATCCGTTTTACGGGCTGCTGCACCAGGAAATCCAGGTATTCATAAACATATTCCGGGGAATGACGCATGCCATTGCTCCAGTCCTCAAGATATACATTACACTCCAGCCCTTTTTTACGGGCGAGTGCAATCACAGCCGCTACTTCCGCAAAATGTTGTTCGGGTTTTTTCTTTAATTGATGGGTAAGATGGTTTAATGAACCTTTGGTAAGCAGGTTCATTACTTTGGCGCCTGCCTTTATCATCCACTGTACGGAAACATCACCATCAACAAATGTGAGAACCTCCACTTTATTCAGCAATCCATTCGCTTTAGCCCATTTGGTAATTCCCTTTACCGCATTGAACTCACCGTCTGATACCCGGGCTGAGGCTACCTCAATCCGGTCAACCTTTACCTCTGTCAGTAAGAGTTGGGCAATGGTTAATTTCTCGGAAGCTGAAAAAGATACACCGCTGGTTTGTTCACCATCTCGCAGCGTAGTATCCATCACTTCAATATAGCGGGGGGAGGCTGACATAATGAGGCAGGAATCGCTTTAATAAACGCTGCTGGCAGCGTATGACTGAATATCGGTTTTCAAACTCTGCAGGTAGTCTATATCATCATAGCCATTCATCAGATTATTCTTCTTATAACCATTGATCACAAAGCTTTCACTTTCACCGGTAACAACCAGTTTAATTGTCTGGTCGGGCAGGCTAACTTCAATTTCAGTTTTGGGATCAGCTTCGATGGCTTTGAATAGCTTATCCAGGAATTCCGGACTCACCTGCACAGGAAGTATCCCGATATTCAATGAGTTATTCTTGAATATATCTGCAAAAAAACTGGAGACCACACAACGGAAACCATAATCGTAAATGGCCCATGCTGCATGTTCGCGACTACTTCCGCTTCCGAAATTGCGACCACCTACCAGTATCTTACCTGAATAAATAGGATTGTTCAAAACAAAATCCCTTTTGGGACTTCCATCTGAATTATAGCGCCAGTCGCGAAACAGGTTATCACCAAACCCTTTTCTTTCAGTTGCTTTTAAAAAGCGTGCAGGAATGATCTGGTCTGTATCCACGTTCTCAATCGGCATAGGAACTGCCGTACTCTTCAAAACAGTAAATTTATCGTAAGCCACTTTGCTTGTTTATATTCTTATTAAAATAATTCTCTTGGATCTGTTACAACCCCTGTGATGGCAGCAGCAGCAGCTACCAGTGGACTGGCAAGCATGGTACGGGCACCAGGGCCCTGTCTTCCTTCAAAATTTCTGTTGCTGGTGCTTACCGCATATTTACCTGCTGGTATCTTGTCGTCATTCATGGCGAGGCAGGCAGAGCAACCTGGCTGTCGTAACTGGAATCCGGCTTCCATTAAAATATCCAGGATACCTTCATCTTTGATCTGCTGTTCCACGATATGAGATCCGGGAACGATCCAGGCAGTAACATGATCTGCTTTTTTCTTTCCTTTTATGATAGAGGCAAATGCACGGAAATCTTCAATACGACCATTGGTGCAACTTCCAATGAATACATAATCGACCTTCTTTCCAATCATGGCTTCTTTTTCATGGAAGCCCATATAGGCCAGTGATTTTTCGTAGCTGGCTTTTCCACCGCCAGCTTCCTGGGATAGTGGGATTTTTTTGGTGATGCCAATGCCCATACCAGGATTGGTACCATAAGTGATCATTGGTTCTATCTCTGCAGCATCATAAGTATATTCAAGATCAAAGGCAGCGCCTTCATCTGTTTTCAATGTTTTCCAAAATGCCAGTGCCTTATCCCAATCTGCACCCTTAGGCGCTTTTTCTCTTCCTTTGATATAGGCAAATGTTGTTTCATCTGGAGCTACCATACCTCCACGAGCACCCATTTCAATGCTCATGTTGCAAACCGTCATACGGCCTTCCATGCTCATGTTTTGGAATACATCACCAGCATATTCTACAAAATAACCTGTTGCACCAGCCGCAGTAAGTTTGGAAATGATATAGAGAACAACATCTTTTGGAACGATGCCTTTACCCAATTTCCCATTTACACTGATGCGCATTTTTTTAGGCTTCTGCTGCATGATGCATTGAGAAGAAAGTACCATTTCTACTTCAGAGGTGCCAATTCCAAATGCAATTGCGCCAAAGGCTCCGTGGGTGGAAGTATGTGAGTCGCCGCAAACGATAGTCATGCCCGGCAGGGTAATACCATTTTCAGGGCCTACCACATGTACGATCCCGTTTTTAGGATTTCCCAACCCCCAATGTGAAATGCCATATTTCGCTGAATTCCTTTCCAGGGCTTTCAGCTGGTTGGCAGAGAGTGGGTCCTCCACCGGGAGGTGTTGGTTTATAGTGGGGGTGTTATGATCAGCGGTGGCAAATGTTTTTTCAGGGAACATCACGTTTAGGCCTCGGGTTTCCAGGCCAAGAAAGGCAACGGGGCTTGTCACTTCGTGAATAAAATGACGGTCAATAAATAATACATCGGGGCCGTCCTCAATCTTCCGGATCACGTGCCGGTCCCAGACCTTGTCGAATAATGTTGTGGCCGTCTTACTCATTGCATACAATTTAAATGGATGTGCAAATTCTTGAATTTTAATCAAATAATTCGATTTTTTCGTTGATTTTTTCCAAAAAACGAGTCGATTTATTGATTGGGAAGGGATTGAAGGGCAAAGGTAAACTATTTGGACGGGAAGCGTGGTTTTGGGGTGTAATAAGTGGAAGCTATTCCACACTTTTAGATGGCAGGAACTGGCACCGTCAATTTGTAGTTTTTTTAGACTGTCAGACCTTCAGAATCAAATATTTTTAGAAATCCTTAAGTGAAAAATTGACATAATCTTCCTGCTTGGTATACCAATTGAATATTGGGCAATCGAGGAGACAGGACGGTGGTTTAGACTTTAAAAACTGAAAATCTTTAAAGCTATGAGTAAGCCATTCGAAATCAAATTTAATTTTCCATTAGAGCATTCATTGCATACTATTCCGTTGATGGCAACCGCAGAGTTGCATCATTCAGAACCATATTATGTAATTGACGGTTTTTATTTTGACGGACATAAACCTGCCCGGTCATCTTTGTCCCTATTGCCCAGTGTTCAGGTTAAGTATAAAAAGATTGCTGGTAAAGGCGTATGGGTACACAAGGATTCTGAACGAGAATCAGCGCTCAGCCAGGCAATCGGAAAAGCTATTGAAGAAAGTGGAAATATGGAATAGTAATGTGATTATTTCTTCATTTCAAACGCCCCGGGATCAATTGTTGGATTTATTTCTATTTTATTGACTTTGGATGTCATAGAAAAATTTCCTCCGAAGTCAATCCCAACTGTTTGGGGATAAAGCCAGCCTGCATCGGATTTTACATAATCTGAATAGGTGGTTGTAACATCAGTTTTTTGTCCCGCAAAATCCAGTGTGTTTATTGATTGTATGGGAAGATTGTTGGCCACATCGAAATAATAAGTAGAGGCCATGCCATTGGCGTTGGAGACTTTGATCTTATAAGTATTTGGCCCGGCGCCTCCGCCAATTCTTTCCTGTCCCAATAATTCAACCTTATCTCCATGGGATGCATAATCCAGCAGGGGGACGAGGTATATCTGGTACTGTCCCATCTTATAGGCATCGTCAGGAAGTGCCTGGGGATCGTTTACTCCTACAAAAGGGTTCTGTTGCCATCCGGATTTATCGGTATATACCTGGATAACTTTTTGGCCACCCCAGTCAGATTCATTACGATAGGCCTTGCCGTTCACGACTATGATAGTGCCGGAAGCATCCGTTCCATTGGCAGAGATCGTTGTTCCCATACGCACGGAATTAATAGCAGCGATTTTATCTTTTCCGCCAATAGCGTTAATGTATTTTGCAATAATTTCTTCGGCTGTTTGTGCATTAAGCGAAAAGCTGATCGCCATAACGGCGAAACTTAGCAGGCAATACTGGAGGGCTTTCATTTGATTATAGTTAAGGGAATTAAATTAACCAATGGGATGGTAATTGTCAAAATTATTTTGTTTTCGACCGGGTAGGTGAGGGGAGAATTTATCCTCCATAAAAGCTATCTTTAATACATAACAATTTCTTTATACAGGAATGGTGATCGCAAGCTGGACAGTTATATGCTTAGAGGCAGTGCTACTGTTAATCTGGGTGTACAGCATATTTATAAAACCAAATGGTACTGATCCGGCCGGGAAGGGGATTGCTATCGTTTTCTTATTGGGTTTAATCGCATACATTATTGCAGGAGTCTTTTTGGTATGGATCGGTAAGAACTGGTCGCTGATCCTTGTCCTGGTAATGGGAACGATTCCCCTGGGTATTGTGTTAATTGGATTGTGGAAACAATATGGTCATCGAAAAAATCAATACTACTAAATGTTGATATTATGAACCCGAGACCTACAACTGTAACTGAATACATAAATGCGGCGCCAAAAGAAACCCGGGCAAAATTGAGGGAGATGCGCTCCATCATTCGCTCAACGGCAAAAGGTGCTACTGAAAGTCTGAAATGGGGAATGCCAGCCTATTCTTATAAACGGATACTGGTCTGTTTTGCTATATTCAAACATCATATTGGGTTTTTCCCTACACCATCCGCCGTTAAGGCATTTGAAAAGGATCTCACCAATTATAAAACATCGAAAGCTACCATTCAGTTTCCCCTGGAAAAGAAATTGCCAGTAGCCTTAATTCGCAAGATCACCGGCTTCAGAGTAATGGAAAGTGAGGTGACAGATGAGAAATGGAGGCAGTAAATGTTAACATGAAACTGGCATGTTTTTTTGGCTACCAGTTATATGTTCAAGAAGCTGAACATACGGTATACAGTTATTGCCGGTTCAATTGCCGGTATCCTCTTTTGTATTCCTGCACTTATATATATACGTGCAGCCAATTATGAGAAAAGTTGGCTGCTCTACATGGGGAGTTTTTTGTTCATGATCGCGATATGGATACATACCATGCTAGAGAGTAAAAGAAGAGAAAATAATGAAAGTACAATAGCATTGGTATTTGCCTCTCATGCAGCAACGATTGTAGGTATTGTTGTTTCCTGTATTCTAAGTTTTCTTTTACTGAGTTTGTTTGTACCGGGGTATCTAAGTTCCAGTCATCCAAAAACCCTGACAGAGGAACCTGTGAATATAATTCATGACAAAACTGAAGGCCTCAGCTTTAGTGTATTTATGGCGGCAACAGCTGTTAATTTTTCAGTCGGCTTTTTTACGGCAATAGTTCTACCATTCATACTCAAAAAGAATCAGACCAGGGATTCAAGAGTTCCCACCCCCTTACATAACCGGGGAAGCAAATAACCTATAGCTTTTTGCCCAATAGCTGCTTATTACCGATGGTACAGGTTCAATTAAACTTGAAACCTGAAAGTAAGTTCAAAACAAAGAGTAAAAATAAGACGGCCTCAAATTTTCGACTTTACATTTCAAACTTACTTTCGGGTTGCCCGGTTAATTTCTTTGTGTGAGTGATTGCAGTTGTAGAGCTTTGACCTTGCAAATATTTGAAGAATTCTTTCGTAACACTATCACGTAAAAGGGTGATTTCTGGCGGATTGATCGGGTATTAGAGATAACCATTGCCTTACATGGTACTATAATACTATTGTCTCCCTTCCACCAATTTTTATTTTTGGCGCTGCAATTACAAACCCATGTTGAAATTCCTGAAGTGGACAGGCATTGTTTTACTTGTCATTATTATCGGCCTCTACATTTATATTATCTCCAATCAGCATCGGACATTCAGTGCGCCTTATCCGCAGGTTAAAGCAGTTACTGATAGTGCCGTTATTGCCAGGGGTAAACATCTTGTATTTGGTCCGGCTCATTGTGCCAATTGCCATGCATCCCCCGAAATGACGGATCGGGTATTGAAAGGTGAAACAGTGCCGCTGGCCGGTGGATATATATTTGATCTTCCTATTGGAAAGATCTATTCAAAGAACCTTACTCCCGATGAAACGGGTATTGGTAAAAAATCAGATGCTGAAATTGCCAGGGCATTACGATATGGCGTTTCCTCCAAAGGAAGAGCTCTTTTTGACATCATGCCCTTTCATAATACCAGCGATGAAGACCTGGTAGCTATTATATCTTATTTACGCCAGCAACCTCCGGTAAGGAATGAGGTTCCCGATAATAAGTTGAATTTATTGGGACAGGTGGTCAATGCATTTTTATTGAAACCGGTCGGTCCTACTGGAACTGTTCCTACTATTGTGCAACAGGATACCAGTGCAAACTATGGAAAATACATTGCCAATAGTGTTGCGAATTGCAGGGGTTGCCATACCAACAGGAACCTGATGACCGGGGCATTTACAGGAGAGGATTATGCAGGCGGGCTTGTTTTTGAAAATCCTACTGATAGCGGCACCTATGTGCTTACTACTCCCAATCTCACACCTGATGCTACTGGTCGCCTGAAAGGGTGGACGAAGCAAAAGTTTATTGATCGTTTCAGGAAGGGGACGCTAATTCAACAGACACATATGCCCTGGGGACCTTTCAGTCGCATGAGCGATGATGAGTTAAAAGCGATCTATGCGTTCCTGCAAACTGTAAAACCGGTCCATAATGAAATAAAAGAAACTTTTGTTTTCAAGAAAAAGAAATGAGTAATTGTTTGTTTGAGGTATATCATCGGTTTTCGATATGTGGATTAGGTGATAGCGAAAGAGGGCATTGCGCCCTCTTTTCGTTTCTATACCTCACAAAAAAACTAACACTTATACTCAACTGTTTTTATTTCTTAATAAACAGTCCCCGCATACCATCCATATTTAATACATAAGTACCTGGCGGCAGGTGCCGGATATCAAGTTGAGTCTTCTCAGTCCCTTTGGGTAAAACAGGCAATTTCCAGGCAGTGCCATCTGTTCCGGTACAATAAACTACTGAACTATAAACCGGGTGGTTAATATAGATCTCATTAGTTGAAGGATTGGGATACAGGGAAAATTTACCTGGAGCCCACTTCACTGTTATAATTTTCGAATAAGTCTGTGAGCCATTCGCGGAAACAACTTCAATCCGATAATAAGCCTGCTGATCGTGACAGCCGGTATCTATATATTTGATCAATTGCTCCCTGTCTGTTTCACCTGGTTTATAGGTTTTGATTGTTTCCCAATCCTGGTTGCCGGATTTCCGTTGAATATTTAGTTGTCCATTGTTGTCATCCCCTGCAAAAGCCCATTCAATATTTGCAGTATGATCTGCACCGGCTTCGGCCGTAAATTGTTTAATGCTGACTGGAAGAATTGTATTGAAGTAAACTGTCATCCGAATATGATCAATTTGTGCGCTTGGCAGCAGCGAGATTAAACCATTTATTTCAGCAGAGAACACAACTCCAAAATTGGAGGCATTGATATCGCTTCTCGTCCAGGTTGTTCCCCAAAGATCTGTATTACCACCATAGGTAAAATAGCTGGAGGAAGAGGACCAGTTAGAATTTTTTGCATAATCGCTACCAACAGGAGTTCCTGCTTTTACAAGTCTCACGGAATTATCTTTAACGATGGCGAATATGTTTATACCTATTGCGTTTTTTTCAATCTCTACCTTAATACCAGTAATGCTGGAACTTCCAGGGATGGCAAAACCAAATCCGGTTGCTTTTAGATACTGGGTATTGGCTGAAAGCAGTGAAATGGTTGCTGAGGCAGAACTGAGATTACCATCAGATAAACCAGCATTGGAAGGTGAACTGAAAGCATATGAGCCGACACTGTTATCGTTAGTAAAGACTGTTCCATTCTTTACTCCACTGCTGGTCTGGCCATGAGCCATGCTGAAAAAATTCAGTGTAATCCCAAGAGTAATGGCAATAAACTTTCGGACTTGTGGCGAATGGTAGAATATCACCAAAACCTCGAAAATAGATTTGTTGATTATTGATCTTTTCATCGATAAGGATTTTGGGTATGGACAAATAAGGGTTACCTGACAAAAGGCAATAATTTTTTTTACCTTCTGCCATTTACCATATTCAGGTAAATTTTAAAGAAACTTCTTAAGGGTGTTTTTTTTCAGGTAGCCGGGAGAGAACTCGTAATATTTTTTAAAAATGGTAATGAAGTTGCTTACTTTATCGTAGCCTAATTTATAAGCAACTTCCTTCACGGTCACCGGATTTTCATCCAGCATTTCACGGGCGCGCTCCATTTTCTTTTTGAGATAATATTCATATATATTCGATCCACACATTAATTTGAAATTTCGCTTAAGTGTGGATTCACTCAGCGCCAGTTGTTTGGCTATAGCATTGATTGATGGAAGATTTTTATCCAGGTGATCATCCATTATTTTCTCCAACTCAATGATCTTTTCACCCATTACCAGGTCATTCTTATAAGCGGCATCATCTCTTTTGCCTATGCCCATAAATATATCGGAAAGCAGGGACATCATTTTGGTAGATACATACGCCGCGTTGGGTTGTGCTGAATTCAAATGTTCATAGATCCCAAGGAGGGAATGGTGTGCACTTAGTGAAGCTTTCTCTGTAAGCAGAGAAGGCGTTTTATTCATTAATATAGTGTAATAGGAGTAGGCAGAAAGGTTGTTTGAGGCATATACATTCAACAACCAGTTCTTCAAAACATAGATCTCCAGTACTCTTATCGATGCATTCGGGCAAATGGAGTAGCGGAATTTACTGTCCCCTGATGTCAGGATTATATTTTTTAACACCTCATCCCTGCCAGTAAGTTTATCATGGTTGGAGAGGGCAAAACTCTCATTCGTAAAAACATAAAAGAGGCTGAATAATTTTTCTCCGGAATCCTGTGTCAATCGTTCAACATCCAATGCATGTTTCAGATTGATGTTCCATGTAGTAAAGTATAGACCGTAATCAGCCTGGAATTTAGTGATCCTTCCGGATCCTTTTTTCTCCGGGATAATGATCGAGTCTTCCTCCAGTTCACCTTCCAACACAGTGGCGAGCCTGGGGAATGATTTTTCCGGGTCGGAAAAAAGGTAGTTATGTATGTATGTGTTCAAAAAGGTTAAGATTTATATTTTATTCAAAGGGATTAAGATTTATATTATACTTAAAGGTATAGTGTGAATACTCTTTCCACAATAAGGTCAAACGTATATATGTTCTGGTTTTATCATTTAAATAATTAGGTAATAAGCCTTAATAATTTAATCTGGACTTTTATGGGTATTGAATGGGTCTTTGGGGGTATTAAATCAAGTTAACACACGATAGTTTTACGTCGTACTAACCGCTAAACACCATCCCGTAATTTCTGCTAACCTTATAGGGTAAATCTGTTACCAGTTATCCTTCACCAGATTATAGATGCCTGGTGTAAATATTACACTTTTACTTTCCTATCCGTTTGACAAGCCACTAATTAATCTGTAACCTTTAATTCCCCTGTATGAAAACTAAATCTACACTGCTTGTCCTTTCAATTCTATTTACCATAATAATGGCCGGCGCACAAGGTACCGGGATGGCAAAGACCGGTCTTCCGGATGCTACTCAGGATCCCTGGTATGGGGAAGCGTCGGCTTTTATAACGAAAATGGAATATGATTTTTATCCAACCAATAATCAATACAGGGCAACCAATGCCGCTAACAAGCTTGGTTTTATTATCCAGGAAAATGGATTTTCTGCCTTTAATTTAAAAGATCAAAATCAGCAGAATGGCTGGGATGTTCGATTCCTGTTAGCAGGTATCGGTCGTTCTGAAGCGAGTCTTCCAATTCCTAATGGAGGATTCAGGAAGGAAAAAGATCTTTTATTACTTGATTTTGATTTTGGAAGGGTAGAGTATACTAATTCAAATAAAGGTATGCGCCAGAATTTTATTATTGCCAATAAACCAGGAGGCGCAGGAAACCTTCGCGTGGAAATGAACCTGGAGTCGGCTCTTTCCAGGAAGTTGATCAATGGCAATAAACTGGTGTTTTATAGCTCAGACAATAATGAGGCCATCAGGCTTAATTATGATGACCTGAATGTGTGGGATGCGGATAGCAAAACACTCAATGCTCATATGGAGCTGAGTCAGAATGGCAACAATTTCTCAATTGTAGTGGATGATAAAAACGCTGTATATCCCATTACCATTGACCCATTAAATACAGCACCTGAGTGGACTACCTCAGCTGATGGTATTCTTCCCGGCCTGCTGAATAATCTTTCATTACAGGTTAATACCTTATATGGTTACACCGTGACCAACCTGGGTGATATTGATGGTGATACTTATGATGATATAGCTGTTGGTGCTCCTGGTATGGCTGATGTGATCAGTGGTTCAGGTGCCCTGCTGAATGTTGGCGCTGTGTTTATATATAAAGGATCAGCAACAGGATTTTCAATTACACCCAGTAAGGTGTTGCAACCCACTACTGCAGTCGCAGGTGCATTGTTTGGTTTTAGTATTGAAGCAGGAAATATCAGTGCAGATGGAAAGAATGATATTTTGGTAGGAGCTCCTCTTGATACTTACCAGACAACAGTTAGTGGACTGCTGGGTAATGTAAATGTGAATGTAAAAGCTGGTAAGGTATATTATTACAGAAGTGAGGACCTGCTTTCTGGTTCTAATCCTTCGCCTTTTCTGCAGATCAGGTTACAAGGCGATAATTTCTTTGGTATTGGAATATTAGGATTGCTGAATAATACGGATGTGAATGCACTCTTTGGTTATTCAATTGGTGTTTCAGATGACCTTAATGGTGATAACAGGCAGGATATAATAATTGGTTGCCCGGCTTACCTGGGTAAAAACCTTCTTTCAATTCAAAGTGGTGCCGCCTTTGTATATTATTCCAACAACCTGGGTACCACCTCTCCGGTGCAGCTGGCAGTGCCTACTCCTTCCATTCTTGGATTGATTAGCCTTCCGGTGGCCAACCTGAATGGTTTATTATTCGGATTTAGTGTTGAAGGAACTGGTGATTATAATAATGACGGTCGCCCTGATGTGGTTGTAGGTGCTCCTGCGGGGATCAATCTTAATTCACTGGGAGGCATATTTAGTGGCCAGGTATTGGGCGGAAGCGCTTATGTATATTATGGTAATGGATCAGGTGTAAATAGCGCCATCGGTGCAACCTTACAGGCTTCTCCTTCCGGTTTGCTAAGCAATGCAGCCAATCTTTTCGGATATAAAATAAAAGGAGTAAAGAATGCAACTGGTGCACGTAACGGTAATATTCTTGTGAGTGCTGTTAATGGTGGCGTGATCAGTAATGTGTTGGGTGGGTTGCGTTTAAAAGCAGGGCAGGTTCATGTATTTAAAAAGAAAACTGCTGCTTTCACCGGTCCTGTTATTTCTGACCAGGCTTTATCTTCCCCAAGAGCAACTCCTCTGTTGTCATTATTGTCAGCTCAAAACCTGAATGTATCTCTTCTGTATGGCGCTTCCATGGATAATATGCGCGATGTTAATTGTGATGGTTATTCGGATATTATTATTGGTGAACCATTATCCACAAATGTTCCTATAATTGGTGCGAATGTTACAGGAGGCGCTGTTTATGCTTATTTCGGCCAGGCAAACGGTTTATACGCAACATCACCAGCCTGGAGCGCTTATCCTGAAGTTTCTTCTTTGTTAGGAATAAATGCTACAGCATTATTTGGATACAGTGTTGCTGGTGGTATTCATTCACATGGACCTGCGGGTCACTACCGTGCTATATCAGGGGGACCTACCAATTCGCTTGATTTTGGTGCTGGTCTGCTGAATCTTGGAAATACGATGGGCACATTGATGAATTTTGCATTTGATAATAACGGTATCGGAAAGGCGTATAGTTTTGAAACTTTTTTGTGTTCAGGAAGTTTGATCACTTTACCTGTTAACCTGAAGGATTTTAGTGGAGAACAGGCTGATCAATCGATCAAATTAAAATGGTCAACTGCAGATGAGGTGAATCTGAACTTTTATGAACTTCAACGCAGTGCTGATGGAAAGAATTTTGAAACGATAGCCATGGTATTCTCTCAGAACGGTACTATTAATCTTTACAATTATACTGATAAGAAACCTTTAGATGGGGTGAATTATTATCGTCTCAAGATGGTAAACAATGATACCAAATTTGAATATTCAAAGATTGTTTCCTTCCAGTTTGGAAAAATTACTGCCGGTTTGATCACTATTGCACCAAACCCGGTTAGGGAAATCATCAGAATTAAATTATCTGGAATGGCAACGGGTACGTATTCAGCCCGCCTGTTTGCCTCCGGAGGTCAATTGGTAACAGTTAAAAAAATAAATATTACTCAATCCACCCAGGTGGAAACTATAAATCGTGAAGCTTCCATGCTTCCGGGAACTTATTGGCTGCAGGTAACTGACAGCTATGAAAAAAGTATCAGGACGGTTAAATTGGTCATCGGTGACTAAGTACAAGTAAGTAATAGGTTCAAAGGGAGCTCAGAGCAGGGCTCCCTTTTTTTGTGCCCCTTTGGCTCGGCCAATGCTGTGAATGGCTCATTGTGAATTGGGGCACTATTCATTAAGCAGAAACTTTATGAAAAATGACCGATTAAATGAAATCCCTGTATTCGGTTGGGCTGTTGCTAACGCTACTGGTTTCCTGTCAAAAGAAGGAGGATACCGGGCCTGTTCCCTGGTCGGAGGCCCTGAAAGAAACAGTCTGGGGTGGAGAGTACGAGAATGGCGGAACCGCTTATAAAGGTTCCCAATCATTTTCTATTGTTTTTAATTCAAACGGAACCTTTATCTGGTATGAAGTGTATGGCGACTATCCCGGTACCTGGACAGTAAAGGGAGACCAGCTAATTATTGAATTCAGCAGTGGCAGTAAGGTATCAGGAACACTTACTGCAAACAGCTGGACCAATGTTATAAATATTACAGGTCATCCCTGGAAAATACTCAGCGTATATAAGTCCTCTTTTCCTCAAACATCAAGCCTGGATAATACAAACTGGACTGGTAAATATGCTGTGCTTGGAAGTTA
>Ga0207648_10003787_pt1 | contig 15801 bp, 14 predicted proteins | sample KBSMisM32_FD_184310 | JGI IMG/M metagenome (GOLD analysis project Ga0207648, IMG submission 184310) | Miscanthus rhizosphere microbial communities from Kellogg Biological Station, Michigan, USA - KBS Miscanthus M3-2 (SPAdes) (version 2) | ecosystem: Host-associated > Plants > Roots >...
TCGCTCGAGGTGCGCTGCGAGGACCAGCCCGAGATCGACCGGATCTGGGCGGCACTGGTGGAGGGCGGCGAACCCGGGCCGTGCGGCTGGCTCAAGGACCGCTACGGGCTGTCCTGGCAGGTCTCCAGCACGGACCTCGAGACGATGCTGACCGACCCCGACCAGGAGAAGGTCAACCGGGTCACGCAGGCGTTCTTGAAGGTGGACGGCGAGCCGTTCGACATCGCCGCGCTCCGGGCAGCGTTCGAGGGCACCGCCGAGCCTGCCACGGCGGCGCGCTAGGGCGCGTGGGGCGCCGGGACCGGCCGGTTCTCGTAGGGCGTGGACAGCACGATCGTGGTGCGCGTCGAGACGTTGGCGGCCGCCCGGATCCTGGCGAGCAGGTCCTCGAGCGCGACCGGGGCGGCGACCCGCACCTTGAGGATGTAGGACTCCTCCCCCGCGACCGACCAGCAGCTCTCGATCTCCGCGATGTCCTGGAGCCGGTCGGGTGAGTCGTCGGGCTGCGAGGGGTCGATCGGCCGGATCGAGATGAACGCGGTGACCGGCAGCCCCAGCTCGTCGTGGTCGACCGTGGCGGCGTAGCCCATGATCAGGCCGCGCGACTCGAGCCGCTTGACCCGGTGGTGCACCGCGGACGTGGAGAGACCGGTCTCCTTGCCCAGGTCGGTGAACGACATCCGTCCGTCGGCCGCGAGCAGCTCCAGGATGCGCCGGTCCGTGTCCTCCATCCCCAAACCCTAGCCATGCAAGGATCGCCATCGTGACCTCCGACTCGCGGCTGATGCTCCTCGACACCGCCTCGTTGTACTTTCGGGCGTTCTTCGGAGTGCCGGACTCCGTGAAGTCCCCCGACGGCAAGCCGATCAACGCGGTGCGCGGGCTGCTGGACTTCATCGCCCGGTTGGTCACCGACTACCAGCCGACCCATCTGGTGTGCTGCTGGGACAACGACTGGCGACCGCAGTGGCGCGTCGACCTGCTCCCGTCGTACAAGGGGCACCGGGTGGTGGCCGCCCGTCCCGGGCCGACGCCGGACATCGAGGAGGTGCCCGACCCGCTGGAGGCGCAGATCCCGGTGATCGTCGAGGTGCTGGGGGCGCTCGGGATCGCGATCGTGGGCGCCGACGGCTACGAGGCCGACGACGTGATCGGCACCCTGGCCACGGACGCCGGCATGCCGGTCGACATCGTCACCGGCGACCGCGACCTCTTCCAGCTCGTCGACGACGCCACCGCGGTGCGGGTGCTCTACATCGCCAAGGGTGTCGGCAACCACGAGCGGGTGACCGACGAGGTGGTCGTGGGCAAGTACGCCGTGCTACCCAGCCAGTACGCCGACTTCGCGACCTTGCGCGGCGACGCCTCCGACGGGCTCCCGGGCGTGGCCGGCGTCGGCGACAAGACCGCGTCCTCGCTGCTGCTCACCTACGGCGACCTGCGCGGCATCATCGACGCCGCCGAGGACGCGCACTCCGGCATGGCCCCCGGCCCGCGCAAGAAGATCCTCACTGCCGAGGAGTACCTCAAGGTCGCGCCCACCGTGGTCGCCGTCGCCCGCGACATCGACCTGGGAGAACCCGACCTCACCTGCCCCACGGAGCCGGCCGATCCCGAAACCCTCACCGCGCTCGCCGAGCGGTGGGGCCTGACCTCCTCGGTCGAGCGCGTCCTCACCGCCCTCTCTCGTTGAGATGTGCCTCCGGCCTCGTTGAGATGTGTCTCCGGCCCCGCCGAGCTGGGAACGCATGCGCGTTTCGACGGAGCCGGAGGCACATCTCAACGAAAGGGGGTTCAGGCGAGGAGGCCGTGGGCGAGGGCGGTCGCGAGGGTCGGGGACAGCGGGAGGCGGGGCAGCAGGGTCGCCTGGACGGCGTGGTAGACGTCCGGCTTGCCCGCCCAGGTGAGACCGCTGGGCGCGAGCGTCGGCGACAGCTCGTGCCGCCACGACCCACGTTCCTCGTCTCGGAAATGGGTGGCGACGTGCTCCCAGAACGTCTCGTACCAAGCCGCGTACGCCGGGTCGTGGGTCACCTCGTACAGGGCTGCGGCCGTGGCAGTCGCCTCCGCGGCGACCCAGTGCATGCGCTCGCGGACGACCGGGTGACCGTCCCAGTCCACGGTGTAGACGAAGCCCGGCGCACCGTCGACCGACCAGCCCTCGCGCACGGACGCCTCGAACAGCGCGCCCGCGTCGCTGAGCAACCAGTCGGGTGCCCGGTCGCCCAGGGACGCGCGCAGGTCAAGCGCGAGGCGGGCCCACTCCAGCCAGTGACCGATCGTGGCCCCGTAGGGCCGGAACGGGTGCGCCGGCTCATCGACGTTGTACTCGAGCGCCGGCTGCCAGTGGGCGTCGAAGTGCTCAGGGATCCGCCACCGGTTGCCGGCCGCGAGGTCGTGCACGACACGCGTGAGGATCCGCTCCGCCTTGTCCCGAAGGGAGGTGTCCCCCAGCACGTCCGCGGCCGACAGCAGGGCCTCCACGCTGTGCATGTTCGCGTTGACGCCGCGATAGCCGTCGAGGGTCGTCCAGTCCCGGTCCCACTGCTCGACCACCATGCCGGCGTCGTCGTCCCAGAACCTGCCGACCAGCGTCTCGAGCGCCCGGCCCAGGAGGGCGGCACCGCCCGGCCGTCCGGCGGCGGTGGCGCTCGCGGCGGCGAGGACGACGAACGCATGCTCGTAGGCCGTCTTGTCGGTCGTGGTGGGTCCCTCGGGACCGACCTTGGCGAACCAGCCGCCGTGCTCCTCGTCGAGGAACCGGCCCTCGAGCGCGGCGATCCCGTGGTCCGCGAGCGCCCCGCACCCGGGACGGCCGATCAGGTGTCCCAGGGAGAACACGTGGGTCATCCGGCAGCTGATCCAGAGCTCGACGGGCCGGTCCAGCACGGGCGCACCGTCGTCGTCCAGCCAGGCGAACCCGCCGTCGGGATGGCGGGAGCCGGCGGCGAACCGCAGCAGGCCGTCGGTCTCCTGCTCCAGCCAGCGGCCGTGGACGGGGCTGCCGAGCCAGGTCATCGGGAGACCCCCGGGTAGGTGTCGCCGACCCGGTAGGTGGCGACGCCCAGCGTCGAGTCGCTCTGGCCGTAGTACGCGAACCACACGTTGTGGAAGTGGACCAGGCCCTCGACGAAGGTGACGTTGGAGACCAGCCCGTTCCGGTCCTCGTACGTCGACGGCTCGAGCCACGGGCGGTTCATCTGGGCCAGCACCTCGTTGGGACGACGAGGGTCGACCAGCAGCTGACCGCAGGTGTAGCGCACGCTGCCGTCGGCGAACTTGACCGCCGCGTTGTGCAGCAGGAGGAGCAGCCCGTTGTTGGTGACGATCGGCTGCGGCCCGACCTCGACCAGGAAGTCGCCGAAGGTGCCGTCGGGGGTCGGCACCATCAACGGTTCGTCCTGCGGGCACGGCTTCCAGTGGATGAGGTCATCGGACCACGCCGTGTAGATCGAGCCCTCGCCGAAGAACATCAGGTACCGCCCGTCGATCGGGGTCGAGAGGATGCCGCCGGCCTTGCTCCAGGGCGTGGGGATGCCAGCCGCCCTGGGCTCGAACGTGTTGAAGTCGGGGAACAGCGGCCCGTGCTTCTCCCAGGTGAACAGGTCGGTCGAGGTCGCCAGGCACAGCTGGGCATGTGTCCGGTCCCAGCCGGAGTAGGTCAGGTAGTAGGTGCCGTCCACCTCCGTGACCCGCGGGTCCTCGCAGCCGAACTCCTCGTAGGTCTCGCTGGGCGAGAGCACCGGCTCGGGGTGCCGTTCGAAGCTGATCCCGTCCTCGCTCGTCGCCAGCCCGACGTGGGACACGATGTCGTCGGCGTGCGCACGGTAGAGCAGCACCACGCGGTCGTCCTTGACGATCGCCGCAGGGTTGTAGACCGACGACGACTCCCATCCGTCGCCCTGGGGGCGCAGGATCGGGTTGGCGGCGTGCGGCGTGAACGGTCCGAGCGGGAACTCTGCATGCGGGTGCGCCATGATGGCGGACTCCTTGGTGTTGTCGGGTGGTGCTGGGTCAGCGACGCACGAGTGTGACGCCGCCCGGCGCGATCCGGACCGGCACGTCGGCAGTCCGGACGGACGACCGCGCGAGCAAGCTGCCCTCGCCGTCGTACTCGAGCACCTGGGCGGGTCCGGTGCCGGGGAGTGTCACGAAGGCGTGCTTCACCGTCCGTGCCGCGCTCCGCAGGAGAGCGGTGCCGTGCGCCTCGCTGCCGAGCACGAGCCGGGAGACGAGTGGCTGCACGAGAACGGCGTCGAGCCGGGCGACGTCGCCGGCGGCGGCTGTCGCGCGCACCGTGACCGTGTCCGCCGAGGCGGGCAAGGCCTTGTCCAGCGTCCGCGGCAGGAGAGCACCCGGCGCGACGGAGTCGCCCTGGGGGCCGATCGAGTCCGACCGGATCGCGCCGAGCAGGCGGTTCCCGGCGCTGAACGCGGTGCGTGCCGAGCTGTCGGGCCGGAGATCGACGACCGGGATCACCAGGGAGCGCGGGTGGGCGCCGAGCGCGAGCGTCTCGCTGCCGTGGTCCGCCAGCTGGACGTACCCGGAGCCGTCGTACTGGGCCTCTCCGGTCCACAGGTCCTTGGGGGCCACCGCCGTGGCGCCCGCACCGAGCGTGCCGTCTTCGGCCTGGACGTACTGCGTGCCCACCACGCCCTGCACCTCTGAGGACTGGGAGGCGATACGGCGCACGGAGGGGTGCGCGTCGAGGGCGAGCATGGTCAGCAGGCCGTGGATCGTGGACTCCGCGCCGGAGTTCCGGTTGACGGTGCCGTCCTCGGCGATGCCGTCGATCGTGACGCCGTTCGCTGGGTCGTAGGCGGGCTGTCTCGCCGCGTTCGCGCCGAAGAACCAGGCGGCGGTCATGCCGGCCAGCTGACGGGCCCCGTTCTTGGACCCGTCGTCGGACCGGCCGGCCAGGGCGATCAGGTTCTGCACCCGGGAGTCGACCCCGTATGCGATCTGGGTGCCGTCGGTCCGGGACGGCGCGCGGCCGTTGTCCGGGCCGCCCGAGGTGAGCAGCCACGGCATGAAGGTGAAGGCGTCACGCAGTGCCGTCCGGTGCAGGCTCCGCTGCCCCGTGACGTCGGCGGTGGCGGACAGGGCTCCGGGCATCTGCGACGCCCAGGCGTGCCAGTTGCTGAGGGACGTCGGGGTCGGCAGCACCGCCCCGAAGGGCCAGTGCCGGGCGTTGCCGCCGGCGAGCTCGGAGATGCCCTCACTCAGCCGCACCAGCGTACGACGCGACGCGGGGTCCCCACCGGCGTGGGCGTAGGCAGCAAGACCGAGCACCGCCTCCGCGGTGGCGTCGGCGCCGTCGGCGATCAGCCAGGCGGGAGTGCTCCGGCCGTCGACCTGGAAATGCCGGCCGTAGGCGTCCAGGGACTGGCGGTCGACGGCGCGGGCCGCGAGCTGCAGCCGATCCTGGAGAAAACGTGCGAAGGCCGGGTCGGAGCCGCGGAACGAGGCGTATCCCTCCCCCAGCGCCCACAGGGTTCGGGCCAGCCAGAAGGACGCGTCGCTGTCCGAGGGGTCGGGCTGCTCGACCGGATCCGCGCTGCGGTTCAGGGTGCCGTCGGGCTGCATCCAGAGCACGACGTTGCCGGCATTCGGGCCCGAGGCGGTCTGCATGTAGGTCAGGCCGCGCAGCAGCTCGCGGGCGCGGTCGCGGCTGGACGTGCTCTTGGTCTGCTGCCAGTCACGGAGGTAGACGACCGCTGCGCGGGAGATGTCGTCGGCGTTGAACGCGCCCTGGCCGTAGGTGTCGGTGGCGGCGTCGTAGGTGCCGCCCCCGAGCCGTCGGAAGCTCCCGTCCGCGTTGCGGTCGGCGTAGGTCCACAGCACGCCGATCTCGGGCTGTGAGGCGAGCCGGTACGTCGTGTGGCCGGTCTGCGTCGGGGGCGCGACCTCCGCGGCGAGGAAGTCGAGATGGGCGAGGTTCGTGAGCCGGGGGCCGGGGCCGGCCGCAGCACGGTCGGGACTCGCGGTCGCCGCGGGCACGGACAGCAGGCCCGCGGCGAGGATCAGTGTGGTGGCGAGCGCGGCGCGGCCCCGGTGTGTGGTCAGGTGCATGGGGAGGGTCATCCTTTGACTCCGCTGCTGATCTCGGTGGCGGTGAAGTGCTTCTGGAACACCACGAACAGGGCGACGGCCGGTGCTGCGAGCACCACCGCCCCCGCGAGGATGGCGCCGAACGGGTTGGTGGCGCGGCCCGCGATGTTGCTGATGTAGTTGGCCAGCGTGACCGCGAGTGGTTGCAGGTCCTGGTTCTTGGTGACCAGGAACGGCCACAGGAACTCGTTCCACGGGCCGATGAAGGTGATCAGGCACGCGGTGAGGATCGCCGGTCGGACCAGCGGGATGGCGATCGACCACATGATCCGCAGCTCACTGGCGCCGTCGAGCATCGCGGCGGAGAAGAGGTCGTCCGGGAGTCCGATGAAGAACTGCCGGAAGACGAAGACGGCCGTCGAGTTGATGGCGAACGGCAGGATCATGCCGGCGTAGCTGTCGGCCAGTCCGTAGCTGCGGACGATCATCACGTAGATCGGGATGATCAGGAGCTGGAACGGGATGATCTGCACGAGCAGCATCACCGCGAAGAGCGTGCCGCGGCCCCGGAAGTGCAGACGGGCAAGGGCGTACCCGGCGAGCACCCCGAAGACGACGGTGCCGAGCAGCACGCCACTGGTGACGATCACCGAGTTGAGCAGCGACTGGAGCAGGTTCACGCGGCTGTTGATGTCCGTGTAGTTGTCGAGGGTCCAGCCGCCCGTGGGGAAGATGCCCCGAACCGTCGTGTCCGGCGTCTTCTGGAAGGACCCGACGAGCATGTAGTAGAAGGGGAAGAGGAACACCAGTGCGCCCAGGAACAGGGCGGTACGGGTCCAGAATGTCCGACTCATGTCAGTCACGCTCCAGGAGCTTGCGGTTGACCAGCGAGATGAGGAGCACGGCGACCACCAGCACCACACCGATGGCGGCGGCGGTGTCGGGGTTTCCCTGCTCGATGCCCTTCTGGTACATCACGAACACCGGCGACGTCGAGGCCCCGTCGGGGCCTCCGCCGTTGGTGAGCAGGTAGGGCTCGGTGAACAGGTTCGCGCCGGTGATCGTGGCCAGGATGACGACCAGGGTGGTGGCGGGCCGGACGCCCGGCACGGTCACGTGCCAGAACGCCCGGAGCCCGGTCGCCCGGTCGACGGCCGCGGCGTCGTACAGGTCCCTGGGGATCGCCTGCAGCGCGGCCAGGTAGAGCAGGATGAACAGACCGAGCTGCTTCCAGGTCACGAACAGCGCGATCACCGGCATCGCGGCCTTCGCGTTGACCAGCCACGACGGCGATGGGGCCAGTGGCCCCAGGATCTCGTTCACGAGCCCTCCCGAGCTGAACAGGAAGAGCCAGACCGCGACCAGCGCGACGCTCGCCGTCACGTAGGGCACGTAGTACGAGACCCGCAGGAACGTCCGCGCCCGCACGGCCGCGTTGAGTCCCGCGGCGAGCACCAGCGACAGCACCACCGTGAGCGGCACGTTGATCAGGAGGAAGATCCCGACGTTCACGAAGGAACGGCGTACGTCGGGGTCCCCCAGCACCGTGACGTAGTTGTCCAGCCCGACGAACGGCCGGTCGACCGGCACGCCGGGCGCGGCGAAGAAGTAGTCGTGGAAGCTCATCCACACCGCCAGCGCTAGCGGCCAGGCGAACACCATCGCCAGGAACACGGCGTACGGCGCGGCGAACAGCAGACCCAGGGGGTGGCGCCCCAGGATCCGCTGCGTCACCGGCGTGCTCACGAACCCGAGGCCAGATCGTTCGCGGAGGCGGCCGCCTTGCTGATCGCGTCGTCCACGGGGGTCTTGTCGAAGATCACCGAGGAGGAGTACTCGTCCCGGATGTTCTGCCAGATCTCGACGGAGTTCGGCACGTTGGGCACCTCGACGGTCCGCGACGCCTGGTCGGCGAACGTCTTGTACTCGGGGTGCTTCTGGAAGTACGACGCGTAGGTCGTCGCCAGGTCGGTGCGGATCGGCATCTGTCCCGTGGTCTCGAGCAGCTTGCCGTCCTGTTCCTCGCTGGTGGCGAACTTCAGGAGGTCCCACGCGGTCTGCTGGTTCTTGCAGGCGGAGTAGAGGCCGATGTTCTTGGCGTCGGTGAACGAGTACACCTCACCGGGAGCGGCACCGTCCTTGGTCGGGACCGGGGCGACGCCCCAGTCGACCTTGCCCTTGTAGACCGCGATCGCCCAGGGACCGACGACCGCCATTGCCGCCTTCTTGTCGGCGAACGAGTCCCCGTCGTACTTCTCCTTCGGGGAGTAGCCCTTGGCGTACATCTCGTGCCAGAAGTTCCAGACGTCCTTGCCGGCCGGGCTGTCGAACGTCGCCTTGCCGTCCTCGATCGTCTGCTTGCCGCCCGACTCGGCGGCGTAGAGCGGGTAGAAGTCGAACCAGGACTGGAAGAACTCACTCGACGGCGCAGGGGCGATGGCGGATGGAGCGGCTCCACTGTCCACGATCTTCTTGCTGGTCGCGAGGAAGTCGGCGTACGTCGTCAGCGGTGGCTTGCTGGTGTCGAGCCCGGCCTTCTTGAACAGGTCCTTGTTGTAGAAGATCATCACCGGGTTCTGCTTCCAGGGGATCTGGTAGTACTTCCCGTCCGGGGACTTGTACTGTTCGGCGCTGTCGCCCGAGCGCGACTCGACGTACTCGGTGCCCTTGGAGAAGTCGTCGAGCGGCACCAGGCCGCCCTGCTTCTGGAACTGCGGTACCGCGGCCGGGCTCGTGTTGAACACCAGGCACGGGGCGTTGCCGGCGGTGATCGACGCGCCGATGACCTCCTCGGAGGTCTTGCCGGCTGGGATCTCCTGGGCGGTCACCTTCTCGTCCGGGTGCGCCGCGTTCCACTCCTTGACCATCGCCTTCCCCCAGGTGATCTCCTCGGGGTTGTTGGAGAGCCAGACCTTGATCGGGCCCTTCGCGGAGCGCGCATTCTCGGCGTCTCCTCCCCCACCGCAGGCGGCGGTGAGGCCGAGTGCGAGAACGGCGGCGGAGGTGGTGAGGAACTTGCTCTTCATGGTGCTTCTCTCCTTCAACGGGGCGGATGATGACGGTCGTCACGGGGGCCGGTCGAGGAACGCACGACGAGGCGCGAGTCCGGCAGGTCGTGCGGGGTGGGCGGCTGGTGGTCGACCAGCTCGAGCAGCCGGGTCGCGGCGGCGCGTCCCCAGGCAAGGACGTCGGTGGTGACCGTCGTGAGCGACGGCTGCAGGTGGGCGGCGAGCTCGATGTCGTCGAAGCCGGTCACGGAGATCTCCCCGGGCACCGAGATGCCGCGGGAGAGGGCGAGCGAGAGTCCCGCCGTGGCCATCAGGTCGTTGGCGAACACGACCGCGGTAGGTCGGTCCGCGAGCTGGAGCAGCTCGGCCATCGAACGGGCACCGGACTCCGCCGAGAAGTCCGCCTCGATGCGCGGACCCTCGGGCAGCCCGGCGGCCGCGAGGCCGGCGCTCCAGGCCCGACGTCGCGAGCGGCCGTGAACCAGGTTCTGGGGCCCGGCCACGTGTGCGATGTGGGTGTGGCCCAGCTCGACCAGGTGGCGGACCACGGAGCGGATGCCCTCTGCGTCGTCGTGCCACACGGCCGACTGGGTGGCGAAGCTGCGATAGGAGAGCTCCGGGCCGATCAGCACGCACGGCAGGCCGAGCTCCTCGAGCAGCGCCGGGCGCTCGTCGTCCACCCGGAGGTCCGTCAGGATGACGCCGTCGACGCGGGCCTCCTGGGCGAGCCGGCGGTAGGTGGGCAGGTCGTCGTGCTCGGCCACCTGGAGCAGCAGCGCATGTCCGCGGGCGGAGAGCGCGGTCTCCAGGCCCGCGATGAAGGCCGGGAAGAAGGCGTCGACGCTGAGGACCTCCGGTGGCCGGGCGAGGACCAGCCCGACCGCGTGGGAGCGGGAGCTGGACAGCGCCCGAGCCCGGGCGCTGGGGGTCCAGCCCAGGTCCTCCGCCGTGGCGAGGATCCGTCGGCGGGTCTCCTCGGAGATGCCGGGGCGACCGTTGAGAGCGAAGGACACGGCTCCCTTGGAGACACCGGCGGCCGTCGCCACGTCGATGATCGTCGGTCGGCCCATGCCGTCCACTAAACCGGTTTAGTAGCAGTGTGTCAACCATCACAGCGAGGAGCGGGCCTTGTGAGGAGCGCTCAGCGGGAAGTCAGGAAGACACCGAGGAGTACGCGACCACGCCCCGGCGGAGCTGCGCGACGGTCTTGCGCGCGGTGTCTCGGAGCGCGGTGTGGCCCGCCGCGTCGGCCACCTGGCCGGCCAGGTCGACCAGCTGCTTGACCCACCGCACGAAGTCGCCCGCGGCGAGGTCCGTGGCATCGAGGACCTCGTCGAGGTCGTCGCCCTCGGCCCAGCGGTACGCCGCCCATGCGAACGCGAGGTCGGGCTCGCGGCTGAACTCGATCTTGTGCTCGCGCTGGAGCTCCTCGAGGTCGCCCCAGAGCCGCACCGTCTCGGCAAGCGCCTCCTTGACCAATCCGCCGGGAAGCCGGGGCGGGCCGGCGTCGTCGGCGCGGCGTGACTCGTACACGAGCGCCGACAGGGCCGCGGCCAGGCCGGACGGCGACAGCTCCGACCAGAGACCGTGCTCGATCGCCTCGGACGCGACCAGGTCGAGCTCGGCATAGATCCGCATCAGGCGCTGGCCCTTGGCGTTCACCGTTGTGGTGCCGTCGACCTCGGTCAGGTAGTCGAGCTCGGTGAGCACCTCGCAGATCCGGTCGAAGCGGCGGGCGATCGTGTTGGTGCGCTGCTCGATCCGGCGTCGCAGCGTCTGGGAGTCGCGGTGCAGCTTGTACCAGCGCTCGGCCCACCGGGCGTGGTCCTCGCGGTCGGGACAGCCGTGACAGGGGTGCGCGCGGAGCCGCCTGCGCAGCTGCTCGACCTCCCGGTCGGTTCCCGCGTCGCCGTCGGGGGCCGCCCGGCGCCGACGTGGCGGCAGGCCCTGGGTGCGCTGGCGCAGGGTCGATGCGAGGTCGCGCCTTGCCTGCGGGTCACGCCCGTTGAAGTTCCGGGGGACCTTCAATCGGCTCAGCGAGGAGACCGGGGTCGGGAAGTCCACCATGCTCAGGCGACGCGCGTGCCGGTCGATCGTGAGCACGTAGGGCCGCGGACCCTCGCGGTCGGAGCGCACGCCGGGGTCGATCACGAGCGCGATACCCGAGTACTTTCCGGCCGGTACGTCGATCACGTCGCCGGGGCGCAGGCTCTCCACCGACTCCTCGGCCTCGCGGCGCCGGTCGTACCGGCGCGCCTTGGCCCGGTGCGCCTCGAGGTCGCCCAGCGAGCGCCGGAGCCCGGCGTACTCCATGAAGTCGCCGCGCTCGCATGCCGCAGCCGCGGCATAGCCGTCGAGCGCCTCGTCGCTCTTGCGGAGCTGCCGCGCGAGCCCCACCACCGCCTTGTCCGCCTGGAACTGGGCGAAGGACTGCTCGAGCAGCTCGCGCGCGCGCTCGCGGCCGAACTGACGGACCAGGTTCACGGCCATGTTGTACGACGGGCGGAACGACGACCGGAGCGGATAGGTGCGGGTGGACGCGAGGCCGGCCACCGACTTCGGCTCGAGACCCGGCTGCCACAGCACCACGCCGTGCCCCTCGACGTCGATGCCGCGTCGGCCGGCGCGGCCGGTGAGCTGGGTGTACTCCCCCGGAGTGATGTCGGCGTGCGTCTCGCCGTTCCACTTCGACAGCTTCTCGATCACCACCGAACGGGCCGGCATGTTGATCCCGAGCGCCAGGGTCTCGGTGGCGAAGACGACGCGGCACAGCCCGCGCAGGAACAGCTGCTCGACGCACTCCTTGAACGTCGGCAGCATCCCCGCGTGGTGGGCGGCGACGCCGCGGGTCAGCGCGTCGAGGAACTCCTGGTAGCCGAGCACCTGGAGGTCCTCCTCCGGGATGTCGGCGCAGCTCTCCTCCACGAACTGGTAGATCGCGTCGCGCTCCTCGGGGCTGGTCAGCCTCAGGTTGGCGTTGAGGCACTGCTGGACCGCCGCGTCGCAGCCGACCCGGCTGAAGATGAAGACGATCGCGGGCAGTAGCGCGGCGCGGTCGAGCCGCTCGACCACCTCGGCCCGGCTCGGGACCCAGACCCGCCTGCCGTTGCCGACCGGGCGACCGCCGCGATCGCGCCGGCCCCGGCCCTTCGGCGTACGACGGTCGCGCATACGGTTGCTCGCCCAGTCGTCGCGGGCGACCCGCATCAGCTCCGGGTTGACCTTCTCCTCCTCCGGCGACCCCTGGTGGCGGTCGTCGAACAGGTCGAACAGCTTGCGTCCCACCATCACGTGCTGGAACAGCGGTACCGGCCGCCGCTCCTCCACGATGGTCGCGGTCTCGCCGCGAACGGTCGCGAGCCACTCGCCGAACTCCTCGGCGTTGGAGACGGTCGCGGACAGGGAGACCAGCGCCACCGACTCGGGCAGGTGGATGATCACCTCCTCCCACACCGCGCCGCGGTCGCGGTCGGCGAGGTAGTGCACCTCGTCCATCACGACGTAGCCGAGACCGTGCAACGTGCGGGAGCCGGCGTACAGCATGTTGCGGAGCACCTCGGTGGTCATCACCACCACCGGCGCCTCGCCGTTGATGGTGTTGTCACCGGTGAGCAGCCCGACCTTGTCCGCGCCGTACCGGGCGACCAGGTCGTTGAACTTCTGGTTCGACAGCGCCTTGATCGGGGTCGTGTAGAAGCACTTGCGCCCCTGCTCGAGCGCCAGGTGCACCGCGAACTCCCCCACCAGCGTCTTGCCGGAGCCGGTCGGCGCCGCGACGAGCACGCCCTTGCCGTCCTCGAGCTCGCGGCAGGCCCGCACCTGGAAGTCGTCGAGCGTGAAGTCGTAGAGGGACGCGAAGCCCGCGAGCAACGGATGCCGTCGGTTGCGGCGCATCCGGGCGTAGGCGTCGGCGGGGCTGTCTCCCTGCGCGGGGCTGGTCACGGCGCTCCTGTCGTCTGATGTCAGGGGACGAGGACGCGCAGCGCGCCCGGGGCGACCTCGATGGTCAGGGGCAGCGCACCGATCCGCTCCCCGTCAGCGTAGGCGACGATCCCCGGGGCAGCGACGGTCACCCGCCGCACCCGGTGGTGCCGGTACTGCGGGTGGTGGACGTGTGTGCCCCTGAACAGCTTGGGGTAGGTGCGCAGCAGGTCCAGCTTGCTCAGCGGCTTGATCGCCACGACGTCGAGCATCCCGTCGTCGAGCACCGCGCCCTCGGTGATCCGCAGTCCGCCACCGAACGATGGCCCGTTGCCGACCGCGACCAGGGTCGCCTCCAGCCGCTCCTCCACCCCGTCGAGCTCGAGGACGTAGGGGATGGGGGCGAGTACACGGAGCTCGGCGAGCGTGGCCAGGTTGTAGCGCATCTGGCCCTTCGGCCACGTCATCGCGTTGGCGCGCTCGTTGACGATCGCGTCGAAACCGGCCGCCAGCACCGTCACGAAGTAGACCGACCCGACCCGGGCCAGGTCGATCGTCCGCTCCTTGCCGCGGGCGACGACGTCCGCGGCAAGGGCCGGGTCGCTCCGGGGCAGGTCGAGGTAGCGGGCCACGTCGTTGCCGGTGCCCGCCGGGATGATCCCCAGAGGGGTCTCGGTGCCCGTCACGGCCTGCGCGCCGAGGTGCACCATGCCGTCGCCGCCGCACACGACCAGCGCCTCGATCCCGTCGGCGACACATTGCCGCGCCAGGTCCAGTGCCTCCTCGGGCGAGCGGCCGGCCAGGCTGCGCACGTCGTACCCGGCCTCCAGCAGCCGAGGCAGCGCCATCGCGGCGGTGCGGTTCCCCCTGCCCTTCCCGGCGGTCGGGTTGGTGAGCAGGGCCAGCTCACGACCAGCGGTCATGCCGCGAAATCTAGTCGGTGGCAACCGCTCAGGGACGCAACGCGGCGACGTAGCGCGCGGGTGTCACGCCCACGGCCCGCGCGAACCTGGCGAGCACCTCCACGACGCGGTCGGCCGTGAACCGGGTGCCCGGTACGGCGAGCGTGAGCCGGTCGCCGACGCGCAGCAGCAGCACCTGCCCGTGCGTCCAGGACCGGTGGCTGCGGATCCGCCACTCCTCGGTCAGCACCGGCTCCGGGTAGGCCTGGTCGACGCCGAGCAGGTCGCACGGCAGCGTCGAGCCGGCACCGGAGAGATCGCCGGCGACGAGATGTCCGGCGTGGACCGACCCTGTCGAGGTCCAGGTCACCTCGACGGTTCCCAGCCAGTCGGGGAGGTCGAACGGGTCGACCTCCGCGACAGGCGTCAGAGCGGCGATGCCTCGTCCAGGGGTATGCCCTGCGCCTCAGCGCGGCGGGCCCGGGTGCGGTCGATCGCCCGCGTGATCACCTCGGAGATCCCGAAGAGGACGAGCATCGGGACCGCAAGGAAGAGCATCGAGAACGGGTCGGTGGACGGGGTCGCTATCGCGGCGAACACGAATGTGCCCAGCACGATCCACGGGCGGTAGCGCCCCAGCACACGTCCCGGGAGCACGCCGACGAGGTTGAGCATCACGACGAACAGCGGGATCTCGAACGCGACCCCGAAGACCAGCAGCATCTGGGTCAGGAAGCCGACGTACCGGCCCACGTCGACGAGGTTCTCCACGCCCGTCTGGGTGAACCCGATCAGCACCGCCAGGCCCTTGGGGAGGATATAGAAGCCGAGCGCCATGCCGGCCAGGAACAGCGGGCTGGCGACGCAGATGAACACCCAGCTCCACTTGCGCTCGCGTGGGTTCAGGCCGGGCAGGATGAACGCCCAGATCTGCCACAGCCAGTACGGCGAGGTCGCGCCGATCGCCACGAACGTGCACAGCTTCAGCTGGATCATCAGCGGACCGCCGATGTCGCTGCTGATCAGCTTGCTCTCGACGTTGGGGTTCAGCTGCGTCTTCGCGTCAGTGTACGGCGAGGTGACGAAGTCGAAGATCTGGTCGTAGAAGAGGAGCGCGACGATGATCGCGAGGACCAGCACCGTGATTGCGCGCAGCAGTCGGGCCCGCAGCTCCCGGAAGTGGTCGGCAAGTGCCATCCGGCCGTCGTCGCCGACGGGGTTCTGCGGCTTCCCCCGGTAGAGGCCGAAGAGTCGGGAGAACAACCGCGGCCTCAGCCGGGTGTGTCGGTGCGGCGCTCCGGCTCGCCCTGATCGTTGGGGTTCACCGTCGGATTCTGCGGCGGGGCCTGGTACGGCTTCGCCTCGTTGCGCGCGTCGATGTCGCGCTGCTCCGGGGTCTTCTTGTCGTCGTCCTCACCGAGCGCCTTCGTCTCCGCCTTGAAGATGCGGAGGGCCTGGCCACTGCCGCGGGCGAGCTCGGGGAGCTTCTTCGCGCCGAAGAGCAGCACCAGCACGACGGCGATGATGATCAGCTCTTGCGGGCCGAGGCCTGCGATCAACGGAATGCTCATGACTCCCTCTTCGGTGGTGGAACAACATGGCTACTGTACGCCGGGCTGCCACCCCTCCGGGCGGTAATGCTCTAACGGAAGGCGTCGTACGCCGCCAGCACCCGGCCCGCCTCGTCACGGAGCCGGTCGCGTAGATCGTCCGGCCCGACAAGTCGGGCATAGGGTGACAGCCGCATCATCAGCCGCACCAGCCACTGCGGATCGCCCACGCGGAGGACCACCTCGAGCCCGCCGTCGTCGAGCTCGGTCTGCGACTCCACCGGGTAGTACTCCGCCACCCAGCGCGCGACGCGATGCAGCCGAACGGTCGCGGACAGGTCGTCCGGTCCCGCCTCGAAGAGGCCCGAG
>Ga0207648_10003789_pt1 | contig 15798 bp, 15 predicted proteins | sample KBSMisM32_FD_184310 | JGI IMG/M metagenome (GOLD analysis project Ga0207648, IMG submission 184310) | Miscanthus rhizosphere microbial communities from Kellogg Biological Station, Michigan, USA - KBS Miscanthus M3-2 (SPAdes) (version 2) | ecosystem: Host-associated > Plants > Roots >...
CGTCGCAAGGTGAAGCAGCAGCGGCGCGTTATCTCGACATGACTCGTGTTTTTTGCAACGACGCCGTCGAACGCATCGAAGCGCGCGCGAAGAATACGTTGGCGGGAATGTCGGAAGGCGATGAGTTGCGCACATTGTTGGCTGCGTTAAGACGATTTACGAAGTTGACGCCGATGAATACGATTGCGGCACGACAACGAATCGCGGATGAGATGATCGCGGCGAATCGCTACAGCTACTAAAACAAGAAATCGGTCTTAGGTCTTTGGCCTTTGGTCTTTGTAACCGCGCAGGAGCTCGTTTAAATCAGACTTTCGACAACCCAAGGCCAAAGACAAAAAACAAAGACCAACTCAATGCGCCTCATTCCCATAAGCGTACCAACTCCTTTCTACATTGGCCCGGTCAACGTTTACTTGATCGCGGAAGATCCCATCACCCTAATCGACACTGGTCCGAAGACGAAAGAAGCTGTCGAAGCTTTGCGTGATGGATTACGCGCTGCTGGTTTTCGAGTCTCCGATATTCGGCGCATTGTTCTAACGCATGCGCACGAAGATCACTGCGGATTAGCACGTTCGTTGCGCGATGAAGCAAAGAATGCAGAAGTGCTGGTTCACGACTGGGAGACCGGGCATCGTCACAGCCGTCTCGAGCATGACGAACATCGGACGTTGTTGGTCAGGGCAGGCGTACCGGACGACGAGATAGTGCAGTTGAAAAGAATGTATGAAGGCATGCGGCGCTATGCAGATTCGTTTGCCGATCACGAGTACAGTCCACTATGGGATAACGCTGAACTCGAATTTGAATCAGGTACCCTTCGGATCGTGCACACACCGGGACACACGCCAGGTTCATGCTCATTCATACGTGAGGCTGACCGGACAGTGATTGCGGGAGACTGCATACTCAAACGCATCACGCCGAATCCAGTGCTGTCGCCGGATCCAATCGATCCTACTAAACGTTTTCCTTCACTCGCGGAATATCTCGTGAGCCTGGCTCGGCTTCGCACGTTTGCTCCCACTCTCGTTTATGGTGGGCATGGAGATCCGGTTCACGACTACGACGAACTCTTTAATCGTTATATTCGAGCTATCCAGGAACGCCAGTCACAGGTAATCAAACTCGTTCCGAAAGACGGCGCCACAGCCTGGAATGTCGCGCAGGCAATGTTTCCTGGCACAGATGACGTTCATCGTTTCCTCGCGGTGTCGGAAGCCGTAGCTCACCTCGACCTCGCCCACACCGAAGGCAAGCTTGCGTATGAATTGAGCGGCGCGACGGAAGTGTACAAGCCACTCTGAGCGTCAGAATTTCAAATGAAGCCTCCGAGATTCTGGCGATAGTTTGAGCCGCAGATAAACGCAGAAAAGCGCAGATCAAGATAAAGAGAAAGGAGTCCGCCCTTCGTTCTCTTTCTTGATCTGCGCTTTTCTGCTTTTATCTGTGGCTGATATTCCTCCCAAACATTTTGGAACCACTAGAACCCGGCGCGCGTGTAATAGCAAAATTCTTCCGGAGGAATTCCATCATGAAAGCTAAGCACGCACTTAGTCTCCTCGTAGCTATCGTTCTTACTACAGGCATAGCCCTGGCTCAGCAAACTCCAAAGCCCCCACCCCCGGCACCTGACGATAATGATGTTGTAGAAAACACATTAGAGCTCCTGGCAGGTGGTGGTTTCCTGGGCGTCTATGCTGAAGACATCAGCAAAGAAAACATGGCCCGCTACAACCTCAACCAGGTACGAGGCGTTGCCGTTACGCGTATCGTCAAAGATAGTCCGGCGGAGAAGGCTGGTCTCCGACAGGGTGATGTGATTCTTCGCATTGACGGTGAGAACGTGACGAGCGTTCGCAAACTCAATCGCGTTGTTGGTGAAATCGCTCCCGATCAAACGGTGCGTCTTTCAGTCAGCAGAAACGGTTCTGAGCAGGAACTGACTGCAACCATGGGACGCCGCAGCAATAACACGTTCACTCGGCTTATGAAAAACAACCCGGGGGGTTGGGAATGGGAAGGCCCAAATCTAAATAATGATGATTTTGTTTTTTCGTTTGGGGGAAGTCGACGCATTGGAATTAGCACGACTGAACTTACCAAGCAGCTCGCAGATTATTTTGGCATCGCCGGTGGCCAGGGCGTTTTAGTGACCTCCGTGTCTGATGACGGTCCAGCAGCCAAAGCTGGTGTGAAGGCGGGCGATGTTATTACAGCTGTAGATGGTGAGACAGTAGATAGTACTGGCGACATCTCACGGATAGTGAATAACAAGAAAGACGGCGATGTAACATTGACGATCGTTCGCAACAAGTCGCAGCAGACAATTCGAGTGACTCCAACTGAAGGTCACGGATTTCCGGCACGGACCATCGGTCGTCCGCAAGTAGGTCGCCGAATCGTTATTCCCAGGATCGAAATGGGGGAGCTCCCCGAAGTGAACATCTCGATGCCTCGCATCGTGCTACCAACAATTCCCGCGGTCGACATTCAAATGCCGCGTATCAAAATCCCGAACGTTAGGGTGGTGAGAAGAACAAACGGCCCGATCTGAGACGGTAGGCAGTAGGCAGGGGCAGTAGGCAGGAAGCAGGTGTCCGTGCCCTAATCCTGCCTACTGCTCCTGCTTTCTGCTTACTGTTTTCCCTCGACTTGCGTCAAACCCGTCGGTTGTGTGATGATCCAAAGCGATGAAAGCCATAATATTCAGACCTGATCTTTTGAGGAGTGCATAAAGAGTGAAAGCGGAATTGCAGAAGTTAGTCGCTTTGCAGAATCTGGACACCACCATACGAAAACTAGAAAAAGACCTGGAATCCATTCCCCAAAGGCGCGCTGAGATCGAAGGAGAGTTCGATCAGCGCGCCTTTGAAATTAGGGCCCTCGAGAATCGCCGCGATGAAGCAAAGCATGTTCGCGCGCGTCTTGAAAACGAGGTGGTTGAACAGAAAGGGCGTGCTGAGCGCGCCGAACGAAACCTGATGTCGTCCAAGAAACAGGACGAATATACAGCTGCCATTCGGGAAGCCGACGCAGCCAGAAAACAAATCTCCACGCTGGAAACCCAAATACTTGAGACACTCGAAAGCCTTGAACAGGCTGAGGCTGCCTTGAACGAACGAGCTGAAGAGATTGCGAGTTTGAACTCCGATCGGGAAGCGCGGCTCAAGCTGTTTGACGAAGAAACGAGTGCTCAGTCAGCCAAATTGAAAACAGCTCGAAGCGAGCGCGATCAAGTGTTTGGAGCGTTGCCCAAGGCGCTTGGTGTGCAGTATGGCCGCATTAGCACGAAGATTCGCGACGGAGTCGCAGTGGCCGAAGCTCGCAATCGATCGTGCACGGCCTGCTTTATGTCGCTGAGGCCGCAGGTAATGTCTGAGATTCGACGTGGAGAAGAAGTTATCACCTGCGACAATTGTGGAAGAATCCTTTTTTACATTCCTTCTGATTCGTTGCAGGCCGATAAGGCAACCGCCCAATCGAACGTAGTTGTACATTAATGGGGCTCGGCGAGCTTTCTTTTAGGGGCGGCACTCTGTGGCCGCCCCTTTCGCATTTCAGGCGTGATAGATTAATGAAGAGGGGCGGCCACGGAGTGCCGCCCCTACAAATTTCATATGCGCGTACTTGTCACAGGTGGAGCCGGCTACATCGGAAGTGTCGTTACTGAAGGATTAGTCAACGACGGTCATCACGTTGTTGTGTACGACAATCTCAGCAAGGGTCACAGGAAGTCGGTTCATGCTGATGCTGAGTTCGTTGAAGCTGATCTCCACGACGCATCCACACTGCGAAACACTTTTCGCAAACATCAAATCGACTCAGTGATCCACATGGCCGCGTCGTCTCTTGTTGGCGAGTCTTGCTCCAACCCGGCCAAGTACTACGACAACAACGTAGTTGCCGGATTGAAACTACTTGATGCAATGATCGAGTCGAATGTGAAACGGATTGTGTTTTCGTCGACGGCCGCTACGTATGGCAATCCGGAGACGCAGCCAATCGACGAAAGCGCGCCGAATCAGCCAACGAATCCGTATGGCGAAACCAAACTGGCTTTTGAGCGAGCCATGCGTTGGTACGATGAAGCTTTCGCACTGCGTTACGCCGCCCTGCGTTACTTCAATGCGGCCGGCGCGACTGAAAAATGCGGTGAGGACCATGACCCGGAGACCCACCTAATTCCCATCGCGCTTCAAGTCGCTGCAGGTGAGAGGCAACACGTCGACATCTTTGGCGATGACTATCCGACTCCGGACGGCACCTGCATTCGCGATTACATTCATGTCGTCGACCTGGCCCAGGCACACATCCTTGCTATAGGTTCCCTCGATAATGGTAGTCGCATTTACAACCTGGGGTGTGGTGGCGATGGATACAGTGTCAAGCAAGTGATAGATACTGTCCGCGAAGTTACCGGCCGAGAAATCCTCACAAAGATTGCGCCAAGACGTGCAGGTGATCCACCCACGTTGATCGCCAGCTCCGACCGGATCAAGCGGGAACTTAACTGGCAGCCGAAGTACCAGGATTTGGGTGTGATAGTTGAATCAGCGTGGCGCTGGAAGCAAGCGAATCCGAACGGTTACGGAGACTAGCCACAGATTTGACGGATGAACACTAATGATTTGTTCTGGTCCGTGTCGATCTGTGGAACAAACAAACAAGTTCTTCCTTTTCTGACCAAATTCTTACACCGAAGGTGTTGGCCAATCCCAGCCCAGGGTTAGCTTTGAAACCCTGGGACAACGAGCGCCGGCGCTTCACATAACCCTGAAGGGGTTCGCCAAGTCAGGTTGAATCTCCACCTAACCGAACCCTTTCAGGGTTGCAGTACCATTGCTTACTTGATCCCCAGGGTTGCCAAAGCTCAACCCTGGGCTGGAACTTGCCAACACCTTCGGTGTAATTGGATCGTGTGCCCCCTTGTTAATCTTTCTCATTTTGCCGGCTAAGCCGCGATATGCAATCGGTGGCCACCGACCTTCGACTATCGCCGGTGCGCTACGATATCAAACTCAAATCTTACTTTATCTCTAACGCTCACAGTTCCATGAGCCGCTGATGTAGCTTTCACCTTGTAATCGCCTCGATCAATACTGAACTCTCCGACCGCCTGCAGATCATTGTTGCTCAATGAAAGCTTTACCGGAATCGTTTCCTGTTTCGTAACCCCGAGCAGAGTCAGGTTGCCAACAATCTTCACGTCATACTGTCCAGCTGCCGCCGGCTGCGCGGTGACACTGGTGCTCTGAAAAACAATTTCAGGATGCTTGTCGGGAAGCAGAACGATATCGTGAACTTCCTTGTTGATGATTTTCTTCTGCTCTTCGGTGAAGTCCGTTCCGGTTTCTTCCAGTGAGTTCGATTTAACCACCAGGTGAAGTGAAGCCGGGGTCACCGTGCCTGGTGTCAACTCGACTTCCCCCGAGAAATCGCGAGCCGCAAGGTAGTGATCATGGCCCTTAAACCAAAAGAGTCCGCCGGCAAATGCGTGGGCAATAAACTTGCCCTTTTGATTGTCGATAACATAAGTTGCGCTTGCGGGAGTTGCTGATCTGGTTGTAGAGCTGGTGCTGGCGAGTGCTGCAGTAGTCAGGAAGAAAATGATTCCAGTGATTGTTAAGCGCAGTCTTCGCCGAGCGTGACCTTCGTGCGTTTGCATTAGCTGATCCTCCGGAGAACAAAGTGGGATGCAATGGGGATATAAAGGGTTGGGTTGATCGAACTGTAATTAGAGTCTGTGGCAGCAGCGTTATAAAGTTGTCCGATTAGTTTTACGACGGACCAATAAGCTTGCGCGTTTGATTGGTTGCAAAAGATACTGTGAGACAGATGCAGAAAAGCGAAAACCTGAGCGAGAAGGCTCGAGTTAAAGTAACCCGACCAAAAGGTGGAACAGTCGTAACCGTTTCGGAGTTTTTGTCACTATCGCGACCGAAGGGTGACCTCATCTTGCGGATTGGTCGTGAAGAAGTCAGTGTCACGAGTCTCGATAGAATCTATTGGCCCGATGAAAAGCTGACGAAGTTTGACTTGCTTTCGTTCTATCTGAAAGTGGCTGACTTCATCATGCCTTTCCTAAAGGATAGGCCGGCGATCCTCCAGCGATACCCGCGCGGAATTAACGCGCCGATGTTCTTTCAACAGGATCTTGAGAGTGCTCCCGCTTTCATCAAAACTGCGAGGCTAATCAACCAGGAAGGACGTGAGCTCGACTACGCTGTTTACTCAACTACCGCCTCGCTACTCCATTTCGTCAACCTCGGTACGATTGAACAACACCAGTGGCATTCGACTGTGAAGCATCTCGATAAACCGGATTGGATTGCCATCGATCTGGATCCCAAAAAAGCTCCCTGGGAAAATGTTCTTCAGGTCGCTTTGGTCGTTAAAGAAGTCACCGACGAGATCGGACTCCAGGCATTTCCCAAGACTTCAGGCTCTTCTGGTATTCACATCTACGTGCCTTTGAAACCGACGAATGGATACGAGCAGGTGGCGGAGTTTGCGAAACTGCTGTCGGGAGAGGTAGCGCGGCGCGCACCGAAGATTGCGACTGTCGAGCGCACGATCGCTAAGCGGAAGCCAACGCAGGTTTATGTTGACTGGATGCAGAATGCGCGGGGCAAGAGCCTGGCATCGGTGTTTACCGCGCGAGCAAGAGCCAAAGCCACAGTCTCGATGCCACTTACCTGGAAACAAGTCGAGCGCGGAGTCAAGATAACCGACTTCACGATTACCAACGTTCCCGATCTGCTAAACAAGAAAGGTGACCCATGGGCCACCTTCTTCGACGAACGACAAAAACTAAAATTCGATTGATATCCACCGCGGACAAACGCAGAGGAATGGCTTTGTCTGCTCAGCTACGTCCCACGAAAGCGCTTGAACAACAGGAGAAACTGCGCACGATTGATGCTCAGGTAGCGGATCATTTGGCGAGCGTGATCATCAAACGGCGGACTTAGGCAACCTGAGAATGGCTTGACGATTCTCACTGATGTTGCCTATTCTGGGGCGACAGTTGGCACACGTTATGAACTTAAGTCTTCATCGCTATTACTACTATTACGGCCCGCTCTCCACTGGGAGGGACGGTCAGGCGATGAGCTGTCGGCGTGCGCTTATGAGATAGCACTTCTAGACAGGTTTCAAAACCGGCCATCAATCCTTCCAGGGGATTGGTGGCCGGTTTTTTTGTGTCCGATAAACTTCAGTTCGTCGCTGTCGTCAGGATCGGACGGTTGAAATCGCAGGTGAAACTAACGAAAGGGATCGACAAGCTGAAGAGGTTCTGAAGCTTATCGAACATCAAGACCATGACACCAACCGATACCAAAACTCTATTGCTCGATCACGTTGACCAGCGAATGGTGACCACAACCGACGCAGTTGAGGATCGCAACGCTCTAGTCCAGCTTGACCCGGACCATCCGGGATTCAGAGATGCCGAATATCGCGCTCGTCGTAACCAGATCGCGGAGATTGCGCTTAGTTACGTCCCGGGCAACGCCATACCGCCTGCGCCATACACTGATGAAGAGCACGGTGTTTGGCAGACAATCTGGCAAGCGTTGGAACCGGCTCAGCAGCGACACGCATGCGCAGAATATCTCGAGTGCGTACGGCGGCTGTCGTTCGATACCAGGCGAATCCCGCAGCTGGGTGAGATCAGCAAAAAAGTGGAAGCGATCAGTGGCTTTCGCTTGGAACCTGTTGCGGGTTTGGTGGAGCCACGAGTGTTTCTGGAGTCACTGGCCAATGGAGTGTTCCTCTGCACTCAATACATTCGTCATCACTCAACGCCACTCTACACGCCCGAACCAGACGTAGCTCATGAGATCATCGGGCACGCTGTGACACTGGCGAGTACCCGGTTTGCGGAAATCAATCGCTTGTTTGGCGAGGCGGTGAAACGAACCAACAATCCAGCCGACTTAGACCGCCTAGCCCGTGTCTACTGGTTCACGATCGAGTTTGGAGTCTTACGTGAAAACGGTGAGGTGAAGGCTTACGGCACTGGTTTGCTCTCGTCAGCAGGAGAATTGGAAGAGATGCACAAGGCGGAATTGCGGCCGCTCGATCTGGAGACAGCAGCGAGTCATAATTACGATCCAACTCACTACCAGGCCATCCTGTTTTGTGCAGGGTCCTTCGAAGAAATGTACGGGGATTTGCGTGAATTCCTGCGGCGTTGGTGACGCAATCTAGGATCTGTTTTTGTCGTTTTCGGATCAGCTTGTTGTTTTTGGATCAATGGCTGAGATATCGGACTCTGAGCCATAAGTTTTGTTAGCAAATCCTCGCCGTTTAAGGGGGAGTTAACGGCCCCTTTTTTGCTACCGCCCTTTTAGCTCCCCCAAAACAACGTAACGACTGTCGGCATATCCTGAGGCTCGAACGTGGCAATGCTCGCCTCATCAAGTACACAAACTTGGAAGCGCGTATTCGTAATCCTGGTTGGGGTCGCAGTGTGTTTGACCGCCGGTAATGTTTAGGAGGTTAGTCTTATGGTTAGCAAAAAGATCGGACTCTTCTTCCCGTTGATGGCCGTGGCGGTCGGTCTGCTTTTAAGCGCTACAGCGCTGGGGCAATCAACGGCGACGGTGCAAGGTACCGTCACTGATTCGAAAGGTTCTGTAGTGCCGAGCGCCACCGTGGTGGTGAAAAACAAAGCGACGTCGGCGGAACGCACCGCACAAACGGACGCTGACGGGAATTATCAGGTAGCGGCATTACCAGTTGGAATCTACACAATTGAGGTGCGCGCCAACGGGTTCAAGACGCAGTTGGCCGACCAGGTATCGATTCAGGTTGCGCAAACCATAGTTCAGAATTTTCAGATGGACGTGGGGGCGATCTCCGAACAGGTTTTAGTAACTTCGGATGTGCCAGTTATTGAAACAGCAACCACTTCCGTTGGCACCGTAATCAATCAAAGAACTGTTCAGGAAATTCCGCTTAACGGGCGTCACTTTGTTGACCTCGGTCTGTTGATCCCAGGTTCTGTTACTCCGCCTCAGAATGGCTTCTTAACCGCGCCTCTTCGCGGACAAGGATCGTTTGGCTTGAACACAGCGGGCGGTCGTGAGGATACGGTTAATTTCATGATTAATGGAATCAACCTTAACGACATGGTTCAGAACCAGATTACGTTTCAGCCATCCATCAATACAGTTCAGGAGTTTAAGGCCGACAACTCCACTTTTAGTGCCGAATATGGTCGGAACTCAGGTGCAATCGTGAACATCGCCACGCGTTCAGGGGCGAACGATTATCACGGCGAGTTCTTTGAGTTTTTCCGGAACGATGCCCTGGACGCGAGGAACTTCTTTGAGCGGACAACTCAACCGGCCCCCTTCAAACGAAATCAGTTTGGTTTCAATGTTGGTGGACCTGTAAACCTTCCCCACTTCGGCCAAGGCGGACCAATCTTCGGCTACGAGGGAAAGAACAAGACGTTCTTCTTTTTCAGTTATGAGGGAACACGTCAACGACAAGGGCTGACGATCTCCGGAGTGACAGTTCCCACCGAGGCTCAACGTGCAGCGGTGACGGATCCTGTGATCAAAAACCTCTTGCCGCTTATTCCACACGCGAATGTTGGTGCCAGCGGCTTTGCCGGTTCAGCAACTGCGCCGGTAAATATCGATCAGTGGACAACTGATATTAGTCATACGCTCGGCGCTAACGATCGCCTACACGGTTACTATGCGATCCAACGTGACCAACGTGGTGAACCTACTCTCCAGGGCAATACCGTTCCGGGTTTTGGCGACACGCGCACTTCGCGGCGTCAAATCTTTACGTTTAATGAAACACACACTTTCGGATCGAATGTCGTCAACGAAGCACGATTTGGGTTCAATCGAATCCACATCCTGTTCGATCCCAACGCTCATCTGAATCCGCTCGACTTCGGGATCAAAAACGGTGTCACAACTGATCTTGGTTTGCCCCAGATGGCTGTGACTGGTACCGCCCTGAACTTTGGCGGTCCCTCCGGTTTTCCCCAGGGGCGTTCGGACACGACCTACGTTGTTTCTGACACGCTGAACTACCTGCGCGGTAATCACTCGCTCAAGTTTGGCGGTGAACTTCGCCGGTTCTACAACAACAACACGGCCAAAGATACCGGCACGTTTGCATTCGCAAACATGGCGGCGTTCCTCGCTGGAACAGCGAACACTTTCAACGTGACTTTGGGAGACGTGTCCACCGCAATTGCTCAAGGCGCTCTCGGAGTGTTTGTGCAAGACAACTACAAGTTGCGATCGAATCTAACTTTGGAACTTGGATTTCGTTGGGACTACTTGATGTCGCCGACGGAAAGATTCAATCGCTTTGTCGACTATGTTCCCGAGATCAATTCGCTCGTTCAAGTGAACAACGGGATTGCTCCGGTCTACCATACAAACTGGAAGAACTTTCATCCACGAGTAGGTTTCTCGTGGGATCCTTTCAAGGATGGGAAGACTTCGATACGTGCTGCATACGCCATCCTGGCTGACCAGCCTGTAACGAATCTGGTTAGTCCGAACGGGAGTAATCCGCCATTTGCGACGGCAGTTGCCTTGCCGGCGAACACTACGACGCAGCTCTCAAACGCGACGTCTGTCGCAGTGCCGGGGGCAACCGTGTCACCGACGTCCTCAGATCCAGAATTCGACAACGCGTACATTCAATCGTGGAACTTGAACGTGCAGCGAGAAGTAGGTCATGGGTTCGGAGTAACGGTTGGTTACTTTGCTACGAAGGGTACGCACTTAAGGCTTACCAGAAACTTGAACCAAACGTTTTTAAACGCCGCACTGAATCCAGTGCGACCGTTTCCTACGTTGTCATCGAGCAGCCCGATCCTTCCAAATGTACCCATGCTGAACATTACGTTTCGCGAAGGCACTGGAGTTTCGAGCTACAACGCGCTTTGGGTAACCGCAAATAAGCGACTTGCTCGTGGTTTGCAGTTCAACACTTCGTATACGTTCTCGAAGTCGATCGATTACAACTCCCAGAGTTCACAGGGAGTCACTCTACAGGACAGTTACAACCTGCGTGGCGACCGTGGTCTTTCGGACTTTGATGCTCGTCATCGGTTCGTAGTAAGCGGTTTGTATGAGCTTCCTTTCAGCGGGAATCAGTTGAAGGAAGGTTGGCAGGTTTCACTCATTACCCAATCACAGAGTGGGAATCCCGTGACGTTATTAGCGGGCAATGCAGGAGCCATCGGCACCACCATTCCGGCGGCGAACGCAAACTCTTTGACAGGACTTGCAACCCTGCGTCCGGACATTGCCGGTCCGATCACGATTTCACCGACGGCGGCCGCAACTGGGATAGGTGTGCAGTATTTTCCGAATCTCGTTTGCGATCCTCGTCCCGGAGGTTCGTGTCCATCCGGTGCTGGCGTGATCCTTCCGGTAGCTTTTGTAAGTGGTAAGACTATTTATCACTTCGGAAGCATGGGTCGGAACGTTCTAATCGGACCAAGCTTCAACAACAGCGACGTGTCGCTTATCAAACGCACGAAACTAGGTGAGAACAAGTTGATCGAATTCAGGTGGGAAGTATTTGATATTTTCAACCACGCCAACTTCGGTCAGCCAGGTCGAACGGCTCAAGTCGGAAGCACGACGTTTGGAACAATCACAAACACGCGCTTCCCAACTGGAGACTCAGGTTCTTCAAGACAGATGCAGTTTGCCTTGAAGTTCAAGTTCTGAGTTTGTTGACAAAAGGACGCCTCCCTGGAGTGCGGTGGCCCGGCGCCGCTTTGGTAAGAGCGAACTTAGTCCTGCAGGACCTTTACCAAAGCGGTGCCGGGCCACCGCACTCCAAGGAGGCGTCCTAACTAATTCCCCAACTGTTCGACAATCTGCGAAGCAATTACTTGCGGCTCATCGTCTTGCTCGATCTCGATCCTGATTTCCGCAAGTTCGTAAATCCCCCGACGACGTTCAAACAATGCACTGGCTTGTTCTTTTGTTCTTCCGAGCGGTCGATCTTCGGTCGACGCCTCGATCCTTTCCCAACACAGGTCGAACGGAGTATCAAGCCATATACTGACCGCGTTGCACGCTTCAATTAGTTCTCTGTTCGTTGGTTCGATCCATGCTCCACCGCCGAGAGCGATTACGCCGGCCTCAACTGTCCCGAGCACACTGGCTAATGACCGGGTCTCAATTTCTCTAAATGTTCGTTCGCCTTCTTCCCGAATCAACTGCGCAGGTGATCGGCCTTCAGTTTGTGTGATCCAGTCGTCAAGGTCAGTAAGCTTCACGTTGAGTCGTTGAGCAAGATGGCAGGAAACTTCGGTTTTGCCACAGCCCATGAAGCCAGTGATCACGATTGGTCTGGGAGACTTCATAAAGAGGGTCAACGAACCACAACCGAATCCAACAAATCGAAAAACTCTGGAAAGGAAATGCTCACGCAGTCGGCACCCACTATCTCGGTTGGGCCCTCAGCGATAAGTGCTGCCACTGTGAACGCCATAGCAATGCGATGATCGCCAAAGGAATCGATTTGAGCGCCAACGAGTTTGGTTGGACCGGAAATGGAAAGTCCGTCCGGATGTTCTTCAACTTCAGCTCCCATCCTGCGTAAGTTGATCGCGGTTGCCTTAAGTCGATCACTTTCCTTGTGACGCAATTCCGAGGCGTCTCTGATTTCAATGCCACCAGGTATTTGAGTACCTACTACCGCCAGCAGGGGAAGTTCATCAATGACCGATGGAATCTTTGGCTTCGCAAGCTTTCGTTCCGTGCTCGCACTCGAACTGATTCCACCGTGCACTCTGATTGTTCCAATGGGCTCGTTTCGTTCGAGCTCGATTCCGTCAGTTGAGATATCCGCACCCCAGGAAGTGAGTACAGATAAGAACTCAGCTCGGGTAGGGTTTAATCCAACATCTTCGATAACAAGGTCAGAGCCCGGTAACAACATCGCGGCTGCGACAAAATAAGCTGCTGACGAAACATCGCCGGGCACGGTGATGTCCCCGCCGATTAGTTGCGCTGGGCCATCCATGGTGACTGTCAAATCCTCGGCAGTTGTTACTGTGACTCCGAATCCATTGAATAGACGTTCTGTATGATCTCGCGAAAGCGACGACTCCTTAACCTGGGTCCGACCGCTAGCTCCGAGGGCAGCAAATAGAATTGCAGACTTCACCTGCGCACTCGCCACCGGGAGTTCGTAAATAATCGGATTAATCCCCGTCGTGCCATGAACTGTCAGCGGCGGCTTGCCTTCATTCGATTCGAACCTTGCTCCCATCAACTCGAGTGGCTGGACAATTCTTCCCATCGGACGCGAGTTGAGCGAACTGTCGCCAGAAAGTTCACATGAAAAGTCCTGCCGGGCCAACACGCCCGAGAGAACTCTAATTGTGGTGCCACTGTTCCCACAGTCGAGAGGTGAGGCAGGTCTTTGCAATCTCTCAGCTCCATCGATCTCAACGATACTGCCGGATCGTGTAATACGAACCCCTAGTTGCTTGAGACATGCGAGTGTGGAAGAGCAATCGACGGCAGTCGAGTAGTTTTTGATTGTCGATCGACCCGAAGCTATTGAGGCGATGATTGCTGCCCGGTGCGAGATCGATTTGTCGCCGGGTAATCGGAGTCGTCCTTGAATTCGGTGCACTCGGTTTAGTTTCATTTATGACAATGTTTCCATGGTTTTGTGTGTCTTGGGAGTGGCGTTTGGGAGAAAGTCTGCTATAAGTGTCCGGTCTTGTTCGTATCCCCGTAGGACCCCCTTTAGTACCCCCCAATTCGACCATCATACATTAGGCACATTAGCCGAAAGGGAATCAGTGTCGGCACTACTTTCTCCAACTGTCCTGGTCGCCGAAGACTCAGGTGACACCCGACATATGCTGAAGCGAGCCCTCGAAATTAGAGGTTACCGTGTCCTGGAAGCTGAAAATGGGCGTCAGGCGCTGGAACTCACTCGCCAATACAAGCCCCATCTCATCATTGTCGATTTGAATATGCCCGTACTCGATGGTTTGGAAACCATAAAGTACGTTCGCATGATGAAAGGGGCCTCGGAACAGGTTCCTATCGTTGCCATCACCGCATTCGACGTTTACGGCATGGAGGAAGCCGCCAGCGAAGCTGGATGCAATGAATACATCAGCAAGCCTTTCGATCTCGACTATCTGGAAAAGGTAATGAAGGGGCTGGGCTTTATTCTGTGAATGGTCTTTTCACAGCTCTTTCTTATCCGTTAGTGATCAGCCCCACAATAAGAAGCCCGTTCGAGTTGCTCACCTATTGACTATCCGAATCTATTAACGGCCCTTCTAATAACTTCCTAAGAACACTTTGAGAACATCAGGCTAGCAAAAAATGGGGCTATTCTTGACACGTAGCTAGCCAGCGTGTTAAACCCTCGGACTTCCGGGAAGCGTTAAAGAAAGCAGCCAGGGTCCTCCCGCTATGGCTTTCGAGGCCATGCCTGATCATTGTGACGGTAGAGACGACCGAACTAACTTTACCCAGCCGAATTGAGACCGTAGCTGCCGCGGCCGCTGCGGTTGCGGAGTTCATGAGTCGCTCAGGTGTCAGCGATGACGCTGCGTTTGGTATTGATATGGCTGTTCGCGAGGCTGTAACCAATGCCGTAGTTCACGGAAACAGCCAGGCCGAAGACAAAGTCGTTGACATCGTCTTGAAGAGCTCGCCTGACGCTGTTGAAATCAGCGTTCACGACCAAGGCCCCGGGTTTAACCCAAGCGAAGTCCCAGATCCGACAGCTGAAGAAAACATATTAAAGACCTCAGGTCGAGGCATCTTTTTCATGCGCAGCTTTATGGACGAAGTTGTCTGGTCGCTGCCTCCTGAAGGTGGTACAACAGTGCGCATGCTCAAGCGCCGTTAATCGCAATTGCATAAAGGAGAGTTCTAAGATGGCTGAGTTGAATATCGCTGAACGTCAAGCAGGGGATGTAACCGTTCTTGACATGAGTGGAAAGATAACGATTGGTGAAGGCAGTGTTGCCCTCCGCACGGCTATTCGTCGATTGCTTGAAGAGGGCAAGAAACGGATCTTGTTGAACCTGGCTGGTGTCGGATACATCGATTCCAGCGGTATCGGCGAGTTGGTGTCCAGTTTCACTGCCATCGGCAAAGAAAATGGCCAACTGAAGTTGTTGAATCTCACGCAGAAACTCCAGGATCTTCTGACCATTACCAAGCTCCTGACAGTTTTTGATGTTTACGAAAGCGAAGCAGAGGCACTCAACAGCTTCAAATAGTTGGTTGAGCATTTCTGAAAACGTTCGGCGGACTGGAGAAGATAAATGGCTGAGCTCGAAGTGAATGAACGACAAGCCGGCGATGTCACCATCCTTGATATGAGAGGTGCGGTGAGAATGGGCGATGGTAGCATTGCACTTCGTGATGCTATTCGGGGTCTCGCGGACGGCGGTAAGAAGAAGATACTTCTCAACCTGGCAGGCGTTAATTACGTCGACTCAAGCGGAATTGGTGAACTCATAGCCAATTACACAACCGTCAGTCGCCAGGGTGGCCAACTCAAGCTGCTAAGTTTGACCCAGAAAATCCGGGATCTCCTCGTGATAACAAAACTGCTGACCGTCTTTGATGCTTTCGATAATGAGGCAGAAGCATTGAAGAGTTTTGAATGAAGTGAGCGCGGATGCGCGAGTTTCTGGTTTGGACTACTCGAAACCACGAACTTGAAAGCGACAACAAATGTTCCGCGCTGCCTTTCGCCGTCTGCTTGCGATCGATGATCCACCCGAGCGGACGGCGCTTG